>Ga0075419_10001828_pt1 | contig 13804 bp, 17 predicted proteins | sample SoiMetdeltSBSDD3_FD_76900 | JGI IMG/M metagenome (GOLD analysis project Ga0075419, IMG submission 76900) | Bulk soil microbial communities from a Populus tree surrounding site in Tennessee, USA - Soil MetaG P. deltoides SBSDD3 | ecosystem: Environmental > Terrestrial > Soil > Tree plantation... | reverse complement strand
GATCGTGATGGCAATGTGTTATTCTCCGGTGAAATGTCGACCAAAAAGCATAAAACCGTTAACACATTTATAGACGAGCTTCATAAGGTTGTATCAGAAGCGATCGATAATGCCGGTGGTGTTGGAAGAATGAAGGGAATTGGTGTAGGGGCCCCTAACGGAAATTATTATACCGGTACGATTGAATATGCTCCCAATCTTCCATGGGAAGGAATTATTCCGCTTGCAAAACTTGTATCAGATAAATTTTTGTTACCGGTTACCCTTACCAATGATGCAAACGCGGCTGCTATTGGCGAAATGATGTATGGCGCTGCAAAGGGCATGAAAGATTTCATTATGATCACACTCGGTACAGGTGTTGGGAGTGGTATTGTTGCAAATGGTCACCTGATCTACGGGCATGATGGCTTTGCTGGCGAATTAGGACACACTATTGTAATTCCTGACGGTCGAATACATGCAGGTACCGGTAAAAAAGGATCATTAGAAAGTTATGCTTCGGCTACGGGTCTTCGCCTTACTGCAATTGAATTACTTGAAAAAAATAAAGAGAAAAGTTTATTAAGAAAGATACCGTATGATAAGCTGGATTCAAAAGCAGTTTATGATGCAGCAATTGAAGGTGATGAACTGGCAAAAGAGATCTTCGATTATACAGGTAAAATATTAGGCATCGCCCTTGCCAATGCAGTGATGACGACAAGCCCTGAAGCGATCATCTTATTCGGTGGTCTTGCAAAATCCGGTGAACTGATATTAAAACCAACCCGGGAGAGTATGGAAGAAAACCTGATCAAGGTTTTCCAGCACAAAATCAAGATCCTGATCAGCCATTTGAAAGAGGCACATGCTGCCATTCTCGGCGCCAGCGCATTGGTATGGGAAAAAGAAACTTCCTGAACGACGCATACTTTGCCCGGGCTTTCCGCCTATCAAGAATATCTTTTTGCTTAACCCCGAAATTTTACATTTATTCTCAAATTAAATTTTATGATGAGACACGTTCTCACTTGCCTGTTGCTCGCGGTCATAATCATTTCATGCAATGACAAAAATGAAACCGCGACAACCAAAGAAGATATATTATTCACCAATCTTGATACAACAGTAAAACCTGCTGAAGATTTCTTTGAATATGCCAATGGTGGCTGGATAAAAAAGAATCCTATTCCCGGCGAACAATCTTCCTGGGGCATCGGCAATCTTGTATTTGAAGAGAATTTGGCCCGTACCCGGGAAATCAGTGAAGTAGCTGCGCGGTCGAATGCAGCAAAGGGAAGTAATGAACAAAAGATCGGCGATTTTTGGAGCAGCGGCATGGATAGTGCAAATATTGAAGAGGATGGTTTAAAACACTTACAACCTTATCTTGATAAAATAAATTCAATTAAAGATGTACCCTCGTTAGTAGCCGTGGTATCGGAATTTAAAAAGCTCGGCTCTCATACGCTGTTCTCTGATTTTATAACACAGGATGATAAGAACAGCGACGTAATGACTTATAAACTTTGGCAGGGCGGTATTGGATTACCGGAACGGGAATACTATTTCAAGGTAGATACTGCTACAAAGAATATCCGCGACGAATATGTGAAATATATTACTACCATGCTTACCATGGCGGGCGATGACAGCACAGCTGCAAAAAAAACTGCTTCCGATATTTTGGCAATGGAAACAAAACTTGCACAAGCCAGTCGCAAGCTTGCGGACCTCCGTGACCCTTATGCCAATTATAATAAAATGGCGATTGCAGATCTTGGGAAGATGAATGCCTCTATCGACTGGAATTCCTTTCTGTCGTCATCAGGAGTAAAAAGTATCGATTCAATAATTGTTGGTCAACCTGAATTCTTCAAAGCACTTGACGCAACGCTGAAGTCAACACCTATCGATGTTTGGAAGAATTATGTACGATTTAATTTGATCAGTGATTTTGCCGGCGCTTTGCCAGACCGGTTTGGTATTGCCGCATTTAATTTCAACAAACTTTTCAGCGGTGCCAAGGAAAGAAGACCAAGATGGAAACGTGTCATGCAGGCTGAAGAAAATGCCATGGGTGAATTGCTTGGCCAGTTATATGTAAAAAAATATTTTGATGAAAATGCGAAGAAACGTTACATAGATCTCGTGGAAGCCATACGTGAAGCATTAAGAGAAAGGATCGCAAAGCTTACCTGGATGAGTGATAGCACCAAACAAAAAGCGTATGCAAAGCTTGCTGCCATCACAAAAAAGGTTGGCTATCCTGATAAATGGAAAGATTATTCTGCCATGACGATAAGCCGTGACAGCTATTTGCAGAATATTATGAACGCAAATCTCTGGCAGCATAATTATGAATTCAACAAGCTGGGCAAACCCGTTGACAGAACGGAATGGGGAATGACACCGCAAACATGGAATGCCTATTACAATCCAAGCAATAACGAGATCGTTTTGCCTGCAGGCATTTTTACAGTTCCGGGTTTTAAAGATGAAGAATTGGATGACGCACTTGTTTATGGCTATGCAGGCGCCTCCACTATCGGCCATGAGATCACGCATGGTTTTGATGATGAGGGAAGACAATATGATGCGAAGGGAAATTTAGTGAGCTGGTGGACTGCAAAAGATGAAGAAGAATTTAAGAAACGGGCTGAAGTCATCATCAAACAGTTTGATGAATATGAACCATTGCCTGGTTATCATATTAACGGAAGAGCCACCACTGGTGAGAACATCGCTGATCTTGGGGGAGTATTGATAGGCTTAGACGCCTTTAAGAAAACGCAGACCTATAAAGAAGGTAAAATAATAAATGGACTCACTCCCCTTCAACGTTACTTTCTTGGTTATGCTTTAAGTTGGATGTTTAATTACCGCGAGGAAAACTTGCGAAATCGATTATTGACCGATGTTCACTCTCCTGCTAAATACAGGGTGAATGGACCCTTTGTGGATGTAGACGAGTTTTATGATGCATTCAATGTAAAGCCGGGTGATAAAATGTATCGGCCGGATAGTTTACGAGCAAGGATCTGGTAGGATCCATAATTGAACGCTACTCAATCAATAATTATTAATTAATAATTATTAATTATTTTGGTTTCTTTCTTATTAAAAACACTGCGGGCACAGCTCGCTGCCCTTCTTTATCCGAGGGCTTGATGGTTTCTTTCCCATTTACCAACATACAACTACTCCCACCACCATCAAGATTCAATGCTTCCCAGCAACCCAGTTCCTGTAAAATCTTTGCTTCTTGTGTAAGTGTAGCACCTTCGGCAATACCGGGAAATCTTCCCTGGACAACTAGAATGATGATCTTGTTATCTTTTGTATAACCCATCGCGGTACGGGGATGTTTATCATCGATCGCTTTCCCTGCAAATTTCAATTCCTCGTTATTTGAGATCTCTATCCGGCCAAATTGCAATAAAACCGGTCCTCCGCCCACTCCTGTCTGCATTTTCCATTTGTGAAAGGTTCTTTCCCAGCCTTTGTTGCTATGCAATCGAAATGTATGTTTCATTGATCTCATCGTTTGAAAACTAACGGTAGCAAAGGAATCGGGTAAGAGTTTTGAATTATGCTGCCTTGCAAATGGAAACTTTACCAAAGAATCGGTGAATAACCATGCAATGTCAGCTTCTCTCCTGCTTGAAATCCCTATGGCACTTCCAAATGGATGACGATAAGTAAGCGTATCCTTTCCTCTTCCGGGAATTGAATGAATATTATAACCAACCAACTTGCCATCTTTTATCACCACATTCAAATTCTGGTTAGTTTGAAATGAAAAGAATGTAGTATTCACTACGACTAGCGGCTGATTATTTTTTTGGTAGAATTGAGACGGTGTGAATCGGCGGTTCAGGGTGGTATCCATTTCAAACATTATCTTTTTATCTTTCAGATCAGCGATGACATAATAAGCAATATTCGGTTTGCGATCCAAACTATCTGTTGTTTTATACACATGAACTGACGTGGGTAACGGCTGATACAATGAATCAACATTTATCCATTTGATCTGTGAATTAGCGCTGCAACAATTAATAATTAATAATGAATAATTAATAATTCTCTTAACCATTTGCATTGACAGGTTATCGTATCAAAGTTGAAATCCCTTTCATTTCATAAATTTTTCCTGCAAGATCTTCCGCTTTCAGCATCCATACGTAAGTACCCGTCGGTTGTTTGACTCCTTTTATTGTTCCATCCCATCCTTCCGTCAAACTATTTGTAGAAAATATCAATTGCCCCCAGCGGTTGTATATTCTCAGGTAATGAACTTTCTTGATACCAACATATAATCCCCTGAGAAAATCATTTCTTCCATCACCATTTGGCGTAAACCCGGTTGGCACATACACAGCAGAACCTTTAAATACTTTAATATTTACCGTATCGGATGCTTCACATCCTTCAGAGGATATAGCCTTAATAATGTATGTCGCATCATCTGAAATACTCACTTCCGGTTTTAAGATAAAAGGATCACTTAATCCTATAGTTGGCGTCCATAAAAAATTGGGAATGCCCGATGTGACACCCGACCATGAACTGTTAAGTAAAAATGGGATAACAGGTAAAATCGTAGTGTCTGCAATAGTTGATACATCGACAGAGCCCACAGAAATTTCTTTGGTTATATTACCGGAAGCGCATCCATTACTTGCCACTGCATTCAGGCTTACAGTAAACTTTCCTGCCGTTGAAAAGCTATGCGTGGCACCTTGTTGATTGGTGGTGCTGCCATCACCAAAATTCCACGTCCATTGAGAGATTGTTGTCTGGTTATCATTTTGAATCCCTAAAAAATTTATCGGAACATTCAAGCAACCATTTTCTGCTGTAATGTCTATGATGGGTGCCGGGTTCACGACAAAAGTCTTTGTGATCGTATCGGATTCGCAAGCGATAGCAGATTTAACGACCAGTTTTATTATATGTGAACCAGGTGTTGAGGTGTTAATCACTGGTTGCTGGCCAGTAGCCGCAACAAGACCATCAACAACCCATGTCCATTGATTGATCGCTCCTACCTGGTTTGTCGACTGATTTATTATTCTTAAAGGTTTACCAACACAGGTATCAAACACCTGGAAATTTGCTATTGGCTTACTTCCTATAGTAATTGTCTTTCGCAGCGTATCACTTAAACACCCATCAAGACCTCTTATCACAAGTTTTACATCATATAATCCCGGTGCAGCATAGGCATGAGATGGCGGATTTTGTTGCGTGCTATTGGTTGCATCGCCAAAATCCCAGTACCAGGATTGTATCGGTGCAAATGAAACAGAATTATCCGTGAAACTTACCGGTGTACCAAAACAAACAGCATCGTTTGGTGCAATACTAAATGCCGGATCTAATGCTGTGCAAAATTGCTGCAGATTATGAGCACCGCCCGTTGCGCCTGTAAACCCCCAATATACATTCGGATCGCCATTGAAATAAGTGCTTACCAGGTTGCCGGTAAAACTCAGTCGGAGAACACCATCAAAGAAAATTTCAAGAGATAAAGCATTTGCGTTCCATTTGATCCTGAAATTATGCCAGGCGCAGTCTTCAATATTAGTATTGGTTTCCGATGCCTGTACCGGCCCCGCGAGATCGGTGCCATGAGTTACCACGCCGTTTGCCTGGATGCTTATATGATCAAAAACCGGATCATTATTATTTAGATTTTGCCAGGTGTCAAGCGCAATACCAATCGACGGAGAAATTCCCTGGAAACCCATTCCTTCGCCACTACTGCCAAGGCTTGTACTTATCGGTTGCAGAATAAATACGATTCCGTCCGCACCGTTCGCATCCTGGCAGCCAAGAAATACATTGAAGTTAAAATCAAAAGAGTTATTCAGGTTGATCTTGTTGCTATTCCAGACACTTCCGCTTTGTGTAAACTGTGCAGGTGTTAATGTATAGCAATTACACGAATTCTGTGTTGCTGAACCATTCAAAATATATTGAGCAGCTGAACGAAACGGAATACTTGCAACTAAGACGTAAAGAGCCGCTGTAATGATTCCATTCCGAAATTTCAAGCTTATCATGGGTGTTCAAAGATAATGCTTGTTCCCTGACGGGGGAAAGATTCGCTCACACGGTACCCGGTAACGATCAGGATGTTTTGCCAGTTGGCGTAAATTACTCCGCTCATAACGACACTTCTTTACTTAGGTTAACAACATAGTTTTCCATCCTGTCAACATTTTGTCTCATTCCTTCATCTGCTTTGAACACTTTAATAACTTCCTGTAACTGTTCTGCTGATTCAAAGATAGAATGTATGTTAACCAGCGTCTGATCACCCTGCGCTTCAAAGGTTACCGTCATCAGGAACTTCGGGCCGCTTACATGTTCCAGTACCAGCTTCGCTGGTTTCACCACTTCCTTATAGATATGTTTGTTTTTGTAATCAGTGCCATCAGGTCCATGCATAATAAATTCCCATTCTCCACCGGGCTTTACATCCATTTTAAAAATCGTATTTGTAAAACCGCTTGGCCCCCACCAATGTTTTATATGATCCGGTTCCGTCCATGCTTTCCAAACCAGCTCTCTTTGGCGCTCTTACAAGTCTTGATATCGACAATTCCCTGTTGCCTTCAGGTTTATTTTTTCCGTTTTGCATTTTTTGTTGTTTTAGTTGTTGTTTTAGTTGTTGTTTGAATTTCTTCCAGGTAATTTTCTAATGCATCGAGTTTCTGTGTCCAGAATTCTTTGTATTGCTCAACCCATTCCGATACTTCATTAAGTTTTCTGAGATTAGCTTCGCAATGACGCTCTCTTCCTTTCTGATTAATGGTAATGAGGCCGCATTCAGTAAGAATTTTGATGTGCTTTGAGATAGCAGGACGGCTGATATCAAATTTTTCAGCTACCGAATTAAGGTTTAGCGTTTGTGTGGCAATCATACGAATGATCTCCCTTCTGGTAGGATCAGCGATTGCCTGGAACACGTCTCGTCTCATATAAAGATATTTTGCGTAACCGATTGGTTACACAAAAGTATATGAAACCGTTTGGTTACGCAAAGTTTTTTTTTGAGTTTTTTTTATCGGGGAGAATAATGTAGTCAAAAAAATCTATCCAAATGGGTGGATCCGGAGGGAGAAATGAAGACTAGATCATTTTACTTGCCAATAAGTTGAATTGATTTTTTGATGATCATTTCCAATTCTTTCCTGGCATCCTTTATTTCTTTCATTGAATTCAGGTAGACAAGCCTCCTATCCTTATAATCACCTTGCAATAATTCGGACCTGATCTTTACAATTGAGGGATGGTGAAATACTAAAATTATTTGATCCTTAGCCCGGATCGGACCAAAGGTTACGATATCTTCTTTATAATAAAAGCTGGGGGCATTCCATTTTATCCTTTCAGTTAATTCCGGTCCTGCCGTCTTAATGATCTTTCTTACTGCTTCTAAAGCAGGTCTACATTCAGCTGTAAGTTTACTCATCCAGTCCTTGACTTGTTCAGCTTCATTTGGGTTCGTGGCCCTGGCTCTTACCGTCATTTTTTTATTGCTTTCTTTAACCCTGCCTTCATTTCATTTTCTTTCATACGATACTTTACCATTTTCTTAATTAGTGTTAGAGGTATCGGTTTATCTAATGGAAATTTTATCGTTCCTTTCGAGCCCTCATATGCTGACATTTCTTTTTTCAATGCCTCCGCACCCCAGGGCGCCGGGTAAAGACTGATATGATTTTTCCAAACCGCAAAGAACACCAGCGTACCATGATATTTATAACCAGGAATCTGGTAACTGATGACTTCCTCTGCTTTTGGAGCAGCAGATTTTATCGTTTTACGGATATCCCGCAACGCTTTTTTTGTTTTGGGTTCGGCGGAAGCGATGTAGTCATCGACCGAGGCCGCGGTTTTCATTTTACCCATGAGAAATCTTTAAAGTACTCTCTGTTTTTAATTTTTTCTTCCAGAAAATATAAGAAAGTATGCCCGGCACAATCCAAATAAGCATAAAGGCCAATGCAGGATTTACAGCTCCTTTTGCAATTGCTATGCTGGAATAAATTACAGCAATCAAATCAAAAAATAAGCCTGCATAAGCCCATTCTTTGATTGTCTTATTCAATCCGGGAATCAGAATGGCAATGGAGCCTAGCATTTTGACCCATCCATTGAAAGGAACAAAATATTCAGGATACTGCAGGTCGGTATGTATTAATTTAACTGCAGCTGGATCCATCGTTATACTGCCGATAGACGAGAAGATCATCAACCCTGCAAAAATGATCGTAAAAATCCAATAAAGAATGTTGGTTGTTTTGGTAGTCATATGTGTTGGTTTCAGTTATCTATAGATTTATTTTGCCGAACAATTGAACATCCATTGCACGCCATATTTATCCTTACAGCTTCCGAAATAATCGCCCCAAAACATATCCTGCAATTCCATTTCAACTTTACCGCCATCGGATAGCGCATTGAACAATCTCCTCGTTTCGTCGCGACTATCCGGCTCGAGGTTGATGTAAACGTTATTGCCAAAGTTCACATGGAAACCCATTTGTTCAGGTGCATCAGTTCCCATCAATACATGACCGCCAATAGTTGGTAACTCAACATGCATCACCAGGTCTTTTACATCATCACCCATTGGAGGCTGACCTTCTTGTGGAGGTATATCCTTGAAACGCATAATTCCTTTTCCATTGAATTCTGTTTTAAATACAGATTTATAAAACATGAATGCATCTTCCGTATGATCCGGAAAATTCAGGTAGGTGCTAACCCTTGCCATAATCGTAATTTTTAAAGTTTAATTAATTAATGGACTCGGTATATTTTTTAAAATTGTCAAGAATTGCCTGCCAGCCTCCCCTTTGTAATTCTACGGGGTGTGTATTCTCCGCTTCAAAAGTTTCGATGACCTTAGTTTGATTGCCCTCTTTGCTAAAACTTGTTTCAACTTTTCTGCCGTCACCTAATGTAGTCTCAATATATTCATTTGGTCTGATGACATTAAAGACACCGCCAAAATCAAAACCCATACTTCCATCCTTGGCTTCCATACGAGCTGAAAAATTTCCTCCTTCCCTGAAGTCAGACTTTGCCCATGGTGAATGCCAATCATCAGACGCATAGTTCCATTTAACAATATGATCGGGCTTTGTCCATGATTCCCAAACTTTTTCTACCGGTGCATTTACAGTGGCTTCAACTGTAATTCTTGTTGCTGTGTTTGTCGTTTCCATAACTATGATTTTTATTGTTTACAATCGTTTCGGGGATGATAAATTTAAATCCTATTTACTATTTATCAAGATTAATTTTTTGAATAATTGAAAATCCAGGTTACTCCGAATTTATCAGTCAGCGATCCAAAAGTGGAACCCCAGAATGATTGATGCAATGGCTCATTTATGTTCCCGTCTTTTGAAAGATTATTGAAGAATGAATTGATCTCTTCATCACTGCTGCAATTTACGCAGAGCGCAATTGAATTTCCCTTCTTTACGTTATTGCCCATCATATCGGATGCCATCAATACCAGGTTATCTTTTGTAAGGCTGCTGTGAAGGATCTTCGCTCCCATTTCTGAAGGCACTCTTGCTGCCATTGGCGATTCCGAAATTTTCTGCATTACCAATTCACCTCCGAGACATTGTTGATAAAAGCTCATTGCTTCACGGGTTTGACCGTTGAAATTTAAGTATGCGTTAATGTGTGTCATAATTTCAGTTTTTTTGTTTCTCGTCGCTAGTTACTTGTTACTGGTTGCTGGTAGTCGGTCGTGATGTCTTTGTCGTCTTGTACAGTAACCGATAATCAGGAACCAGCAACCTGACCTCAAAGCTATTGGCAGTTTTCGTGAGCACAGCTGTGCAAATACGTCAATTCAAGGGGTTGTTTGCGACAGTGAATCGATTTAACTTTACCGAAACGAAAACGATCTTTATGAAGAATATAGCGATTCTTGTTCCTGAAACAGCGGTTGTAGAAGCGGTAGCCGATCCGCGTTATATGTTTACTGCCGTAAATGAGTTTATAAAAAGCCAGGGTAATCCGCCGTTGTTTAATGTACAATTGGTTGGGCTTAGCAAAGAAGTAAAGCTTGCCGATGGTATCTTTTCAATTCATACAGATGCTACGCTGAAGAACGCAATGAAACCGGACCTTATCATCATTCCCGCAGTTAGTGGCAATCTTGAACATGCCATCAAACTCAACAATGATTTTATTCCATGGATCGTGATGCAATATAAAAATGGTTCAGAGGTTGCAAGTCTTTGCCTGGGCGCATTTATACTTGCATCAACTGGTTTGCTTCATGGAAAATCCTGCTCAACACATTGGCTGTTTGCAAATGAATTCAGGAACCTGTTCCCTGAAGTCGATCTTGTTGATAATAAAATTGTGACTGACCAGAATGGGTTGTATACGAGTGGTGGTGCCAATTCATATTGGAATCTCCTTCTGCATCTTGTAGAAAAATATACAAATCGTGAATTGGCAATCCTTGCATCTAAGTTCTTTGTGCTCGATATCGATCGTAAAAGTCAATCGCCATTCACTATGTTCAAGGGGCAAAAGATCCATGACGATGATGACATAAAAAAAGCGCAGGAGTTCATTGAAAATAATTTTGCTGAAAAGATCACCGTCGATGAGCTGTGCTCAAAATTTGCCATCGGTCGCCGTACGTTTGAAAGAAGATTTAAGAGAGCGACAAACAATACCGTCATTGAATATATTCAAAGAGTAAAAATTGAATCGGCTAAAAAACAATTTGAAACCGGAAGAAAAACTGTTTCAGAAGTGATGTATGACGTTGGCTATGCAGATACAAAAGCTTTCCGGGATGTATTTAAGAAAGTAACCGGTATGTCGCCGCTTGATTACCGCAGCAAGTACAATAAGGAATCTTTACAGCTGAACTAACTGGATATTGTTTCCGCAGGTGTCGTCAAACACAGCAATGGTAACCGCTCCCATTTGCGTGGGCTTCATGGTAAAGGCAACCCCTGCCTTTTCTAATCGCTCATATTCACCTTGAATGTTATCGACGTGAAAAAGCATCCAGGGAATGCCGGCATCTTTTAATTGCTTCTGATAAAGTTTTGCAGGAGCAAAGCCCATTGGTTCGAGTAAAAGTTCAACTCCATCCGGCTCTTCTTTAGAAACCACGGTGAGCCATTTGTGTTCGCCTAATGGGACTTCTGTCTTTTTTACAAAGCCAAGAACTTCCGTATAAAATTTCAATGCCTTGTCCTGGTCGAAAACATGAACGCTGGTTACTCTTATTCTCATCTTAAAAAATTTAAATGTTCGGGTGCAAAAATGAGGAATGAAATCGATCAGGCGTTCTTCAAAATTGCTTTTTTAAAAAGTTAAGGACCACAAAGAACACAAAGGGACACAACGGCCACGAAGTTTGATATCTCTAATTCCGGTGACTATTTGATTATCATTTCAAACACTATGATACACGAAAGACACAGAGAGGTAAAAATACTTACAGGCCTTTATTTTTTAACCGCATTTTTCTGGAAAGCCAAAGGCGTATTTCCCGTCATTTTTTTAAACAACCCGATAAAGGTTGTCTTACTTGTAAATCCCACTGCAGAACAAACATTATCTATCGTTCTACCTTTTTTCAAAAGTTTCTTTGCATTTTCAATCCTCACTTCCTGCAGGTAACGATTAGGAGTGACTCCGTAATACTTTTTAAACAAACGAATAAAATGAAATTTGGAAACATGAGCCTCAGCGGCAATTTGATCCAGGCTGAGCTTATCAGGAAAATGTTTATCAATATAAAGTTTTGCAGCAATGATCTGCTTTGTAAGATCATCATGAGGATAAAGCTTCTTCTGTAATCTTTTAACTTCCTGTTGATAGAAACTCATGATTCTTCATTTAGATCTGAAGGCTCGATCATGTCCCAGAGATTTCCATAAAGATCTTTAAACACAGCTACTGTTCCATAGTCTTCTTTCTGGGGTTGCCTTACAATCTCTATTCTATTAGCCAATAAATTCTGAAAGTCCCTTTCAAAATTATCCGTGTGAAGAAATAAAAATACTCTGCCCCCTGTTTGATTACCTACCCTGCTTTTTTGTTCCTCGTTAGCCGCTTTCGCCAGCAACAAACAGCATTCCAATGTTCCTTTTGGTCTCACGAGCACCCAACGCTTTGTTTCACTGAGTTTGGTGTCTTCAATAAGTTCAAAATGTAATTTTTTTGTATAGAATTCTATCGCCTCGTCATAATCATCTACAACGATAGCGATCTGTGCTAATCTCTGTTTCATTTGCTTTAGTTATCAATTTCCTTTATTGCCATTCTGCCATCTTCCTTCCTCTTTTGGTAAAAGATCCTAAATGCCGAAAGATCCGGTCTGTATTTCCTGTTTCGCTTCAATTCATGATCATAGATACATTGACCTAACTTGTACAAAAAAGGATACCCGATGCTATCATAATCATATTTATTATCATTCATCACCCCGTCGCTGTTCACATAAATAGTTGCCGTCAGCATGTATTCAATCTTATTTTTAAAATCAGCTACATAAGAAACATCGGTAAGACAGCCGTAGGCCCAACCCACCTTATTGAATACACGGATATAGGGTGGTATGTCATGACCCCCATCTTTGAAAAAGAATTTTACATAACTGTCGTAATATAAACCGGTATCATACTTAGGATAATCAGTTTCGGACGGGTATTGTGAAAGATAGCGATATAAAAAATCGTAGTCGCGTTTATCCAGGTTAAAACGACGGGTTGCTGCAACTGAATTCGGGAACATGACCGATTGAAGCATTTGTTGCAAATGATAAACGGTTACATTATTCGCTGTAGTAAAATCAATAGGCTCATGAATCAGGCTATCCTGGGCATTCATGTAGGAAATGCCCATCTTGTTGATATGGCTGAAATCAAATGAGTCTTTGTTATAAGCCATCGGCTGCAGGTAAATAAGGGAACCACCGGGTTTAATAAAACGTATCGGGTTAGTATGCCGGTTCTCATCAGCATTCATTCGCATAAACCGCCGTGTGATGCGCAGGTCCGGATAACCCATTTCATGAAGTCTCCGGTTTATTGTTTGCTGGCCAACGAACTCATACATGCGGTTATAAGCATCATTATCGCTTACCAAAAAAGCTTTCCGGATAAATTGTGCTATTGATGGTAACCTGTTCTCAGCCGTGCTGTCTATATATAAAACTGCTTGCCGTGAATAAGCGCTGTCAAATTGCATCGGGGTAAACATATCGACACCGAATTGCTTAAGCTGGTGCAATTTTTCTAATGAGAGAAACGCGAGCGGCATCTTAACGGTTGATGCCGGGTTAAAATACGTGAGCGAATCGTAATGATAGTAATAATTGGTAAAAGCAGGATTGTTATGCTTATCCCGATCGATTCGGGTGTAGATAATTTGGTAACGATAGATTTCCGGATGCTGAATAACGGACTGGAAAAAACTGTCCTTATTCTCATCAAAGATCTCACGGAGTAACCTATCAGTCCTGGTTTGCGAATTAGCTACTATAGAAATAATAAGCAAATGAAAAATAATAAAAACACGACGCATAAAGTGAAGATAAAGGAAAACAGATGAGATTTACGTTTTTGTAGAGTAGGTAAGCATTATTAATCCGTTTGCATAAACTTTGTGGTCAGTAAGTGTCAGCCATGTTCTTTCCTTGATTTCTTTAAATAAGGGTTTTCCTCCGCCGAGGATCACCGGATGGACAGCCACAATAATTTCATCAACAAGCTGCAAATTCATTAATGATGAAATAAGATCAGCG
>Ga0075419_10001826_pt1 | contig 13810 bp, 12 predicted proteins | sample SoiMetdeltSBSDD3_FD_76900 | JGI IMG/M metagenome (GOLD analysis project Ga0075419, IMG submission 76900) | Bulk soil microbial communities from a Populus tree surrounding site in Tennessee, USA - Soil MetaG P. deltoides SBSDD3 | ecosystem: Environmental > Terrestrial > Soil > Tree plantation... | reverse complement strand
GCAAAATTTATTTTTGAAACGGAATTTATACTGAAGTGGGTGCCATTGTTAACCGTATTTGTGTCTGTATGTTTCCTGACGGTCTTTATTGGCCTCATCAATAGTCGGGCCGTGGTGACGAGACCGCCGTTGGAGATCTTGAGGGAAGAAGTGTGAGGGTGAATGGTCAATGGTGAATGGTCAATGGTCAATGGAGTATCAGGCAATGAGTAATGAGTAACAAGTGGTCAGAGAAGATTTTGGAGATGCTTCCAAACATTTTCTGCCAGTCTGCGTTGACCTTCGGCGGTTGGATGAATACCGTCTTGTTGATTCAGTTCTACTTCACCGCCGACACCTTCCAAAAGAAATGGGATCAGGGCCATTGAATTTTTTGCTGCGAGTTCACCAAATAGATCGCGGAATCCATCAGAATATTTTTGCCCCATATTAGGCGTTATCTGCATACCGGCAAGAAGAAATTTGGTTTGCGGGTACTTTGCTTTTACTTTATCGATAATACCCTGGAGATTGTTCCTGATCACTGGAATTTCAACCCCACGCAATGCGTCATTGGCGCCAAGTTCAAGAACAAAAACATCCATCGGTTGTTGCAGGATCCAATCAATACGGGTAATGCCACCGGAAGTGGTTTCACCGCTTACCCCTGCATTCACTACCTGGTATGGCAGACCAAGAGAATCAATTCTTTTTTGAATGAGTGCCGGAAATGCCTGCTCGGGAGTCAGGCCATAACCTACGGTTAGACTATTCCCAAAAAAAACAATGGTTTTCTTTTTTGCAACGGGTACGCTATTGCTCTCAGCGGAAGTGTTTTGATCGGCAGCTGTTGGTTTTTTATCATTAGCGCAGCTTGAAAAAATTATACTGAGGGCGATGATAATTGATCCTGTCTTCATAATTGATTTCATTCAAAAGGCGTAACCTATTTCAAGGTGTGTAAACGATCTAATGTTTCTATTCGACTATTACCGCAATCCACCAATGCCAAATTGATCACCGGCCTTTACGGATTTGTTGCCTGCTATATCGATCTCCACCATTTTTTCACTGGCAACATTATTATGGAACTCATCCCTGAGTATGCCAATTATTCTTCTTGTTTTGGTTTCAATTACTTCACCACTGGAAGGATACACATATTTTCCATCAATGCTAAATGTGATCCAGCCTGGCATATCCTGTACGGGTATAGTTGTCAATTGCTGGTAAGGTTCCGAAGCACTAAAAACGTGCACCCGCATATTATGTCCATCGGCCAACCAGATCTCCTTTTCATCAGGCGTCAATGCAATGCCATGACTTGGGTTGCCGTGTCTTCTTACCGGTCCGGCATTCCATCCTTTTACTTCTACGTGTGCAAGTTTTTTTCCTGTTACAAGATCGCCGACTTCAAACCCCAATAAACTATCTACCGTAACATAGGTAAGCGTTTCTTTTCCATTAACAGTAAACGGACGAACAAAATTTGCAAAGGGGCCTACCTTATTCACCAGTTCATGTTTTTTTGCGTCCGCTATATACAACCACGGCGAAGCAATATCATCTAGATAAACATATTTACCTGCAGGTCCATAGATAGTGTTATGCGCTCTTTTATGAACATCGATCTTTTTTATGATATCACCGGTGGCACAATCCACCACATTCCAGAAACCTTTTTCAAATGAAGGAAGATACATTGTCTTGCCATCAGGAGATATAGACATACGGTCACACCCGCCTTCAAATGTTTTTTCCCAAACCAGTTTATCGGTCGCGAGATCTATTCGTTGCAATGATTCAATCGTGCTGATAAAAATACTGTTGAGCGGAACACTTACCGCAACTCCTTTTACATTGGAAGGCCTGCCATCCGGATGAAAACCTTTTGTAGCGATCCGCTTAACAAAGCGATGATTGTTGTCAATATCAAAAACAAGAATACCATGTCCGCCGTAGCCGAGATAATCACGGATGCCGGGTGTGGCTACATATAGATACCTTTTTGTAAGTGCGTCTTGAGTAGTATTACCGGATTTTTGTTTTGCACGAATGTATGCTGATGTGAAAATGAATATTGTCGCGAGAATGAGAACCGTGCTTTTGGGATTCATCAGTATTAAATTATGTTCTAAAGATAGAATAAGTTTATTTTTCGGGGCTGCCAGCGATCTGCTTTGTTGAACGGTTATCGCTCCTTTATTTGTTTTTTCTATCAAATGATCTGTCAGTGAGAGATATAAGAAAAGCTTCCAGGTCTGTTTTCTCCTGATCGGTGAGACCGAGTGGTTTTGTCAACAGGCTATCCCGGTTGATCGCATTGGGAACGACCTTACCAGGGTCATTGTAAAATTCTATCACCTCTTTCAATGTTTTAAACATGCCGTTGTGCATATAAGGGGCAGTAATAGCCACATTGCGCAGTGGTGCAATTTTGAATTTACCTGCATCCTGCACTTTACCCGAAATGAGGGCCCTGCCACTATCATTCAATTCCCTGCCATTGAATAAACCAATATTGCGAAATTCATCCAGCGCAAGGTTTGCTCCGAAGTGACATTGAATACATTTCCCTTTTTTATTAAAGACAATAAAACCTCTTTTTACAGCATCACTTACTGCATGCTGATCCTGGAAAAATTTCCATTTGTCAAATGGACTCTCACTGGTTTCGAGCGTTCGCTCAAAGGCTGCTAATGCGCCGGCAAGGTTTGAACGATCGGGGTCACTATTGAAAATTTTCCTGAAATACGTTTGATAGTTTTTGTTTTCGATTAGCCTTTGCAACGCTTTATCAACCGGCAAATTCATTTCCACCGGATTTTCGATAGGGGCCAACGCTTGTTCTTCCAATGTTCCCGCCCGGCCGTCCCAAAAGAAATTTCGCTGCAATGCAACATTCATTGCCGATGGAGTATTTCTTGATCCTCGGGTCCCGCCAACACCGAGGCTGGTCGCGGATGTATCAGCAAAAGCAAATTGAGGTTTATGACAGCTTGCGCAACTGACGCTGCTGTCGCTGGAAAGGATGGGATCAAAGAACAATAGTTTTCCAAGTTCGGCTTTACTAACAGGTTCGCCGCTGATAAAGGCGGCATGCATTAGAATAACGATAACGCTTGTTGAAAAAACAAAAATGAATTTCTTCATAACGCGATTTATTTTACTCTGCCCAAAATCGTTCTTGACATTCCTTCTCTTCTTTCGGTGCAGCTATCGCTTACCGGTTCAAATCGAAGCGAATCCGAATGACTGAAAAAAATGAGTTTATAAACCGCCTTCATTCCATTACAACCCGTTTCTTCGATGGTAATAGTATTGCGGTGTAAGCTGTAACTACCACTGACAAATGGCTTTCTATTGATATACCCTTCATAAGTATTGTCTTTATTAAACACTACGCTGGTTACGTTTCCCTTTGGAGAAGGCCTGGTTTCCCACCTTCCCAGCAATTTGTTTTTTGGAGCAAAAGCAAACAGGCTGATAATGATCGTGGCAACAAGGATCTTTTTCATGAATTTGAGTTTAATGGTGATGATCTAAAAACAGATCTTGAATTCTTTAATACAGAACAAAAATAGATTCGTAGCGAGCGGTACCGAATAGTATTAAAGTACCACAGTTTTGGAGGTTACAAATTTGTGCTTTTGCCAAAGAAAACGGAGCATACTACCAAATTCGGGGATGGTCAATAAATGCATGGATTCCTAATTTGCCGCTTCAAATCAACAACCAGGTATAACTATGTATTTACCTTTGGCACGCGCAGGCGAAAAAGTGGTTTCGCTCATAAAAGAAATGGCAGGCGGGCAGGAGCTCGCCTGCATCGAAGATATTTTTCCATTTATGGATGCGATACAGAAGATCTTTCCGCAATGGGTTTTCATCGTTTGTCCTTTTCATCATCCCGAGAGCAGGTATGTGAGCAGTAATTGCGAGCAGGTGCTAGGCTATACAGCTGATCATCTTTATGAACTTTTTCCAAATGGCATTCTTACCTATGCGCATGAAGACGATCAACAGCCTATGAAGGAATGTTTCTCTTCGTTGCATAATTATTTGAAAGAAAATTTACCCGGGACGACTTTTGAAATTCGTCTCTCGTTTCAATTTCGTATGAAACACAAGAATGGAAATTATTTGCTTGTACAGGATGAAAAGGCTTCACTCAAATTAAAGAACGGAACCCATGTTTATTACTCGATCGTGAAAGACATCACTGATGAAACTCCTTTTGCTGGGGTAAAACTTGATATCTATAAACAAGATGCTTCGCAGGAAAAATTAGCTGAATTCCGCCCGGGGATTGACCATGTACGTCTTTCCAAACGGGAAGCCCAATTAGTAGCACTTATCAGGAGAGGATTTAGAACAAAAGAAATTGCCGATCACCTGAAGATCAGCCATCATACTGTTCGCAACATCCGGCAGCGAATGTTTGAAAAGTACCATGTGAGCAATTCGATCGAATTATTGAATAAGGCGGTTTGAGCGTAAAGAATATTTGCCCAGACACTAATCGCATCAACTTGTCAGTGCTCTTGCTGCCAGTTCTGCGAGTTGCTTTACACCGCTCAATTCCTCCTCTGAGGGTTGACGATGTGCTCTGAAGTAAGTGCCGAATGTACCCAACACTTTTCCATCTTTTGTTTTAATAGGCACGCTCCATGCACCAACAAATCCCAATGCAAGTGGTAAATGACGTAACTCGGACCACTTATCATCCGATTTAAAATCAGGAGTGATAACAATTGAACCCGTTGCAGCTGCTGATGCGCAGGTTCCTACCCATGGATCAGGCTTCAATCCATCGATTGCACTTAAATAATCTGAGGGAAGATTTGGAGAAGAGCCATTACGCAACAAACCATCTTTGTCTAATAAAAGAATTGAACTTACCGATCCTTCGGGAGCAAGTGATTCTGCTGCATTAATGAGACAAGCAAGTATCTCTTGTTGGTCTTCGCCGTTTTCAATCATATCTGTTGCCTGCTTCAAAGCATCTCTTGTCAGGTGATCAATCATTTCTGGATTATTTTTTACCGGAATGTTCAATTTATTTCCGCTCAGTCTGAGTTAAAATTAATCAACGCCACCTTATATGTTACTTTGTTTTTGTGGCGATCAAATATAGCAAACGGAATGCCCTGAAAGGGTTCTGTTCAATTAATTTTGATTGACAAATAGCAACAAATTTGTCATGAAAGATTCATCTCAACAATTCTTTATGCACAACCCGAACCTCTTAGTTATTACCACAGGAAGATGTGGCTTTATCAGGAATTAATATAGCAGGTCTTACTATTGCAGGGGCAATTGCAATACCTTGTTTCAGATCGGAGATCGATGTTGCTTCTTTAAAAAGTCACACTATTCATTACAGCTTCTTCCGGAGTTCGACCGATTTCATTACTAAACAGTACATGTTTACCGAAAAGCTTACCATTATCATATTTGCTGATAACAATTTTTTTCGGCGTGCCCTCTTTGATCTCGTTGATCGTGCACGGATAAACTATGTTGTTACCAAAACAAACATAATAGTCTGCGCCAACCTGCAACACAGGTTCTGTTCTTTTTGAATAATGAATGGGAGTGATCTCTTTGTCAACCTTAATAATATGTTTTTCACCAATCATAACACCTCACTTTCTCTAAATTTACCGAAGTTTTCTGACCCTGCCTTGCGGTTCATGTAATAATACTACCGGCAACACCACAGTGGAATCGTTTTACGTACCTCAATCACCACACATGGTATATCTCCCGTGAACCAGTTTGATACATTTCCGTATAGCCGGCCATCTTCTCTTTCATCTTTTTCATCTCTTCCGTATTCTGTTCATATTTTTTCCAGCTTTCTTCATAGGCCCGGAGATTATCATAGTTGGTTACTACTACTACTTTATTAAACTGGCCGGTCATATCGGTCATAATATTTACCAGTTCCTTTTCATTGGCCATTATTTCTTTGAACAATTTTGCCAGCTTGGATGCATTTCCTGGTTTGCAGATAAAGATGTCGTGTACGATGATCATAGTTAAACATTTAAATACTAAGTTACCATTCCTTTTTAACCTGTTCTTAAAACAATCTTTCCTGCGGTGGATGCAAACCAAGTAACCGGATGTAAATGGTTGTTTGCGCCCGGTGGTGCGTTTGATGTTCAAAAGCTTTCAGCAACCATGCAAATTTTGTTTCCGTCCAGAAAGCAAATTTTATTTTCTCTTCAAGTAATCCCATGTTCATTTTTTTAAGACCACTGATTGCCAGATCATAACTGGCAACAACATAATACATCACCGAATCTTTTGATTGCGCCGAATTGCTTTGTTCAAGATTTTTTTCGCCAATGATATTTGGCTCGCCTGCTACTGCTGCGAATATATTTACATTGCTTTGCGCCAGGTGCAGCATCTGTTGTGCAAAGCTGCGAATGCTGTCCGTTGCTTTAAAACCATATTTATTTGCAGGCATGGTGTTGAGATAGTCAATAGTATATGCTTTTGCTCTTTCCCAGTCGCTGATGAATTGTGATCTTATTGCTTCATTATTCAGCGATTGAGCAGTGAGGCCAAATGATGTTAACAGCTGCATCATAGCAGAGAAGACTATATTTCTCATGGTGATAGCTTTAGGTGACGAATAAAACGACTACTAAGGTAAGAAGCATCGCAACCTAAATATAATGCCGGGTGTTACGGGAATTAAGTAAATTACAGTAAGTCATTTCCCCAGCTTCTTATGAAGCGTATTTTATCATATTGTCTTTTTATTTTTCTATTCCCGATTGTTACTGATGCGCAAACAGTAATCTCGATGAAGATCGATGGTACTATCAATCCCGCATCAGCAGATTTTATTCATGGTGGAATTAAAAAAGCAGTTGATGAAAAAGCGGAATGTATCATTATTCATCTTAATACGCCAGGCGGGTTATTAAAATCAACAAGAATAATTGTAAGCGATATACTGGAATCGCCTGTACCGGTGATTGTTTATGTTTCCCCAGCGGGAGCACAGGCGGGTTCCGCAGGCGTTTTCATTACACTGGCCGCGCATATAGCGGCTATGACACCCGGCACCAATATTGGGGCTGCCCACCCGGTTACCATGCAGCAGCAAATGGACAGCACCATGAATGAAAAAGTGACCAATGATGCGGCTGCATTTATCCGAACAATTGCAGAAAAACGAAATCGTAATATTGAATGGGCCGAAAGAGCAGTCCGCAGAAGTTATTCTTACTCGGAAACAGAGGCGCTCGAAGATTCAGTGATCGACCTGGTTGCTAAGAATGAAAAAGAGCTGCTGCAAAAAATAAATGGCAAACAGGTAACGGTAGCTGATGGAACCAAAACGCTTAACACGGCAGCTGCATCCGTAAAAGAACATGAAATGACTGTATGGGAAAAGATACTGGATATTATCAGCGATCCGAATATTGCTTATATCCTTTTCCTGCTTGGCCTTTATGGATTATTGTTTGAGTTATATAACCCCGGTGTCATCCTTCCCGGTATCGTCGGGTTTATTGCACTGATCCTTGCCCTGTATTCAATGCATGCACTGCCGATCAACTATGCAGGCCTTGCATTGATCATTTTTGCTGTGATACTTTTTCTGCTTGAAATAAAAATTGTGAGCCATGGTCTGCTGGCCATAGGAGGTATCATTTCATTATTTTTTGGGTCGATGATGCTGATGAAAGGTTCTTCTTTGGACATGGCCAGGATTTCACGTACTGTTATTATTTCGGCCACTGTTGTGTCAGCACTTTTCTTTGTTTTTGTTCTTGGTTTTGGTATCAGGGCACAACGTCGTAAAATTGTCACCGGTATTGAAGGATTTGTTGGAGCCAACGGTGAAGTATTAACGACGCTCGAGCCAACGGGTACAGTGACGGTGCGGGGTGAAATATGGAATGCGGAATCGCTGGCCGGAAATATCGGCAAAGGAGAAAAGATAATAGTCAGGCAAATGAAGAACTTAAAACTATATGTGGAACGGATAACCAGCGAATAAAAAACTTTTTATGCAACAATTTCCTACAATAACGGTGGTAATAATTTTCTTTGCGATTATCATTCTCGCCAGCGCCGTAAAGGTGCTCCGTGAGTATGAACGGGGAGTGATTTTCCGGCTGGGCCGGTTGATCGGGGGCAGCGGGATAAAAGGACCGGGGCTGATTTTATTAATACCGATTATTGATCGCATGGTAAAAGTGAGCCTGCGTACTGTTGTGCTGGATGTGCCGCCACAGGACGTGATCACACAGGATAATGTTTCTATTAAAGTAAATGCAGTTGTTTATTTCCGTGTTGTAGAACCACAGCATGCAATTGTGCAGGTAGAAAATTTTTTGGCAGCAACTTCACAGATCTCACAAACAACATTGAGAAGTGTGTTGGGTCAATCGGAACTTGACGACCTGCTTTCGCAACGGGAGAAGATCAATCATAAACTGCAACAGATCATTGATGCACAAACAGAGCCATGGGGTGTAAAAGTGACGAATGTAGAGGTGAAACAGATCGATCTGCCGCAGGAAATGCAAAGAGCGATGGCTAAACAGGCAGAAGCCGAAAGAGAAAGACGCAGTAAGGTAATTGCAGCGGAAGGAGAGTTCCAGGCATCACAAAAATTGTCGGAGGCGGCGGCTATATTAGCCAGTCAACCAAGTGCTATAACATTGCGATATCTTCAAACGCTAAGAGAAATCGCTACTGAAAAAAATTCGACAACCATTTTCCCCGTACCGATTGACTTGCTTAAACCTTTTCTAAAAGATAGCCAAAACAGTATTCAAAAATGATTTGAGTTTGTTCAGAGCTTTATAAATTTCAGGTAAACCGGCGCGCCATTCTTTTTTCTTAAAACAGCAATTAATTGTCCCGATGGTAATCGCGACACATCCAGATTAAATGATCGGCGATTTGAAATATCGAAATGAGCAATATGTTTTTTGCCATCCATTAAAAATACTTCAAGTGTTTGCCATTTGTCAGAGAGTTTAAGGCTATCGATAAATAAAATATCACGAACAGGATTAGGAAAATACCTGATGCCGTAATTGCTTGCGGCAACAGGGGGAATTGCCGTGACAGCATTCACTGTAAAAATGAGCGTATTACTGGTAACAATAAGAGGAGAAGTGCAAACTGCATTGCTTGTCAAAACACACCGGAGTTTATTGCCTGTTTGTACTGGCAAATAATTTATCGTGGCCGACGTGGCTCCGGAAATATTTTGCCAGGTATGTGCGTTGGTGCTATCCTGCCATTGATAAGATGGCGAAGAACCTCCATTTGTTATTGCTGTTGATATCGTGCTGTTTTGGCCTGTGAGTACCGTTGTGTTTCCTGAAGCTACAATGGTCGGCACCGCGCTGTTTGTGATCGTCATTGTAATAATGTTGCTGGTGGCTGATGCCGGTGATGCGCAACCCAAAGAGCTCGTCATAATTACTTTTACCTGTGCTCCATTCGTCAGGGCAGAACTTGTAAATGTATTGCTATTGGTACCTGCATTTACACCGTTTACCTGCCATTGATAAGTGGGTGAAACACCTCCGTTACCTGGAACCGCGGTAAAAGTGACTGAAACACCGGAGCAAACAGACGATGCCGGTGTACTAATCGCAACTGATGGTGCAATAGCATTAATGACATTGACCACTACAGTATCTTTTTTTGAACAGCCTGATTGATTCAGCACCGATAACACATATTGCGTACTCGATGTGGGTGTCACCGTTGGATTTGCAATGGCAGATGTAAAACCTGCAGGTATGGAAGTCCACGCATAGGTATAACCAGCTACAGCCGCTGCACCAATTACCGCACTGGTTCCATTACAGATTGTTGTGTCGGAGCCGGCAGTTGCTAGAGGTGCCGCCAAAACCGTAATGGTTATAGTGTCCAGGCCAATATATCCCGATTGATTGACAGTTGACAAATAATAGGTAGTAGTAACAGTTGGAGATGCAACGGGGTTAAATAAAAATGATGTAAACCCGGGGGGATTGGAGTGCCAATAAAAATTTTCTCCACCCGCCGAAACACCGAGCATCACAGTATCGCCCGCACATTTACTTCTGTCAGGCCCGGCATCGGCAGTAGGTTGCAGATCGCCATAGCAAAAATCAGGATCCAGTTTCATGAAAAAGGCATCATGATTGTTTGTAGTAATTGTATTATAGAACACCATATAGGTGCCAGTTCCGCCATTATAGCCGTCGATCATTCCCCCGATAATGAAATTGTCATTATCATCTTTTAATATTTTATTCGGCAAAGTATGCCCACCAGCGTTTGCACCACTTTTTACAATTCTTTTCAAAACTCCTAACGTATCATATTGCACCACAAAAAATTCTGACTCATGCAACAGTCGTCCTACTTGCATACTATCAGACGAGGTAAACACGAAATGATCCTGCGCTTGGCCATTGTTTGAGACCGAACCGGTTACAAACAGGTTTGGTCCTTTCAGGAATATCGAAGTTCCCTGGCCATAATAGGAACGTTTAGTTCCCTGTGCCCATTTATATATTCCTGCTGAGTCAAACTTTAATAAGATAAATGAGGAAAGGCTCACATTGGATAGAGTACCGTTACTACTTGTAACCTGGAAAGATGGTGTGTTATTGAATAAACTCGAGGCTCCTGTGACATAACAAGTGCCATTGTCAGTTGTTACAATATCATAAAGCGACACAGGATTGAATGAAGGTTGATATTTGAGTTCCGCTTTCCAGATGTATCTGCCAGTTGAATCAAACTTTAAAACATAAGAGCTGGGTGACCCCAAATTGCCATTTAGGGTAATATTAGTGACGTTACCTACGTCATGTATCTTCACCTGGTTTTCATAATAACCCGAAAGGTATATATTCTTATTTGCATCCACACCAATGCCTGAAACCGCTCTTCGCTGGTTAGTGGCCATATTTTCAAAATACATATGCCATACCAGGCTTCCATCATCTTTGATATGCAGGATAAAATTATTCTGCAAATCATTCGGGTAAACCGAATTGGTTAATGTGATCAGGGTTTGTTTAACTCCATTTCGTGTATAAGCAAGATTAGCAAGAAATGTTCCCGCAATAGTTACACGGTTGCCACGGATTTTTAACTTATTCGGCATTCCGCCACTAACAGGATAGCCCGCAAACTCTGTTGATGGATCATCGATGATCGTATGCCATAAATAATTACCGCTTGAGTCAAGCTTAAGAATAAAACCGTTGACTTTTGACGAATAACTGATTGTGTCGGTCGGAGTAGCAGAAACTCTTATTGAATCTCCATTGATCAGCGTCAGGTATTTTTGTGTTTTACAACTGCCAAGGATATAAACATTACCACTGGAATCTTGTTCAGCACCATAGAACTGGCCGCTTTCCCTGATATATAAATACCAGTTCAAAACGCCGTTTGTCGTATACCTGGCAAAATACGCTACGCCATCAGACGAAAAATGTTTTGGAGTTCCATACCTGGTTTTCAATTTCGGTTTGTTTCCGTATCCGCACACGTAATACCCGTTAGACGTACTCAATGCAACAGGACTCAGTGAAGCCGGCGACGCAGGGAAATAAGCCCAATCACTATCATCTACATTTAATGCATAACATGATTCATCCGGATTGGGATTGCTTAAGACCATAACGGCATTTGATTGTAACGTGTCTTTACAGCCATTGACACTCGTACTGATCAATGTCAAAGTTTTTTGTCCCGGGCTTGTATAAAAAATGTTTTGTGGGGAAGTTTGTGTCGAGCTGGAAATGTTTGCATCCTGTTGAAATGTCCAGTTATAAGTTTGCGCATCTATAGATTGATTGCCAAAATTCACTCTCTCGTTAGGCACAATATTTACTCTTGATGCTGTAAACACAGATCTTGTATGTTCTACCAGGATAAATATTTTATTAGTAAATGTCACCGTGGATGTGGGATAACCGATCCTTGTCGCTTTTATTCTATAGTTGCCGGTCCTGGAAATAGGAGAGGTGAGAAATCCTGCGGTCCCTCCAATGCTGTTAACAGACCCATATGAAAAATTGAGACTGTCGATGAGCTCATATTTTACATTTGGCTGCGTGTTCTGCAGTACAACACTTATCGATTCGGATTTGCAAAGAATACTATCGGAAATAGCGGTAGGTAAATTGCTGGTGGGAGGCGGCAGATAAGTAAAGCCACCCAATGAACCGGTGCCTTGTGGTGTTGTAACGGTCACTGCACCCGTAGCACCATTGCCAACCACAGCGTTTACTTGTGTGGGTGATACAACGGTAAAATTGGCGGCGTTTATACCTCCGAAACGAACCTGTGATGCACCGTTCAAATTTATACCGGTTATCGTTACTGCAGTTCCTGTTACGCCGGTAGTTGGCGTAAAAGAAGTAATAACAACGGGGAGATTAAAGTATTGATATTTGGTAACCGAATCAGCAACTGTTCCGTTAGTTACAACAAGTTTTATGCTATCGAGTGTGCTGGATGTATTATGTGTGTACGTAGCATTGTAACTCGTACTGATCAAAATATTATTTACATACCATTTGAATTGATAGGCAGGTTTTGAATAATTGAAAAGCCTGACAACATTATTGGTGTAGGAGTTCGTAGTATCAATTTTGAAAAAAGCTTTCGGATATGGAATGCCGCCGCCATTTGTTGACAATTCGAGAAAATCCTGGTGGCCTCCGCACCACAGCTGATTTTGGTTCAGGCATTGTATGTCATAGTGATAGGAATTGAAATAGGAGAAGTTATTATCCCTGGGCAGTGGTTGCCACACTTTGCCTGAATCAGTTGTTTTAAAAGTTGTAAAAATCCCTGCTATTGCAAACCCGGTGCTGTCGTTTACAAATTTCATTTTGAAACAACCAAAGGGAGATGCCTCAGCATGATTTTTTTGCACCCAATTGGTGCCCCCGTTTGATGTATAATAAACCCTTATGCTGTCATTATTGTCCTTTATATTCAACCATCCTTTGTTGGCTGTAAGAAATGTTGAATAAAAAATTGTAGATCCTGTTACGGGCACCGGTAGCGGTACTGTTTGCCATGAACTTCCTGCGTTGGTAGTTTTTAAAAGCTTGTTTGCATTATACTCATTGGAAAATGTTACCAGGTTATTATTATCCACTCCCTCGATATGATTAAAATAACTATTGGGATCTGTACGAACAACTGACCAGCTTAATCCTTTATTCGTTGTTTTCAATATCCGGTCGGCGTCAACAGCATACCCGATATTATTATTTTCGGGGAATACCATATCCGTTATGCCGCCATTCAGCAGATTGGGATTAAACTGGGAATGATAAACTAACAGGTACGATACACCTCCATTTGTCGAATATAAAATAGCCGGCACAAGCCCATAATCTCCATAGGCAATAATAGTATCCTGGTTAAATGCTTTAACGCCTTTTATACCAAATCCAAAAGTTAAGTTCACACTATAACCGTTGTAATTAACATTTCCCAGTGTGATAAACCTTTTTGTGAATGTTCTTCCGCTATCTGTAGTGAATCCAACAAAGCCTGGTCCGTTGTCAGTTGATGCAATAAAACCTTGAGAAGGAGAGTAAAAACTGATCTTTTGAATGATTCTAAATTCACCACCAGGATCTACATAAACCTGGCGCATTTGTCCGCTAATTTGCACAACACATAAATGGATAAGGAAAATAAAGCTGAAGAATGTCTTCTTGTGTGGAGGCATTGATGATAAGGCTTTGTTGTAGCTTTAAATATACTCAGTTTTTCAGAAGTTCAATCTTGAAGTAGTAAAGAAATTGCAGCG
>Ga0075419_10001825_pt1 | contig 13810 bp, 9 predicted proteins | sample SoiMetdeltSBSDD3_FD_76900 | JGI IMG/M metagenome (GOLD analysis project Ga0075419, IMG submission 76900) | Bulk soil microbial communities from a Populus tree surrounding site in Tennessee, USA - Soil MetaG P. deltoides SBSDD3 | ecosystem: Environmental > Terrestrial > Soil > Tree plantation... | reverse complement strand
TCCCTACCGGGCCAATCGGGCAGTCGTCTTCAATTCAGACCTGTTTCATGAAACCGATGACCTGTCTTTCAAGGACGACTATCTCAGCCGCCGCATCAACATCACGCTCCTCTATGGGTATCGCTCTAAACCTGACTAGGACGCCTTGGGAAAGGCACGCGCGGGGAGGAGCAGTTCGAACTCCGCTGCCGGCATCGGATGTCCGAACAAGTATCCTTGGGCCTGGTCGCACCCTTCGGCAAGCAGTATCGCCCGTTGCTGTTCCTGTTCGACCCCCTCCCCGAGCACATCCAGTTGGAGGCTATGAGCCACTGCGATAATCGCGCGCACGATGGGAACCGGTTGCCCATGAATCAGGATCTCCCGGATCAATGAGTGATCGATTTTCACTCGGGTTAACGGCAGCTGTTGAAGATAGCTCAGCGAAGAATATCCCGTCCCGAAATCGTCAATCGACAATTGCACACCCAGGTTTTTCAATTGATGCAGAATCGTCAGCGATGCCTCCAGATTGCGCATCGCGAGGGGCTCCGTCAGCTCCAGTTCAAGCCGATTGGCAGGAAGACCCGTTTCATCCAAGGCTTCATGGACGGCTCTTAAGAGGGTGCTGCCGTGGAATAATGAGTTTGATACGTTGATGGAGACGCTTGGCACCGTGAACCCGCGCTGCTGCCAGGCCCGCGCCTGACGGCAAGCCGTTCGTAGCACCCATTCGTCGATTGCGCGGATGATTCCCGTATCGGATGCAGCCTGAAGAAATACATTGGGTCCCAGCAGGCCGCGCTGCGGATGCAGCCACCTGATCAACACCTCCGCACCGACAATCCGCCCGCTCCGCAAGTCGACCTGCGGCTGATAATACAGCACAAACTCTTCCCGTTCCGTCGCTTGGCGCACCTCAGCCTCGAGCATCAAGCGTTCATTAGCTGCCGCGTTCATGGCATTGGAATAGTATTGAACGTTATTACGGCCTTGCTCCTTGGCGTGATACATCGCCGTGTCTGAGCTCTTGAGCAGAAGATCCACGGAGTCGCCGTCGGTCGGAAAGATGGCGATTCCAATGCTCACGGTCACGAACACTTCATGTCCGCTGATGGAGAACGGGCGGGCCAGGGCTTCAAGGATCCGTCTGGCCACTTTGCCCGCGTCCTGGACATCTCGTAGATTTGTTAACAGTACCGTGAACTCGTCACCGCCAAGGCGGGCCAGCTCATGATTACGATCGTGCTCTGTCGTCCGACCAATAGTATCACTGTGACGAACCGAATCCATGAGGCGGTCCGCGACGTGCTTGAGCAGTAAATCACCAATGTGATGTCCTAACGTGTCATTGGTAACTTTGAAACGGTCCAAATCCAGAAAGAGAAGCGCCAGATTGTATTGGTAGCGGCGGGCATGAGCGATCGCCTGCGTTACCCGATCCTTGAACAGCACTCGATTGGGGAGGCCTGTGAGACTATCGAAATATGCGAGTCGGTGAATTTCCCGCTCAGACCGTTTGCGCTCACTGATGTCCTGCGCCGTTCCCACGATAGCCAAGGCGTTCAATTGATCGTCGAAGACCGCCTCGGCCTGCAAGTTTACCGTGAATTCACTTCCATTCGGCAACACGATTCGGTGATCAATGTCGCATGGCGTTCGCTCGGTAATAATTTGTGTCAGGGCGTGCTGGACCCGTTCACGGTCCTCGGCGGCGATGGCATGCAGGAACGCGTCCAGCGTACCGCCAAAATCTTGCGGCCGAATGCCCATCAACCGGCACAGTTCGTAGGAAGCGGAGAATTGCCCACTGTCCGGCTGCCATTCCCAGTTGCCAATCTTCGCAATCCGCTGCGCGAGACCCAGCCTGGCTTCACTTCGCAGCAACGCCCTCAAGGTCTGACTCCCACGCAAGAGATACCGTATTCGTTGGCTCAACATCGTCGGATTGAGCGGCTTGGCGATAAAATCGGTCGCACCATGCTCATAGGCCCTGGCAATCGCGTCGGCATCGTCGAGTCCGGTCATCATCAAGATAGGGATTTGGCCGCCTCCAGACTCCCCGCGCAGTTTCGAACAGGCAGCAAACCCGTCCATCACCGGCATCATGACATCCAACACAATGATGTCAGGATGCCGAAGGGTAAATTGCTGCATCACCTCTCTGCCATTCGAAGCCTCACAGACCTCCATCCCGATCTGCTCGATCGCCGTACGAACGAACTGCCTGACAGCGTTGTCGTCGTCCGCCACTAAAACGATGGCAGCCTTCTCACGGTTATCCATGGGGATGTTCCTGCGAGTCTCCTGATCGGATCAGACGCGAAGCTCCAAGTCTTGCCGTCACGGGGCCTCCAAAATACATTCGTAAGTATTTATCTGATCGCTTCACACCACTCTTCACCACGCTTCTGTTCCCGTGCACTCAGAGTGGCCGGATTCCACGAGCAAATGGTGATTTGAGGCTTTTCTTGTGGGACAGCCCTTAGCCTAGCAAAACGGCTTGAAATCGCTAGTTATTGTTAAATTCCCGGTTCATCGGGCTAGCACAGTTTCTAGTAGTATTGCTAGGTGCATCTCCGATTCCTTTTCCCTTTCTCCTCGTACGAGAAACTCCCTATAATCAGCCCATTGTTCTGGGGCGTCCCATTTCCCTGACAGCTATGAACTCGTCAGGCGTCAACGTGACACGGTCGCATCGATGGTTAATTGCCGCGATCGCCGGCATGACCATCGCCGTGTTCGTTCTCGATAGTTTTTTTCCGCTTGAGTTTGTCGTTCCCGCCCTTTACCTGATCCCGATCACGCTCACCACGCGAGTCCGCTATCCACTGGCGCCGTTCTTGGTTGCCGCCTCCTCAACCGGCCTGACGTTCGCCGGCATCTGGACAAATTGGACGTCGCCAGTCGTCTCCCTTCAACTCGGTCTGTTCAACCGGTTATTAGTCGTTCTGGCCTGTTGGATGACGGCCACGATTATCTGGTACACCACGCAAAAGCACGCCCGAGAGGAATTGGAAGCCCTCGTCGCAGCCCGGACAGCGGCGCTCCGCCAAAGCGAGACCACACTCCAAAGTTTTTTCAACTCCACGGATTTGATGATGGGGATAGTCGAACTGATCGAGGACCGCCCGGTCATGGTGATCGCAAATCGCGCCGCTTCAGACGCAGGCGACCCTACCGACCACGGATCTGAACTTCTTCCCCCAGCCCTGCGATGGGCGCCTGACGCGCCGGCATTCTGGATGCCGCATCTCGAAGCGGCCCGTCGAACCGGCAAAACCGTGCACGTGAAATATGAGGTTCCGTCCACGCCGGCCACGCCGCTCTCGGAACGCATCATGACATCGTCGTTGTCTTTTATCGGAGATAGCGCCGCCGGCAACGGCCTGTATGCCTGGATCGGGCAAGACATCACCGATACCATGCACATTGAGCAGAAAATGGAGGAGAACCGCCGTTCCCTGGAGATCAGCCAAGCCCAGCTACGCCAGCTTACGGCGCAATTGCTCACAGCACAGGATGACGAACGTCGACGGATTGCCCGCGAGTTGCACGATGACGTCAACCAGCGCGTGATCAGTTTAGGATTTGAAATCGACGATCAACTGCAACAGATGCCTGAGTTGCCTGCTGCCGCCCGCACGGCGCTGCAGGTGGTCAAAAATGAGGTCATCGAGTTATCGGACCAACTGCGCGAGCTTGCCCATCGGCTTCATCCATCGGTCCTCGAGGACCTCGGCATCGCCAGCGCCCTTCGGGGGTGCGCGCAGGAATTCGAGCAACGGGAACGCATTCCAGTCCATCTGGCTTTGGAAGAGCTCCAGCGACCATTGGACCGGCATTTGGCGGAATGTGTCTTCCGTGTCACCCAAGAAGCGCTGCGAAATGTCGCGAAACATGCTGGTGCGACCACGGTCTCACTTACGCTCTCCTATCACGAAGACCGGGTCATCTTGCGGATCGAGGACAATGGCCGCGGGCTTATCCCACAGGAGCGGAACGTAGTGCAGCGGGGCTTGGGATTGGTCAGTATGGGGGAACGTGTGCGGCTTTTGGAGGGAACGCTGACCCTCACCAGCGATCCCGGCAAGGGAACCCGCTTGTGCGTGACGATCCCGCTCACAGGAATTTCTCATGTCCAAACCACGCATCTTACTCGCTGACGATCACATGCTGCTCCTTGATGGGCTGCGGCATCTTCTGGAACGGCATTACGATCTCGTGGGCGTCGTGCACGACGGACACTCGGTCATCAGCGCCGCTCAGCGTTTGCAGCCGGATCTGGTGCTCATGGATGTCGCCATGCCGATCCTTAATGGTTTGCAAGCCGGACAACGGCTGCGAGAACGGCAGCCGAAGGTAAAACTGCTCTATGTCTCCATGTATGGTGATACACCGTATGTGGAAGAGGCATTACGGATCGGCGCGTCGGGATACGTGCTCAAGCGGTCCGGTTGGGAAGAACTCGCGCGCGCCATTGAAACCGTCCTTGGGGGCAGGCAATACATCTCTCCGGAGCTGTTCTCCGCCTTGCAGCGCCCGGAAGTGCAGCCGCCTATCACACGCGAGGCAGACATGCGATCGCTTACGGATCGCCAGCGCCAAATTTTAAGACTGGTCGCAGCAGGGTATACAGCTAAGGAGATCGGCCGTATGTTGCACATCACGTCGAAAACCGTGGAGTTCCACAAAGGACGGATGATGCGGCAGCTGCAGCTTCAATCAACCGTCGAGTTGGCGCGCTATGCCCTCACGCACGGCCTCAGCAATCTCTAACGACTCAGATAGACAGCGAACACACACCCTGTCGTAGGCGATTGGGGACACTCGGGGATGACTGGCCCATTCGAATGACCAGCCTCCTCACCGTTCAGGCGTGAGGTTCGGATGCTACGCGGCTTCTGATGGATCTTTAGCCCGCTCTTTTTGGTAGGGATGTCGCTCGAGCTGGGTCACAGTATGCTGGAGGCGCGCCCATTCTTCAGGATCCAAGGTGACGAATTCCAGGCCGAATTGTGGCGCACGGCACCAGCGGACCACCGCTTCCTGAACCTTCAAGGGTGGCTCCTCTTCGGAGGTATGCACGCGTAGTTCCAAAGAGGTTCCCGACCTGACAGCCGTATGACTTTCGACGCGGCACCCGCGAAGAGAGAGGTCGGTAATGTTGCCGTCTCCCCCAACGATATTCAACGATCTGAAGGAACTCCGGAACCGGACAGGAAACCGTGGGTTCTTCCGCTGCTCCATGTGGCCAACCTCTTCAAGGATGAACGGCTGGCCGTATTGTGCCAAGCCGGCGCCAATTCGCCACTGTTTTTCAAAAAACAAACAGTGCTGGAACCGTTTCCCTAAGAAATAGAGTATATTTACCCTTTGATATTCCCGATTGGTCGAAGCTCCGCGACTTTCCTGGTTATGCCGGCGCCTTCGACGGTCTCGACAACGTCGGATATATTCTTGTAGGCGAACCCCGCCTCCTCGGCGAGACCGGACATGGACACTGCTTTCACCATAATGCCGCGCTCTTTCATGAGCTGCTGAAGCTGCTCGCCACGTACCTGTTTTTTTGCCTGGGTCCTCGACATGGTCCGTCCCGAGCCGTGCATGGTCGAGCCAAACGTTTCCTGAACGGCGCGGTCCGTTCCGACCAACAGGTACGAGCCCGTTTCCATTGACCCTCCGCAAATCACCGGCTGCCCCGTCTGTCGAAATTCGGGTGCGAGCCCGGCGCTCGACGGCCCAAAGGCACGCGTCGCTCCCTTGCGATGTACGAGCAATTCGCCTTCCGCATAGCGTTCAACTTTGGCGATATTGTGCGCCACGTCATAGACCAATTCCATGCCCAGTTCCTCAGCGGACGTGGCGAAGACGGCGGCAAACGCCTCACGGACGGAATGCGTAATGACCTGCCGGTTGGCAAAGGCCATGTTGGCCGCACAATTCATTGCGGAAAAATAGTCCTGCCCTTCCGGCGAACGGAAGGGGGCACAAGCCAGCTGCTGATCTTTGACGGTAATATTGTATCGTCGCATCGCCTTTTCAAATATCTTGAGATAGTCACTGGCGATCTGATGACCGAAGCCACGGGACCCACAGTGAACCATGACGACGATCTGATCCTGCCCGGTAATCCCGAGCGCCGTGGCCGTTCCGGCATCGAAAATCCGCTCATTGGATGCCACTTGGATTTCAAGGTAATGATTGCCCGAACCTAACGTCCCCAGTTGATTGATCCCACGTCCCACTGCCTGATCGGACACCGTCGAAGGATCGGCGCCGCTGATGCAACCGCCTTCTTCGATCCGCGAAAGATCTTGATGCCATCCATAGCCGTGTTCGACGCACCATCGCGCGCCTTTCAGCATGACACGTGTGAGCTCGCTTCGATCGAGCCTGACCGCTCCAGCTGCGCCGACACCGGCGGGTACGCGGCGGAAAAGCTCCGTCATCAGGCGCTCCAAGCGCGGCTGCACGTCCGTTAATGAGAGTCCCGTCCGGATCAACCGCATGCCACAATTCACGTCATAGCCTACACCACCAGGGGAAATGACCCCCGCTCGTGCATCAAACGCCGCGACGCCGCCGATCGGAAATCCATAGCCCCAATGGCCATCCGGCATGCAGAGGGCATAGCGTTGGATGCCGGGAAGACAGGCCACGTTGGTGACCTGATCAAACACACCTCGGTCCATCGATTGCAAAATAGTCCGCGTGGCGTACACCCTCGCCGGTACCAGCATACCCGGCTTTTCCGAGGCAGGAATTTCCCACACCTCGTCGGCGATCCTGTTCACACGCATGTCGGTATTCAACCGCATCAGATCACTCTTAGACATCGACCACCACTGTGACCTTCCATATCGAACCGTTGCGCTCCATCCTGTACCGATGCTTCGTGATGCCCTTCACGTCATTGCGGAGTTCCTGCCTCCCCCCATCCACAGGAGCGCCGATCAGAGTGGCCTGTATGGTCCACTGGCCGTTCTCGTAGTGTAGGGTGAGCGGTGCATCGCGAAACACGACGCCTGCCGCATCTTTCCAATAAACTATCTCCGACAGCCATTCAATCAGGAGATCGTCTAGGTGCTCCTCCGTTTTCAGGACCTGATGCTGCCAGGAGTCCGCGATGGTGATGGGATTCGCCAGGACCTCGAGTAACGCCCGGGTCGCTCCGACAAAGACTTCCTCAGCGGAATCGCCTTCGGCTTCGAAGGCAATGTCGGCGATGGCAATATTGTCAAGGAAGCGGAATGCGTGCGACATGGGACTGCTGAGAGGAACGGCGTGGGACTTGGTGTGAGGTGAAGATGCCGCTTATGAGACCACCGATCTCTGCACAGCGCGAGAACGCAAGTGGCGGACATGGAAACGGCCGGGCTAATCGAGTTCGAACGCCTTCGAGAAATCCGTAAGATTCCTGCAGCCGTCGCCCGTGACGAGCACCATGTCTTCGATCCGCACGGCGCCCAATCCCGGATAATAGAGACCCGGCTCAACCGTGACGACGTGCCCTTCCAGCAACAAGGATCCTGTGCGACTGATGCGCGGCGCTTCATGAATATCCAGTCCGACACCATGGCCGGTGCCATGAAAGTACCCTTGCATGCGGCCGTTCACCAGACCCGTCTTGTATCCGGCTTTTTCGAATCGCTCGCAGATGCCGCGGTGAATTTTCATGCCATCGGCGCCGTCCTTGATTTGGGCGATGGCTTCTTCCTGGGCATCGAGCACCGTCTGGTACAGCCGCTTGAGCTCCGCACTCGGCGATCCCCGTACGACCGTGCGCGACATATCTGCAAAATACCGTGATGAAGCCGATCGCGGGAAGACATCAAAAATGATGCTGCGATGGGCAGGCAATGGACCGCTTCCTTCGTTGTGGGGATCACACGCCTGCTCACCGCCGGCGACGATCGTATGTTGCGCTACGCAATCGCGTTCCATCAGTTTCACATTGATGAGTTTCTTGATGCGTTCGGATGTCAACGGTTCGTCGTCCAGCCATAATTGCCCTTCCTTGATCCGGGCCTGCCGTAGCCGGTCATGCGCAGCAGCCACGGCCTCTTCTGTCGCGCGCTGAGCCTCTTCAATGTGACGAACTTCTTCGGCGGTCTTGACGACGCGCTGCTCGTAGAATGGATCCGGTTTGGCATGAACCTGATAGCCGAGCTCTTGCAATCGCGCGGCATGGCTATAAGGAAAATTGGCTGGAACGAGCACCTGTTTGATCTTCGCCTCGCGCAGCACCACATGTACGATGTCCACACTCCCGGGTGCCGCGACTCCATGATCTCTCGCACGGCGTTCGATCTCCGAGTAGGACAATACACGATCAACGGCGGCTTGGCTCTTCGCCCGATCCATCTCCAGATCGTTCATGATAAGCAGGCGCTCTCCCTTGATTTCCAAATAGATGAACGGATCCGGCGCAATGAATTTGGTGGCGTGATAGAGGTTTGAATCGAGCTCGCTGGCTGCGATGAAAACCGTGGCTTTATGGGACTGCGACGGCGATCGTGACATACGACTGAACCTTTTGACTGTCTACACCGGCACGTGGCGCCCCCACGCGGCGGTCCTTCCCGCCCGGTTGTATGACCCTCGACGCTGTAGGCGTGATGGGAAACGAAGCCGGCGGGATTCCTGCGTATCCTGGCGGAATTTAACACGCGCTCAGTAGAGGGTCAAGGAACAGCCGGAGCAGGTTCCTGCGGAATGACGTCCTTCGAGACGGCCTTATTTTCATCCGGCGTGACCAAGTCGATCGGTAGCATGACGGTGTTCTTCAACACATCGACGGCCAATTGCGCCAAGCCCGTGAGGCCTGTGGCAAAAGATTTCATCGGCAGATACGTCACCTCCGGATCTTCGATGGCGCCTTTTACGGAAAACATCGCCGTGGCAAAGCCTTTCCGTTCGCCGGCGAACAGTCTGCCGAACAACGGAATCGTCTTGAGAAATTGCGAATAGGAGCCAAAGGGGCTGACGGCCCACACCATATCGACTTGATCAGTCGGGAGATCGTAATTTCCGGCGGCGGTGATTTTCACAATAGGACTGTCGATGATCAAGTTCTCGGTTTCGAACAGGCCGTTGCGCATCATGACTGTCGCTGTGACCTTGTTGTATGGCAACCCTTCCTTCTCAAGGTCGACCTTCCCTTGCAGGACGGCCGGCAGGTTCAAAATGCTGATAATTTTCCAAATCGCACGTTCCTCTGACTTGAAAATGCGCCCGTTTTCGAGCAAGAGATCGGCCCTGCCGTTGAGCGTGGGATAGATCCCATGTGGATTGCGCCCATGGCCTCGTACCGTTCCAGTTATCCGCGCCTCTCCGGTGATGCCACCGCCTTTGGAGCCCGCCAATCGATACATATCTTCGACCAGCAATCCGGTTGCGCGTAACGCGATCTCAGCCTCCGCCGGCTCTCCGCGCGGGAGCTGTACGACGATGCGACCGGCAATATCCCCGTTCGTCGACTGACCGGACATCCGATCAAGGTCAAGGACGCCGTCTTGAATAGTCATTCGTGCTGACATCGCGCCGAATTTCAGGTGCTTGTACCGTCCCCGCGCAATGGAAGCCGTCGCACTCACTTTACTGGTGGCCGCAAGCCACTCGAGCAGGTCACGGATGGGGGCACGCTGACCTTTTGGAATCAGCAAGTCGATGTCCATTTGGTTGGATTCCAACTTGGCCGTCATCACGGGCTTCGTCGACCAGTTGCGCACCGTTCCCTCCATCGTCAGATCACTGTCAGCGAGACGGAATGAGAGCCGCTTGAGTTCGGCCGTATCGCGAGTGAGGAGCAACCGTACATACAAGTCATGAATCGGCCCGTCGGCGCCCTTCGTGACCATCAGCCCGTTACTCAAAGCCAGCCATCCCGTCGTTTTCCATGAATGCCAGTCTCGGTCACGCCCTTTGATATCCAGGGATAATTCCAGATTTCCGGCTTCGAACCCTCCTTTAGCGATCCATTCGGGCACCGACGACAAGGACAGCGTGCCGGTCGCAAGGGAAGCATCGATGAAGAATTTGTCTCCCAGTTGAATCTTCCCTTTGATCGGCAGACGGATCGGTGGAGCAGCGATCTCCACTCGAGTCAGCGTCATGTGCTTCGATTGCTCAACATCGCCTTCGAATGAGACGGTGACGGGTGCACCAGTCGGTTTCTCCATGATGCCGGGAAAGCTGAGCTTGGAGTCCGTGAGTGCGAGTTCTCCTCGCAAATGCGGCGCGCCGCTTGCCCCTGTCATCACCACAATCGTGCTCGCCATTCCTTCCATCGTCCCCGGCGGGATGGCTTTCGCCGGCACCAGGTTCGCCATGTGTGCGGCGTCGCCGCTGATCCGCACGGCCAAATCGCGGAAGATGCTTCCCGTGCCCCCTGTAATACCGCCCTGGACCTGCACCAATAAGTCGCCCAGATGGCCGGTCACCTGGTCAAATTGCGTTTCTCCCTCAGCCAGAATGAATCGCCCCTGAAGGCCGGTCAGCCGTTCCGGCAAGTAACTGCTCGTGAGATTCACATGCTGCGCCTTGACTTCGCCTCCTGCGAACGTGATGGCGTTGGGCGGCCCCACTAGACGAAATACAGGTGATGCCATCCCTTCCACATCCCGCGATGACGCCAGGACGCGTGATAGGAGTTCAGACTTTACGGTCGTTGAAAGGAATTGCAGCAGGTCTCCCGCCGCCATGGTTCCGCTGATTTCCAGTTCCAGCCAGGGACCCTGCTCGAGAAAGGAGAGTTGCCCTTTACTGTCCGCCATATGGATTGTCCCATAGAGGCCGCTCAGTTTCGTAACCCGGATTCTTCCGGCTTCAATCACGACGTGCGCATCTAAGTCTTTGGCAGCCACGCGGCTTTCGCCAAGTAGCGCCTGTCCCTTCTGGACATGAAACTCTCCGGTGACGGCCAGTTGAGGCCCATCGACATACGAGCCTGTCACCGTGGCGGACACCACCTCAACCCACCCTTTGATCTGACGATCCTGTATGACTGAGGGCAATTGGGGATGAATCCAGACGGCGGGAATTTTATCGAGAAGCTCGCTGATTTGAACCGGCGACGATGAAAACGTCACGGCAAAAGTCGGCTGAGGAGCGAGAAGGCCGGACAGGCTGGCTTTACCCGTCACGGCGAATTGCTCCATGTTGCCCGTCAGATCCGAGAGCACGGCATCGTATCCCGCGACACCGGGAAAAATCTTGATCGCGCTGCGCGCATTCACACGCCCATGCAGCGATTCAGGAACGGGACGCGGGCCGAGGAAATCCGCTGCGTCGCGGATGCTGAGGTTGGCCGCTTCAATCAGACCGTCGAATTGCACCGGAAATACGAGCCGTTTGCCTTCGTCAACGGACAGCGTTTGCTGTTCAGCCCTTTTGAAGGTACCGGACAGAGACAGAGCGGAGTGGCCCTGGGCGCCGTTGTGTGCGGCGGAAACGCGCAGGTCCGCTTGCCCGCGCTCGAGATAAATCTCGAGTGCGGCTTCCACGGACTGCAATGTCACAGTGCGGGCTCCATCCGGTCTGCCCTCATCGATGATGACGACCGTGCCGTTCACAATCGTGGCTTCCCGGATGCGGAAAATCCGCGTCATCATTTGGAGCGCCTCGTCGTCGTCGGCCGGCAAGGGATTGTCCCGATCAAGGTTCCAGCGGCCTGAACCGTCACGTCGTATGGTGAACGTCGGGTCTTCCACGAGCAATCGTTTCCCAACCACCTGTTTACGCAGCAAGGGAACGAGCCGCAAAACGAGATCCAACTTCTTCGCCGAGAGCATGACACTCTTCGCGTTGCGGTCATAAATGCTGATGTCTTTCATCTCCAAGCGGATCGTCGGGAAGATGACCAGCTTGATACGATGCACCTCGATCTTCCGGCCGAGATTCTGCTCAAGCTGATGGAGGAAAAAGTCTTTGAGATAGTCTTCGCCTGTCAGGGAGGGTGACAGCCAGAGAAAGGCGACGCTCCCGACCACAGTCAGTGTGATAAGGGCGACAACGAGTCGAATCGGGGACACTCAGTTTCTCCGCTGTGGACGATAGGTCCGCATGGGCCAACCGTTCCCGGCCCCTTCACAAGCGATCAGGACCGGCGTCGCGAACGACGTGTCGGGGACATCCCACGGACGAGAGGACACGACTGCAACAGGCTAGGGTCATCTTACCGAATCACCCCCTTGAAAGCCAGCAAGTCCGCGAACCAACAGGAGTTTTTCATCTACTCCTGAGACATTTCTCCTGGCGACAATCTGAAAGACCCGCTATAATCCGCCACCGTTTTCGTCTCTCCATCGGCGGTCAACATCGCGTGATCAATCCCGCTCGGACGCTTCCCATCCATTGGCTGATTCTTTTCTTGCTGTTCTGCATCAGTGTCGTCACCTATATGGATCGGGTGAACATTTCTGTCACGGCACGCCAGATGATGCCGGCTCTCGGGCTTACACAGCAGGAAATGGGCTGGGTCTTCTCTGCATTTGTTGCCGGGTATGCATTGTTTCAAATCCCGGGTGGATGGCTGGCAGATCGCTGGGGCGCGAGAGCCGTCCTCACGGCAGCCTTGATATGGTGGTCCGTCTGCACGGCGTGGACGGCACTCGTCGCAAGCTCGCCGTTTGCAGAGGCGGTGGGGATCGTGGGTGCGCTCGCGACCGTGCGATTTGTATTGGGCATGGGAGAGGCCGTCGCGCTGCCCTCATTCAATCGGGCCGTCGCCAATTGGGTGCCAGCTGATTCACGGGGCCTGGGAATCGGCATTGCGATCGGAGGCATCGGCTTGGGCTCGGCCATGACGCCACCGGTGGCTGCCTGGGTCATGGTGAACTGGGGCTGGCAGATCGTGTTCTATCTATCAGCGGGGCTGGGCATCTTCATTGGTCTCCTGTGGTGGTCACTGGCTCGGGACCGCCCGAGTGAGCATCCGTGGGCTCTGGGTCAACCTGGCTCTTCGACGACCTCGCTCGGACAGAATAGCGTGCACACCGTGAACTGGAGATTACTCCTAGGAAGTCCGGGGATTTGGTGGTTGGTCTTGAGCTACAGCTGCCTTGGGTATGTCGCCTACGTCTACCTCTCGTGGTTCTATCTGTATCTGGTCAATGTGAGAGGATTCGATGTGCTGAGGGGCGGACTCTATGCGTCCGCGCCCTTTTTGGCCATCTTGATCGGTTGTCCATTGGGAGGATGGGTGACGGATCGATTAGCCGCGGCGTATGGGGTGACGAGAGGGCGCATGGCCGCCGGTATGTCGGGGATGATTCTCGCCGGATGCGCGATCCTGGCCGGCGCCATGGCGGATTCGGCAGCCGCTGCCGTGGTGAGTCTCTCACTCGGGGCTGGCTGCCTTTACTTCTCCGTGGGAGCCTATTGGGCATCGACGACGGACTATTCCAAGACCCATGCGGGCCTCCTATCAGGCCTCATGAATACAGGCGCTAATCTTGGGGGAGCACTTTCTCCAAGTCTCACGCCTTGGATTGCGGCACACTGGGGCTGGCCGGCTTCGCTTGCCACAGCGGGCGGCTTTGCGTTGGTCGGCGCGGCTCTTTGGCTGAAGATTGATCCGGGGAAAGGCTTCCAGGATCAATCTGAAAACTTGTGACCACGTGGTCGAACGCGCTCGCAATGATGCGAGATGCGATTACGCTGGCCGCCGTCCACGACCTCCCCCTTGCCGCCCGGAGCACCCCCCTGTTAGATTCCCCGGGATGGAATTCAAAAAAATCGATCCCCGTGTGACGATCACGACGAAGTTCGGAGAGATCAAGATTCGTTTTTATCCCGAGGATGCTCCGCGTCACATCGAAAACTTCAT
>Ga0075419_10001824_pt1 | contig 13813 bp, 11 predicted proteins | sample SoiMetdeltSBSDD3_FD_76900 | JGI IMG/M metagenome (GOLD analysis project Ga0075419, IMG submission 76900) | Bulk soil microbial communities from a Populus tree surrounding site in Tennessee, USA - Soil MetaG P. deltoides SBSDD3 | ecosystem: Environmental > Terrestrial > Soil > Tree plantation... | reverse complement strand
GATCGCTCAGCGCGGTCTGCCAGGACACGCGGTAAACGAGCCCCGCCAGTGGCAGGGCGAAGAATGCGACCGCGATCGCGGCGAGCGCCGCGATCGCGAAGGGCGGACGCGCAGTGCTCACGGTCTCGAGAAGCCGAATTCCGCGAGCAGTGTCTGGCCCTCGTCCGAGAGGAGGAACTCGACGTACGATCTGGCGAGGCGAGGCTTCTTCGAGTCCTTGACGACGACGATCGGATACCGCGCGATGACCTGATGCTGCTCGGGAATCTCGACGCCGGTCACTCGCGTGCCGGCCGCCTTCACGTCCGTCACGTACACGATGCCCGCGTCGGCTTCGCCAAGCGCGACTTTGTTGAGGACGGCACGAACGTCCACCTCCTGGCTCGCGGGTCTGACATTCACGCCGGCCTTTCGAAGTGCGTCCAGTGAGTACCTTCCCGCTGGCACGGTCGGTCCGGCGAGCACGAGGATGAGCCCCGGCCTCGCGAGGTCGGCGAGACCGGCGATCTGTTTTGGGTTACCGGCCGCGACGGCGATCTGCAGGCGGTTGCCGACGAAGAATGTCGGTGCGCCGTCGTTGAGCTTGGCATCGACGAGCTTCTGCATGTTGACATCGTCCGCCGACGCGAACACGTCGGCGGGCGCGCCGCTCGTGATCTGCGTCGCAAGCGTCGACGACGAGCCGAAGTTGAAGACGTAGTCGGTCCTGGGGTCCTTGACTTTCAGATGCTCTCCGGCCTTCTTGAATGCGTCGGCGAGGGACGAGCCGGCGTACACGGTCACGCTGCCGGTATTGGCCGTGGTCGGGCTCGCCCCGCCGCATGAGACCAGGACGACGACGCACGCGAGAGCGAGCGCTCTCACTCCCCGGCGGCGCCGCGGGCGATCTCGACGACGACGTTCGTGGCCTTCACGACGCAGACCACCGGCATCCCGGCACGGAACCCCAGCTCCTCGGCGGCCTCGGCGGTCATCAGGCTGACGAGGCGGAACTGCCCCGCCTGCACTTCGACCACCGCGGCGACGCGATCGCGTTCGACCCTCGTCACGGTCCCCGGAAAGCGGTTGCGAGCGGACTGCGCGACGATCGGCCGCCCGCCCTTGACGCGAAGAGCGGCCTGCAGGCGGCGGATCTCCGACACCGCGATCAGGCGCTGGCCCCCTTTCGACCGACTCATTCGCAGGCGGCCGGAAGATCCCCAGCGGCGGAGCGTGTCGACAGAGACGCCGAGGACCTCGGCGGCTTCACCGACGCGGATCGCAGATTGCCTAGGTTTAGGCTCCGCTCTTGTCACGGATACATAGGTATAGCACGCCCGTGCGGTGCGAGTACCGGTCCTGGTCCGAGCATGCCTCCGGCGTACAGTGACCGCGTGGCCCAGACCATCAACGTGCTCATCGTCGACGATCACCTCGCGGTCGCGGAAAGTCTGCAGGCGCTGCTCTCGCGGGAGCGCGATTTCGACGTTGGCGAGGTCGCCACGAACGGCGCCGAAGCGCTGCGGCTCGCGTCCGAGCGAAAGCCGCACGTCGTCCTGATGGACCAGAACCTCTCCGGAGAATCCGGCGTGGTCGTGGCGTCGACGATCATCGCCGCCCATCCGGGGACCGCGGTCGTGATGCTGAGCGGCGGAATGAGCCAGGACGAGCTCGTCGCCGCCGTCGAGGCGGGGGTGTCGGGCTACCTGATGAAAGCCGCGCCGGCGGCGGAGATCGTGAGGGCGATCCGTCGCGCCGCGGCCGGCGAGATCCTCCTGCCGCCGGGTGAGCTGGCGTCGCTCCTCCGGCTCGGACGGGAACGCACGCGCCAGCGCGAGGAGCGCCAGCGCAGCCTCCCGCAGCTCACCCGGCGTGAAAGCGAGGTCCTGACCCTCATGGCCTCCGCCGCCGACGTCGAACGCATCGCGGGAGAGCTGAAGATCAGCGTCAACACCGCGCGCGGGTATATCCAGAACATCCTCGAGAAGCTTGGCGCTCACTCGCGGCTGGAGGCTGTCGTCCGCGCGACCGAGCTGGGCCTGCTGGGCGCCTAGTACCACTACAACCGCAGGAGCCCGCATCCCGCCGATACAGGACCGTTCGACCGTGCACGTAGGTCTACTGCGGGCGCCTCCAGGCCGATAGGTTTCTCACATGGTCAAGCCCAGGAAGAACATCATCCTTTGGATCGTCGTGCCGGCGATCGCGGTGGCGTACGCCGTCGTCTTCTCATTCGCGTACGGGTTGCTTGGTGGGGCCATCGGTATCGTCCCGACCACTTCCATCATCCTCGCCGCCTGGCGACTGGGCATGCGGGCCGCATTACTGGCGGCGCTGTTGGTGCTGTTCGCGAACACGCTTCTTTACGTCTCGGTGGCCGTCGACCTCGGCACCGCGTTCCGCTCGTCATTCATGGCCGCGGCGTTCTTCCTTGGAGTCGGCTTGATCATCGCGAGGATGGCGGCTGACAGGCGGCACATCGAACGACTCACAGTCCTCGATCGCCTGACGGGGCTCCCTAACCGCGATGCGTTCGACACGAGGGTCCAGAGCGCGGTCGCGGGGGGCGGATCCATCCGCATCGCCCTCGTCGACGTCTTCGGCTTTCGCGATGTGAACGAGAGCTTCGGACACGATGTCGGCAACGATGTCATCCGGGAGATCGCGCGCCGTCTCGCCGCGAGCTTCGAGCACGACCTGGTGGCACGCGTGGGCAGCGATGACTTCGCGGTCCTTGCGGAGCTTCCGGGCACGGACGAGGCCTTCGCCGCCCGCGCGCTCGAGGCATTTCGCGCGCCGTTTCTCATCGGCGGCAGCCTTCTGATGGTCGAGGGACGCGTCGGCATAGCACGGTCACCCGATCACGGAGATTCGAGCACGACGCTCCTGGGCGCCGCGGAGTCGGCGTCGCGACAGGCGCGCCGCATGACCGCGGGCTGGGCCCTGGCAACCTCGATGCGCTCACGTGACAGCGCGGAGCGCCTGCAGATGCTGGGCGATCTCCGGCAGTCGCTCGAGCGAAATGAACTGCGTCTCCACTACCAGCCGGTCCTCGATATGACATCAGGCGGGGTCGTTGGATTCGAAGCGCTCATGCGCTGGCAGCGGAACGGCGAGCTCGTCCCGCCGGCACAGTTCATCCCTCTTGCGGAGCAGGCGGGACTGATCGTGCCGCTCACGGACTGGGTCGTGGGAGAGGCGATGCGTCAGATCGCCGAGTGGAGCAGCGTTGGGCATCCGCAGCGCATCAGCATCAACGTGGGCGCCAAGGCGATCGGTGCCTCGTCGCACCTGGAGAACGTGATCGCCCGAGCTGCGGACAAGCACGGCGTATCGGCCTCCCAACTCACGGTCGAGGTCACGGAGACCGATGTCATGACCGACCCCGCTTTGGCGTCGCGCGCGCTCGCGGGTATCAAGAAGCTGGGCGTCCGCGTGGCCATGGACGACTTCGGGACCGGTTATTCCTCGCTCGGTTATCTCAATCAGCTCCCGCTCGATGAGGTCAAGATCGACCGGTCCTTTATCAGCCGTCTGATGCGCGATCCGCAAACGTCGTCGATCGTTCGCGCCGCTGTCGACCTCAGCCACGCTCTCGGCCTTGACGCAGTTGCTGAGGGCGTCGAGGACGCGGCCACGATGGAGCGCCTTCTGTTCCTCGGTTGCGACCGCGTGCAGGGCTACTTCATCGCTCGGCCGATGCCGGCTGACGCCGTTCTTCCATGGCTCCAGCGCTACGTTCCCAAGCCCCCGCCGGCGGTCGCAGCACCGGCGAGCACATTCACCCCGGTGGCGACCGTCCAAGACGAGAACAGCAGCACGGTGCTTGTCGTCGACGATGAGCACAGCCTGCGCGTCGCGACGCACCGCATCCTCTCCAGCCGGGGATACAACGTTCTGCATGCCGCGACCGCGAGCGAAGCGCTGCGGATCTGCACCGAGCAGCGCGATGGGATCGACTTGGTCGTAACGGACATCTTCCTGACGGACTGGCGAGGGCATGAGCTCGCGGGGCGCATTCGCGAGATGCAGCCGCACGCCAAGTTCCTGTTCGTCTCGGGCGATCCGATGGCGAGCGCTCTGGTCAAGGGCGCGCCGTTCCTGGCCAAGCCCTTCTCGAAGCAGCAGCTCATCGACCGCGTCGGCCTGGTGCTGGCATGAGCCGCATCCTCATCGTCGACGACGATCCGCATCTCGGCCGCTCGGTCGAGCGCGTGCTCGAGCGCGAGGGCCATGTCTGCCATGTCGCGCTCGATCCGGCCAGCGCCACCGAAGTCGCCGCGGTGTTCAAACCCGAACTGATCCTCATCGAGCTCCAGCCCGGATACGCCCCGACGCTGCCGCAGTTGCGCGCCGTTGTCGGCGCCGTCCCCTTTGTCTTCATGGCCGGTCATCAGGATGAGTACGCCGGACTCGGCGAGCTTGTGGGTCCACTGGACGATTGGCTGGCGAAACCGGCCGCCCCACGGGAGCTGGTCGTTCGTCTCCGCACCGTGCTTCGCCGGGCGCAGCTGAACTAAGCCGCCGGCCGGCCCGCAGCGCTGTCGCGCGCGAGCGCATCCTGTGCGATGCGCAGGACCGCGCCGGTGGTCAGGAGATCCGCGGTCCAGGTCGCGTGTCCCACACGAACGTACCAGCGTGCGCCGGCGAACGCGCGCACGGTGGCAGTCATCGTGCGCAGCAGCTCATCAAGTCGCGCTCGCAGCAGCGTCGCCATCCGGGCACCACGTCCCTCGTCGCCGACGATCGGCGCGACCAGTGCGACGCCGCAGTCCCCATAGCGGAACGCGCTCGCGTCTCCACCGAAGAGCGTCGACGCGCCGCCCAGCGTCGCGCGAATGCAGCGGTGCACGATCGCCCGTCGTGTCGCTTCCGATGGTGCGTCGACATCGGCGACGCCCAGGACGAGCGCGAAGGCCCGCCCGCCGTCCCGTGCGCTGGCCACGCGCTCACGCAGTGCCGCGACCAGCACGCGATCGAGGTAGGACTCCGCGACGGCCGCCGCGCGATAGGCGATCGCCGGCGCTTCCGCGAGGACCGGGGCTGGTCGCGGCTCCGGCTCGGGTTCGGCAATGAGACGAAGCACCGTCGGGATCACCGCCCGCCACCGTTCCCGCTCGGACACACGCTCCGCCGCGCCGAGCGGCGTGAGGGCGACAGCCGCCTCCGGCGCCGGAACGAGGTGGCCGCCTTCGAGGAGGGACTGCAGCGCGCGTCCGAACGCACCGCTCGCGAGCGGAAGGCGCTCGGCGGCGATCGTCGCAAGCAGCGTCGCCGGCCGCGCGGTCGTCGATGCGAGCGACTCGAGGAGATAGAGGCGATAGAACGCGGTCGCGAGGCCGGTCGCGGACGGGCGGACCACGGTCACCTCCGCACGAGGACTCGGTCAGAGGTACGGCCGGGCCTTGCGGCTACGCGGGCTGCTTCAGCGCTTCCGCGACCGTGGCGAGCAGAGAGTCACGGGTGAACGGTTTCTGGACGACGGGTCCATCGATCCGCAGCGTCGTGGCGTCCATCTCGCCGCTATAGCCGGTCATGTAGACGACGCGCAGGTCCGGCCGCGCCCTGCGCAGCTCGCGTGCGAGCTCATCGCCGGATAGGTCGGGCATCACGATGTCGGTCAGTAACAGGTCGATCGGACCCGACCACTGCCTGGCGAGATCGAGAGCGCTCGCCGGCCCCGCGGCTTGCATCAGGCTGTAGCCCCCGTCGGACAGGATCCGGACGACGGCTTTCCGTACGGCCACCTCATCCTCGACCACGAACACGACCGCCTCGCTGACGGCGGTAGCGATCACGGATGACGCGCGGATCCTCGCGGACTCTGCCTGGACGCCGACGTGTGCAGGCAGATGCACGCTGATCGTCGTGCCCTTCGCGACGACGGACTGGATCGCGATCGTGCCGTCCGCCTGTTGGACGATGCCGTACGCGGTCGCCAGGCCCAGCCCGGTGCCTTTGCCCTGTGCTTTGGTGGTGAAGAACGGCTCGAACGCCCGGGCAACGACGTCCTTTGACATGCCGAGACCCGTATCGATCACGTCGAGCCGGACGTACCGGCCCGGTGCGACCTGGCGCTCGGTCGGACCGGTGGCGCCGAGCTCCGCGTTAGCGGTCTTGACCAGCACCGTTCCTCCGTCTGGCATGGCATCGGCCGCGTTCACGATCAGATTCAGGAGGAGCTGCTCGAGCTGTCCCACGTCGATGCGTGTCGTCCAGAGATCCTCGGCCAGAAGCAGGTCGATCTTCACGCTCTGCGGGATCGTCCGTCGCAGCATCGTCCGCAGCTCATGGATGACGGTATTGAGCTGTACGTCCTGGGGGTTGACCGCGCCGCGGTGCGCGAAGGTGAGGAGCTGACGTGTGAACGAAGCGCCGCGCTCCGCCGCGAGACGGATCTGCACGACGTCATCGCGCACCTCGCTCTCCGCGGGGAGGGTGTCCTCGACGAACTGCGAATAGTTCATGACGACCGCGAGGATGTTGTTGAAATCGTGCGCGATCCCACCCGCGAGCCGACCGATGCCCTCTAGGCGTTCGGACTGGCGGAGCTTCTCCTCGAGCGTGAGCCGGTCTTGCACCGATGCGCGCTGGATGCTCAGGTCACGGATGAACGCGGTGAAGACGTGACCGGTCGGCGTCTCGGCCGCGGTGATCGATAGCTCGACGGGGATCTCGCGTCCGTCATGCGCGCAGGCCTCGAGCTCGATGCGCCGTCCGAGGATCGGCCCGATGCCCGAACGTCGGTATTCCGCAAGGCCCGCGAGATGGCGCGCTTGATAGCGCTCGGGGACGATGAGACACACGAGGGGCTGTCCCATCGCGTCAGCTTTGGACCACCCGAATGTCGCCTCAGCCTGACGACTCCATTCGACGATCTTGCCCGCCTCGTCCATACCGACGACCGCGTCGAGTGACGAGTCGAGCATCGCGCGCGCCCGGGCTTCGGCGCGGTGGCGGTCGACGATCTGCGTCCTCACCGTTGCGATCAGGTGGTTGAAGTCTTCCGCAAGCTGTGCGATCTCGGCTGGACCGCTGATCGTGATGGGTTCGGCCACCGTGGGGTCGCGTATGCCGCCGACCGAGCGGCTAAGCGCGTCGAGGGGCCCGACAACGCGCCGATAGACGAAAAGCGTGCCTATGAGCAGCACGAGCAGGCCAACTCCGGTCACCGCTACGGCGTGGCGGAACACGCTTTCGGCAGTGGAGAGGACCGCCGCGCGTTCCGCGCCGGCGAACACCTTCCACCCGCGTGGATCCGTCGTCGCTTCGCCGTACACCTGCGGCACGTTGTCGAGATCTGGCCGGGAAGAGCCCTGAGCGCGCGCGAAGGCGCTGTCCGCGATCGTCTTGCCCGCCCAGCGTTCCGCGCCGACTGAGTTCGCGAGCGCGGTGGTGACGTCGGTGGTCGTGACGAGGAACGCGAGCTGGTCCGGCCCGGCGTAACGGGTCGCCAGCGTCGCGCCGAGATCGGTGAGGTCGACGAAGATCACGAGCGCACCCCGACCGGGGACCGGCGCGGTGCTGACGGCGCTCGCGCGACCCGTTCGCGGATCGGCCACTGGTGCGGCGAAGAAAGGAACGCGCAGAGCTTCGGCGAGCCACGGCGCGCCCGCGTAGGTCAGGCGGGCCGGGACCGGTAGTGCGCTCGAGCACGTCGGTGTGCCATCCGACGTCACGAAATCGAGGCGAGTCTTATGGAAGATGCCGACAGCGCCGAAGGAGACGTTGCACGGCGCTCCCGGCGTGAACGCGCCGAGGACTCCTGGGTTCGCGGCGGTTCGCGAGACGGTCGAGTCGACCTGCGCGAGCGCGGCCGAGACTTCCGACGCCGCCAGTTCGGCCGCGAACTGCGTGTCTTCGCGTGCGTGGTCCACAGCGGCTTGCTCAGCTTCCGCGCGCACCACGAGAGCGCTGGCCGCGACAACGACGAGGAACAGGATGAGCAGCCCGAGTAAGTAGAGGCTGAGCGGAATCCGGCGCCGGCTCCCACTGGCGTTGTTCGCGGTACCCACCACGGACCGCATCTATGTCGAACCGTAACCCGCCAGTCAAGCGAGTTTTAGCCCGTGTCGTAGCAATGCTGGACCAGTACAGTCTGCCGGCATGACGACCTGGAGAGCTGGCGCTAGCCATCTCGGCACGGCATCGCTCGCCGGTCTCATTGCCGGCGTCCTGGTCGGCGGTCTCCTGGGTCGCGTTGCGATGCGCGTGAGCGGGTTCACCGCAGGGCCAAGCATGGTCGGCGCGCGCACGGAGAACGGCAATCTCGTCGGCGACATCACCGTTGGGGGAACCTTCGCGCTCGTCGTCTTCGTTGGCATTGCCTCCGGCCTGCTGGGCGGCATCCTCTACGCGCTGCTGGAGCCCTGGCTTCGCGGAATGCGGCCGTGGCACGGTCTGGTCTACGGAGTCGCCCTGCTCGCGGCCTTTGGCTTCACGGTGTTCGATCCGTTCAACTTCGACTTCACGCGCTTCGGATCCGCGCCGCTCAACATCGCGATGTTCGCCGCGCTCTTCGTGGTGTTCGGTGTGCTCACCGCGTGGCTCTTCGATCGGTTGCGTGCGCTGCCCGCGCTGTCAGGAACGACGGCGCGAGCCGTGGATCTGCTCGCCCTGTTCTCACTGGCGATGGCGGGATTCTTCGTGGCCTCCGCGGGCGTCGACGGCCTGAGCGGCAATGTGCTCGTCGCGCTCGGAATCTTCGGAGCTCTTGCGCTCGCGGCGCTCGTGCGCTGGCGTGGCCTACCGCTTCAGGTCGGTTACGCGTGCCTCGTGGGCGCGCTCGCGCTTGGGGCCACGCGGACGATCGGAAACGTTCTGCATCTCCTTTACGGGTTCTGACATGCCGCGCGCGCGATCAGGCGGGCATGCAGGTGTAGACGCGTAGCTCAGGCGGGAAATAGCCGTCGAACCAGCGGCCGATGAACCGTCGGCTGTCGCGATCGAACGAACCGGACACTGCCGTGGGAACGGTGATCCCCGTCGGCCGGCCGTTGAAGTCGGTCAAGGTCCGTGTCGCCGGGTACGGTGCCCCAGCGGTCGGCGGGTCGTGAAAGAGCGGCTGCCGGCCGTCGGGAGACCACAGCACGACAGTGCTTTCGAACGGCGCGTCCGCGCGATGGACTGTGCCATCTTCGTCGATGAGCTCGCGACGATCGTCGTACCTCACCAGGAGGCGATGGCCGGTTCGCGACCACTCCAGACTGCGCACCCCCGAAAGCGTCGTCGCTCGGCCGGTCGCGGCTTCGATCACGAACGCGTTGACGGGGGCCGTCCCGTCCAGGCCGATCGCGTTGGCGAACGCGCGGCCGTCCGCGCTGATCACCGGCAAGCCCTCTGGAGGCAGATACGCCGCGAGGATGGTGCTCATGATGCGATCGCCCGTCGGCTCCCACCGGTGCACGTCCGCGCCGTCCAGATAGACCAGGGCGTCGCCGTCCCACGCTGCGCCCGCATTCACGATGTCTGTGGTGCGTAAGCGGGCGATCTCGCGCCGGAGAGAGATATCGAAGACAACGAGATCGGTCGCCCCCTGCAGGCCACCGCCCTGCGGGAGGTGATAGCTCAGGTAGCGGCCCGAACCCGACCACAGCGGGCGGACCCCGGATCCGATGTCGTCGATGACGGTCAGGGTGCGGAGGTCCACGAGTTGGATGTGCTGCAACGCCGGATCGGCTGGTCGCCTGTTAAGGGTGCGCGAAAAGGAATTCGGGTCGAGATTTCTCCCCGCCGCCATCGCGAGGCCGTCGGGCGAGAGTGACAGGCCGAGGATGCGATCGATCTTTGCCGGAAGCGCGACCGGCGCGCTGCAATCAAGAGCCCTGAGCGGCGCGTCTGTCGGTAGCGCGGACGGATCCGTCGGCGTCGCCGTAGGTCGTCCTTCGATCGGTCCGGAAGGCGGGATCTGCGTTACCGGAAGGACCGTGACGAGGAGGACCAGGGCGGCGGCTGCCGCCAGACCGCGCGTTCTCATCGAGGCTCGTACGTCACGGCAGACGGATTAGTTCGGCAGGCAGCGGCTACTAGTTCTTGGCGTCCGCTTCCATAGCCTTGGCGATAGAGGCGAGGAACTCCTTGTTCGTCTTGGTCTTGCCGAGCCGCTGGAGCAGTAGCTCGGTGCCTTCGATCTGACCGACCGCGGAGAGCATCTTTCGCAGCAGGATGACCTGCTTCATGACCTCGGGCGAGAGGAGCATCTCCTCGCGCCGTGTGCCGGAGGCCGGGATGTTGATGGCGGGGAACGTGCGCCGTTCCTGCAGCTTGCGGTCGAGGATCATCTCGGAGTTTCCGGTGCCCTTGAACTCTTCGTAGATCACGTCGTCCATGCGGCTGCCGGTGTCGACGAGACAGGTGGCGAAGATCGAGAGCGAGCCGGCGGCCTGACCGTTCGGCCCTTCGATGTTCCGCGCGGCGCCGAAGAAGCGCTTTGGCGGGTAGAGCGCGACGGGGTCCATACCACCCGAGAGGGTGCGGCCCGATGGCGGCACCGCCAGGTTGTACGCGCGCGCGAGGCGCGTCACCGAGTCGAGGAGGATGGCGACGTCGCGACCGGTCTCGACCAGCCGCTTCGCGCGCTCGAGCGCGAGCTCGGCGACGCGGGTGTGATTCTCGGTGGGCTCGTCGAAGGTGGACGAGAAGACCTCACCCTTGATCGAGCGGCGGATGTCCGTGACTTCCTCAGGCCGCTCGCCGACGAGCACGACCATGATGTGCACGTCGGGGTGGTTCCCGGCGATGCCGTTCGCGATGTCCTTGAGCAACGTTGTCTTGCCGGCCTTTGGCGGCGACACGATCAGCGCGCGCTGTCCGAAGCCGAGCGGGTTCACGAGGTTGATGAGGCGCTGGCTGAGGTTCGCGCCTTCGATCTCGAGGTTGAACATCTTGTCTGGGAAGACCGGCGTCAGCGCCTCGAAGAGCGGTCTGCGCTTCGCGACCTCGGGGTCGACGCCGTTGACGGCCTCGACGCGCAGGAGGCTGAAGTACTTCTCGTTGTCCTTTGGTGGCCTGGTCTGCCCGGTGACGTAGTCGCCGGTGCGCAGGCCGAGGCGGCGCACCTGACTCGAGCCCACGTACACATCGTCAGGTGAGGGAAGGAGGCTGCGGCGACGGAGGAATCCGAAGCCGTCTTCGACGATCTCGAGGATGCCCTGGGCGAAGATGTTGCCCTGGGCTTCGGTCTGCGCCTGAAGGATGCGGGTGATGAGCTCGGGCTTGAGCGTCGCGGGCGTGATGTCGGTGACGCCGAACTCCTTGGCGATCGCCAGCATGTCCTTGGGCTTCGCCTCGTTCAGCTCGGTGATGGTGTAGTACTTGCGGCTCGGCGCCGGTGGTGCGGCCTCGCGACGCGTGGCCGGCGCAGCGGGGCCGTTGGTCGGGCCGTTAACGGGGCCGGTCGGCCCGTTCGTGTCGCCGGCGGATGGGGTCGCTGCCGTGGGGTTCGGTTCGGGTGTCTGTGGTTGTGTTGGCTCTGGGGTGTCCAAGCGGTGTGTTGCTCCTTGCTGGTGTCTGCTTGCGCTGCTGCTTACGTCCTGTGGGGACCGGGGGGCGCATTCGAGGTGCGCTCGCGCCCGGCAGAAGCCAATAGGGGAAATGTCGCTATGGGACAGTATACAGCGTCGTGACGCCACTTTCCTCCCGACTGACCGAGGAGCTCCTGCAACTCTCCCGCGAGATCCACGCCGATCCGGAGATCGCGTATCAGGAGCGTCGCGCCGCCGCACGGATCGCCGCGCTGCTCGCGACGCATGGTCATGAAGTGCAGATGGGTATCGGCGGCCTCGAAACGGCCTTTCGCGCCCGCGTGGGCCCTCCCGGTCCCTCGATCGCGCTCCTCGCGGAGTACGACGCCCTCAAAGGCGTGGGTCACGGCTGCGGTCACAACCTCATCGCCATGACGAACGTCGGCGCGTTCTTGCATGCCGCGGCAGAGAAGGAGCCGGGGATGGCGATCGAGCTCATAGGGACCCCAGCGGAGGAGGACGGCGGCGGGAAGATCGACATGCTGAGTGCGGGCGTGTTCGATGAGGTGGCGTTCGCGCTGTCCACGCACCCTGCGGCTCAGGGGAATTGGGGCGTGAGCGCAAGCGGTCTGGGCATCGTTGGGAAGCGCGTGATCTACCGCGGCTCGGCGTCGCACGCCGGTTCTTCGCCCTGGCTGGGCCGCAATGCGCTCAACGGCGTGATCCGACTCTTCATCGGCATCGACGCGTGGCGCCAGCACCTTCCGACCGACAGTCGCGTGCACGGGATCATCACGCACGGCGGCGACGCCGTGAACGTCATCCCCGCGCGCGCTGAGGCGAAGTTCGGGCTCCGCGCCAAGGATCTCGTGACGCTCGACGAGATGGTCGCGATGTTCACCGACGTCGCGCAGGGCGCGGCGCTCGAGACGGGCACGACGGTCGAGATCACCGACTACCTCCCGTTGTACGCGCCGGTCGCGGCGAACACCGGCCTCGGCGACGTTGTCGCGGAGGAGCTGCGCAGCCGCGGCGTCGAGGCCGACCGTGGCGAGCTGGTGACGGCGTCGACCGACCTCGGCAACATCTCGCAGAAGATCCCGACGGACTGGATCCGTTTTCCGGTGACCCCCGCTCCGATCGCCGGACACTCCGATGCGATGCGCGATGCCTGCGTGACCGACCTGGCACATCGCAACGCCCTGCTCGTGGTTGAGGCGCTTGCGGCTGCGACGCGCCGCCTCGCGTCGGATGCCTCCCTGCGGCGGTCGATCCAGAATGGCGCGAGGGTGACCTCATGACCGCCGACGCGCTGCGTACCGAGCTGGTCACGCTCTCACGTGCGATCCACGCCACGCCCGAGCTCGCGTACCAGGAACGCACCGCGGTGAAGAACATCACGACGCTGCTCGAGAAACACGGTCACAAGGTCGAGCAGAAGCTCGGCGGCCTCGAGACCGCGTTCCGGACGCGTGTCGGTCCCACAGGTCCGGCGGTCGCGCTTCTCGCCGAGTACGACGCACTGCCGCAGATCGGGCACGCCTGCGGCCACAACCTCATCGCGATGTCGAACGTCGGTGCATTCCTCCTCGCCGCCGAGCGCGTCAAGGACCTCACGGTCGGCGTCGAGCTCGTTGGTACACCCGCGGAGGAGAGCGGCGGCGGAAAGATCGACCTCATCGACGCCGGCGTGTTCCGCGAGTCCGTCGCCGTGCTGTCGTCCCATCCCTCCAGCGACCCCGATTGGGAGTTCGGCGGAAGCTCGCTCGGCGTTGTCGCGAAGCGCGTGACCTTTCACGGCGTCGCCGCGCACGCCGCGTTCTCGCCGCATCTTGGGCGCAACGCGCTGTCCGCGGCGATCCGCCTCTTTGTCGCGATCGACGGATGGCGGCAGCACCTGCCCGCCGACACGCGCGTCCACGGGATCATCACCAAGGGCGGCGCGGCCCAGAACATCATCCCCGAGCTTGCCGAGTGCGACTTCGGTCTGCGCGCGGCCACGGTGGAGAAGCTCGACGAGATGCAGCGCACGTTCGCGCAGATGGTCGAGGGCGCGGCGATGCAGACGGGGACGACGGCGGAGATCCACGACGATATGCGCTTATATGCACCGGTGAAGCCCAGCGCGCGGATCGGCGACCTCCTGGCGGACGAGCTGAAGCGACGCGGCCTGCCCACGGTGCGCGGCAAGTTCGTGCTCGCGTCCACCGATTTCGGCAACGTGTCACAGGTCGCGCCCGCGGACTACATCGGGTTTCCCGTGAGCGAGACGACGATCTCCGGCCACTCGCACGTGATGCGCGAGTCCTCGGCGAGCGATCTCGCGCACAGGAACGCGATGATCACCGCGGAGATCCTCGCGGCGGCGGCGG
>Ga0075419_10001821_pt1 | contig 13824 bp, 9 predicted proteins | sample SoiMetdeltSBSDD3_FD_76900 | JGI IMG/M metagenome (GOLD analysis project Ga0075419, IMG submission 76900) | Bulk soil microbial communities from a Populus tree surrounding site in Tennessee, USA - Soil MetaG P. deltoides SBSDD3 | ecosystem: Environmental > Terrestrial > Soil > Tree plantation... | reverse complement strand
CCTCGCCACCGTCGCGTTCGCCGTCGCCTTCGTCGGCTGGAGCCTGTTCGCCCCGCTGGCGAAGGAGTTCCAGGACGACCTCGACCTCACCGACACGAGGACGCTCGCGCTGACGGCCGTTCCGGTGGTGCTCGGGTCGCTCTTGCGGATCCCGGTCGGCGCCCTCACCGACCGGCTCGGGGGCCGGATCATGTTCCCGGTCGTCCTCGCGTTCTCCGCGCTGCCCGCGGCGGCGTTCGGCTTCGCCGACGGGTACGCGGCGCTGATCGTCGTCGGCTTCTTCCTCGGCGTCGCGGGATCGTCGTTCGCGGTCGGCGTGCCGTTCGTCGCCGGCTGGTACCCGAAGGAGCGTCAGGGCTTCGCCCTCGGCATCTACGGGATGGGAAACATCGGCACCGCGATCGCCGCGTTCTCCGCTCCGGCGATCGTGAGCGTGTTCGGGCGCGAGACGCTCGGCCTCGCGGCGGCGGCGCTCCTCCTCGCGACCGCGCTCGTCTTCTACCGGCTCGCCGAGAACCCGCCGCGTCCGTCGGCGCCCGCTCGCTACGGGGAGGTCCTGCGCGCCGGCTGGAAGCTGTGGCGGCTCGCGCTCCTGTACTTCGTCACCTTCGGGGGCTTCGTCGCCATGGCGGTGTTCCTGCCGAAGCTGCTGAGCGACTGGTTCGACCTCTCCCTCACCGATGCGGGCTTGCGGGCGGCCGGATTCACGGTGCTCGCGACGCTCGCGCGTCCGGTCGGAGGCGCGCTCTCGGACCGGTACGGTGCGGCGACGGTGCTGGTCATGGTCTTCGTCGGCGTCGCGCTCGACGCGGCCTGGCTCGCTGCCGTCGCCGGCAATCCGACGATCGTGCCGGTGACGATCGCGTGCCTGACGCTCGCGTGCTTTCTCGGGCTCGGGAACGGCGCCGTGTTCAAGGCCGTCCCGCACGACTTCCCCGACTCGACCGGGGCGGCGACCGGGATCGTCGGCGCCGCCGGGGGTCTGGGCGGGTTCTTCCCGCCGCTGGTCATGGGCATCGTCAATGATCAGCTCGACTCGTATGCTCTCGGCTTCCTCGGGCTCGTCGTGTTCTCGGCCGCCTGCGCCGCGGTGGCGTTCACGATGAGGCGCGCGTCCCCCGCTCCGGGCGGGGTCGCCGCATGAGCATCCTCGAGCGCCTCCGCTTCTTCGGCCCGGGCGAGGGCTCGCCGGACGCGTGGAGCGCGCTCCAGCGCGACGGGCGCGAGTGGGAGCGTTTCTACCGCGAGCGCTGGCAGCACGACAAGGTCGTCCGCTCGACGCACGGCGTCAACTGCACCGGCTCCTGCTCGTGGAAGATCCACGTCAAGGACGGCATCGTCGCCTGGGAGACGCAGCAGAGCGACTACCCCTCGAACGGTCCCGACGTCCCCGAGTACGAGCCGCGCGGCTGCCCGCGCGGCGCCTCGTTCAGCTGGTATCTGTACTCGCCGATCAGGGTGCGGTACCCGTACGTGCGGGGCGTCCTCCTCGACCTGTTCCGCGCTGCGCGGGAGCGGAACGGGGGAGACCCCGTCCTTGCGTGGGCCTCGATCGTCGACGATCCGGAGAAAGCGCGCGCGTACAAGTCGCTGCGGGGCAAGGGCGGCTTCGTGCGGGCGAGCTGGGACGACGTCGTCGACATCGTCTCCGCCGCCCACGTCCACACGCTCCGGCGGTACGGCCCGGACCGCGTCGCCGGCTTCACGCCGATCCCTGCCATGTCGATGGTGTCGTACGCAGCCGGCACGCGCTTCCTGTCGCTCATCGGCGGGATCTGCATGAGCTTCTACGACTGGTACGCGGACCTCCCGCCGGCGTCGCCGCAGATGTGGGGTGATCAGACGGACGTGCCCGAGTCGGCCGACTGGTGGAACGCCAGCTACATCGTGCTCTGGGGATCCAACATCCCGCAGACGCGGACGCCCGACGCCCACTTCCTGACCGAGGCGCGCTACCGCGGCCAGAAGGTCGTCGTCGTCTCGCCCGACTTCGCGGGCCACACGAAGTTCGCCGACCACTGGCTCCCGGCCGCCGCAGGCACGGACGGCGCGCTCGCGATGGCGATGGCGCACGTCGTCTTCAAGGAGTTCCACGCCGAGCGGACGGTGCCGCGGTTCGACGAGTACGTGAAGCGCACGACCGACCTGCCCTTCCTCGTCACCCTGCGCGAGCGCGAGGGCGCCTACGTGGCCGACCGCTTCCTGCGCGCGTCCGACCTCGGATCGACCGAGGAGAACGCCGAGTGGAAGACGGTCCTCGTCGATGCGGCGTCCGACGAGCCCGTCGTCCCGCAGGGCTCGATCGGGTTTCGCTGGGGCGACGGCGGGCTGGGGAAGTGGAACCTCGGGCTGGGTGACGTCGATCCGGCGCTGACGCTGCTCGGGCGTCACGACGAGCTCGTCGAGCTCGACCTGCCGCGGTTCGACGTCGGCGACGCGGGCGGAGACGTCCTGCGGCGCGGCGTGCCCGCGAAGCGCGTCGGCGGGATGCTCGTGACGACCGTGTTCGACCTCCTCGCGGCCCAGCTCGGCGTGTACCGCGACGGGCTGCCCGGGACGTGGCCGTCGGGCTACGACGACGCGACCGAGCCGTACACGCCCGCGTGGCAGGAGCCGATCACCGGGGTGGACGCCGGGCGGGTGACGAGGGTCGCCCGCGAGTTCGCGCGGAACGCGGAGCGCTCCCGGGGTCGCTCGATGATCGTGCTCGGGGCCGGCACGAACCACTGGTTCCACTCGGACCAGATCTACCGGGCGATCCTCCAGCTCGTCGCGCTCTGCGGCTGCCAGGGCGTGAACGGCGGCGGCTGGGCGCACTACGTCGGGCAGGAAAAGGTGCGCCCGATCAGCGGCTGGTCGACGCTCGCGTTCGCGCTCGACTGGGCCCGGCCCCCGCGCCAGCAGGCGACGACCCCGTTCTGGTTCCTCGCCAGCGACCAGTTTCGCTACCAGCGCACGCGGGCGGACCACTACGCGACACGGCTCGGCACGGGCGCGCTCGAGGGGATGCACGTCGCCGACTGCAACTCGCTGGCTGCACGGCTCGGCTGGATGCCGTCCTACCCGACCTTCGACCGCAACCCGCTCGACCTGACGGCGGAGGCGGCCGCCGCGGGCGCCGCGCCCGCCGCCCACGTCGTCGACTGCCTGAAGTCCGGCGAGCTCCGCTTCGCGGCCGACGACCCCGACGCGCCGGAGAACTTCCCCCGGGTGCTCACGCTCTGGCGTGCGAACCTGCTCGGCTCCTCGAGCAAGGGGCACGAGTACTTCCTGCGCCACGTCCTCGGCGTTCCCGATGCCGCCGTCCGCAACGAGGAGTCCACACCGGCGGAGCGACCGAGCGAGGTCGTCTGGCGGGAGGACGCCCCCACGGGCAAGCTCGACCTCTTCACGACGATCGACTTCCGGATGAACGGCTCGGCGCTCTATTCGGACGTCGTGCTGCCCGCGGCGACCTGGTACGAGAAGCACGATCTCTCGTCGACCGACCTGCACCCGTTCGTCCACTCGTTCAACCAGGCCGTCCCGCCGCCCTGGGAGGCGAAGACGGACTTCGACATCTTCGGCCGGATCGCGGAGCGCTTCTCCGAGCTCGCCGAGACCCATCTCGGCACGCGCACGGATCTCGTCGCCGCGCCGCTCCTGCACGACACGCCCGACGAGCTCGCGCAGCCCTTCGGCGAGGTGCGCGACTGGAAGCGCGGCGAGTGCGAGCCCGTGCCCGGGAAGACGATGCCCAGGCTCGTCCCCGTCGAGCGCGACTACACGGCGGTCTACCGCAAGTGGCGCGCGCTCGGCCCGCTCGCCGAGGAGCTCGGCTCGTCGGCGAAGGGCATCGCGCTCGAGCCGACCGTGGAGATCGACCACCTCCGCGCCGCGAACGGGGAGATCGACGGACGCCCGGCCCTGACGCGCGACGTGCACATGTGCGAGGCGATCCTCGCGCTGTCGGGCGTCTCCAACGGCCGTCTTGCGCTCGCCGGGTTCGAGGGGCTCGAGCAGCGGACGGGAACGCGACTGGCCGACATCGCCGAGGAGCACGCAGACGTGCGCATCACGTTCGGTGACACCCAGGTGCAGCCGCGCAAGGTTCTCGCCTCTCCCGAGTGGTCGGGCATGGAGTCGCGGGAGCGCCGCTACAGCCCGTTCACGATCAACGTCGAGCGCAACGTTCCGTTCCGGACCCTGACGGGACGCCAGCAGCTCTACGTCGAGCACGCCTGGATGCTCGAGTACGGAGAGGGCCTGCCGACCTACCGACCGCCGCTCAACGTCCTCGGCGTCGTCGGGACGCAGCTCTCCGGCGAGGAGGGCCGCAAGGAGCTCCATGTCCGGTGGCTCAGCCCCCACAGCAAGTGGTCGATCCACTCGGAGTTCCAGGACAACCTGCACATGCTGACGCTGTTCCGCGGCGGCCCGACCGTCTGGCTCTCGGATGTCGACGCGAAGGAGATCGAGATCGCCGACAACGACTGGTGCGAGGTCTTCAATCGCAACGGCGTCGTCGTGGCGCGCGCAGTTGTGTCCCATCGGATCCCGCCGGGCGTCGGCCTCATGTACCACTCGCAGGACCGGCACGTGAACGTGCCCCTCAGCGAGCTGACGGAGACGCGCGGGGGCACGGACAACTCCGTCACGCGCATCTCGATGAAGCCGACCCACCTGATCGGCGGCTACGCGCAGCTCTCCTTCGGGTTCAACTACTACGGCCCGACCGGCACGCAGCGCGACGAGATGGTCGCCGTGCGGAAGCTCAGGGGGGAGGTCACCTACTGATGCAGGTCCGCGCCCAGATCGCGATGGTGATGAACCTCGACAAGTGCATCGGGTGCCACACGTGCTCGGTCACCTGCAAGAACGTCTGGACCAACCGCCGCGGGACCGAGTACATGTGGTTCAACGACGTCGAGACGAAGCCCGGCGTCGGCTACCCGAAGCGCTGGGAGGACCAGGAGCGCTGGAAAGGCGGCTGGGAGCTCCGCGGCGGGAAGCTCCGGCTCAGGGCCGGCGGGCGCCTCCGCAAGCTCGCCACCCTCTTCTTCAACCCCGAGCTGCCGGCGCTCGACGACTACTACGAGCCGTGGACGTACGACTACGAGACGCTCACGACGGCAGGCGTCTCCAAGCACCAGCCGGTGGCGCGACCCGAGTCGCAGGTCACCGGCCGGCCGCTCGACCTCGAATGGGGGCCGAACTGGGAGGACGACCTCGCCGGCGCCCCCGAGCGCGCGCGACTCGACCCGAACCTGCGCGACGGCGTCGAGGAGCAGGTCCGGCTCGAGTACGAGCAGGCGTTCATGTTCTATCTCCCCCGGATCTGCGAGCACTGCCTCAACCCGTCGTGCGTCGCGTCCTGCCCGTCCGGCGCGATGTACAAGCGCGAGGAGGACGGCATCGTCCTCGTCGACCAGGAGCAGTGTCGCTCGTGGCGCATGTGCGTGAGCGGCTGCCCGTACAAGAAGGTCTACTTCAACTGGTCGACCGGCAAGGCCGAGAAGTGCACGCTCTGCTACCCGCGGATCGAGGCCGGCCAGCCGACGGTCTGCTCGGAGACGTGCGTCGGCAAGATCCGCTACCTCGGCGTCGTCCTCTACGACGCCGACCGGGTGCACGAGGCGGCGTCGGTCGAGGACGAGAAGGACCTCCTGCCGGCGCAGCTCTCGCTCTTCCTCGACCCGGACGACCCCGAGGTGCGCGAGCAGGCGCTCCGCGACGGGATCGCGGACGACTGGCTCGACGCCGCGCGGCGCTCGCCCGTGTATGCGCTTGCCGTGCGCCACCGGGTCGCGCTCCCGCTGCACCCGGAGTACCGCACGCTGCCGATGGTCTGGTACGTGCCTCCGCTCTCGCCGGTGATGAGCCTCGTCGAGGGCCCCGGCTCCGAGGCGGACCCCGACGACGTTTTCCCCGCGATCGAGGAGCTGCGGATCCCGATCGAGTACCTCGCGAACATGCTCACCGCGGGCGATCCCGAGCCCGTGCGCGTGGCGCTACGGAGGCTCGCGGCCATGCGCAGCTGGGTGCGCGAGCGCAACCTCGGCGGCGAGCCCGACCCGAAGGTCGCGGCGAGCGTCGGCATGGAGCCGGAGGCGATCGACGGGATGTTCCGGCTGCTGGCGATCGCGAAGGCCGACGACCGCTACGTCATCCCGCAGGCGCACGGAGAGATCGGCCTGAACCCGCACTCCCGCCAGGGCGCATGCGGGCTCGACTTCGTCGGCGGGCCCGGGAGCTGCGGCGCGCTGGGGCAGGCGAAGGACCCGTTCGGAGCCGAGCCGCTCGCGGCGCAGGCGGGCGCGGGTGGATCGAACGTCACGTTCTTCGACTTCCGGCGCAAGGGATGAACGCGAAGCTCCTCGCCGTCCTCCTCTCCTACCCCGACGAGGAGCTCGTCGAGGCGCTGCCCGAGCTGGGCGCGACCGCGGCCGAGCTCCCGCGCCCCGAGCGGCGGGCGCTCGAGCCGGTGCTCGAGACGCTTGCGGCCACGCCGCTCTCCGACCTCCGGCGGGCGTATGTCGAGACGTTCGACTTCGACCGCCGCTGCGGGCTCCACCTCACGTACCACACCCACGGCGACCGGCGGCAGCGCGGGCTCGAGCTCGTCCGGCTGAAACGTCGCTACGCCGAGGCGGGGCTGCCCTTCGAGAGCTCCGAGCTGCCCGACTATCTCCCCGTGCTGCTCGAGTTCACGGCGCTCAGGCCGGAGGAAGGGACGGCGCTCCTCGCGTCCCTGCGCGCGCCGCTCGAGCTCGTCCGGGGGGCGCTGCACGACCGCTCGAGCCCCTACGCGGGTGTCTTCGACGCGCTGTGCGAGACCCTGCCGCAGCCCACCTCGCGCCAGCTCGAAGAGGCCCGCCGCCTGGCGGAGGAGGGCCCGCCCGCCGAGCTCGTCGGCCTCGAGCCGTTCGGCGCCGACGAGCCCGTCGAGGTGGCGGTGCCGTGACCCGCCCGGAGACCTTCCTCTGGGTGCTCCTGCCGTACATCGCGCTGACGAGCTTCGTCGTCGGCCATGTCTGGCGATACCGGCGCGACGGCTTTACGTGGACGGCGCGCTCCACGCAACTCCTCGAGCGCCGGCTGCTGCTCGTCGGCAGCGTCGCGTTCCACCTCGGGATACTCGGCGTCATCGGCGGCCACGTGATCGGGATCCTCGTGCCGGACACGTGGACGCGCGCGGTCGGCGTCTCGGACGGCTTCTACCACTGGCTGGCGGTGATCCTCGGTGGAGCAGCGGGACTCCTGCTCTGTCTCGGAGCGGCCGTGCTCGTCTACCGGCGCCTGACCATCGACCGCATTCAGGCGACGACGCTGCGCAGTGACTGGGTCATGTATCCACTGCTCCTGACGACGATCGTCCTCGGGATGCTCTGCACGTTCCTCGGCGGCCTGATCGACGAGTACCACTACCGCGAGACCGTCTCTCCCTGGTTCCGCAGCATCTTCACGCTCGACCCGAAGGGGTCGCTGATGCTCGAGGCGCCCTTCGTCTATCAGGCGCACGTGACGATCGCGTGGCTCCTCTACGCCGTCTGGCCGTACACCCGGCTCGTCCACGTCTGGAGCATCCCGGTCGGATACGTGACGCGCTCGCCGATCGTCTACCGGACGAAACGTCGCCCCACGCGCACCGCGCTCCGCTGAGCGCCCGGGAAGAGCAGATTCTGGCGCTCATCAAGCAGCCCTTCGGCCCGCCGTAGTCGTCCCTCGCGGCCGCGCTTCGTCGGCGTGACGGCTACCGCCCGCGAGCCGTGCTCGTCACACTCGGGGCGATGGCCGAGAGTCCCCGGGCAGAGAGGAGAGCACGATGACCGACGAACAGCCGGCACCCGAGACCAAGGGTGTCACGGTGGAGGTGCTCGGAACGGTCGACCTCGGCCCGGAGATCGAAGGCATGGCGGGTCGCGAACTGCGGATGCGCATGGTGACCATCGAGCCCGGAGGCGTCTTCGGCCCGATTCACGACCACAGAGACAGGCCGGAATCGTCTATGTACTACGAGGAACGGTCACGGATCATCGCGGGAGAATCGCCACGGACTACGGGCCGGGAGTGGGCTGGCCCGAGGATCGGAACACGACCCACTGGCTCGAGAACAGAGGAACGACTCCGGCGGCGGAGATCTCGGTCGACATCGTCAGGCAGGAGTGAGCCTGGGCCGACGGCTTGCGGAAGAGGCCTTGCCCGCTGAGGATGGCAGAAGCGATGGCGTCCGAGTCCGGGTCACAGAGCGACGAGCTCGTCCAGGTGCGCGCGTCGTGCGCGCGGCTGATCCGCGCCTCCGACGCGGACCGGCGCCGCCTGGAGCGCGAGCTGCACGACGGGCTGCAGCAGCGCCTCGTCGCGCTCGCGGTCGGGCTCCAGCTCACGGAGTCCTCGGTCGGCTCCCCTGGTGCCGCCGACCTTCTGAGAGACGCGCGCCGGGATGTGGAGCAGGCGCTCGACGAGGCGCGGCGGCTCGCGGAGCGGATCCACACGCCGCTCGAGCTCGGCGGCCTCGCGGTCGCATTGCGCGCGGCGGCCGTGACCGCAGGAGTGTCCGCGACCGTCGAGGTCGCAGGAGGTTCGACCTACCCGGACGAGACCGCACGCACCGTCCACCTCTGCTGGGTCGAGGTGCTCGACGCCGCGGACGGGGAGGGAGCAGCGATCCGGGTGCGCGAGGAGCACGGACGTCTCACGTTCGAGCTCTCCGCCCGTGCCGGAGCGCTGACCGGGCTCGAGCATCTGCGCGATCGAGTCGAAGCACTCGGGGGCAGTCTCCAGATCGACACGGTTCCGAGCGGAGGCCTGCGGGTCCTGGCCTGGCTTCGCCTCTAGCCGCTCTCGGCGAGGTAGAGGATCACCGCCTTCACCCGCTTGTGGACCGCCGTCTCCCAGGTCAGCCCGAGCTTGAGGAAGATCGAGTGGATCACCTTCTCGACCGACCGCTGCGTCAGGAAGAGCGACTCGGCGATCGCGGCGTTGTTCTTGCCCTCGGCCATCTCCCGCAGCACGTCGCGCTCGCGGGGCGTCAGCTCGTTCAGCGGGGAGTCCTCGGCGCGCGCATTCTCGGCCACGAGGGCCTCGACGACCTTCGGGTCCATGACAGAGCCTCCCTCTGCGACCGCGCGGATCGCGCCGAGCAGCTGGTCGACGTCCTTCACCCGCTCCTTCAGAAGATACGCGCGCCCTTCGCTGCCCCCCTCGAGGAGCGCCAGGACGTATGCCGGGGTCGCGTACTGGCTGAGCACCACGACGCCCACGTCCGGATGTGTCGTGCGCAATCGGGCAGCTGCCCGGATCCCCTCGTCGGTGTGCTCCGGCGGCATGCGGATGTCGGTGACGACGACGTCCGGCCGGTTCTCGTCCACGGCGGCGAGCAGGGAGTCGAGATCCTCGCACACCGCGGCGATCTCGAGGTCCTCCTGCGCCTCGAGCAGGCGTCGGAGGCCCTCGCGGACGAGGTACTGATCTTCGGCGAGCACGAGCTTGACGAGCACCGGGGTGAGAATACGGCCGTGGCGCCCCCTTCTCCACGCGGCGGCCGCGGTGTCGGGGAGACGCCGCTCGTCCTCGTCGTGGACGACGACGAGCGCAACCTCAGGCTCGCCGGCGACGTGCTCCGCCTCGCCGGGCTCGAGATCCTGGAGGCCGCGACGGGAGCCGAGGCGCTCTCGCTCGCGTCGGCGGCGCTGCCGGATGTGATCCTGCTCGATCTGCAGCTTCCCGACCTCGACGGCACCGATGTCGCGCGCGAGCTGACGGGAGACGTGCGCACGGCCGCGATTCCGATCGTCGCGCTGAGCGCGCTCCGGCTGGACGGGCGCGAGGAGTGGCTGCGTGAGGCCGGGTTCGCAGGATTCCTCGCCAAGCCGATCGATGTCGCCGAGTTCCCTCGTCTGGTTCGCGGCTACTGCCGCGACCCGCGCTAGCGCGCGGGAAGCAGGCCCCCCACCCAGGGGGAGGCAGCATCCGGGCGAGACGCCCGGGGGCACGGTTGGAGTATTGCCCCTCCGGTCCTAGGCTCGATGGCACTGCCCGGTGCCTCCGCGCCGGAATGGACCGAGGAATGGAGGAGGAATGAAACACGCACGCACGAGAGCCGCCGCCGCAGCTGGTGCCGTGGCTCTCGCCGTGGCCGTGGCCGTGCTCGGGCTCGGAGCCGGGGCCGGATCTGCGCTGCCGAACGAGAACGCCGTCGTGTACTGGAGCGGGATCGCGGAGCAGGCGATCTCGGCCGGAGGCAGACCTCCTGCCAGCTCGCAGGTGCTCTCGGGGATCGTGCACTCGGCGATGTACGACGCCGTCGCTGCCACCGACGGCGGTCTCGAGCCGTTCCTCGTGGCACCACAGGCAGCCGCGGCGGCGTTGCCGGACGCGGCGGTCGCGAAGGCCGCACGCGACGTCCTCGTCGCACGCATTCCGGGCCAGGCGTCCACGGTCGACAACGCGTACACGGCGTACGTCAACGGGATCCCGAGTTCGCAGGGGAAGGCCGCCGGCATCAGCGCGGGTGCGGCCGTCGCCTCGCAGACGCTGGCAATGCGCGTTGACGACCACTTCGACGACACCGGCGCGTGGGTACAGCCGACCCCGGGGCCGGGGGTCTTCGAGCCCTTCGCTCTGCCGCCGGTCGACATCAAGCTGACGAAGGTGACTCCGTACACCTTCGGATCGCCGTCCGACTTCCGTCCCAACGCCCCGGTGGGCCTGATGAGCGGCGAGTACGCGTCGTCGTTCGACGAGGTCAAGGAGTACGGGGGCGGTGCCGGGGTCCCGACGTCGCGCACGCAAGACCAGACCGACACCGTGACGTTCTGGCTCGATCCGACGTTCGTGCAGTGGAGCCGGACGTTGCGCTGGCTCGCCGTTGACCGGCAGCTCGACCTGCGCGACTCGGCCCGACTGTTCGGCCTCGTCCATGTCGCCGCCGGCGACACGATGATCGCGTGCTGGGACGCCAAGTACCACTACAACTTCTGGCGGCCCTTCCACGCGATCCGTCGGGCCGACACCGACGGCAACCACAAGACGCAGCCGGACACGAGTTGGACGCACCTCGCAGCCGGGAACCACCCGGAGTACCCGTCGGGCCATGCGTGCTTCACCGGCGCGTATGCGGAGTCGCTCCGGACGTTCTTCCACACCGACCGGGTCCCGCTCGAGATCGAGAGCACGCGGTTCGCGGTCGGTGACCCACGGCGCACGAGGGCGTACGACCGGCTCACGGAGGTGCAGGACGACGTGTCGGACGCCCGGGTGTGGGGCGGGCTGCACTTCCGCAGCACGATGGAGGAGAGTCCGAAGCTCAGCAATCAGATCGTCTCTCACGTCGCCGCCCACTACTTCCGGGAGGCCCGGGGAAACGACTAGCCGAGACAGGAGGTCGGGCGGTCTCTCCGAGGAGGCCGCCCGACCCGGTTCACGCGGTGCCCTTGTAGCAAGAGCGACCAGGTCGTATCGTCCCCCGCGTGGACGGCAGGCATCCGCACACGAAGGAGGCCCCATGCCACGCATCACCGATCGAAGGCCCTCGCGAAGCGCGGTAGCGCTCGCCGCCGCCGTCCTCGCAACCCTCGCGACGCTCGGTACCGCCTGTGCCGGCTCCGGCGACGAGGACGCCGGCGCGGAGGCTCTCCGCAGGGTCGGCCTCATGCACGTCGGCACCGACCACGTCCCCTCGTCGCGCGATGCGCTGATCGGCCAGCTCGAGAAGCTCGGCTGGGTGGAGGGCCGGAACATTCACGTCATCTGGCGCAACCTCGAGGACAAGGACGCCGCGCAGGTCCAGGCGGACGTCTTCGTGCGCAGCGGCGTCGACGTGATCGTGGCGTTCGAGGACGGCTCGATCAAGGCCGCGGAGGCGGCGGCAGTCGACTCGCACACGCCGATCGTGTTCCTGCATCCGAACGACCCCGTGCGGGCGGAGCTCGTGGAGAGCCTCGCGAGCCCGGGGACGAACCTCACCGGCGTCTTCGGCGCGCGCGACCTGATCGCGAAGCACCTCGAGCTCTACACGCGGCTCTACCCCGGCCTCGAGCGCGTGCTGACGCTCGTGGATCCCGAGGACGCGAGCACCGAGTTCGCGCTTGCCGAGACACGGAGGGCTGCCAAGCGCCTCGGGGTCGAGCTCGTCGTGCAGGAAGCCTCCGAGGGGGACGACATCCGGCGGATCTTCAGGGCACTCGGCCCAAAGGACGTCGACGCCGTCGTACTGCTCTCTCCGTCCCTTCGGCTCTACTTCTCCTCGCTGACGCTCCGGCTCGCGAAGCAGGCCGGCCTACCGGTCCAGGCTCACCGCAAGGAGTGGGTCGAGCAGGGAGCGCTCTTCTCCTACGGGATGGACCTGAAGCCGCTCGGAGTCGCAGGCGCGCGCTACGTCGACGAGATCCTCGACGGCGCTGACCCGTCCGAGCTGGCGGTGGAGGAGCTCCCCGAGGTCGAGTTCGCGCTCAATCTCGCGACGGCCCGGCGGTTGGGCATCCACGTTCCCCGGCGGATGATCGTGCGGGCCGACATCACGTACGGCGGGTAGGCCGCTCCCGGTCGTGGCGACGAGCGCGCGGACGGACGTACGGCCGCGGCGGCGGCTCCTGCGGAAGTACGTCGCGCTCGTCGTCGCGCTCGTCGTCGCCGCGCTGCTGACGAGCGGGCTGACCGAGCTCTACTTCTCCTACCAGGACAACAAGGAGGCGCTGAGCCGCATTCAGGCCGAGAAGGCGTCCTCGGCGGCGTCGTCGATCGACCAGTTCCTCGACTCGATCCTGCGCCAGGTCCGCGTCGTCTCGCCTCCGCCGTTCGGCACCGGTGCCGCGGCCACGGACGAGCGCGAGCTCGACTACGAGCGTCTGCTCCAGCGGGTCCCGTCCGTCGTCAGCGTGAGCTACCTCGACGCCTCTGGCCGCGAGTGCCTCCGCGTCTCGCAGTCCGACCTGACCTCCCGGGAGTGCGGGCGTGACGTCTCGTCGACCCCGCGCTTCCTCGAAGCGCGCTTGGACGGCACCTACGTCGGCCCCGTCTACTTCTTCCGCGGCTCGCAGCCGCGCATCGTCGTCGCGGTGGCCGAGAGCGGCTCGGGGCGGGGAGTCGTCTCCACCGAGGTCGACCTGCGCTTCGTCGACGACGTGATCTCGCAGACCCGCGTCGGCGAGGCGGGATACGGGTACGCGATCGACTCCCGCGGGCTGCTCGTCGCCCACCCCGAGACGAACCTCGTCCTCAAGCGGACGAGCTTCGCCTCGCTGCCGCAGGTCCGGGCGGCGCTCGAGGGCGCGGACCCCGAGGCGAGCTCCGTGACGATCGGCCGGACCACGGACGGCACCGAAGTGCTCAGCGCGTCCGAGACGATCGACCAGCTGGGCTGGCGCGTATTCGTCGAGGAGCCGTTGAGCGAGGCGTTTGCCCCGCTCGACTCGACGATCCGGCGGACCGCGCTCCTCCTCGTCCTCTTCCTCGCGCTCGCGATCGGCACGAGCGTCGTGCTCGCCCGCCAGATGGCCAGGCCGATCGTGGCCATGCAGGAGGCCGCCGCCCGCATCGGGGCCGGGGCGCTCGACCAGCGGATCGACGCTCGCAGCGGGGACGAGCTGGGAGCACTCGCGGAGGAGTTCAACCGCATGGCCGCGCAGCTCCAGGAGTCCTACGCGGACCTCGAGCACAAGGTGGAGGAACGCACCGCCGAGCTCGGCGCTGCGCTCGCCGAGCTGGACGAGAAGAGCCGCCAGCTCGAGACCGCCAGCCTGCACAAGAGCGAGTTCCTGGCCAACATGTCGCACGAGCTGCGGACGCCCTTGAACGCGATCATCGGCTTCTCCCAGGTGCTGCGGGAGGGGATGGTCGGTGAGG
>Ga0075419_10001817_pt1 | contig 13847 bp, 11 predicted proteins | sample SoiMetdeltSBSDD3_FD_76900 | JGI IMG/M metagenome (GOLD analysis project Ga0075419, IMG submission 76900) | Bulk soil microbial communities from a Populus tree surrounding site in Tennessee, USA - Soil MetaG P. deltoides SBSDD3 | ecosystem: Environmental > Terrestrial > Soil > Tree plantation... | reverse complement strand
TGTCTCCGTCATCCGGCTGCCGCCCTCGGTGCGGGACGCGGCCAGCGCAATGCCGAAGTCCGCCACCATCGCGTGCCCGCCGTGCAGGAGAATGTTCTCCGGCTTGATGTCGCGGTGAATGATCCCGGCCGCGTGGGCGTAACCCAGCGCATCCGCCACCTCGCGCGCGATCCGCACCGCCTCCTCCACCGGGAGCTGGTGCTCGCGGTTGAGCCGGTCGCGGAGCGATTCGCCCTCGACGAACGGCATGACGTAGTACACCAGGCCGTTCGCTTCGCCGGAGTCGAACAGACTCAGAATGTGGGGGTGCTGGAGATTGGCGGTGGTTTTGATCTCCGCCAGGAAGCGGTTGGCGCCGAGGATGGCGGAGAGCTCGGGACGCAGGACCTTGAGCGCGACTTTGCGGTCGTGCCGGAGGTCCTGGGCGAGGTAGACCGTCGCCATCCCGCCCTGCCCCAGCTCGCGCTGGATCCGGTAGCGGTCGGCCAGGGCGGTGGTGAGCCGGCTCAGCGAATCGGCAACAGGGTCAGGCGACACCGGGGCTCCGCGTCTCGGGGATGCGCGAAGGATGCGGGGCGGTCACCCGACGAATATACGGTCCAGCGTGAGGCGGTGCGACAGTGCGTCAACAAAGGGTTTGTCAGCGCCCGTCGCCTGCCAGCGCCTTGAACACCGCCGCATAAGCCGTCGCCGCCGCCGTCCGGCTCGCGGCCAGCTGACTTTCAGCGTTGAGCTGGGTCCGTTCGGCGTCGAGCACCTGAAGGAAGTCCGCGACCCCCTCGGCGTACCGCAGCCGGGCGAGCTCCGCGGCCCGTCCGCTGGAGGCCGCTGCTTCGGCGATCTGGGTCACCCGCGCCCGCGCCGTCCGGTACCGGACCAGCGCCGACTCCACTTCCTCCTCCGCGAGGAGGACGGCCTGTTCATAACCCGCAGCGGCCTCGTCCGCCCTCGCCTGCGCCGCGCTCACATTGGACTTGACCCGGCCGAGGTTGAGCAGCGGCCAGGACACGCTGGGTCCCACCACGTAGTGGAACGAGCCTCGCTTCCCCAGCGAATCAAAGGTGGTCGCCGCGAAGCCGGCGCTCCCGCCCACGCTCAACCGGGGCAGATACTCCGCCTTCGCCGAGCCCACCAGCGCCCGCGACGCCGCCGCCCGTCGCTCCGCCGCGATCACGTCGGGCCGCCGCCGCACCGCCGCCTCTCTCCCCCCGACCGAATCGAGCCCGGGAAGCTCCGGCAGCTCGGCCACGCTCGCGAGCTCCTTGGCGACCGCCGCGGGCGTTCGTCCGAGGAGCGTCCCGATCCGGTATCGCGCCGACGCGATCGCGGCCTCGATCGCCGGAATCGACCCCAGGGTGAAGCTGAGCTGCGTTTGGGCCCGCTCGGTGTCGAACGCGGTCCCGCGGCCCGCGTCCAGCCGCTGGCGGGTGACCGTCAGCGTGTTACGCTGATTCTCCGCATTCCGCTCCGCCACGGCGAGCTCGCTCTGCCCGCCCCGGAGCTCGAAGTACGCCCGGGCCACCTCCGCGGCAAGTACCACCTGCAAGTCCCGCAGGTCTTCCTGGGCCGCTGCCGCGAAGGCGCCCTCGGCGCTGAGCACCTTCCGGAGCCTCCCGAACACGTCCACTTCCCAGAACGCGTCGAATCCCGCATCCCAGATGCTTTGGTCGGCAAGCCGGTCTCCCCCGCCCAGGTTCACGGGAAGGAGCGCGCCCGCCTGGCGCTGCCGCACGAACCCGCCGCCCGCCGTCACCGTGGGAGCCAGATCGAGCGCGGCGAGCGTCCGCGCCGCTCTGGCTCCCCGCACCCGCGACGCTGCCGCGCGGAGGTCGTGATTCGCCCGCATCGCTTCATCGAGGAGCCGGGTGAGCGTCGTGTCTCCCAGTCGCCGCCAGAACCCCGACACCGAGTCCTGACCCTGCGCGGCGCCTGGCCACGGCAACCCGATGGTGAGCGCCAGGGCCAGCGTCACGAATTGCCTAAACATGACTCACCTCCTCCCCGCGCACCGCCGGGGCCGGTGTTCCGATCCGCCTTCGTTCCGCCAGCCCCTGAATCACCACGTAGAACACCGGCGTGAGCAGGAGCCCGAACAGCGTCACCCCGAGCATCCCCGAGAACACCGCGACGCCCATCGCGTGCCGCATCTCCGCGCCCGCGCCGGTGGAAAACACCAGCGGCAGAACACCCATGATGAACGCGAACGAGGTCATCAGGATCGGCCGGAGCCGGAGTCCGGCCGCCTCGATGGCCGCCTCCACGCGCGACCTGCCGCGATGGTGCAGCTCCCGCGCGAACTCCACGATCAGAATCGCGTTCTTGCACGCCAGGGCGATCAGGACCAGGAACCCGATCTGGGTGAAGATGTTGTTGTCGCCCCCGGTCAGCGCCACGCCTCCGATCGCACAGAGCAGACCCATCGGCACGATCAGAATCACCGCGAGCGGAAGCGACCAGCTTTCGTATTGGGCCGCCAGCACCAGAAGCACCAGGAGGACACAGAGCGGGAAGATGAAGACCGCTGTGTTTCCCGCCAGAATCTGCTGGTAGGTCAGCTCGGTCCACTCGATGCCGATCCCGTTGGGGAGCGTCTCGGTGGCCAGCCGCTCCATCGCGGCGATCGCCTGCCCCGAGCTCACCCCCGGCGCCGGCCCGCCGCTGATGTCCGCCGCCGGGTATCCGTTGTACCGGAGCCCGCGATCCGGCCCGAACGACTCCTTCACCGTGATCACCGAGCCGAGCGGCACCATGTCGCCCCGATCGTTCCGCACCTTCAGCTGGGCGATATTCTCCGCCCGCGCCCGATAGCGCGCGTCGGCCTGCACGATCACCTGGTAGGTCCGCCCGAACTTGTTGAAGTCGTTGACGTAGACCGAACCCAGGTACGCCTGCAGGGTCTGAAAGAGATCGGTGAACGAAATGCCCTCCCGCTTCACCTTCTCCCGGTCCACCTCCACGTCGAGTTGCGGCACGTTGATCTGGAAGCCCGAGAATGCCCCGGCGATCTCCGGCGTCTGCCAGGCCCGGCCCACCAGCGCCTGCGAAGCCTTGAAGAGCTCCTCTTCCCCGAGGCCGGCCCGGTCCTCTACCTCCAGCTTGAACCCGCCCACCGTTCCCAGACCCTGGACCGCAGGCGGCGGGAACACGGCGACGAACGCCTCCTGGATCTGGGAGAACTGCTGGTTGAGCGCTCCCGCGATCGCGAGCATCGAGGTTTCGCGCGTCTCCCGCTCCTCGAACGGCTTGAGCGGGAAGAACACGATCCCCGCGTTGGGCGCGTTGACGAACCCATTGATCGACAGTCCCGGGAACTGGACTGCCCGGGCGACGCCCTCCTGGGCCAGCCCGATCTCGCCCATTTTCCGCATCACCGCCTCGGTACGGTCCAGCGTCGCCGCATCGGGGAGCTGCGCAAAGGCCACCAGGTACTGCTTGTCCGCAGTGGGCAGGAAGCCGTGGGGAACCTTGTTGAACCCGAACACCATCAGCACCATGAGGCCCGCGTAGGTCACCAGCGCGATCCCGCTCCGCCGGATCGTCCGTGCCACGGCCTGCCCGTATTTCTCCGAGGCCCAGTGGAAGGCCTTATTGAAGGGCCGGAACAGCCAGCCCAGCAGCCGGTCCAGCACTCGTGTGGGCGCATCCGGCGGCGCGCCGTGCGGCCGGAGCAGAATCGCGCTCAGCGCCGGCGAGAGGGTCAGGGAGTTGAGCGCCGAGATCACCGTCGAGAAGGCGATCGTGAGGGCAAACTGCCGGTAAAACTCGCCGGTCAGCCCGCTCACGAATGCGACCGGCACGAACACCGCGCACAGAACCAGGGTGATCGCGATGATCGGCCGGCTCACCTCGTCCATTGCCTGGTGCGCCGCCTCCCGGGGATCGAGCCCGCGCTCGATACTCCGTTGCACGTTCTCCACCACCACGATGGCGTCGTCCACCACGATCCCGATCGCGAGGACCAGCCCGAAGAGGGAGAGCGTGTTGATCGAGAATCCGAACGCGAGCATCACCGCAAACGTTCCCACGATGGACACCGGGACCGCCACCAGCGGAATCACTGACGCGCGCCAGGTCTGGAGGAAGAGCACCACCACGAACACCACCAGCAGCACCGCCTCCAGCAGGGTCTTCACGACCTCGCGGATCCCGTCCCGCACGTTGATGGTGGGGTCGTAGACGATCTGGTACTCGACCCCTTCGGGGAAGCTGGCGCGGAGCTCGTCCATCGTCGCCCGCACCTGGGTCGACAGCTCCAGCACGTTCGACCCGGGCGACTGGAAGATCCCGATGGCGACCGCCTCTTCGTTGTCGAGCAGCGAGCGGAGCGAATAGCCGCCCGCCGCGAGCTCGATCCGCGCCACATCGCGGAGTCGGGTCACCTCGCCCCGGTCGCCGGTGCGGATGATGATGTCGCCGAATTCCTCCTCGTTGACCAGCCGGCCCCTCGCGTTCACTGTGAGCTGGTAGTCCACTTTCTCGGGCATCGGGGGCGCACCGACCACGCCCGCGGCCACCTGCACATTCTGCTCCCGGATCGCATGCACCACGTCGCCCGCGGAGAGGCCCCGCGCCGCGACCTTGTCGGGGTCCAGCCAGATCCGCATCGCGTAGTCGCCCCCGCCGAACACCCGCACCTGACCTGCTCCGGGAATCCGGGCCAGCTTGTCCTTCACCTGGAGCACCGCGTAGTTCCGGAGGTAGAGCATGTCGTACCGGTTCCCCGGCGAGACCAGGTGCACCACCATGGCGAGGTCGGGCGCGCTCTTGATCGTCGTCACGCCGAGCTGCCGCACTTCCTCCGGCAGCCGGGGCAGCGCCTGGCTCACCCGGTTCTGTACCTGCACCTGCGCGAGGTCGGGATCGGTCCCCACCCGGAACGTCACCGTGAGGGTGAGCACCCCGTCCGGCGTCGCCTGCGACGACATGTAGAGCATGTTCTCGACGCCGTTGATCTGTTCCTCGAGTGGCGTCGCCACCGCCGACGACAGGGCCCGCGGGTTGGCGCCGGGATACACTGCCGTCACCACGATCGAGGGCGGCACCACCTCGGGGTACTCGCTGATGGGGAGCGCGAAGACCGCGATCCCCCCCGCGAGGAACACGAATATGGACAGCACGGCCGCGAAGATCGGCCGGTCGATGAAGAATCTGGAGAAGCGCATGGACCCCTCCTACTTCGCCGCGGTCACGGGCGGCGAGTCGCTTTTCATGAGGGCGAGCGTCGGCGCCGCCTTCATGCCCGGCCGGACCCGCTGCAGGCCGTTGATGACGATGCGTTCCCCCGGCGTGAGACCGCCGGTCACCACCCGGTACTCGTCCACCAGCCGCCCGATCCGGATCGGCCGGTACTCGACGGTGCTGTCCGGCTTCACCACCAGCACGAACTTCTTGTTCTGGTCGGTGCCGATGGCCCGGTCCAGTACCACCGTGGCGCGGTACTGTCCGCTCCCCGCCAGACGCAGGCGAGCGAAGAGCCCCGGCGTAAACAGCCGGTCCCGGTTGGAGAACACCGCCCGGGTGCGGATGGTGCCGGTCTGGGGATTGAGCTGATTGTCGAGGAAGTCCACATACCCCTGGTGGGGGAACTGGCCATCCTCGTTCGCGAGCCCCAGAAACACCGGGCTCTTGGCGTCGCGCGAGCTGGGGCGCGATCCGGCCCTCGCCATCGCGCTGTACTTGAGGTAGGTCTGCTCGTCGCTTTCGAAGTACACGTAGATCGGATCCAGCGACATCACCGTCGTGAGCAGGGTGGCCCCGGGAGGGCCTGCCTGTACCAGATTCCCTTCGGTCACCTCCGCCCGGCTCACCCGCCCGGAGATCGGGGCACGGACCACCGTCCACTCCAGGTTGAGCTTCGCCGAGGCGACCGTCGCCTCCGCACCCCGGACCGAAGCCGAGCCCTGCGCGGCGGCGCTGACCCGTCCGTCGAACTCTTCCTGCGAAATCGCCTTCACGTCGACCAGCCGGCGGGCCCGCTCCACGTCACGTCCCGCGAGCGCGGCGCTGCTCCGCGCCTGATCGAGCGCCGCCTCGGCGCGGGCCAGCTCCGCCTGGTAGGGGCGCGGGTCAATTTCGAAGAGCACGTCGCCCTTCCGGACTTCCTTTCCTTCGGCGAAGGCCACCCGGCGGAGATATCCCGACACCCGGGGCCGCACATCAACCTGGTCCACCGCCTCGAACCGGCCGCTCACCTCGTCCCACTCGGTGATGTCGCGCACCGGCACTTCGGCGATCGTAATGTCGGGGGGCGGCGGCGCGGCCGGCGCGGCGGCGCGACAGCCCAGCGCGCCCAGAGCCAGAAGGGCAGTGGTGGCGGCGGCCATCACCCACATCGCCTTCCGCATGAGCGCGCTTCCTTCTTCGCGGTCCGCAAGCGACAGGGCGATCGCTGCGGCCCGCGCGTGGTCGAGAGTTGCTGTGCTGACGGCCATACCATCCTCCTCGGGGTCCGGCGCCACCATCCGGTGGCGCCGTGCTGCTGTGCCTGTTACCAGCCGAAGCGGTACGAGATGCCGCCGCTCCAGGCCAGCTCGAATTGGGTCTTGTCGAATCCCGCGAGCGGACCGCTCATGTCGCGGAAGGTGTAGACCCAGCTCTTCCCCTCGGCGAAGACGCCGAACGGCGAGCCGGGGACTTGATAGGTGAGGCCCAGGCCGAACGTCCCGGCGCCCCGGGTCTTGCTCTGGCCCGAAATGCCGACGGGATCGATGGTGACGGCGCCGCCGCCCGCGAAGAGGTAGGGCTCGAAGCCGCTCGCGAAGGGGTACTGGAGCTGCACCGCGGCGTCGTAGAAGTACCGGTTGGTCTTGACGCCGGTGACGAGGTGATTGGTACGAAGCTCGTTGCGGCCGAAGTTGAAATCGCCTCGAAGGGTCAGGTACTTGTTCGCCTGGAACCCGACACCACCGCCCACGCTGTATCCGACCTTCTTGAAGTCCGCGCTGCCGGCATCATTGAGATTGGTAAGGGCGTTGAATCCTCCGCCCCGGGCAAATACCCGGACTCCGTGATTCTCCGGCGCCGGGGTCTGAGCGCTTGCGGAGATCCCGCCTACCAGGGTGAGCGCTGCGGCTGCGACCGCACTGCGTGTCCACGACATGACCAGTGTTCTCCCTTTCATGCTGTCGATTCCCTGCTGCTGCGTGGATCGGCCACGCTCCGTCGGGCTCATGTGTCCCGAGTGCTCGTCGTTCGGCACTACAGGATTTCTACCATGACTCGATCGTATACCTCTATATAATGCAGTGCTGAACTATTGTAACAAAAAAAAATCACGAGTCATCCCATCCCGTGAGCTGATCGAGGGCCTGGGCCAGCGCTTCACTCTCGTGCTCGCCCAGGGCGCGAAGCACCTCCCGCTCCTGGCTGGTCACGATGCGGAGCGCCTCGAGGTACGCCTTCCTGCCCTCGGTGGTGAGCTCGGCGCGGGTAACCCGCCGGTCCTCCGGATCAGCGATCCGCCGGACCAGCCCGTCCGCTTCCAGGCGGTCCACCAGCTGGGTGACATTCGATCGAACGCACTTGTTACAGGCGGCAAGCTCGCTCAGCGGCAATGGCTCTCCCGCCTTGGTCAGCGCCTTGAGCACGCCGGCCTTCGCGGGTGAAAGTCCGATTTCGTCCAGGGCCGCCTCCAGCCGCACCTGGATTTCGCGCGCCGCGCCAAGCACCCGGAACAGAAACGCTCCGGGATCTGTGCTGACGGTCGTGGAGGACGAATTGTCGTTCATGACTGAACTATGCAGACGTCGCCCAATTCTGTCAATACCTCGCCTTGCTCCACCAGTCCCAGGCGTCGATCTTGAGGTCTCCGGCGGAAGGCAGCCCTGATGACCGCCACCTCGGCTATCTACGATTTCATGATCGGCGCCTGGAGCGTCGAGTTTGACCTGCTACCGGAAGGGGCCCAGGTCGGCCGCCATGCCGCAGTGACGGTCGACTGGCTCCTCGACAGCACTGCCATTCTGGACCAGTGGCGACATCTCGATGAGTCCGGCGCGGTGAACTTCCGGGGGGCGACTTTCCGCACCTATCTCCCCGACAAGGATCTCTGGTACATGTAGTGGATGACGCCCGGGGTCGAAGGGTTCAGCGAGCTCTATGGGCGCCGGGCCGGCGAGGAAATTCATACTTCCGGCAAGGGCAAGGATCCCGGCGGTGAGTTTGAGGAACGGGGCCGGTATTGGGCAATCACGGCCGACACTTTTTCGTTCACGCTGGAGCGCTCCTACCACAATGGTCACTCTTTCAAGCCGTTCGTCGCGTTTCGGGCGGCGCGCAGGCTCCCGAGCAGTTCGTAGGACCCACCCAATGGATCGAGAGACGTCATGACGCGACCGACCGCTGCCCGCTCCCTCCTGCTCGCGATGCTGGTGTCCCTGCTGGAATTCATGGGCGACTATCGGCCGAGCTGACCCCCTAGTGTGCGGGTTAGGCATGCTCGTCGTGAGTTAGGCTTCATCCCGTGGATTCTCCCCTCGGCCTGGAATCAGGCATCGTCCGGCTGGTCGACTACGATCCGCGATGGCCGGCGCTCTTCCAGGCCGAGGCCGCGCGGCTCGATTCCGTCGTCGCGCCTCTCTCGATCACCCTCCAACACATCGGCAGCACCGCAATCCCCGGCCTCTGCGCCAAGCCGGTCCTCGATATCCTGGCAGGGTACGACGACCCGGCCCGGCTCGAGGACTCCATCGCGGCCCTGGCGGCGGCGGGGTACGTCCATCGAGGGGAGCGAGGGATCCCGGGACGGGAATTCTTCCGCCGCGGGACGCCGAGGGCCTACCACATCCACCTGGCCAGGCGGGGCGGAGCCTTCTGGCAGGACCATCTCCGGTTCCGCGACGCGCTGCGAGCGGATGCGACGTTGCGGGATGGCTACGCCCGGGTCAAGCGCGAGCTGGCCGCGCAATTCCCGACCGATCGAGAAGCCTACATCGAAGGAAAGACGCCGTTCGTTCTGGACGTCCTGCGGCGGCCGGTGCTCTGAGTCGTATCTGGTTCGTCGTCCAGGTAACCACCCTTAGGAGCCAAAGAATGACCAAGGCATCGAGATCGATACTCATCGCCGCAGTCGCGGCGATTGCCGCCGCGGCACCCGTCCCGGCGCAGGATCCCGTCGCAAAACCGGATTCCAGCGGCTACGTCGCCGCCAACGGCGTGGACTACTGGTTCGAGATCAGGGGCAAGGGCGAACCGCTCGTGCTGCTGCACGGCGGCCTGATGTGGACCGAGGCGTTCGGTCCCACGCTCACCAAGTTGGCCGAAACCCGTCGGGTCATTGGCATCGATCTGCAGGGTCACGGCCACACGGCGCTCGGCAGCCGCGCGATCAACCCGGTGGACATCGGCCGCGACCTCGCCGTGGTGGTGCAGCGACTCGGGCTGCGCCAGGTCGACGTCATGGGCTACTCGTTCGGAGCCGCCGTCGCGCTGCAGCTCGCGGCCCAGCATCCGGCGCTGATTCGCCGGCTGGTCCTGGTGTCGATGCCTTACGCCCAGAGTGGATTCTTCCCCGAGATGCTCCCGCAGCAGGCCGCGGTGAGCGCGGCATCCGCCGACATGATGAAGGACACACCGATGTACAAAGGCTATGCAGCCATCGCGCCCCGACCGCAGGATTTCCCCAAGCTGCTCGACGCGATGGGCGCGTACATGCGCCAGCCGTTCGACTGGTCGGCAACCGTGCGTCAGCTGTCCATGCCGGTCATGCTCGTGTACGGTGACTCCGACATGATCCGCCCCGACCATGCGGTCTCGTTCTACCAGCTTCTCGGCGGGGGGCAACGGGATGCCGGTTGGACGCGGGAGCACATGTCCAGGAACCGCCTGGCCATCCTGCCCGACCTGACGCACTACGAGATCGGCGCAGCGCCGATCCTGGCTACCACCGTGCTTCCCTTCCTCGATGGGCGGACCTGGAAGGCGGCGGGCGCGAAGCCATCACCTTAGATCCCCCTTCACATGACCATGCGACCGCGACGGGCCTCGCCGCGTTCGAGCGCGTCGGCGATGGTGACGAGCGCCCCGGTCAGCACGTCGACCGATCGCGCCGCGCCGAGGCCGATGCGGAATCCGTAGGAGCGCGTGGCACCGACGCGAAAGGCCTCGCCCGCCGTCACTCCGACGCCGCGCTGGTTGAGGAGGGCCACCGCGCGAGCCTCGGTCGACGCGTCGGCCAGCGGGACCCACAGGTGGGGAGACCGCACGTCGCCACCGGGGTGACTCCGCAGCCCTGACGGCAGCGTCTGGCTCACAACCCGCTGGCGCCGGGCCAGCTCCGCTCGCACCTGCCGCACCGCCCGCTGGGCAAGGCCTTCCCGAATCCACGACGACGCGATCGCGGCCAGAATGGGCGCGGTCATCCACGACGACGCGCGCGCCGCGCCAAGCAGGCCATCGAGCACGGCCGCATCGGGCGCTACCAGGTACCCGATCCGCAGTCCGGGGGCGACGGTCTTCGACAACGACGTCAGGTAGACCGTGCGCTCCGGAAGCAACGCCGCGAACGACCGGGGCGGGGCGTCGGTGAGGGCGCCATAGATGTCGTCCTCGATGACCCAGAGCCCGGCCCGGCGCAGCATCCGGGCAAGTTCCTGTCGCCGCGCCAGTGACGTCACGACGCCGGTAGGATTGTGGAGGGTCGGGTTGCAGACCAGCCCGGCCGGCGCATGCTGACGAATCGCGTCGCGGAGCGCCGCCGGGCGAAGCCCGCCGCTGTCCATTGGCACCGGAAGGAGTTTGAGGCCGGCTGTCGCGGCCACTGCCCGCAATCCGGGATAGGCCAGGGCTTCACACAGCACCTTGGCGCCCGGGTGGGCCAGCGCCGCCAGGCTGAGGCCGAGGCCGTGCTGCGCCCCGCTGCAGATCACGATCCGCCCCGGATCGGCGGCGAGCCCTCCCTCCTCGAGCCACGACGCCGCCGCCGCCCGGTCCGCCGCCGAGCCCTGGGTCGCTCGATACGGAAGCAGGCTGCGACACTCCTGGGGCCGGCGCGCCAGCCCTCCCGCCCATTCGGCCAGCGCATCGGCCAGGTCGGCTTCGGCCACATCGGGGGGGTAGTTGAGGCTCAAATCCACGAAGCCGGCCGGCGCCTGCCGCCGGAACGGATCCGGCCAGTCCGGCACCTGATCGAGCCGGGACGCCACGAAGGTGCCGCTCCCCTTGGAGCCGATGACCAGACCACGGCGCTCGGCTTCCCGCATGGCCCGCGTCACGGTGGTCAGATTGACGCCGAGCGCGCGGGCGAGGGCGCGCTGCGAGGGGAGCCGGGCACCGGAGCCGAGCCGGCCGGCTGCGATGTCGGCTTCCAGGGCGTCCGCGATGGCTCGGTACACCGGGCCCCCGGAAGACCGGAGCTCCGGATGCCAGATGCGACGCCCTTGCGGGGCGGAGACCTTAGGCATACACTCAGTCACATCATATGGGTTAGTGTATGATGTATGGCACATAGTGTATGACAGCGGAGCCAGTTCGTCAACTCCGGAAAGGAGGCTGGTCGCATGACTGACTCGAGTGGAAAGCCGCCGTCGTACCCCTACGCCACCCATCTCGACATCAAGTTTGGTCCCCTCGAGCTGGTGGATGTCCAGTCGCTGGTGGAGAAGTGCACCGACCAGTGGTACAACCAGACCCTCTGCCGGGTGAACGATTCCGTGGTGCGGCTCGGCGTGATGCAGGGAGAGTATCACTGGCACAAGCACGACCACGACGACGAGTTCTTCTATGTTGTCGAGGGGCACTTCCTGATCGATCTGGAGGACCGGACTATCGACCTGGCGCCCCGGCAGGGCTTCGTGGTGCCCAAAGGCGTGGTCCATCGAACCCGGGCGCCCGAACGCGCGGTCATCCTCATGGTGGAAAATGCCGGCATCATCCCGACCGGTGACTGACACGCCCTGGGACGTGCTGCCCGATGTGGCCGCACGCTCCCTGCGCTACCTCGCCGGCGTTGGCGAGCGGCGGGTCTCGCCCTGCCCTGAGGCCGTGGCTGCGCTCTCGGCGTTCGACATTCCGCTGCAGGACGGCCCGATGTCCCCCGAGGACATCGTGGAGGAGCTCGACCGCATCGGCGCGCCCGCCACGGTGGCCAGCGCCGGGCCGAGATTCTTCGGCTTCGTCAACGGCTCGGCGCTGCCGGCCGCGCTCGCGGTCAACTGGCTTACCACGGCATGGGAGCAGCACGGGGGATTCCTGGTCACCGCCCCGGGCAGCATCCGGCTCGAACAGACGGCAATGCGCTGGACGATCGAGCTGCTGGGACTCCCGTCGGACGCCCAGGGGGCGTTCGTCACCGGCACCACGGTCGCGCACGTGACGGCGCTCGCGGCGGCCCGGCACTCGCTGCTCGCCGGCGTCGGCTGGAGTGCCGAGGCCGACGGGCTGTTCGGCGCGCCGCCGGTCACCGTCATCGTGGGTGCCGAGGTGCACCCGACGCTGCTGAAGGCGCTGGGGATCCTCGGTCTCGGGCGGAGGCGGGTGGTGACGGTCCCGGTGGATTCGCAGGGCCGGATGCGGGCCGATGCCCTGCCCCACATGTCCGGCCCGACCATCGTGTGCCTCCAGGCGGGGAACGTGAACACCGGGTCGTTCGATCCCTTCCGAGACGTGATCGAGCAGGTGCGGGGATCGGGCGCGCCGGCCTGGATTCACGTGGATGGGGCGTTCGGACTGTGGGCGAAAGCCGCGCCGGCGCGGGCCCACCTGGTGGACGGGGTCGAGCTTGCCGATTCGTGGGCGACCGATGCGCACAAGTGGCTCAATTCGCCCTACGACTGCGGCATGGCCATCGTGCGCGATGGCGGAGCGCTTCGGAAGGCGATGGCGATCAATGCCGATTACCTGCCCAGCGACCAGGCCAATCCCCTGGACTACACCCCGGAAGCATCCCGCCGGCCGCGCGGCGTCGATGCCTGGGCCTGCCTGCGGACGCTGGGCCGGAGCGGGCTGGCTGAGCTGGTGGAGCGCAACTGTCATCTGGCGAACCGCTTTGCGGAGGCGTTCCGCGGGGCCGGATTCCAAGTGCACAACGACGTGGTGCTGAACCAGGTGCTGGTGTCGTTCGGTGATGCCGAGCGCACCCGGCGGGTGATCGCGGCGATCCAGGACGAGGGAACCTGCTGGGCCGGCGTGACGGTCTGGCAGGGCAAGACCGCGATGCGGGTGAGCGTGATCTCCTGGGCCACGACCGAGGCGGATGTGGACCGCTCGGTCGCCGCCATCCTGGGAATCGCCGGCGGCATGCCGTAGGCTTTCACCCTCCCACGAGGCGTCAGGGCCTGAGCAGGACTCCCCGTTTGACCCGCAGGCTGATCGCGCGGGTCGCGGCAAAATCGACCAGCGGATTACCGCGCAGCACCAGAAAGCTCGCCTCGTACCCCGGCTTCAGGACGCCAAGCTTGCGCTTGGGGAAGATCGCCTGCGGCGTCGTCACACTCCACATCCGGAGCAGCTCGAGATTTGAGAAGATCCCCGAGCGCTTGAGCGCGGCGGCTTCGATCGCCGCGGTCGCGGGAAAGAGATCGCTGCCGAGCAGCAGCGGGACCTTGTGCTTGCGGAGCACCCGGAGATTGGGGCCGAGCTGCGAGACCAGGAGCTGATCGGTGATCGCGCTGTCGCGCTGCTGGGCCACCGTCGTCACCACGGAGACACCGCGGGCGGCAGCCAGGGCGGCATCGGCGTCGGTCAGCAGGAACGGCGTGGGATTACTGCTCCGTCCTCCCGGTACGTGCGCGATCTGGTCGACCCCGCCCTGGATCGCGGCGCGGAAGTCGGCCGCGGTCCAGACATGGGCCGACACCGTGAGACCCGCCGCGTGCGCGCGCCGCACCATCTCCGGCACCAGCGCAGGATCC
>Ga0075419_10001815_pt1 | contig 13854 bp, 18 predicted proteins | sample SoiMetdeltSBSDD3_FD_76900 | JGI IMG/M metagenome (GOLD analysis project Ga0075419, IMG submission 76900) | Bulk soil microbial communities from a Populus tree surrounding site in Tennessee, USA - Soil MetaG P. deltoides SBSDD3 | ecosystem: Environmental > Terrestrial > Soil > Tree plantation... | reverse complement strand
GAGCAGGAAGGACAGGCACACCATGGGGCTTCGACAAGCAACCGGCGCCGCCCTGACGGCGGCGTGCCTCCTGGGTGGCGCGGCGACCGCATCCGCCACTTCGGCGGCATCGTCTGGCGCGCCCACCCAGGCGTCCGCGACCGCCATGCAGTCCGCGGTGAACTCGGCTGACGCCGATTTCGTCATGATGATGATCCCGCACCACTTCCAGGCGCTCGTCCTGAGCGGTCTGGTCGAGGACGGGGGCTCGGACGCAGAGGTACGTGCGTTGGCCGAGCGGATCGAGGTAGAGCAGCACGGCGAGATCCTGATGATGCAGGGATGGCAGGGCTCGAACGGCCTCGAGGTCACGAACGCCGAGGAGGCCTACCAGGAAATGCTGCAGGATCCAGAGATGGTGGAGGCGATGGGCATGGCCACGCCAGCCGAGCTGGAGGACCTCAGCTCGGCTCACGGCACGGCCGCCGACGTGCTGTTCCTCCAGTTGATGATCAAGCACCACCAAGGTGCGATCAACATGTTGCTGGACGTCATCACGAACGGCAGCGACCCGCAGATGCAGGAGTGGGCGCTCGACATGCTGTCGGTGCAGACCGTCCAGGTCGACATGATGCAGCAGATGCAGGACCGGCTGTCCTAGCCGACATCAGCGACCTCGCATCGACCGACGTACGACCGATGCGAGGTCGCCGACCGGCGCGGCCACAAGGGCCGCACTGCAGGTCTGAGGATCAGCGCTTACGAGGAGTGAAACCACAGTGGCTCCCATATCCGAGCAGCGCGCCTTGCCCAACGGCGCAGTGGCGACGCTCTGTGTACTCTCCGGAGCAGCCGCCGCCATCCATTTCGCCGTGATCGGGGAGCACTTCGCGGAGTATTGGGCCTTCGGAGCGTTCTTTCTCGTCCTTGCCTGGTTCCAGGCGGCCTGGGCGGTCCTGATCGTCGTACGCCCATCCCGCTCGCTGCTGCTGTTCTGCGCGATCGCCAATGGAGCAGTCCTGGTGATCTGGCTGTGGTCGAGAACCCTGGGACTCCCCATCGGTCCCGAAGCCGGCGAGACCGAGCCTGCCGAACTCATCGACGTCGTGGCAACCGCGGCAGAGGGACTTCTGGTGGTCGGCTGCCTCGCGATGTTGGCAGTGGGTCGACTGGCAGGGCTCACTGCGCGGTCGATCACCGCCGTCTTCGTGCTCGCCTGCTTCGCCACGGTCGGAGCAACATCATGGGCCCTGGCCGACTCATCGGAGGGCGACCACGGAGCCACCTCCGAGGACGACGGACCCCATGAGCACATGGACCACATGGACCACCACGATGTCGGTGCGCACAGGCTGTCCCACAACATCAACCGCGGCTAGGTCAGACTCCGCGCTCTGGTCGGCCCGCTACGTGATGTTCTCGGGCTCCATCTTCCAGACCCGGTCGGCCAGTCGAGCCGACTCCGCCCATGCCTCGAAGACCACGGCGATAGGATCGTCGAGCCCGTACAGCCGGTCTGCCTCGGCTCCGAGCTGATCGGCCAACGACCGCAGATCGGACGGCGGGGTCCGCACCCAGCGCAGCTGCACGTCGGCCTTCACGTCTACCTGGGCCAAGAACTCGGCGAGCTGTCGCCGGGCCCGTCGTCTCGACCAATACGGCAGCCGCCCCAACTCCAGATACCCCAGGCTCTCGTGCTGCCCATGGTCGATCATGCGCGCCTCCAGTGCGGACGCGTTCTCCGTACCCGTCTGTTGCGTCGGCATGCCTCTGGATCTGGTGCGACGGTCAGAGTCGTCTCGTGGCGAACAGGGTGGTCCCGCGGATCGGATCCACTTCCTTGCGGTCCGTCTCGGTGAATCCAACCTTCGCGAGCACCCGGCGAGACGCGGCGTTCCAGTCCCAGACCGTGGCCCATAGCCGCTCGTACCCGGCCGATCTCGCCCAGTCGAGCACCGCCCACGAGGCCTCGGTCGCGTAGCCCTGACCCCAGACCCGACGGAGCAGCTCGAAGGCCAGCTCCGGCTCCCGTTCCGCTCCTCGCCCGCTGTCGACCAGCCCGCAGTAGCCGATGACGTCACCAGCTGCTTTCCGCTCGACCGCCAGCAACCCGATCGACGACGACGGCGGGGCGGAGCGGATCCCCTCCTCGATGTCCGCGAGCGTGGGGTGCCCATCCGCGTCGATTCGGCGGTGCGGCGGCACCCGCGGGTCACGCTCGGTCCACAGCTCACGCTGGATAGCAGCCTCGGAGACCCGCCAAGGCCGGAGCAGCAGGCGATCCGTCTCGAGCACGACCCCGAGGTACCGAGCTGGAACTGCCATGGCAGCAACCCTGTCACGGGCCGGCGGGTCATCCGGCTAGAGTCGGGCGGTGCCCGAGCTGGAGCGGCTGGATGCCGGCCATGCTTCGGCGGTCCTGGCGTTCGAGGTGGGGAACCGCGACTACTTCGCCGCCTCGGTCTCCGACCGCGGTGACGAGTTCTTCGACGAGTTCGCCGACGGTTACGGCGACATGATGGCTGAGCAAGCGGCCGGCATCGGCGCCTACTACGTGCTCGTTGCCGAAGATGGCTCGGTTCTGGGCCGGTTCAACCTGTACCGCATCGAGGACGGCACTGCTGAGCTCGGCTACCGGGTCGCGCAGCAGGTCGCCGGCCGCGGCGTGGCAACCGCGGGCGTACGGGAGCTCTGCCGGCTGGCGGCGGAGCGGCACGGGCTGCACGCGCTGCGGGCGGCCACTTCCCACCACAATGTCGCGTCCCAGCGGGTGCTGACCAAGGCCGGGTTCGTCCCGGTCGGTCCGGCGGACCCGTCCGACCTCGGCGGCAAGGCGGGCACCTGGTACCAGCTCGACCTGGTGCCGCAGCCGTAGACCGGGCCACAACCAGACCAACCACGGACGGTCTCAAGCGCGCCCGGGTTCGTCCGGCTGATCGAATGTGACGGTCCGGCTGGATCGATAGGCGTCGGACGCGCCACCCATAACTTCGCGCCTGCTTCCGTCCGGCTCCTGTCCCTCGGGCCACACCTCGATCGCTCGGAAGCTGAAGCCGTCCTGCTCAGCCGATTCGTAGTCGAACTCCACCGACTGACCTGCCACCAAGGCTCGATGGCCGGGCACCAGAACGGACACGAAGGATGCCCAGCACCCGCCCGGGGTGTCCGGGGAGTCGATCACTCCCCAGCCGTCTTCGGCCCGCCAGGTCCGTACCACCCCACTCGCCCTCACGGGCCGAGTATCTCGTGTCTCGCCGCCCTCATGACCCCGCGTCGACGGCGGGTAGCCAGCGGTCGAAGAACTCGAGTACGCGGCGCATCAGATCCTCTTGGTGGCGACGCTCCTTGATGCCGTGCGGCTCCCGTGGATAGGTCACCAACTCGACCGGCACGTCACGGTCTCGTAATGCCCGGTGGAACCCGATCGCCTGGCTGACCGGCACCCGCTCGTCCTGCTGCCCGTGCAGGATCAGCAGCGGCGTGGTGCATTGCGCCGCGTAGGAGATCGGTGAGCGCTCGACGGCCCGATGGGGGCCTGGCCCGTCCCACGGCAGGCTGCCGCCAAGCTGTCCTTCGAACGTCGGCAGATCGCTGGTCAGCGCCATCATGTTCCAGTCGCTGACCCCGGCGCCCATCACAGCTGCGGCGAACCGGTCGGTCTGGGTCACTGCCCAGGCAGTGAGGAAACCGCCCTGGCTCCAACCGCCGATGCCCAGCCGATCCGGGTCGGCGATGCCGCGCTCGACCGCCGCGTCAACGGCCGCGAGCACGTCGCCGAACTCGTCACCGCCCATGTCTCCCTCGGCCAGGGCGGCGAACTCGTCGCCGTGCCCGAGTCCACCGCGGTAGTTGGGCTTCAGGATGACGTAGCCGGCCGTCGCCAGCAGTTGTCCCCAGTTGAGTGACCAGATCTGCAGCGAACGCCCGGATCGTCCGTACGGCCCACCGTGCGGCAACACGATCGTCGGCGCCGGCCCGTCCGGCGGCGCTGGCGGCCGGATCAGAATCCCGTCGAGCTCGCGCCCGTCGGCCGCGGTGTACGTGAAGTCCTCGACCCTGCCGAGCGCCTTGCCATCCAGCGGAGTCCCGTGGTTCGACCGCGGCCGCAACCGGTCGATCGGGCCGGCCCACACCTCGGGCCAGCGGTCCAGCCGATGCGCGACAGCCGCGACCACGCCGCCCGATCCGACGTCGTAGGCGTCGATGTCACCCGGCGAGTCCCAGATCGTCTCGCGCGACCCGTCGGCCGGGTCGCACCACTCCAGGCGGGTGCCCAGGCCGTCGGCGACGCAGATCACCACCCGGTCGTCGTCCGGCACCACGCGTACCCCGACGCCGCAGCGCGGCTCATCACGCTGCGGGCCGATGACCACCGGCTCGGCGCCCTCCTCGACGCCGACCGCCCACACCGTCCACCCCGACGTCGCCCGCGGCCGATGCGTCGTGACATAGACCAGCCGTGTGCCGTCGCGGGTCCAGGCCAGGTCCTCGGGCTGCCAGGGCGTCGGACACAGCCGCCACGCATCGGCGCCGTCCGCGCTCACCACCCAGATGCTCGCACTCCAGCCGTCGTCGATCTGCGGAGTGTCTTGGGTCAGCACCGCGAGCCGAGTGCCGTCCGGCGACCAGGCCACCTCGGTCACGTGCAGGTCGGGATCCCACAGCATCTCGGCCTCGCCGGTCGCGACCGAGACCCGGTGCAGGCGCTGGAAGGGCCAGCGATCACCGTAGACGTCGGCGTCGTCGCGTTCCTTCTCCCGGCGCTCGTCCTCCTCGTCCGGCTCGTCGGCAGCCAGGAACACGATCGACTCACCGTCCGGCGACCAGGCCGGCGCGGTGACGTCCCGCTTGCGTACGACCAGCGGCTCGGCCTCTCCACCACCGACGTCCAGGACGTACAACCCGGCCGTGCCACGCTCCTTGCGGTCGGAGCAGAACGCCAGGCGCCGGCTGTCGGGAGCCCAGCGGGGCGTCGTGTCGTTCGCGGCGTGCGTCCACCGTCGGGCCGACCCGTCGTCGTCGAGAGCAGCGACCCACAGGCCGCTCTCGTCGTGTTCTCCCTCGGCGCCCAGAACGCTGGCGGACCAGGCGACATGTCGGCCGTCCGAGGCGATCCGGACGTCGTTCGGGCACCACAATGAGGCGATGTCGGTGGGGCTGAGCGATTCGGTCACGGTCACCCAGTCTCCCAGTCCCAACCGGTGGCGCCGCGCAACCGGCGTACGTGTTGCTGCGCCACATGCCAGGCGTCAGTACGGTTCATGCCAGGCTTCGAATGCACGTCCCGAGGAGACGACATGGACCTGTTCGAGATCGACGAGACCCGGCGCCTTCGCCGCGAGGAGGCTGCGGCCCGGCTCCATGCCCTTGCCGACGCGCTCGCTCGCAACAACGATGTCCAGTTCGAGCGCGAGAGCGGTCACATCACCGTGCGCATCCCCGACGAGGTCAACCTGAAGATCGAGGTCGAGATCGGAGACGACGAGAGCGAGCTGGAGATCGAGCTCACCTGGTGAAGCCGGAGCGGATCCCGATCGCGGCCGGCAGCAGCATGGCGTGATGATGGCGGCATGGTGATCAGCACGTCCCGAATCAGCCTGGAGCCGATCTCTCCCGCCCTTGCTCGACGAATCGTGGACCGCGACGAGCGCCCCGACGACCACTGGCACCCGGAGTACCCGTTCGCCGACGAGCTGGATCCGCTGCAGGGCCTGGCCGATTCCAAGGAAGCCGATCCGGCGTTCACGCTGTATCTGCTGCGACGACGCTCAGATGGGCTGGCCGTCGGCGGCTTCGGCTTCTTCGGCCCACCCGGCGAGGACGGGCGGATCGAGTTTGGCTACGGCCTGGTCCCCAGTGCCCGAGGCGACGGCCTCGCAACCGAGGCGGTCCAGGCCGCGCTCGACTTCGCGACACGTCACGGTGCGCGCATCGCCGCGGCTGACACCGACACGGACAACATCGCTTCCCAGCACGTCCTGATCAACGCCGGCCTGTCCGAGGTCAAGCGAGACGACTCGAAGGTCTTCTACGAACGCCGGCTGGACGAATAGGGCCGGTCATCGGCTCCAGCTTCGGCGCCGCCCGAGCCACTTGGTGGAGGTACCGACACCGGCCAGATGGAGTGCTAGGCAGAGCAGTCCTGCCGTCAAGAGCGTCTGTGGGGTGAACGCGTCGCTGACCTTGGTGTCGGCCCAGTCCAAGATGAGCGACAACGCAAAGATTCCTGCGGCGAGGATCGCGAACATCGCAATCTCCTGTCGGAGGGGCGGGAGTCGGAAGTGGCGCTCATCTAACTCCCCCGCGTGCCACCGGTGCAAGGCCCATCGAGCACCGGGCGGCCCGAACAGATGTCCGACAGGGTGGCGCCGATTTCGTGCATGTGTCCGGTGACGGCTGGGCTCCGCAGCGTTTCAGTGGATTGGTTCGGTCAGGAATCCCCACCTGCGGGAGGTTGATCTGTCGTGCCCGCTACACAGAACACACCGTCTGGACTCGTGTCGCGTTCGAAGCGTCGTCGATATCTGATCAGGACAACGGCCGGGCTTGGGGCACTCTCCTGCGTCCTGTCCGCGCTCGCGATGACCAGTCCGACCGTCGCTGCGCCACCCAGCCATGTCGCGGCACAGGGCACGGACTCCGCTGGACAGGGCACGGATCCGACCGTGCAGGCGGTCGTCGGCAAGCTGCACGGCCTCCGGCTCAAGCAGCTGACCGCGATGCCGAGCGGCCGGGTCAGCTACCGCACCTACGACGACTACAACAACGAGATGCAGGCGCTCGCGGCGGCGAACCCCGACTTCGTGGAGATCAAGACCGCGCCCTTCCGAAGCATCGAGGGTCGCGAGATCAAGTACCTGGAGATCACCAACGACGTCACCGCCCAGGACGGCAAGCCGGTCTACTTCGCCATGGCCTCCATTCATGGCCTCGAGACACCGTCCGGCGAGGAGGCCTTGGACTTCGCCTACGACGTCGTCCAGCAGGCCAAGACGAATCCCGCCGTACGAGCGCTCTTCGATCACGTACGCCTGATCGACATGCCGCTGGTCAGCCCCGACGGCCTCGTGCACCAACGCCGCTACAACTGCGCCGGCGCGACTCCGCCGGCCACGTGTCCGACGTCCAACGCGCTCGGCGTCGATCTGAACCGGAACTACCCGTACGGCTGGGGCTCGAACATCGCCGTCACGTTCGGGCACCGTGGGTCCGGCCCGGGCTCGGAGCCCGAGGTCAAAAACATCATCGACATCGTGGAGCACAACCAGGTCGTCATGCTGACGACCGGCCACACCAACGAGCACGCGATCTTCTTCCCGCCGCTAGACCTTGCGGCCGGTGACACCCCCGACCTCAACAACGGCTACGCCGACCTCGCGCAGGCGCTCGGCGAGGCGACCGACCGGGGCTACACGAACATCAAGCAGTCGGCGCTCGATTTCGAGTCCGCCGGCGAGACGATCGACTGGTCCTACTACGCGACCCGCGGTCTCGCCTTCACGCTCGAGCACTCCGGCGGCTCGGGCACCGGTTGCGGCCGCGTCACGGACAATTTCCTGAACTGCACCGCAGCCGACTACACCGGCACACCCGGCCCCACCTCGACTCCGGCGCAGACCGCGACGTACGGCGGCCATCCCGCCCGCAACATGTTCTGGCTGTCACTCGTGTACGCCAGCCTCGCGCAGGGCCACTCCGTCATCCGTGCGAACGCTCCGTCCGGCAGCACCGTGACGATCGAGAAGCACTTCGACCTGTACACCGCTCCGATCCTCCAGAACACCACGCCTGCCACGACCAACCCGCCGCAGGCAATCCCCACGGATCTCGAGTCCACACTGGTTGTCCCGGACAACGGTCACTTCACAGCGGCAGTCAACCCGTCGCTGCGCCCGACGCCTGCGTTCCGGGCAGATGGCGAGCACACCGGACCCAACGGGTTCCTCGATGAGAGTTGGACACTCACGTGTCAGACGCCGAACGACGGCACCCACCAGTTGAACGTCACGATCGACAAGGGCCAGCAGGTCGGCCTGCCCCCGTGCACGAACTGGCCGAGCACATCCGGAGGGTGATAGGTCAGCAGTCAGGTGAGGTTGCGAACGTCGAGACCAGGTGATCCTGTCCCGAAGGAGGTCAGTGGAGGGTCGGCCGGTAGATCAGCTCTTGGATGTGACCGTCGAGCGTCCGAGTCTCAAGCAGCTCGAGGTCGAAGTCGGCCACACCCTGGAAGATCGGGTCATCGCCGGTCTGGCCGGTGATCACCGGGAACAGCGTCACCTGGACGCGGTCGACCAGGCCGGCAGCCATCAGCGCCCGGTTCATCGACAGGCTGCCGTGCGAGCGCAGCGGCACGTCGGACTCCTCCTTGAGCCTGGCCACGACGTCGACGGCGTCACCGCTCACGACGGTCGCGTCCGGCCAGTCGAGGGTGCCGTCCAGGGTGGACGACACCACCGTCGCCGGCAGGCTCCTCATCCGGGTGACCCATTGGTCGTGCACCGTCTCCTCGGTGCCCGACGCCAGGAGCTGCGCGAACGCCCGATAGGTGTTGGCCCCGAAGACCATCCGCTGAGCCGTGTCGTACAAGGCGAGGCGGTGGTCGAGCAGTTCGGGGCCCTGTTTGCCCCAGTAGCCGCCCCAGTCGCCGCTGCTGACGCCGCCGTAGCCGTCGAGGCTGGAGAAGACGTCAAAGGTGTAGGTGGCGGTCATGATGGTCTCCTCGCTTGCGTCGATCGGGTTCGTGGATACAGACCTGGGACAACCGCGAAACTCATCGCTGTCTGGTCAGCCTCGGAACGGCGCCAGCCGGATGGTCGCGTCACTGGCGGCGAAGCGGTGCAGGTACCACGCTCGGCCATGAGGAACCTGTTTGGCCTCGGCCCGGAACAGGCGGGCGAACTCGCGCTTGAAGCCGCTGCGTGGGTACTGCGCCACGACGTGCCGGCGAATGGCGTCGGGGACGTGGTCACTACGAAGTCCGAAGACGTCGACCCCTGCGCCTGCTGAGAGCAGGAACGCCTCGGGACCACTGTCGAGACCGACGCCGGGGGTGTAGTGCATCGCGATCGCATTCGCGATGACTTCCCGGTCGCTCGCGAGCACCCCGTGGTCGTCGGCGAAGGCACGTGCCAACCCAGCGCTGTGCACCGTGAAGTCGACCTGCGGCACCGGGCTGGGGAGCCCGGTGTCGTGGAACATCGCGGCCACGTAGAGCAGCTCCCGGTCGAACGTGATCCCGTCGAGTGCCGCGAGTGCGGCACCCCAGGCGTACGCGCGGCGCGAGTGGTTGAGAAGCGCCGGTGACAACCCGTCCCGGGCCGCCGATTCGGCATCCTTGGCGAGCAGCGAGTCCGGCGGCCGGAGGACCGCCGGGTCGAGATCGCGGCGCCGGCCGGAGTGCAGCCGGAGCGCCATCGCGACCATGCCGTAGACGATCTGCAGTTCACTCCGGAGCAGCGGCCTCGCGAGCGAGATTCGTTCCCGCGTCGTGAGAACTCCGCCGGTGCGTTCGGTCCATCCGATGGAGCCGATCGGCTCGCTCGGTGAAGGCTGGCTCATTGCTCCCCCTCCCAACGCACTCGTGCGCGCCGTACAGCACCGTACGCCCGACGAGTCCTGACAGGGGATCGTGAGTGGCTAGAGGACGAGCATCGCCGTCGCGACCTCACCGGCAGCCGCCTCTGGGATCGCCGTCGATGCCCCGTCGAGCACGAGCAGCCGCGCACCGGGAATCTCGCGTGCGAGCGCTTCGCCGTTGCCGACCGGGAAGAACGGGTCGCAACGACCGTGCACCACCAGCGCCGGCATCGCGAGCTCGGCCAGCCGCTCGCGCCAGCGCGGCTTGCAATCGAGCCTGGCGAACACCAGGCCTAGCTGATTGGCCATCTGCACCGCGGGCAGTGTGCCCGGCGTGCGATCCCACTTGCGCTCGGCGACCGCCCTGGCGGCGGCAGGGTCGTCGCCGAGGATCTCAGCGCCACCAGCGGCGAACTCCGCCACCGCGTCGCGGTCGGACCAGTCGGGCATCGAGCGCGAGAACAGCCGGTTCATCGTCGCCGCGTCATGGTCGGGCAGGTCCTCGTCGACCGGACCCGGTGCGACCGGCCGCGTACCGGCGAGGGTGAGCGCCGAGAACGCCTCCGGGTGGTCGAGCGCGGCGACCTGGGCGACCATCCCGCCGACGCCGATGCCCGCCAGGTGCGCCGGCCGATCATCGAGCTCGCTGGCGAGTGCCGCAGCATCGGCGGCAAGATCACGCAGCGTGTACGCCGGCGCTTCGGGATCGGCGGTGAGCGACGTACCGGAATCGCGCAGGTCGTAGCGCACGATGTGACGACCCCCGCGCGCAAGTGCCTCGCAGAGCGCGTCGGGCCAAGAGAGCATGGTCGTGCCGCCAGCGCACAGCACGAGCGGCGCCGCCGGGTCGCCGAAGTGCTCGATCCCGAGCGTGACGCCATTCGCGTCGACCGTCGCCATCCGATCCATTGTGAACCTCCATCGTGCGTTCCCCAGGGATGGACTTCCGGCAGGACGAAAACTCATCGCGGCGGCGTACATCACCGCAAGGGATCGTCAGGCGGTACGGGTGCGGAGGCTTCTCGCCAGGGTCGGGATCATCACCGTCGCAGCGACCAGGTGGAGTCCGATGAGGGCAAGAGTGGTGGCGGTGTCTGCCCCGGAGAGAAGCGGCGCGACCAGCGAGATCGCGGTCAGCGACACTGCCGTCCAGACGAATCGCTCGGCGGGGCGAGCGCTCCACCGGAGAAGCGCGACGGCAATGACAACGCCCACAGCCGAGAAGAAGCCGGTCATCACGGCGATCCCGGACAACGGGATGGTCTCGCCACCATCGGGGATCTCGAAGTCGACGCCGACCACCTGGGCAAGGGCAGCGACGACGGTGGTGGCCAGCACCGCTGCGAGGGCGGCGATGATGCCGGTGACGGCGAGCCCGCGGAGTCGGTGCGTCTGGCGGGTCTGGCCCGATGCCCGACCTGCGACGACCCCGGTGTCATTCATGCTGTTCATGTCGTTCCTCGATCCTTCGGAGCGTCCGCGGCGGACTACTCGGTGTCGTCCGCCGGAAGGCGCTCCGGCAGCCCGAGCCGTGAGAACTGGTCATCGTGGAACGTGACAATCTCGGTGATCGCTCCGCCGGTGACGCGCAGAACGTCGATCGTCAGTGGCAGGTAGGCGCCCTCCTGCTTATGCCAGTCGTAGAAGGCGACGGCGGGCTGCCGGTTCGCGGAGGTGAGGACGGCGCGCAGGCCGTCCATGTCCTCGAAGCCGCTCTCGAGCCAGTCGTTCACGACGGCGTCGCGGCCGACGTAGAGGCCCGGGGTGGGCGGCATCGAGGAGCGGACGTCGTCCCGCAGCAGTTCGGCGAGCCGGTCGATGTCCGTGGCCATGCCGGCGTTCATGTAGCGGCGCACCAACCCACGCGTCTCGGCGTTCTCCTGGCCGCCGGTCCAGTCCTGTCGCTCGGCCGGCAGGTGCTCCCGCATGCCGGCGCGGGCCCGCTGAAGCGCGCTGTTCACCGAGTTGACCGAGTCCCCGAGGAGCTCCGCGACGTCCTTCGCCGGCCAGCCGAGTACGTCCCGCAGGATCAGCACGGCCCGCGGGCGCGGGGCGAGGTGTTGGACGGCGACCACGTACGCCAGCTCGATCGTCTCCCGCGCGACGGCGACGGTCTCCGGCTCGTCCGCGTCGTCCGCAGCCAGCTCGTCAAGTAGCCGGTCCGGGTAGGGCTGCAGCCACAGCACCTCACCGCCGGTCGCGGGCTCCGGGCGGCGCTTGTCGAGCAGGTCCAGGCAGGCGTTGGTGGCGATCCGGTACAGCCAAGCCCGGAATGTCGACCGTCCCTCGAAGGTCTCGCGCCGCCGCCAGGCCCGGAGGAACGTCTCCTGCACGGTGTCCTCGGCGTCCTCGAACGACCCGAGCATCCGGTAGCAGTGCACGTGCAGCTCTCGCCGATGCCGCTCCGCCAGCCCCGAGAACGCCGGCTCGTCAACCTCGTCAAGACCGTTCACGCCGAGCTCCTCCAGCCGCGTGTCCGCACTCATCACGTCATCCTTCCGTCTCGTCACGTTCCGTTGTAGGTGTGACGGCCGCGGACGCGATAACTCATCACTCAGTGGCGGCGCCTCGGTGTGCGGTCCGGGTTGTGGTGGCGGATCCGGTCAGGAGATCGCTGCCGTCACCAGCTCGACGATCTTCTTCTCCACCGCGGAGCTCCACTTCTGGAGCGCGTACGACACCGGCCACAGGTCGCCGTCGTCGAGGTTCGCAGTGTCCTGGAAGCCCAAGGTCGAGTACCGATAGTTGAACTTGCCCGCGTCCTGGAAGAAGACGACAACCTTGCCGTTCGCGTTCGCGTAGGAGGACATCCCGTACCAGGTCTTCGGCGACAAGTCGGGCGCGGTGGCAGTCACCGTGACATGCACTCGCTCGGCGAGCTCCCGATCCTCCGGTGCCATCTTCGCGATCGCGTCAAGGACCGCCTGCAAGCCCTCGGCCTTCTTGGCGCCCTTCTTGCCCTCGGCGCGCAGCTCAGCGGCACGCTCCTTCATGGCGGCGCGCTCCTCGGCGCTGAAACCGTCGGACGTGGTCTTGGCCTTCTTCGCAGGCATTGTCAGGTTTCCTCTCGACGCTGGTCTTGACCGGCGAGCTGCCAGCCGCACCTAGAAGGCTAGGCCTGGTCACACCGTGTTGCTTCTCGATTCCTGATCGGATCAGCGGATGCCCAGCAGACCACTCGCGCCACCGACTCTTGGCACTAGGTTGATGATCGGACCGATCGACAGATCTCCACCGGAGGGCTCAGGAGTGACCACCGATTACGACATCTTCGCGGCCTCCTACTCGCGTGAAAACGAGTCCAGCCTGCTGAACGCCTATTACGCGCGACCGGCGATGATCAGCCTGACCGAGGACGTCGACGGTCAGCGGGTCCTGGACGCCGGCTGCGGCTCAGGTCCGCTGGCTGCGGCACTGCGCGACCGGGGAGCCATCGTGACCGGCTTCGACCTGAGCGCGGCGATGATCGACCTGGCCCGGCAGCGGCTGGGGTCCGACGCGGACCTGCACGTCGCCGACCTCGGTGAACCGCTGCCGTTCGACGACGACGCCTTCGATTCCGTCGTCGCCTCGCTGTGCCTGCACTACCTGGAGGACTGGGCGGCACCACTTACGGAGCTGGGTCGCGTGCTGCGGCCCGGCGGACGGCTCATCGTGTCGGTGCCCCACCCCAGCGCCTACCTGGTGAACTACCCGGACCGTGACTACTTCGCTGTCACCCAGTACTCCGAGACCTTCACGTTCGCCGGGGTGGAAGGAACGCTGACCTACTGGCACCGGCCACTGCACGCCATGACCGATGCGTTCACCGATGCCGGGTTCCAGGCCCGCGAGGTCAGCGAGCCTCCGTACGCCACCGATACGCCGCGGGAACTCCTACCTCCCGAGTTGGGAGATCGGAGGGCGTTCGTGTGCTTTCTCTTCTTCGTTCTCGAAGCACCCTGAGTACGTCATCGCCAGATCTGCCGTGATGGCCAGAAGTACGCCATACCCGATCGTGCTCGGTCCTGCCGATGACTGTGTGTCTAGCGTGAGTTACCGGACGCCGAACGTCCGCAATCCGGGTTAGGTTGCCGGCATGTCCGACTTCACGATCAAGGCGCTCACGCCGGAGACGTTCGGCGACTTCGCCGCTCTCGTTGAGCGGAATGGGGGCATGTTCGCCGGTTGCTGGTGCACGAAGTTCCATCCCGACTGCGCGGAGAAGGACGAGAGCCGTGAGGCGAGACGGGCGCTCAAGCAACGTCTGGTGGCCGACGGGATCGCGCACGCGGCGCTGGTCTACGACGGCGACCG
>Ga0075419_10001811_pt1 | contig 13866 bp, 19 predicted proteins | sample SoiMetdeltSBSDD3_FD_76900 | JGI IMG/M metagenome (GOLD analysis project Ga0075419, IMG submission 76900) | Bulk soil microbial communities from a Populus tree surrounding site in Tennessee, USA - Soil MetaG P. deltoides SBSDD3 | ecosystem: Environmental > Terrestrial > Soil > Tree plantation... | reverse complement strand
TGAAGGTTTCTAGAAGGCCTTCACATGAACAGCTTTACTGATTTGAAAACGGTTGGCTGTGACGGCCATCACAGGCATGTACGCGTACCGATAGACCGCGTTGGCTTCGAAATCCGAATTGGCGTTCACAAAAAAGAGGAACTTTGTGACGCCTGTCACAGCGCTTTGGCGGAATCGACCCTATTCTTACACGATGAGGTAAGAGGGGTTTTGCCATGCGTCACATACTCCCCGTGATCGTTGTGGCTGCGTTGCTAGTCGCCACTGCGGTCGAGGTCATCGCCGGTTGGACCAAAATGGATGCGAGTAAGAATCATCACTACGCTGCACCCATGACCGGCATCTCCGTAGCACTGCCCAGCGGCATGAAAAGCTTTCCGGTTGAACTGCCGCAGTAACGCCAAGGGCATACAACAAGATCACCGCCCTCGATAACGGGGGCGGTTTGTCTTTTTGTCCCTCACTCCATCCAGACCAACCGAAGATGTGATTGCGCCGTCGCGGGGCATTTTGTGCTCAGAATTTTGCCACCGGAATTGCCACCGAACGGGTCGATACTGGCAAGTATTGGATAGAACGGCCTGCATGGCCGATAGCCAAAAATCCCTGCAAAACAATATTGATTGGCACAGTCCGATATCAGTGAGTACGCACAAGAGAGAATTACAAAACCGCTGCTCTACCACTGAGCTAACCCGGCTTCCGTTGTAACCTTGAAACGCTTAGCATTATTCGCAAAAAGAACAATTAGCGAATTGCCCACGTATTGCCCTCGTAAGGTGGCAACTTTTTACACCAAATATAAGGCCCCCGAGAACGCCGGGGGCCTTTTATCCAACCGGCTGCCGTTAGCGTGGAAGCGACAGTTTCCCGACCCAAGCGTCGAAGTCCATCTTCGCGCACCAGTTCCAACTGGCATCACGGTCTAAATAACCCTATGCACAGCACCAGCAATGCAATCCTGGTCCCGAACTGATTTGCGCGATCCTCGGATGATTTTGGCCGCAAAGCATCACGCGTGTCGCTTTCGGTCGTGGTGTCGAAATCGAAATCCGATTTTGAGCCCGGCATGGCACGCACTCGGTCAAGGCAGGCTCCGGAAATAATTGTCGTGGCGTAAAAAGATGCGATGTGGTCCGGAAGGAAGCTGTATAAGTGTCCTATAAATGCCTCGGAGACCTTTAGGAGCAGGTCACTACACCCGATCTTTTATTCCGCTCTTATGCCTCCGAATTGCCTCCCCTCTGGATTTTTATGCGGGTACCCCAATCTCCGCGATGGGATCGAAAAATCGCGTTCTAAAGAGGATGGAGATTGGTCATGCGTACCATTGCACAAAAGCGACCGACTGGTTGGCGAAAAAAGAGGTGCGCGTTGCTGTGCTGCTTTGCAGCCTCGTGCTCGTAAGCACCGCGATTAATGCGCTCATCATTGTACTCGGCAGCAAAGGTCTTTGACGGAGCCAGTAGCGGATGCCCTTTTCGGCTTATGTCAACGCAGGCTTGTTCGTGGTCGCCGCGGCCGCCGCATTGTTTGCCGCGGCCGGCACGATCGCCGTCCCGGGCTTTTGGGCCTATCTCGCAATCTTAGCCGCCGTCATGATCGTTTCGTTCGCGGTGCTCGATCCGGACCTCCTGCGTGAACGCATGCGGCCGGGCGGCAAGAAGCTGCCGCTCTCGCTGAGGATCTTCTCGCTCGTTATGTTTATGCATTGGATCGTTGCCGGGCTCGACCGTGGTCGTTTCCATTGGAGCGATGACGTGCCCGGCTGGCTGCAAGGCGTTTGCCTGTTCACAGTCGCGGCCGGTTATGCCCTGGCACTATGGGCCATGCGCGTGAACCGGTTTTTCTCCTCAGTTATTCGCATCCAGACCGACCGCGGTCAGCACGTTGTCACCATTGGACCCTACGCCTTCGTCCGCCATCCCGGATACACCGCCGGGATTCTGACAATAGCGGCAAGCGGACCCGCGCTCGGATCGTGGCTCGCGGCCGCGCTCCTTGTGATCTTCAGCCTGCCGTTTCTGCTCCACCGCACCATCACGGAGGATCGAATTCTTCAGGTGGAGCTGGCGGGCTACTCGGATTACGCCGCGCGGGTCCGATGGCGGCTTCTCCCCGGCATATGGTGAGAGCCAAACCTCGCTTAAACCTCGCGCGTGCTCCAAAGCAAAGGCGACTTCCCGACATGCCGAGTCTTTCCTTGCGATCCTAAGAGACGCACATTTTTGTTCCGATGGCTGCTATTGGCCCATAGCGGACATGCCGAATAACGCAATCGATGTCGCTATTGGGGGTAAAGCGGACATGACTTTTTGCGGCGCACACGTCCGCGTATGACCCAAAGCGGACATTGCTCGACTGTCACGCCTTTAGTCACGGCAGCCCCGACAGATGCCGGCAGTTCGCGATCGGCTGACTTGACCCTAGTGCCGCCCCTTTGTTCCCGCGCTTGACGAACCGGTGTCTTGAGATTCCGGAGGGAAAATATCGGGGTCGAAGACAGATTTGAGGAGTGAGTTTTCCTTTAGGTATTGGTGATACTGAGTTACAACGGCTTTTGCTTCTTTCAGCGTGGCGGCCCGCCATTGAATCTCAAGATTTTCATTTCCAGCAATGCTTTCGATAATTCTTCGTTCTTCTACGAGCAACCTAAATTCGCTTGGTTGGTCAGGGTTGTCATTGCCGTTAAGGCTCGTAGCGAAATCGATGCGGCCAGTCGGTACCCAATCCCGCTTTACGACACCTTGATACGGCGCATTTCTCCCGTTCTTCCAGCTTTTCAAACTTTCTAACTTTGTAATGTTTGCCAGCGGATTGTTAGCCATTTCTCCCTCCTAATTCCTTTACGACAATCATAACTGCGGTGACGATGGAACCGTGGGTAGCATCACACTAGCTCCACAGCTCACTTGGCCAGGCGTCACGACGATGGGAAACAACAACGTGTCTTGCACTGCAAATGTCCCACTTATCACCCAAAGCAGACCCCTGAGGGTAAGCGGAATGGAAATTAGAAACATGGTGCGGCTGAAAGGCGGGATGGACAGCGTTACCAAGCCAGTTTGCTCGATTAGGTCATCGATTTGATGAGCTTTCAAAACGCGATCGTTTCCTTCGACCTGGCATTAAATCAGTTTTCTTCTTTTGGACTGCGCCGACTCTTCTGGACAACTGATCAATTTCACCGACTCAGGCAGCAAATTTAGAAACTCTTCCAGTTTGTCCCTTGGTGTTATTAGGGTTACGACATCGCCAACTTTTTCCCAGGGAGCGCGCAGCCGCAGCACATCAAGCAAGGACGTCCCGAACTTTTTGCGGGGCATCTTCACCGTCACCTTGGTGCCCTTAGGCAGTTGGTTCCAAGGGGTCGCCAGCTGGAGTTTGATACCCTCTTGCCCCACTATGCTGACCGCTCTCGCCCAGGGCACATGGGCCAAAAAACCATCGAAGAATTCACGGACCTCAGACTTATTCACTCTCACCATGACATATGCGTAGTGCTTCTTTGCTAATTCTCTAAATGCATCAGCGGCCTCACGCGTGTCGGTCATAGGATTTCGCTCTTCCAGCCGCCTACGGGCGCGGCGCTTCGACAAACCCTATGCAGGCTAACGCTGCCGCCAAGCAGCTTTGACGGCAGCGAAGTGCCTGCCCAGGAACTTGAAGCTATCCTCTAGGATTAGCTCGACGCTTACGAAACCCTTTTTGGCGGAGGCAGCGATAGCGTGTCCTCGAATACGGTTTTGATCAGGCCGTGTTGCGAAAGGTATTTATGATATTGCGCCACAACCGCCTTAGCTTCCTTCAGCGTCGCAAGCCTCCATTGAATTTCTAGATTTTCGCTTCCTGTCATGCTTTCTACAATTCTGCGTTCTTCTACCAGCAACCTGAACTCGCTTGGTTCATCAGCCTCTGTCGAATTGCCATTGAGGCGGGTTGCGAAATCGATGCGCCCGGTAGGGGCCCAATCCCGCTTAACCACGCCTTGGTATGCCGTTTGTTTTTCGTCTCTCCATCTTTTAAAGGTCTCTACTTTGGGCAAATACGTCAGCACGTTAGCCATCTTTTTCTCCTTTTCCAAAAGTGCAGGCAAAAGGGCGCCGCGGCCCCTATGGCATCTCCGTGATCAGATCACTTACTCGCCAAGCCGGCCCACACGGCGGTAGCGGACCCGCCAATTTGGAAAAGCATTTAACGTTTAAGGTTACTCGGCTTGGTTTAAGGCGGCATCATCCCGCCGACACTCTGCTTTGCCGCCGGCTGCTTGCTGTAGTCCGGTCGAAGATCAGCCCGCCGCCGTCCGCAGACAGTGCAGGGCAGCGATGCGCTGTGAAGTTGTGCCGAGGTGAGCGAAGGCGGGTACGAGGGCGGCATTGCTGTTCGCGACTGGTAGGGTTGAAGTAGATCCTCGGATAACCATCGGGCGGTGCAATGTCCGCTTTTGGCCCAAAGCAGACATTGGCCGTTGCACTGCACATGTCCGCTTTCGGGGGTAAAGCAGACATGACCTTTTGCGGCGCACATGTCGGCTTTTGACCCAAAGCGGACATTTCTGCGCCGGTACTTTGAACGAAGGCGTTCACAAACGCTTTAGAAGTGCGTTGCATTTGTAGATGGAACGAGCGGTGCACTAGGACCAGCATGAGCAATGGCTGTCGAATTCGCCGCTCGGCGGGTAAAGAAGCGTCGCAGTGAGCGTAGGATGTTCAGATGACACACTTTCTCATCCCCTTTATTGCCCTTTGTGCCTCGCTCGCGCTTATCAGCCTTGGTGGGGGCTTGTACGAATTCATTGTGGTTGATCCGTTCTGGCCAAGTCGACCTGATATCATCCAGCCCAGCCGTGGCGGGATTTCTCGCAAGCGCTTCTGGATTGTCGCGCACACAGCATTTGAGATCATGCTGGTCGTGGCGCTCATTTTAGCGTGGTCGGCACCCGGCGTTCGATTCTGGCTACTCATAGCACTCGCGTCTCACGGTGCTATGCGCATCTGGTCGGCGTTTGACTTCATCCCCAAGGCTCTAGCATTCGAGAAAGCGGAGCCCGGAATGATTGACGAAGGTGCAGCACGTCGCTGGACATATCGTAGTCGCTTCCGTTTACCACTTGACCTCGTGACATGCGGCGCGATGCTTACTGCCGTCATCATGCCCGTGAGGCTAGGTTAAATATTGCGATGGCTAAAGGACATCTGTCCGCCCTTAGCGGAGATGTTCCGGCAATATCCGCTTTCGAGGGTAAAGCGGACATGACTTTTTGCGGCGCACATGTCGGCTTTTGACCCAAAGCGGACATTTATTCGATTCGTCGACGTCTCGTGGGATAACGACGACGTCAGAGTTTGGCTGCGGAGGCTCGTGCGGGTCGGCGGACGACTCTGAGTTTTCCGCTGCTGGCGCCGCCGCAGAAGAACGTGTCCCTGCCGTTCGACTCGAGTCCCGATACCGCGATGCCCGCCGGCATGTCCAGCTGCTCCAGAACTTGGCCGCTCTGCGGATCGATCCGACGGAGTTCGCTTTTCTCGTCTTCCAAGGTGCCGTGCCAGAGTTCGCCGTCCACCCAGGTGACGCCAGTCACGAAGCGGTTTGAGTCGATGGATCGGAGGATCGCGCCGGTTTGCGGATCGACTTGATGGATCTTTCGCCTGCGGTACTGCCCAATCCAGAGGCTCCCTTCCGCCCACGCCATGCCGGAGGCGCCGCCTTCGGGCGCCGGGATGGTTGCGACCACGCGGCCGGTATCCGGGTCGACTTTTTGGATGCGATCCCCGGAAATCTGGTACAGGTGCCGGCCGTCGAAGGCGGTGCCCGCATGCGCGGGGACATCGAGCGTGCGCACCATTTTCCCGCTCGCCGGGTCGATCGCGTTCAACGTGTCGCCGGCCGCGATCCAGACATTGGTGCCGTCATAACTGACCCCAGCCACATTCGTGACATTCGGAAAGGGGCCGTATTCGCGCACGATTTCTGCTGCTGATCGTTTCATAGGCTCATCCCGTGTCGTTGCCGTTGGCCTTATGCAATCACCTTAGCCACCGGGGAGCGCAACCGGGAGTAACAAGGTTGTCGGGAAACCCGGCACCGGCGGCGCCATCCAGCGGCGTGCTCGGCCGCGGCCGACCGCCAGCACCTTGCTATCCGCAGTAAGCTCCTCGAGCGCACGCTGTACGGTGCGCTGACTTGCGCCGAATGCCAGTGCCAGGGCCGAAGTCGACCATGCTTCACCGTCGGCGAGCAGAGCGAGCACGGTCGCATGCGCCTCATCCGTCGGCGGCGCGAGCACAGCGACCTCGCGCGCGTGGCGCGGCACGAGCGCAAAGCCGTTTTTGGTCGCGTCGATGCCTGCGGCCGCGCTCAGCGCTTTGCGGAGGCGGCCTATTTCGACGCGCAACCGTGCGCGATGCGATTCATCCGCGTGCTTGGCGCGAAACGCGCGCGCGAGCAGTGCGGCCCGCGCCACGTCGCCGGGCCAGGCTTCGGCAAGCGCGCGGGCGAGGGCAAACAGGACTGGGCGTGTCTCCAGCGAGATCATCTTGCCGGTATGGCAGACGACGTGGCGGCAGGCATCGACGACGAGCGCTTTCGACGCCAGCAGAGTTTCAATGTCGTCAAGCCGCAGAAGCCGCTCCTCCCCGCGCGTGATCAGCCGCGCTGCGGGGGTATTGAGGACAAAGGTTGCGCTTTCGACCTCGGCCAGCAGCGGCAGAATACGGGCCTGCCGGGCGGCGCGTTCAGCCTGGGCCAGCGCCGCGCGCGTCGCCCTGATCCGCAGGCGCCGCATGGCGACACCGGCGATGACTAGCTCGTGAGCTGCCCGCGATGCCGGTGGCAGCGGGGCCGGATCGAAACCCGCGAGCAGGCGTTCGGCCTCGTCGAGACGGCCGATCAGAAGGAGGTAACGGGCCTTGAGGTAGCGCGCATGCGCGGCATTGGCACTGTCGCCGTGCCGCTTGAGCGCGTCATAGGCTGCATCGAGCGCCTTCACCGGCCAGTTGAGGTCGCGCGAGACGAGCGCGACCTCGGCCTCGGCGACGGCGCAGCGTGCGCGGGCGACGGTCTCCCGCGGGCCGAAGGCGCGGGCCGCGCGCCGCAGCAGTATTTTGGCGCGGGCAAGATCGCCGAGCTGCGCCATAGCGATACCGCGAAGGGCTAGCGCCGGCGGATCGTCGCGCAGCGCGATGTAGTTAAGCGCGTTGAGCGGATTTCCCGTTGAGAGCGCGCGCGCCGCTGCGGTGATCAGCGAGTCCATTCAAATCCCGACACACTTGTCACTCCCACCATGTCGATAGGCAGCACTAGGTGTCTCTCACGACTGACACTTACACCCAGTATCGAGCAGCCAATCGACAGCGGAAAGACGGAGAAAACAATGGTCACGAATACATCACCCGAGAACGACCGGAAAGCAGGACAGCACGTCATGAAACCGCCCCCGATCGTGTCGCCCCAAGAATGGGAGGCCGCGCGTGAGCAGATGCTCGTGAAGGAAAAGGCCTTCACGCGCGCCCGCGACGCGCTGGCCGCCGAACGCCGGCGGATGCCGTGGATGGCCGTGGAAAAGGCCTATGTGTTCGACGGGCCTGAGGGCAAAGAGAGTCTGCTCGATTTGTTCGAGGGCCGGCGTCAGCTGATTATCTACCGCGCCTTCTTCGAGCCGGGCGTGCACGGCTGGCCGGAGCATGCCTGCATTGGCTGTTCTCTCGGCGCCGACCAGGTCGGCCATCTTTCCCATTTGAACGCGCGCGATACGACGCTCGCCTACGCGTCACGGGCACCGCAGGCCGACATCGAGCGCCTGAAAGCGCGGATGGGCTGGGACATGCCCTGGTACACCATCACCGACAACTTCGACGCCGACTTCGGTGTCGATCAATGGCACGGTCACAACGCGTTCCTCCGCGACGGTGAGCGCGTCTTCCGGACCTACTTCATCAACAGCCGTGGCGACGAGGCGATGGGCACCGTCTGGAGCTACCTTGATATGACGGCGCTTGGTCGTCAGGAGATCTGGGAGGACTCGCCCGAGGGCTACCCGCAGGAGCGGCCGTACAAGTGGTGGAACTGGAACGATTGCTACATCCCCAACGCGGCGCCGGATCCAAAATGGGTCGCGGTGTCGGATGCCGGAGAGGCCGCCTTTCGGAAACGCGACGCCTAGTTCGGTGACGCACGACCTCGCGCACGCGGCAAATGTGCCGCGACGGATGGCCGCGCGTGCTGTGGCCATAGCAGGGAACCCGCTCAAATCCCGACACACTTGTCACTCCCGACCCTCTGATGGCCGGCATTAAATCAATCTCACGATCAACGCCCGGCAAGCGTCGGGCAATGAAGGGAGAAGCACAATGACGACACATGTGACTGCAACACGTGAGAAGTGGCTGGAGGCACGGCTCGATCTGCTCGCCGCCGAGAAGGATTTGATGCGGCGTAGCGATGACGTCGCGCGGCTGCGTCAGCGACTGCCGTGGGTGCCCGTCGACAAGGCGTATGTCTTCGACGGGCCCGATGGCCGGCAAACGCTCGCCGACTTGTTCGACGGCCGCCACCAGCTCCTGGTGCAGCACTTCATGCTCAAGCCGGGCGCGGAAGTAGGCTGCAAGGGGTGCTCCTACATGGCCGACCACGTCGACGGCATGAGCGTGCACCTGGCGCATCGCGACGTTACCTTCGTCGCAATCTCGCGCGCGCCGCTCAACGAGATCGAGCGCTTTCGTCGGCGCATGGGCTGGCAGTTCAGATGGGTGTCCTCGTACGGCACCGACTTCAACTATGACTTCGGCGTCAGTTTCACGCCGGAAGAAGTGGCCAAAGGTCGGATCAATTACAATTACGGCACGTGGCGGCACACGGGCGAGGAGTGGCCCGGTGTCAGCGCCTTTTACAAGGATGACGCGGGCGATGTCTTCCACACCTATTCGACCTACGGCCGTGGCGTCGAGGTGATGATGGGGACGTATCGGATGCTCGACCTCGTGCCGAAGGGACGCGACGAGCAGGTGGGCCACAATATGGCATGGGTGCGTCACCACGACCGCTACAATCCGGAAGCGCCGGCGAAGACTCTGATCGCGGTTGGCTCGTGCTGCAAGGCGAGCGTGTGAGGGGTACGGCCATGACTGACGTGTCGATTTCTCCTGTCAGGCGTCGCAACGTCGACATCTGTGCCGGATGCGGCCATGCCGCTGCCGGCTTGGCCGTGTGGCTCGGCCTCGCCGCCGCGCCGACCTTCACACTCATGGCGCTGTGGACCGTCTTTTTCACCGGCCAGCCGGACATGCTCTGTATGGCGATGCAAGGCTCATCCCCGGTGAGCGGAATGACGGTGATGTATGTGTTGATGAGCGCCTTCCACGCAGCGCCGTGGCTAAGGTTTATTTCCAGCCGACAAAACGGTTCTTGAATTTCGGTTTTGCCAATGGACAGTTCGAACGCCTGCCCAAACTAGCCGCTGAATTGGTGCAATTGAAGCCGGCCGTGATCTTTGCTGCCTCACCACCCGCTGCAGTCGCAGCTCACAAAGCAACACAAGCGATACCCATTGTGATCAGCGTGTCACAGGATCCCGTGCGGCTTGGGCTCGCCGCTAGTTTGTCACGGCCAGGAAGCAACATTACCGGTTTGTGGTGGGGCGATGAACAGTTGGTTGGAAAACAGCTTGAGCTGCTCACAAGGGCGTTGCCCGGTATCACGCGTGTCGGTGTTTTCGCCAATCTTGGTGATCCTACCTTTGACGCTCTATTAAAGCAGTGCGAATGTCCGCTAATGACCCAAAGCGGACATCGATAGCCGCAAAGGTAGCGGGCTAGGCTTTTAGCTCGCAGGCGAGCCCCGGTTTGACCAAAGAGGACGCGGCGAGTCATTTATGCGCAGGCGATCAGGTGTGTCACCGTCGGCGCGCCCGTAACGTGGAAACGATTGACTGATTCCTGAAGTTCACGGTCGGCGTGCGTTACGCGTTCGTGCTGGCGCAAATGCTCAATCCAGGAATCCACCTTAAAGGTTTCGACAAAGCGACCCTCACGCGCTGTATCCTCGAATACGCCCCAATCGAAAGCCCCGTCCCGTCGGCGCTCGCCGGCGAGTTTGGCAATGGCATCCAAAAATTTGTCTCGATCTTGCGGCTGAATCAAATATTCGACCGTCACCAGCACGGGTCCGCAGTCCTTGAGGCGTGGGGCCACTGGGCCGCCGGGTCCAGTCTGGTGAAGTCAGCACGGAAAAAACTGCGTCATTGTGCGTGAGCTGCGTGCAATGAAGAAGTGATAAGAAATTGTTTCACCCGGCGCGCCTGACGACCAATGGGCCGTTCACATGAAACTTTGCTCGATTGGCATATCGCTTGTCGTCTTATGCGCTTTTACACATAACGCTTTCGCGCAAATAGATCTAAACAATGCAGCGAACATCGCAGCAAACGTCGCAAGAGCTGCTGTCAATACTGTCACTACAGGACCGAAGGCTGCGGGGCGTGTTAATAAAGGCGAAAATCCCGTCAAGGTGATTAAGGACGCTGCGAACGACCGGATCGAAATTCTTATCAGGCCACACGAAGTGTTGCTGGTGCTGATCAGAAAATTGAAAACCACGTGAAGTCCGTTCTCCCAAGAAAGCTTGGTCAAACTGTCGAAATTTCGCGCATGCCAGAAAAACTCTCGAAGCAAGCGCCCATCGTGCTCAGCAGCACGGCCCAAGATGTTCTCGAAAGAGGAAAAGTGGGAAACGTCATCGGTGTACCCTTGGCGATAGGAGCAAGGCAGGCCGTGGCGCTTTATCAAGATAGAGCGAAACCAATTCCTCCAGACATCAGATTTTATTTGACTAGCGTATTTTCAAAAGAAATCCTCGACCGGGCCCAGTTTGTCATTGACGACAATGTGGGTTCGCACAGCATCATCAGCAAATTCCACGAGGCATGTGGGGACAATCACGCCGTCGCAGCCGATAATATAATTGTATTTGCAAAATCACCTAGCTCGAAAGAACTTTGGTTTTGGGCCCACGAAATGCAGCACACTGTGCAGTACAAGAATCTTGGTGTTGACGGCTTCGCCGCGAAATACACGACGGACAGCGGCGCGATGGAAAATGAAGCAAATCAGAAGGCAGATCAGGCGGTCGACAACGCAAATGAAATGATCAGGTTAGTAGTAACAATGAGAAAATGATGAGGCCGGACTGGTGAGCGTCGAGCACGACGGTTCGGCGACTGGCAATGCTGGGCTTTGCCGTCACGCTGGAAGATCCGGCCGGTTTCTGCCGCGGCGCATTGAGCAGATGTCCGCTTCTGGCCCATAGCGGACATCGCTAGTTGCAATGCACATGTCCGCTTGCGGGGGGCAAAGCGGACATGGCAGATCGCACTGCAAATGTCCGCCAATGACCCTTCGCGACAAAGCTATAATTTTGGCGTTTTCGGGCAAAGCGGACATTTGAGGACTTCGGCCTTTTGCTACACATAGAGCAAATGACCCGAAGCGGCCACTTCGTGATCCTGGGCCGGCGCGGCGGCGGTCGAGGCCGCTTTCAATGCAGGCTGAATAAGACGGCGCGTGGTCCAAAAACCGGAGAACAACGGCAATGAGCCAAGACGGGGTCACGATACTTGTCGGCACAACTAAGGGTGCTTTCCTGATATCGGGCGGCAGCGGCAGGGAGGGCTGGAAAGTCAAGGGGCCATTCTGTGATGGCTGGCCCATCAATCACATCGTAGGTGACCCTGCCACGGGGTTGCTGTGGGCCGGTGGGGGTGGCCAATGGCACGGCGCTGGTGTGTGGCACTCTGAAGACTTGGGTGCGACTTGGGAAGTTGCAAAGCTCACAAAGGGTCAGATCGACGACTGGGCGGCCAACGAACCGCAACTCGCCGCCACGATGAACTGGACTAATCAACCGTTGGCGTTCGCAGATCAGTTTTCGCAGATATGGTCGCTGGGCCATGCCCACGGGACACTATATGCCGGAACCAAACCGGCAAGACTGCTTTCGAGCCGGGACGGCGGCAAGAGTTGGGAAGAAGTTCAAGGTTTGCGAGACCATCCTTCTGCCGACAGTTGGAACCCTGGCGCGGCCGGATTGGTTTTGCATACGATTTTGTTTGATCCAGCGAACGCAAAAAAGCTCTGGGTCGGGATTTCGGCGGCTGGCGTCTTTGCGACAGAGGATGGCGGCAGGACCTGGGATCGTCGCAACCGACTATCAAATACGGAGCCCAGCACTGAACACGCCCATCCAGCTGCGCCCCGCGACGGTGAAATCGGACATTGCGTCCACAACATGATGCGGGCACCAGGCACCGCTGACTTGCTTTATCAGCAAAATCATCACGGCGTCTGGCGTTCTGCCGATGGCGGTCGGAGTTGGGACGACATCACTCGTGGTCTTCCGTCAACGTTCGGTTTTCCGATCTGCGTTCATCCACGGGATCCAGAAACCATCTGGACTGTACCTTTGAACGGTGACATGGCGGGCCGTTTTCCGCCCGATGCCGCTGCGGCCGTGTGGCGCTCAAGAGACGGCGGCGAGACCTGGCAGGCCATGCGCGATGGATTGCCTCAGGAAGCCTGCTACTTCACCGTTCTTCGGCAGGCCATGGCGCGTGACGAACGCGAGCCGGTGGGGCTCTACTTCGGGACCAATAGCGGCTCAGTCTTTGCCAGTCTCGACGAGGGTGAGAGTTGGCATGAGATTGCGCGGCATCTCCCGACCATCTTGAGCATCGAAGCGCTCGATCGCCGATAGCCAATAACGCAAAAGGGCAGCTTGTTAATCGGGATATCCATCGACCGCACATGCTGTGGAGGAAAACATTGTTGACATATCGCTGTCATCGCGAGAGATGAGCCTCGGATCAAAATCAAAACTCCGAAATCTGCTGCAGCGATAGATGGAACTTTTAAGATATAGTTTTCTCAATGCGACGGGTTCGGCCATGAAGCCAGAAATCCGTGCCGTAATAGTCGGATTAGTATTTGCTGCGGTTGCCTTTGGCGTGGTCGTAACGATCGCTCCACGTTGAAAAGAGCCGATCGACAATTTTGCACGCCAAAGCGTGGGCTGGATGATGCCGCGGCCGATACGGAAATGGGCGTACCGAGATGAAAATTCCGCGCCGCGTTGGGCGAAGCCACTGCGGCGCGCGAGTGTATGGGGTAACAATACGGCCATGTGAATGGCGCACGTGCCGACCTAAGGAACACCCCAGCACCACTCGCGTACTAGGTTTAATTTGTGGCCGACCGGCGACACGTTTCTCGGCTGACAGCCCCACTATTCGCTAGGTCCGTTCCCCTTAAAGCCGACTTTCCGGCATGACTTGAGCGCGCTCGGTAACCGTGTCCACAGAGACTGCGGGCAACCATATTGCGAAATCAGCGGAATGACTGATGATAATGCGGCCCATTGATACAACTGCATTTGCAAAAAAAGGGGGGGCAATATGAAGCGACTCATTCTCTTGCTTGTCGCCGCAGCTTTTGTTGCATCACCGGCTGGAGCTGCCACGAAGCAACAAAAAGACAAGCAGATCACCGAGGCCGAGGACATAGCTAAGCAGCACGACAACACCAGACGCGCCCTCAGGGACGCACTTCCGCTGGTGCTGCCAAGCTGGTCGCTGCCATTCTATTTCGGCATGAATCTAGACCAGACGAAGGATCAGAAGAAAAAGAAGTAATTGTTGCGGTTTGTGCGCTCTGCCGAAAGCCCTCGCGGCGTGGAGCCATGTCGCTATTGGCCCATGGCGGACATCCGTAGTTGCACCGCACATGTCCGCTTTCGGGAGCAAAGCCGCATGACCTTTTGCGGCGCACATGTCGACTTTTGAGACACGGCTGCGAAATCCAAAAAAGCCCGCTCGAATGC
>Ga0075419_10001804_pt1 | contig 13890 bp, 11 predicted proteins | sample SoiMetdeltSBSDD3_FD_76900 | JGI IMG/M metagenome (GOLD analysis project Ga0075419, IMG submission 76900) | Bulk soil microbial communities from a Populus tree surrounding site in Tennessee, USA - Soil MetaG P. deltoides SBSDD3 | ecosystem: Environmental > Terrestrial > Soil > Tree plantation... | reverse complement strand
TGGTCTGGGAAATCATCAATACTCCGTCGCTTGAAGCACAAATGTTGATGCTCGACGCTGCTGAAAGGACAGACAAAATGGGAGGGCGTATTCGTGAAGAAGCTCAATTTCATTGTGCTCACGGAGAAAGTCACTTCTATGCAAGAATGGTTGATTGGAAGCCATTCGAATATTACACGATTCGCCAACGGGCGGAACCCTTTGGGAACATCGAATACTATCAAACGCGCAGGCTCATCCCATCGGAAAATGGAACCAGACTTCTGATTACGATGAGCAGCCCCCAGCCAGCGGTAAGCGAGGAAGTGCGCGGGCAGATTCAATGGATGGCAGGTCTGTTTGGCAACCTCCAGGGTGTAATTGATCAAGCCATCTCAGAAGGCAAAATAACTCTATCCTAATTCACCGGAGACTACATGGAAACATTTCTTTGCGCGGGCGTTGCGCTTCTCGTCGTGGCTCTGATATTATTTTTTTATTTGCTCAACACGGCTCGCAAGAAAGTTACGCCTTCTACTAACATCGCCAGCAAGAAAGATCTGCTACCTGTCTACCTTTCCCTCGCGGATAAACCAGAATCCATTATTCAGGGCATGGAAAAATTGAAAGCCAATGTGCAAAAGACCGAAACAGCCGGTGACAAGTGGCGCTGGGTCCCTTTGATAATTTTTTTTGGTGGCGTGGGCCTAATTCTTATCGACCTGGTATTTGATGTTCTGGGTTATTTTTCCCTCATATTCACCGCAGGCGGAATCGCGCTTTGGATTGCAGCAATTGTGATGGCAAGAAGTCTTCGTAAAAGCGACTCACAGGATTTTCCACCTCGATATAATGGGACGAAAAAAATCCTGCACACGCTCCGAGACGACCTCCGGCCTGGCTCCACTTTTCTGGGTCATCTCGATCTGACAGGGTCCCTGCTCCCCACCAAAGTTGCGCGTACTGCAAAAGATTCACAGGATCGCACGACCGAATATTTTCGCGACGAATGGCTCGCCCTGAAAGCCAAGCTATACGATGGAAACATCCTGCGTATTTCTGCAATTCAAAAATCGAAGAAGCGCAAATCGTATTGGAAACGTAGTCGTATCAGCGGCAAAATGAAGATGAAGCCTGAAAAATATAAAGGCAGTGAACAGGATCTTAAAGTGCGGATAGTTGTTAACCCTGAATTATACAAAATCGAATCATCGAGCCCCACCTTCAAACAAGGGTTGAACGTCGGAAAGTTCACCATCAGCCAATTGAGCACGGATGGCGGCATAATTAACTTCGTTGCCAACTCTCCGTTTGAAGAAGTGGAGCACGAAAATATTCTCAGCATCCTTCAATCTGCTTATGCCCTCTTGAAAAGAAAGGCGGCAACATAATGAGTCGCAAAATTATTCCGTTTGTTGTAGCGTTTGTATTGATTTGTCTTGTTATGGCTGTTTCGGGTTTGTTCGCATTCAGTGGTGTAGTGACTGCGGAAAAGTTTGGCAGTGATATGGTATGGTCTCAGCCTTACTCTACAGCTGAGAGCATGAATGTGATCAATGTGATGGGCGATGATCAGGATGAGCTATTTATTCAGAACACCACGAACGTCAGTGTGTACGATGGCAGCGGAGCTACGCTCTTCAGCCAGGACTATCAATATCCCAAAACTACACTCGGGGATATAAACGCGGATGGGATGGAAGACATTGTTGTTTTTTATCTTGGAGATTTGGGTTACTCGGTTGACACAATCGTCAACGGTGAAAAATCAACTCTCACCGAGAGTCTGAACATTGGGCTGCCTGCTCGCGTTGCGATCATTCGATTCCCACCGGGTGATCAAATTGTGCTGGGTGATTCAAGTGGCAATCTCCTCTCTTTGAGTTTGGATGGTCAGCCACTTTGGTCGTATTCTGTTGGAAGTGAAGAAATTCGTGGGATGGATGATGCAAGGATTGGCGGGGCCATCCACCTCGCGGCAGCCTCACATAGTGGTGCCCTTGCCGTCCTGGACAGCGAAGGAAAAGCGATTTGGACCACAAGCCAGGAACAACTTCGTAGAATGCGCGCGTTCGACTTAAATGGCGATGGTAACAGTGAAGTCATTACAGGCGGAGAGTATGGTGCCCTTTATATCTACAGCGCGGCGGATGGAAACACGATTTTCAACAGCTCCTTGGGGCAAGCCGTCAGCGAAGTGCGCGAAGTGGAATTAAACGGTGACCCATCGTCACGTGAGATCGTCGTTGGCGGGAAAGATGGTGGCGTGTGGGCCTTTTCTAATACAGGTAATCAGCTATGGAGTGGATCACTCTCCGACAAGGTGACTGAAATTTCCGGTATTGATATTAACGGCGATGGAAAGGAAGAAGCGGTCATTGGCGCAGAAAGCGGTGAGGTGGCAATCTTTTCAGGAACTGGATCTCGCAACAATTTAAAGACTCACAGTACTCCCATCACACGCATCGACGTCGGTAAATTGGGAAATGAGCGTTATGTCATCATTGCAGATGGAAATGAAGTGCAGGTTCATAAGGCCAGTTTCAGTTCCATCCCCGGCTTTCAATATACGCCGATCATCGTCGGTGTCATCGTCTCGGCCGTGATATTGGTGATCGCAGCGATTCTCACATCCATACCGAAGAAACCTGAACTGAAAGCATCATTTCAAGACAAAAGCAAGGAATCACTTGAAGCAGAGCGGCGCATGTTGAAAGAGTCGATTGCGGATGTGGAACGCTTGCGAAAATCTGGCGAAGTGACAGGTGATGCGTATCTGGCGCGGCTGAAACGCCTCCGCCGGGATCTGGCTGATAACGAGGCTGCTTTCAAAGCTGCAGGTTTCCCAATCAAAGTCGAGACCATCCAATGCCCAAATTGCGGTGGCACACTTGAACTGGGCATGGATAAATGTGAATATTGTGGGCAGGTGTTGTTATCGTAGCGTATGATGATAATTTTCAGAATGAAAAACGTGCGCCAAATAGGGATAAATTACTCGAGCTCAATATAGATGCGCTTATTGATCGCGCCTTTGCTTTTGTAATCTGCAACGCGTATCTTTCCTACTTCAGTCGTATTGCGTACATGCGTCCCACCATCTGCCTGGAGATCAAGGCCGACGATCTCGATGGTTCGCACGTGTGAGATTCCTTCAGGAAGAAGGTTGATCTTCGTGCGAATCAAGTCCGGGATTTGGAAGGCTTCCTCGCGGGGCAATATATTCACACGAACATCACGTCCCGCCTGCGCTTCCTTGTTGATAGCCACTTCGATCTCGCGGACGAGTTCGCCGCGCATGGTCGCGAACTCGAAATCCAGGTGACCTTTGAGCGGCTCCATATTACCACCTGTGACCAGTGCGCCGTAATCGCGAAAGATCGCGCCACACAAGACGTGGAGGGCCGTATGGGTGCGCATCAGCTTATATCGCCGCGCCCAGTCCAACGTCCCGCGTGCAGCGGAATCAGTAGATGGCAGAGGACTGTTTCCACCCAGAAAATGCAGAACATTATCGCCCTGCTTTTTCACTTTATCCACAGGATGCACAACACCGTCGATGGTCAGCGATCCAAAGTCACAGGGCTGTCCACCTCCACCTGGATAAAAAGCTGTCCGATCTAAAACAACTGCGCGCTCATCGGGCAAGACGGAATGAACATGCGCGTCAAACTCCTCTATATAGCTATCTGTCTGATAGAGCAATTCGGTCATGATGCCTCCAAAAGACAAAGTGTACTACAGACTGGTATGTGCACGTTTGATATGCTAATAAGATATGAATGTCTTGCATTCAATTGACGCTTCCTGTAAACTTAATGTATCGCTGGAGGCGACATGAATCAAAAAATCATCGTAATTGACGGCAAGACCTATAAAAGCGTGGACGAAATGCCTGAGGACGTGCGCAAAAATTATGAAAGCGCGATGCGCCAGTTGGGGGACAAAGATAGAAACGGAATTCCGGATGTGCTGGAAAATCTGACAAACCTCGCAGATCAAAATATGAATGGAATGCCTGATTCTATTGAAGGAACGATCTCAAACGTGATTTCATCGACAACGAAGATCATTGCCGATGGGAAAGAATACAACAGTCTCGATGAACTGCCGCCCGACATTCGCGCAAAATATGAACAGGCAATGGGATCGTTGGATGCGAATCGAAATGGCATGCCAGACTTTCTGGAGGGGGTGATGAGCACTTCAAACATGGCTGGCACCACAGAACACAGTCATGCGATCCCGATCCCGCGTGCTCCCACACCAATAGCCTTCAATCCAACAATAGAACCGGAATCCACAAATGGCTGGATGCTGGCGCTGCTTGGTATCATGCTTCTTGGCGTATGTGTCTTTGGTGCGATCGGTGTGTGGTATTTTTTCTTAAGATGATCCTCTTTTGATTTATTATTAACGTTTGATTAGAAATTCACAAGCCACTTGACTTCGATTTTGAAACTCTGTATAGTATTTTACGAAATAATTTTCGGCACGGCGGCCCACCGGCAGGCGTGCCTTTTGTTTGTTTGCGAACAACCAATCCCAATTTAAGGAGCACGAATGATCCAAGTCGAAGGTCTGGTTAAGGACTACGGCGCGCGCCGCGCCCTCGATAGCATAAGCTTTGATGCCAATCAAGGAGAAATTGTTGGCTTTCTTGGGCCCAATGGCGCAGGTAAAACAACAACGATGAGAATCCTGACCGGTTACATGCCTCCCACAGACGGAACCGCGATCGTGGCTGGCTATGATGTAGTTGAGGAGTCACTTGAGGTTCGAAAACGAGTCGGTTACCTTCCGGAAACCGTTCCTCTTTATACTGACATGACTGCGGTTGATTACCTCAAATTCATGGCAGATCTGCGTCATATTCCTGACTCAGAGGAGCGCGCGTATGAAACACTGGAAATGGTTGACTTGCAGGATCGCGCGACGGGGTACATTGGCAATTTTTCAAAAGGCATGCGCCAACGCATGGGTCTGGCTCAAGCTTTGATTCATCGCCCTGAAGTTATCATTTTGGATGAACCTACTATTGGTCTTGATCCCGCGCAGGTCGTGGAAATCCGCAATGTAATTCGTGATATCGGCAAAGACCGAACCGTTCTTCTCTCCACTCATATTCTTTCGGAAGCGCAACAGATGTGCGATCGAGTCCTGATTATTAACAAAGGACAGATCGTTGCTGAGGATACGCCTGAAAACCTCCAATCGAGGCTCGTGGGCTCACAGCGTGTTGTACTGCGCGTACGCGGTGATTCAGATGAATTACCTGCGAAGATCCAGAAAGTTAAGGGTGTTCGAGATGTAGAAGCGAAGTCTGATGGGTCAGTTGAATTTGAATTTTCAGCCGGGCAGGACGTTCGTCCACAAGTGGCAAAGGCCGTGATTCAAGCAGGGTTTGATCTGCTTGAAATGCGGCCAGTCGGTATGAGCCTTGAGGAGATTTTCCTTGAGCTCACTCGCGAAAATACTTCTGGCAAGAAATCTTCATAGAGGTTTTACATGCGAAATATTTGGACAATTGCAAAGCGCGAATACGATCATTACTTTATTAGCCCACTTGCTTATGTCGTGGCATTTTCAATCCTCCTGCCAATCGGCATCTATTTTGCCATCATTGTGTTTGCAACATCTCAGCAGGCGTTTTCTGGTGCACCAGCACCAGATATCACTCCGATCACATGGCTGTTTTGTTTCCTGCTCGTGTTCACCACGCCAGTTTTGACAATGAGGCTGCTTTCAGATGAAGCCCGCATGGGGACACTGGAGTTGCTGCTTACAGCTCCTATCCGGGATTTTGAACTAGTCTTCGGTAAGTGGTTAGGTGCCTTTCTTTTTATATTGACCGTTCTGGCAATAACTTTGGTTTTTCCGATTATTCTGCACTTCGGATTGGTAAGCCCAGGCATCGATCAAAAGCTGTTCTTATCTGCTTATCTGGGTGTGATTCTTGTAGCCGGTGCGTTCCTGGCCCTGGGTGTAGGGATATCGGCAATATTCACAAATCAATTTGCAGCATTCTTTGTGACATTTGGCCTGTTCTTCTTCCTATGGTTTATGGTGAGCTTGCCTGCAAACTTATTGCCTAATGGTGGAGAGGTACTCAATTACTTTAATATGTCATCACACTTCAATGATGCTTTTAATGCTGGCAACATTAAGTTGTCAGATATTGTCTACTATATCAGCCTCATTGCACTGGGCCTCTTTATGGGTACAACCGCGATTGAAGTTCGGAGATGGCGCTAATGAAAAACGATACAAAACAATCCGCCTCGCGAAATTATTCTATTGCAGCGTTAATTGTCGCACTGATCGCCTGTATCATAACTTTCTTCCTCGGCATCATACGGGGACTGGTTTCTGCCCAGGTATTCACTGTTACGAATGTGGAAAATCTTCAGCGCTATTTGCTCATTAGCGCAGGATTTGTCATTCTCGGGCTTGCTACGTATGCAATTTTGGAACCCGAAAGAGTCCGCCGCTTCTTGACCGGCCGCCAGGCGCGTTATGGAAGCAATGCCTTTATCATGTCACTCGCTTTCGCTGGCATTCTCATCATAGGTAATGTGCTTGCATATCAAAACCCTGTCCCACTTGCGGATTTAACTGAAGACCAGGTAAATACTCTTGCGCCCGAAACACTTGCGGCTATTGAAAAACTTGATCAAAAGGTCACCGCCACTGCATTCTTTTCACAAAGCAGCAATAAAGAAACCGCGACCCAGCTTTTGGATAAGATCAAATCCAATAGCAATGGCAAATTTGATTATGAATTCGTAGACCCGGACCGTGACCCGCAGCAAGCGCTCGAAGCGGGAATTACGGGCGATGGTAAGATCTTGTTGCAAATGGGTGAGCAAAAGGAAATCGTTGCGTTCGCAAGCGAAACAGAAGTGCTCAAAGGGATGTTACGCCTTCTAAACCCCGGCAGTGATGTCATCTATTTCCTCACCGGCCATGGCGAAAAAGATATAGAGCAAGGTGGTGAAAGTTCGATGACTCGTGCGAAGGCCACGCTTGAAAGCAAGAACTATTCAGTTAAAACGCTGAGCCTTTTGGTTGATAACAAGGTCCCGGAGGATGCCAGCGTAATCGTGATTGCGGGACCGCTCCAGCCGGTTTCGGCTAACGAAGTGCAACTGCTTCAGGACTACCTTACCAACGGTGGTTCACTAATCGTTATGGAAGATCCAACCGCCCTTACAGAATTCGGCGATGAAACGGACCCACTTGCCGAGATGCTTTCCACTGATTGGGGGATTACCCTCAACAACAATATTGTGATTGACTTGAACAGTCCCCAACCCACTACGGCCGCAGCAGCGTTTTATGATTCGCATCCTGTTACGACGAATATGAATAATCTTGTTTCCTTCTACCCATTCACGCGGAGCCTCAACATGGCAAGTACAGTGGATGGCGTGACCTTGAGTCCGCTGGTTCAAACCAATGAACGCTCATGGGGTGAAACAGATTTTAAAAGCCTCTCACAGCAGGGTGGCCAGGTTGGGTTCGATGAGGGTGTTGATACTTTGGGTCCACTAACACTCGCAATTGCAGGCGAAAACACTACGACGAAAGGACGCGTTGTCGTATTCGGAACATCTCTTTTTGCGGTGGACCAAATCTTCGACCAATACGGCAACGGCGATATGTTTGTCAACTCGGTGGATTGGTCTGCCGAGCAGGAAGACATCGCAAATATCACGCCTAAGACTCCTACCGAAAGAACATTTAACCCTCCCGATCAGATCCAGTGGATTGCCATCCTGCTTGGCTCCGTCTTGATTATTCCGGGATTGGTTGTATTCGCTGGGTTTTCCTCCTGGCTCACGCGCAGGCGACAGGGATAGAACAAAATGCGTCGTTCCACCGTCATCTATTTGCTGCTCTTCCTCATATTGGCAGGAGCATATTACTATCTCAATAATCGGGAACAACCTGCTGATATTTCGCTAACTTTGGAGCCTACTTCAGAAGTCAAATATTTGTTTACAGCGGAAGATGGCGCGCCGACAGGCATTTACATTGAGTCGAAGTCGGGAGAGGTCGTCGAGATCGCGCGAGACGCAGATAACGCCTGGGTGGTCACTCAGCCGAACGAAGCCACAGCAGATCAAGGGTCAGCTGAGGCGGCAGCGAGTCAAGTCACAACCATGCAAATTCTGGATACCATTCCGGATGTCGATCCTGATATCGTGGGACTAACGGATCCAGAATATACAATGACGATTAAATTTGCCAGCGATGTGGAACGAAAAGTCGAGATCGGTGTTATCACACCAACAGAAAGTGGATATTACGTCCGCGATCCGAACGGCGACATAGTCATTATCAGTAGGAGTTCGGTGGATGCCTTACTCGTGCTCTTAACCAATCCGCCTTACCTGGAGACACCCACACCCAGCCCAATCCCAACAGATACGCCGGTTTCCCCTACGCGCGAACCTGCTACGCCTTCTAACGAGACTCCTACACCCTAGACGTAACATTTCTTAATCTAAGGCGTCTAAAAAGTGTAGAAAAGTAATGAAATTGCGTATTGAAATTCACTTTAAAAAAGTGTATTCTTATAAGAAAAATGGACCTTTAACGCATGGATGTAGATAAGATATTAATGGTTGATGAAGAGGAAGAATTTTCCGCGATTGCGCGGCTCATTGAATTGGGCCGGCAAAAGGGATATATCACACTTGATGATATATTGCATTTCTTCCCTGAAGCTGAACAGGATGTTGAACAACTCGAGGAGGCTTTTTCGGCTCTGTTGAGCGCGGGTATCCCCTTTGTGGAAGATACCGCCACATCGGAACCAACTGAAGATGAACTTGTTGCTGTTGAAGCGGCGGAAGCTGAACCGGAAACTGACCTGGCTCTTGACGATTATCTGGCAAATATAGATACGGACGATACGATTGGTTTGTACCTTAAAGAGGTCAGCCGCGTTCCGTTGTTGACCGCAGAAGAAGAAGTGAAACTGGCCCAGCGCATCGAGCGTGGACGCATGTCGCGTGAGGAACTTGCAAAAGGCAACGCCAGTCCACGCCGCCGTTCTGAACTGCGCAAACTCATTGAAGATGGCTGGGCAGCCCGTGAGCATCTCATTACCGCAAACTCACGTTTGGTGATTTCGGTCGCAAAGAAATACATGGGACGCGGTGTGCCCTTTCTCGATCTGATTCAGGAAGGCAACATTGGTTTGATACGCGCGACCAAGAAATTTGACTATCGACGTGGACACAAATTCTCAACATATGCCACGTGGTGGATTCGTCAGGCCGTCACGCGTGCGATTGCAGATCAGGGACGTACCATCCGTGTGCCTGTACATATGGGTGATCAAATTAACAAGCTTCTGCGCGTCCAACACCAGTTGACACAACGCCTGGGACGCGAACCCAGCGTAGAAGAGCTTGCTGTGGCACTGGATGTCCCACCGAAAAAAGTGGAGAATATGATTCAGGTAGCGCGGCGTCCGCTTTCACTTGAGACGCCAACCGATGATGAAGAAGATTCAGTGCTTGGCGATTTCATCGAAGACGATGAAGCCCCGCCGCCAGATGATACGGCCACATACAACTTGTTGAAAGAGCACCTTGGCGAGGTCTTGAACGGATTGCCGCCACGTGAGGTTCGCATTTTGCAACTACGTTACGGTCTGCTTGATGGGCAGGCCTACACGCTCGAAGAAGTGGGGCGCAAGATGGGCGTTACACGTGAACGCGTCCGTCAGATCGAAGCTCAGGCGTTGAGCCGACTAAGGCACCCATCTATTCGACGTAAATTGCGCGATTATCTGGGCGAGTAAGAAAAAGTTAGATTAATGATTAGCTCGACCGTAAATTGTCGAGCTAATTCGTTTTAATCGTCCGTGTGTATAATCATGAGGAAGGCGCTATGGCCATGAACATCGTTGCCACACTCAAAGATTTGCGCAAAGTTTTGCTGATCCTTGCCTTTCTGGTGGTATTCTTCATTGTCCTCAGTCCGCCACACGATGCAGACATGTGGTGGCACTTGGCGGCAGGAAGGGAAATGGTGGAACAGGGGAAAATACTCACCACGGATATTTTCTCTTACACTCATTATGGCGAAAAATGGACAAATGCCTTCTGGCTTTCTGATATCGTTCTTTTTGTGGCATATAAATTTGGGGAATATTTGGGTATTACATTGCTTACGGCACTTACTGCCGTCTTGACCATGGCAGTGATTTATCGGCACACCTTGTACAGTCCATTTCCTCTTCCGCTACTGATTATCATCCTCGCCGCTTTCGCTATTGCGCCGGTCTGGACGCCACGTCCGCAGATATTTTCGTTTCTCCTGTTAGCAATTCTTGATTATGGTTTGAAAGAGAACAATGGGTTTATCCTCAAGCGGCCCTGGCTCCTTGTTGTGTTATTTATTTTATGGGCAAACATACATGGAGGCTTTATCTGGGGCTTCCTCCTCATAATCTCATTCATCGCTGGAAATGGAATTGACTGGGTCTTAAGAAGAGAGAATAACCTTTCCATTCGACAATTGGGTCATTTTGGCATATGGACACTGATTGCCGCATTTGCAATTGTCATAAATCCAAATGGTATTTCCCTGTGGAAACTTCCCTTTTATACAGTTGGCGTATCGATCCAATCTATCACCGAATGGGGATCACCTAATTTTCACCGATTGGATTTGCATCCCATTCTCTGGCTTTTGTTCCTGATTATTATTGGAACCGGGACAAGCAAAAAGTCATTAAGCGGGAGCAGTATCCTGAAAGTTATTGGTTTTGCGTATATGGCATTCATATCACAACGGAGCATTGGTCCATTTGTCATCGTTGCGACGCCGGTAGTTATCAATTCGCTCAACGATGTTTGGTCAGAATGCCTATCGTTATTATCCAGAATCTATAAACCCAAGAAACCGAGCCCGCTTCCAGAAATATTCGTAGTTATCCTAAACCTTTTTATTCTAGGAATATTCGCCGTTTTAGCAATATTACGCGCTTACTCCGTCTCGAGAGTCGAGCAAGTGCATAACGGACTTCCGTTGAAAGTCGTCCAATGGATTCGGGAGAATCCACCTGACGGGCGAATGTTCAACGCTTACAATTGGGGAGGCTATCTTCAGTGGGAATTGCCTGAGTATCCTGTCTTTATTGACGGCCGCGCGGACCTATACGGAGAAAAAACAATTAATGACTGGTGGAGCGTAGTCAACGCGACTGACCAGGGGGTAGCATTGCTGGATTCGTGGCAGGCTAATTTCGTGATTTTAGAGCCAGGCTGGCCAATCCTGGAAAAGTTGGCTCAAAATGGATGGCATGTACTTTATGAAGATGACATAGCTATCGTTATGGGACGCTGATTGCTCTCACCCGACCCATCCCCACAAAAAGAACTGGGCACTCAAGAATAAATTCAGGCTCAAAAAGCACACAAACATCAATCGGTTTACCCACTTATTATCAGCAAACATCCCGAAGAGATAGAAGATTGGGAAAACTGTCAGCAGGTAACGGATCATCGAATTAAGCGGCTGCGTATCCACCAAACGCATCGTCAGTACAATAATGCTGGTGGCGGAGAATAAGGCATATTCCATGGGGATTTTTTTCCAATGCACAACTAGCAGCATACTGAACAAAATGAACACCACTAAGTTGAAGATGTCGATATACCCAGCCAATCCATCAAAGATAAATTGGATTGAATAGATTAGATTTTCCCATGGAGGTGCAATCTGCGCGTGTAAATTAGTCTCAGTGAATGGAATGACCGACGGATCTTCGCCTATTGCGCGGATCAACAAATATGTGCTCATTGCAACAACGGGACCTAACCCTGCGAAAAACACGTCAACAAACTTTACATTTCTAAACCGCGTTTGCAAAAGTCTCCAGGCAAAAGGCAGAAGCAGCGCGACGCCTTGTAACCGAACGAGAATAGCACAAAATATCCAGAATCCTGTCCAATGCCATCGACCATTCCGGATGGATTCAATACAAAGGATGGCAAATATCATAAAGATTGCCTCTGTATAACCACTGAAGAAGAAAAAGGATGTTGGAAAGATCAGCAAGAAGATCAAGGCCTTCCTGGCCACTTCCTCAGTTTTCCACTCGGTAAACAAATCATACAAAAGTTTCACCAGGAGATATAAAGCAAATTGTGAAAAGAGTAAAGCGGATACAAAACCATTTCGGAAAATTACTGTAAACAAACGAATCAGGGCGGGATATAGAGGAGGGAAATGCACATCACCCGATACAAATCCATATCCTTTTTGCGCGATAACCAAATACCAGTTCGCGTCAAACCGTTGCCAGATTGCAACGAGCGGAAAAGGATATGGCGAAACACCGTGATACGGAAATAATCTTTCCGCAGTAAGCCCGGCCGGCGAAAGTGACTTTCCCGCGTATGATCCTGAAACACTTCTACCATCGGAAACCTGCCAAATGCTTCCTGTTTTCGTATCCATAAGATGTGCGGCATCGAATTTCTGAAAGGTGAGCAAATCTCCGTTAAGGAGTCGGTTATATGCATAGGCACGACTCGTTTGCAGGTCGAACACTGTAATCACAGGCTCGCCAAAAAATTCCTGGTTTTGGATGACCGGAGAAAAGGTGGAAGATAAAAATATCAAAGACCACAACGTATAGAACACGCGCATCAATGTAACGGATAGAAGTGAAAACTTCCATGCAGGCGGTATCTTTTCCCACGTCTTTAGCCCAAATTGCCTTAGTAACAACGCCTGATTCATAGGATCAGGCGCGATATGCTTAATAAATTATTGCTTACCAAAGATAATCACGCCCTCTGATTCAAAAATAGTTTCAAAGCTTTCATCCGCATGCATATGCTCTAAAAAATATGGGAATGTTCGTTGAAAATCGAGCAGGACACAATTATCCACGCGCAGCGTCTTTGAAAGATAAATAAAGTCATATGCCGAACGGCTGACCGCTTCATCCAGACAAGAGGCGTCACCTTCCGGCAGGCATTCCTGCACTACATAGGTGGATCTGACGTAATCATTGAACTCCGGGCCCTTGGTCCACTCTGTACCTTGCACCGTGAAAATGCTCTGCCGACCGGTCAGTGCGGGGAACCACTCAAGCACTGAATCACACGATACAGATGAAGTACCGGTCAGTACGAGAAAGCGCGAATTCGCCGGTGTATTCTGCCGCGCCCAATTCATCGCCTCTCGATCTGGCTGATAAAGCGTCGCGTGGGAAAGCTGAAGGCCAAATTGCGATGTCGAAAAGATAAGATATAAAAAAACATAGAGTAAGACGCTTCGTTCCACAGAGGAAACCCTATCTGCCGATTGCGCTTCCGTGCTGCCTTTTGACTGTAGTGCTGCTACAACGACATCTATCAGCCCGACTGCGGCAAGCATCGCCAATGGGATCGCAGCGGGACCCGCTGCACTGCGCCCCTCCACCAGGAAGGGAATTACCATCCACAACGGGAGCAAATAGTCCCTGTGCGTGAGGCGATTCGCAAGACCAATTAAGCCGAGGACGGCAATGACCGTCGCATACGGTTCGTCCGTAAATACAAAGAATAAGAGATGAAAGATAGCCAGCGGATTACTTCCCGTCTGCGCTCCGTTGAGGAGAGGTGCAACTCCGTGATACGAAATGACAGTTCCCCACCAGGGCGCGGACACGAGAAGGACCAGCGAGCCGACGAAGAGCGAATTAATTAGAGATGTCCTCGAACGAGAAAGCATGAACAACAAAAAGATCGCCGAGACGAATGTGTGCACAGCCGCCTCGGGATGACTCATTACAGCCAGTCCACCAAATAGGCCTGCCAAGAAAATATCAACGCGACGATTCTCCTCATAAAGACGAACGACCGTCGCAAGTGTAAGCAGCATGAAGAATTGCCCAGG
>Ga0075419_10001802_pt1 | contig 13893 bp, 13 predicted proteins | sample SoiMetdeltSBSDD3_FD_76900 | JGI IMG/M metagenome (GOLD analysis project Ga0075419, IMG submission 76900) | Bulk soil microbial communities from a Populus tree surrounding site in Tennessee, USA - Soil MetaG P. deltoides SBSDD3 | ecosystem: Environmental > Terrestrial > Soil > Tree plantation... | reverse complement strand
CCTCCGTCATCTGGCGCGAGGCGTGGAAGTACGGCGAGCGCGCGTTTCGATACTGCCAGCACGACGTCGGGCACGCGCTCGGCTGCATCCGCATCGCGGCCCAGGCCCTCGGCTGGCGCATGCTGCTGCTGGACGGCTGGGCCGACGACATCATCGCGTCCCTGCTCGGCATCGACCGGCATGCGGACTTCGAGGGGGCCGAGCGCGAACATCCCGATTGCGTCGCCCTGGTCTGGCCCGCCGGTCGAGTGGCCCATGCCCGCCCCGCGAACGCGGCGACGATCCGCATTCCCCTGTCGCTCGACGCTGACGCAGTCCGCGACGCGACGGGCGTCGTCTGGCACGGCACGGCCAACCGGCTGAGTCGAGGCCAGCCGGTGCCGTGGGCGATCGTCGATCAGGTCGTGGGCGCAGCGTGGAAGTCGACCATCGAGCCGAGAGTCGTCGAAGTCGATCAGGCGCGCACCGGCGTCACGCCGAGTCGCGCTGCGTCCGCCTTGCACGAACACCGGGCAAGCGCGGGACAGATCTTTCGGCAGCGGCGAAGCGCGCTCGCGTTCGATGGCACGAGCTCGATGTCCGCCGGCTGCTTCACCGCGATGCTCGCGCGTGTCATGCCGGGGGCGGAGCTCGACCTGTGCCGACGTGCCATGCCCTGGGACCTTCTTCCGTGGGAACCCGCCGTCCATCTCGCCCTGTTCGTCCATCGGGTCGACGGCCTCGTCCCGGGCCTGTACGCGCTGGTGCGCGACCCCGCACGCGTGGACGCCCTGAGAGACGCGACGCACCGGCAATTCGCATGGACCCCTGCGGCGTGCTGTCGCACCGACCTGCCCTTGTTCCTGCTCCAGGAGGGCGACGCGCGTGCCTTGGCTGCAACGCTCAGCTGCAATCAGGACATCGCCGGCGCGAGCATCTTCGCCGTGGCGATGATCGCGGAGTTCGAACCCAGGTTGCGCAGGCAGGGGCCGTGGTTCTACCGCCGGCTCTTCTGGGAAACGGGCCTGATCGGCCAGGTGCTGTACCTCGAAGCCGAGGCGGCGGGGGTGCGCGCGACGGGAATCGGCTGCTTCTTCGATGACCCGGTCCACCAGGTCATGGGCTTCGATGACGCGGGGTTCCAGTCGCTCTACCACTTCACCATCGGGCGCCCTGTCGAGGACCCGCGCCTGACTTCCCTGGCGCCCTACTCGGATTCGCGTCCGTGACGGGGACACGCCATGCGCCTGCGGCCGCCTTGGGCCGTCAGTATCGCAGTCGCGCGTAGTAGGCCTTGCGTGCCGCTTCGCGCGCCTGCCCCAGCGTTCGGATCCCCTTGTCCGCGAGCAACGGCACGAGCCTGAGGAACACCTCGGCGGTGACGGTCGCATCGCGCAGCGCCGCATGGCGGCCCGTCGCGTCGACGCCCAGACGCGAGGCGATCGCTTCGAGCGCATGCGATTCCTGGTGCGGATGCAGCAGTGCCGACAGCAGCAGCGTGTCCAGCACCGGCTGGTCGAAGCGGATGCCGGTCTGCGCCTCCTTCAACTGCAGGAAGCGCATGTCGAAGGCCGCGTTGTGCGCAACCAGCACCGTGTCACGGGCAAAGGCGTGGAATGCGGGCAGCACCTCGGCGATCGTGGGCTGACCCGTCAGCATCTCGGGCCGGATGCCGTGGATCGCGATCGAAGGCTGCGGAATCGAGCGCTTCGGATTCACCAGCTGCTCGAAGCTCTCGTGGCGCAGCAGCTTGCCGTTGACGATGCGCGTCGCACCGATCTGGATGATCTCGTCGCCCGACGAGGGGTCGAGCCCCGTGGTTTCGGTGTCGAACACGGTGTAGGTGATCTCGGCCAGCGTGTGCTCGTCGAGCTCGCGACTGCGGGGAGAGGTCTGGAACAGGTCGAAGTCGTAGAACTCCGGGCGGCTGTCGCCGGGCCTTGCGATGGCCGCAGCGTGTTCTTCATGCGCCGCCGCCAGCGGCAAGCGGAACCTGAAGAACGCCTGGTGGCGCGTGCGTTCACGCTCGAACCAGAACTCGCCGCCGTGGCGCATCACCACCTCGCGCACCGTCAGCGGCAGACACTCGGCGCCACGGCGCATCGGGTCGAGCTCCCACCCCATCGCGGTCTCCGTGTTCAAGACCCGGCCCGACCAGACGAGGTCCAGGTGCGCCCGCTGCGGACCCGCCGGGGTGAGGCGCAGTTCGACGCCGCGCACGTCGAGCTCCTCGTTCAGCCGACAGGCCAGCGAGCTCAGCGCCTGCAGCAGGGAAAAGCTGTCGACCTTCAGCCACAGCGAGCCGTCGACTTCCCCGAGGGCGGCATGCATCGCGCAAGCGGACTCGATGCTCCGCAGCGACGCCTGCACGACGTCCGCGCCCAGCATGTCTTCCAGCGGCCAGCGCGTCTTCAGGCCTTCGGCGGTGGCATGGCCCACCGCACGGACGCGCTGGCCCATCGCCTCGACCTCGTCGCGAATGACGCCCAGCAAGCGCTCTCGCATCTCGCTGTCGACGTCCGGGTAGTCCAGCGCCTCCACCGCCGCCTGCACGCTGCCCAGCGACGCGCGAGTGCTTTCGGTCAGCGCATGCAGATGCTGATCGCGCACGCTTTCGTCCTCGTACTGGCGGGTGATGTTGTCGAGCATCAGCACGAAGCCGGTGATGTCGCTCTGCGCCGTGGTGCTGCGCACCGGCGCCATCGTGACGCGCAGCAACTGGCCGGCAGGCGTCGCGGTGACGAACTGCGCGCTCGGGTCGGCGGCACCGCGGCGCATGCGCTTGCGCACGTTCTCGAGCGCATGCGCGACGAGCGCGGGATCGAACACGGCGTGGATCGAGCGGCCCAGGCCCATCAGTTCGGTGCCACCCGCGACCGTCGGCGCGTCCGACAGCCCCTTGAACAGCCATCGCGCCTGGTTGTTGTAGAGCAGGATGCGACCGTCCAGGTTGCACACCACGACGCTTTGGCTGAGCTCGGACATCAGCGCCGCCAATCGGCTTCGCTCCTCTTCGATGGCCTGGCTGGCCTCCTGCACCTTGTGCTCGAAGTCTCGGCGCACATGCGCGCGCGCAGCCACCAGGTCGTTGATGGCACGCGCCAGCCCGCGGTTTTCGAGGCTGCCCGAGGCTTCGATCTCGCGCGCCACGTCGCCGGCGAGCGCCACCTGCGCCTGCTCCAGCAGGCGCGCCGGCGCCTCCACGAAGTGCCGATGCAAGCGGTGCAGACCCAGCGCACCGAGCGCCAGCGCCCCGAGCGTGACCACGACGATCAGCGCCACGCGGTCGCCGTTGAATGCCGGCAGCGCCGCGCGTTCGGCATCCGACAGCGAGGACCACAGCAGCGCCAGCAGCGCCGCGAGCCACAGCGCCATCGCCGATGCCAGCGCCACCACCGACACCACGTATCGCCGGTCCAGCGTCACGGACGCTCCAGCAACTGGCGCACCTTCAAGAGCAGTTCCTTGGGCGAGAACGGCTTGATCATGTAGGCATCGGCGCCCAGCGCGAGACCCTTGGCGACGTCGTCGTCGCGGCCCTTGGCGGTGAGGAGCAGGATCCTGAGGTGGCGATTCGCTTCGTCGGCGCGCAGCACCTGGCAGACGTCGAAGCCCGACTTGCGCGGCATCATCACGTCCATCAGCACCAGGTGCGGACGCACGCGCGCGACCGCTTCCAGTGCCTCCTCGCCGTCGCGTGCGACGGTCACCTCGAAACCCTCGCGCTTGAGCATGTACTCGAGCGGTGTCACGAGGTTCGGTTCGTCGTCGGCAATCACGATTCTCTCGGCCACGGTGCTCTCCTCGTCACGCCGCGCGGACTTCTGCGCTGCTCGCCTGCGCGCCTGACCAGGGCAGGAAGAAGGCGAAACATGCGCCCTGGCCGGGTTCCGATCGCAGCCACAGGCGGCCCCCGAAATGCTCGACGATGCGGCGGCTGATCGGCAAGCCCAGGCCGGTTCCCGGCGGGCGGCTTCCCGCATCGCCGCCCTGGTGGAATCGCTCGAAGATGAGCGAGCGCTGTTCCGGCGCCACGCCGGGACCGTTGTCCTGCACCTCCACGGTGACGCCCGCGTCGTCCGAGCGCAACCGCAGGTCCACGCGTCCCCCGTCGCGCGGCAGGAACTTGGCCGCGTTCGACAGCAGATTCATCAGCACCTGCAGCAGCCGGTCGCGGTCGGTGCGCAGGGTTTGCAGCGCATCGGGCAGCTGCAGATGCACCGTGGCGCCGCGCTCCGTGAACATCGCGGCGGTGGTCTGCACCGCCTGCGCGAGCAGCTCGCGCAGGTCGACATCGTCGGTGTGCCACTCGCCGTGACCCGATTCGATCTTGGCCATGTCCAGCACCTGGTTCACCAGGCGGCCCAGTCGTTCCGTCTCGGTGAGGACGATGTCCACGAAGGCCCCGCGTTGCGGGGCGGGCATCTCGGTGTCGTCGCGCATCAGTTCCGTCACCGCGCGAATCGCGGCCAGCGGCGTGCGCAGCTCGTGGGTCACGGAAGCCATGAAGTCGTCCTTCAGCCGGTCCAGGCTCAGCAGCTCCTCGTTGGCGGTGCGCAGCTCACGGGTCGCGCGCTCCAGCGCCTGCGACTTGTCCTCCAGCTCTCGCGAGTAGGCGCGCAGGTGCGACGTCTCCTCGAGCATGCGCATGACGTCGTCCAACTCCAGCGCATCCTCCTGGACCACCGACGCCACCATCACGCGCGCCGAGGCGCTGCCGATCGCACCGGCGAGCCGGGTCTCGACCAGTTGAACCAGCCGCGCGTCGGCGACGTCCGGGTCGGCACCCGGCGTGCCGCCGCCTGCGAGCCGGTGCTCGTCGATCAGCTGCTGCGCCCGTTCGGCTCCGAGAAAGCGGCGCGCCAGCTGCAGCAGATCGGGCACGTGCGCGCGTCCGCGCCAGAACACCGGGCTGCGCGCCGCGTGACGCTCGAAGATGTCGACGAAGAGCAAGGCCTGGCTCGCCTCCTGTCCCGATGGCGTGCGCGCCAGCGATACCACCACATAGGCGCCGGCGTTGGCCAGCAGGCTCCAGAACAGCGAATGCGTGAGGCCGTCGAGCCCGGCCAGTCCCAGCAGCTGTTCGGGCTTGAGCAGCGCATGGCCCCCGGGTCCGTCGCTCAGCAACGTCGCCGGAAGCCATCCCGATTTGACGAACGACGGCAGCAGCAGCGTGTACAACCACAGCGCGAAGCCGGCGCCGAGGCCGACGAGCGCGCCGAGCTTCGTCCCGCCCTTCCAGTAGATGCCGCCGAGCATCGCCGGCGCGAACTGCGCCACCGCCGCAAAGCTGATGAGGCCGATGCTGACCAGCGCATAGGCCTCGCCGGCGAGGCGGAAATACAGGTACCCGAGCAGCATCACGCCGACGATCGCGCCACGGCGTATGGCGAGCAATGTGCGTGTCAGGTCACCGGCCGCGCGCGCGCCGAAGCTGCGCGTGCGCAGCAGCCAGGGCATCAGCAGGTCGTTGCAGACCATCGTGGACACTGCGATGGCCTCCACGATCACCATGCCGGTGGCCGCCGACACCCCGCCGATGAACGCCGCCAGCGCCAGCCCCTGCTGGCCGTGGGCCAGCGGCAGCGACAGGACGAATCCGTCCGGGTCCATGCGTCCAGGCCCGAAGACCAGCAGCCCGCCGAACGCGATGGGCAGCACGAACAGGTTGATCAGCAGCAGGTACAGCGGAAAGGCCCAGGCCGCGCGCCGCAAGTGGCGTTCATCGACGTTCTCGACCACCATCACCTGGAACTGCCGCGGCAGGAAGATCACCGACAGCATCGACAGCCCGATCAGCGTGAACCACTGCCCGTAGGCGAAGCTCTCGCCCTGCTCGAGGCGCAACAGCCCGGCCAACGCTGGGGCCGCCCGGATGCGCGCAAACAGCTCGGCAGGACCGTCGAACAGCCCGTAGGCCACGTACAGGCCGACGGCGAGGAACGCCGCCAGCTTGACCACCGACTCGAATGCGATCGCCGCCACCATGCCCTCGTGCCGTTCGGCGCTGTCCACGCGACGCGCGCCGAACACGATGGTGAAGCCGGCCAGCGCCAGTGCGACATAGAGCGTGCCGTCGCGCCACCACTCGACGCTGGCCACCGCCGTCGCGCCCGCCGTGGTGGTCAGCAGCGAGTAGCCGCCGGAGATGGCCTTCAGCTGCAGCGCGATATAGGGCACGATGCCGACGACCGTGATCAGCGTCACGAGCCCGGCAAGCATCGGGCTCTTGCCATACCGGCTGGCGATGAAGTCGGCGATCGAGGTGATGCGATAGGTCTTGGCGATGCGGATCATCTTGCCCACGACCGTCCAGGCCAGCATCATCGCGAGCGTCGGCCCGAGATAGATCGGCAGGAACCAGACTCCGGAGGTGGCGGCGCGCCCGGCGCTGCCGAAGTAGGTCCAGGCGGTGCAATAGACCGCCAGCGACAGCGTGTAGATCCAGGCATTGCCGATGATCGAACGCCCTTGCGCGGCACGCCGGTCGCCGACGAACGCGACCCCGGCCAGCAGCAGCAGGTAGGCGAATGCGGCGGCGATGACGACCGGAGCGGCGAGCGTGTTCAATCGCCGTCCCTGTCGCGCTCCACGATCCAGGCCGTCAGGCCGATCAGCACGGCCCAGACGGCGAACAGCGCGCAAGGGAACAGCGGGAGGCCGAGGAGCGTCGCGTCGCGGTCCCACAGCGCGAGCAGCGGGAAGTTGAGCAGCAGCGTGCCGCCGAAGAACAGTGCCAGCAGGCGTTGCGCGACCAGCCCTCTCATGCCGGGTGCCTCCTCGTCGTCCTCCTTGCGCTGCTCCGTGCGCTGCGGATCAATGCCCCGACGCGCCCGCGGCGCCCACGCCGGTCGCGAAGCGCACACCTGCTGCGCCGCGAAAGCGTGGCGTGCCTGCGCCGCCTGCGCGGCCTGCGCGCCGCGATCGCGGATCGAGGACAGCCGCATGCCGGCGAAGCCGATGGCATTTCGGGTCGGCCTGGACTCTTGCGACCATCGGACGGGTCATCGTGTTCTCCTCGATCCTGACGGCGGATGGTCATGGAGCGAGCCGCGGCCGCTCCAGGGCGGCAACCAGAATACTCCTCGTCTCGCTGGCCCGATAGCCTGCGAGGCCGTGCCGTCGATCGGTCGTCGATCGCGGCCCCGCGCGTCGAAAGAGGCCTCTACTTCGCCGTCGTGCCCGGAAGCAGGCGGTCATATTCCTTCTTGACCACCGCATAGCATTCGCAGGTCCGCTGCTCGAGCCCACGGCGGTCCACCACGGTGATGTGCCCGCGCCGGTACTGGATGAGTCCTGCGCGCTGCAGGTTGGCCGCCGCCTCGGTCACGCCCTCGCGCCGCACGCCCAGCATGTTGGCGATCAGCTCCTGCGTCATCACCAGTTCGGGCGCCTGCAGCCGGTCCAGGCTGAGCAGCAGCCAGCGGCACAGCTGCTGGTCCAGCGAGTGGTGCCGGTTGCACACCGCCGTCTGCGCCATCTGCGTGATCAGCGCCTGCGTGTAGCGCAGCAGCAGGTGCAGCACCGGGCCGGAGCGGTTGAACTCCTCCTTGAGCAACTGCCCCCGTATGCGAAAGCCCTGGCCGGCGCTTTGCACGACGGAGCGGCTGGGAGTCGTTTCGCCGCCCATGAACAGCGAGATCCCGACGATGCCTTCGTTGCCCACCACCGCGATTTCCGCCGACGCGCCGTCTTCCATCACGTAGAGCAGCGACACGATGGAGGTCGTGGGGAAGTACACGTGGGTCATGGCCATGCCGGACTCGTACAGCACCTCGCCGAGCGGCATGTCCACGGGCTCGAGCGCGGGACGCCAGCGCGACCATTCGTCCGCGGGCAATGCGGCGAGAAGGTGGTTCTGCATGGGATCCGGATGCATGGCCACGGGCGGCTCCTGCACGGTCGAGCTTTGGAGTCCGCCGACGCGGTGGCCTGCGAAGGTCGACCCCGATCGAGTATAGGGCACCGTATATCGGGCCATCACGCGCAGCGCAACGCGTTCAAGCGGCGGCCGCGATCTCCATGGCTGCTGCACAGGTACCCGAGGTGTTAAGGTCGGCTGCTACCGGAGTTCTCCATGAGTCGTCAGGCCCCACCGAGCATCACCGCCACACCGGGCACGCTCGCGTGCCCGGCGCCGATATCCAGGGGCGATCAGCTGCGCCTCGAGTTCCTCACCACGGTCGATTCGCTGCAGCGCCGGCGTGCCGACCTGGTCTCCGAAGGTTTCCTCGAAGATTACGTCGCGCTCCACTGGCTCGAATGGAATGGCGGCGCCCTGCGCCTGACCGTGACCGGGACGAACATGTGCGCACAGATGCGCGCCGCATTCGCGGGCGCCGGGCTCGGCAGCCAGTTCGTCGTCGCGCTGCCGCTGGCCGAAGCCGACGCAAATGGCTGAACGCTGACCGTTCGGCCGGCAGGAGCCCACGGCAACCGCGGTCTTCACCACGGTCTTCTTCATTGAGACGAGATGATCATCGCCGGCAGCCAGGCGGGCTCGCTGTGGCACAGCCGTGAGCTCCATGCCAAGGCGGCCGGGCTGAAGGAGCTGTTCGTCGTCGACGTGCCACGCACATGGACGTTTCGCGGCCGTCGAGCAGGCGATCGCCGTGCCCAAAGGTCGCAGCGCCGGCCTGCGCTACCTCAACGCGTTCATCGAGCAGATGAAGTCCGCGGCTGGGTGGCCGAGGCGCTGGGACGCAGCCTGCGGGCTGCGGGGCTCCCGCGCGCGTGAGCGGACCGGGCCGGCTGCTGGGTTCTTTCCGGGACCCATGGATCGCGCGTACGGTCAAGGTCCGCTCATGCATCGGAATGCAGTTGCGCCACCTGGGTCGTGCCGGGAATGGGCACGACCCAGGGCTTGCGAGCCGGCAGCCAAGCCAGTGCGACGCCGCGAGCGGACCCTCGGGACGTTGCAGCGCGGGCCGGTGCAGCGCTGCGACCTCGTCCGCTCGCGAGGCGAGGCAGCCGTCTACGGCGTCGGAGTCGCTTCGGCCCGTGCCTGCCTCTCGTCCTGCGCGGACGCGCATTGGCACGACCCGGCAGGATCCGGCGAACACGCCGGTGCCGCGGCCGGCTGCTGCCGGCGCCGCCACACGGCGAGAGCGGCGACCGCCAACGCCAGCAGGGCGGCGGCCACCGCCGCCTCGATTCCGAAGGCCATCCAAACCGCGCCCGAGGCGAGCAGTGCGCCCAGCATCGGGATCGCGAACGGAATGGCGCAGCAGGCGGCGCATGCCGCACCCGCGCCCATCAAGACCAGGGATCTCTTCATCGTCGCTTCCAGGGTTCAGGGTCCAGGCGACCCGTGGAAGACTCTAGAACGTGAAGCGACCTGAGATGCAAGCGCAAAGCCGTCGGGTCTTTCCCGCATGGCTGCGTGCGCGGATGGACCCGAGAGGCTTCAACCGCGGCCGTCGCCCGGCTGCGGCGCGTCGTTCCAGGGCGCCGAGGCTTCCTTCAGGATGGTCGACAGCGAGGCGGGCTGGCCGTCGCCCTGCGCGCTGCACGACTCGACGAAGGTCGCCAGGCTGTGCTCGAGGGCGAGCAGGTCGGACAGCTTGGCGCGCACCGTCTCGAGATGCTGCCGCGCGATGTCGCGCGTTTCGCCGCATTCGCGGTCGCGGCTCGTGGACAACGACAGCAGGCTCCGGATGTCCTCGATCGAGAAGCCGAATTCCCGGCAGTGCCGGATGAAGACCAGCCGCTCCGCATCCGACGCGTCGTAGACCCGATGGCCGCTCGCGCGCCGCTGCGCGGGCGGCAGCAGGCCGATTTCCTCGTAGTAGCGGATGGTGGGGACGTTGCAGCCCGTCGCTTCGGCCAGCTGGCCGATCGGGATGATGGGCTCGGTGGGGATGACCGTCATGTTCGGGGACTGTCCTGACCAATGGGAATGCGCCGCACCGGCGGCATCGCAAGCGCGCCCATCTTATGCCAGCGGGATCGTGCGTTGCGCAGTGGTCGCCAAGCCGCGCCCGCGGCACGCCGCGCGCCCCGGCGCGCCGTCACTCGGCGTAAGCTCGGCCTTCCAGACACCCAGGTGGTTTCACCAGCGCAACCCCTGCGCCCGCGTCCGCGAATACCGCTGTGGCGTTCGTCGCCGGACACGCCGGGCCTGTTCAATTCCGGAGGGATCGCCATGACCCCGACATCCACCCCCACCGCCGCAGCGCTCGCCGCGGCCCTCGGTGCCGCACTGGCCATGGCGCCCGCGCTCGCCGGCGGGCGGGACAAGGAGGCCGTCAAGGACACGGAGAAATGCTACGGCGTCGCCATGAAGGGCAAGAACGATTGCGCCGCGGGCCCCGGCACCACTTGCGCCGGCACCTCCAGGAAGGATTACCAAGGCAACGCCTGGAAGCTGGTGCCCAAGGGCACCTGCGAAGAAATGGCGTCGAAGACCTCGCCCACCGGATTCGGGCGGCTCGAGTCCTTCAAGGAGAAGAAGGCCTGAGGCCGCGATGATCGGCATCGGCCTCAAGACGCAGCACGTCGCGCCGCTGCTGGCGCAGCCGCGCGTGCTCGACTTCGTCGAGGTGCACGCCGAGAACTACATGGTGTGCGGCGGGCCGGTGCTCGCCCAGCTGGAGCGTGTCCGGGAGCGCTTCCCCCTCTCCATCCACGGCGTGGGCCTGTCGATCGGCGGCGAGGGGGCCCTCGACCGGGCGCATCTGGAACGCCTGGCCGCGCTGCTGTCGCGCTTCCAGCCGCACTGGTTTTCGGAGCACCTCGCCTGGTCGCGCCACGGGCCGGCATGCTTCAACGACTTGCTGCCGCTGCCCTACGACATGCAGACGCTGCGCCGGGTGTGCGAGCACGTCGACCAGGTGCAGGCGCGCCTGGGACGGCGCATGCTGATCGAGAATCCGGCGACGTACCTGCAATGCGAGGCGTCGACGCTCGACGAGGGCGCGTTCCTCGGCGAGGTGGTGCGACGCACCGGCTGCGGCCTGTTGCTCGACGTCAGCAACGCGTACGTCAGCGCGGTGAACCATGGCCGCGACGCGCGGTGCGACATCGAGGCGCTGCCGCTGCAGGCGGTCGGCGAGATCCACCTGGCCGGCTTCCACGAAGACCGCGACGCCGCCGGCGAACCGCTGCTCGTCGATGCCCACGGATCGCCGGTCGACGATGCGGTGTGGGCGCTGTACGGCGCAGTGGTGCGGCGCGTCGGCCCGGCGCCGACGCTGATCGAGCGCGACCACGACGTCCCGTCGCTGCAGTCGCTCTGCGCGGAGGCGCGACGCGCCGAGCGGCTCATGCGCGAGGCTGCGGCGCGCGCGCGGGAGGCGGCGGCGTGAGCGCGCAGGCGACCTTCGCGGCGGCGCTGCTGCATCCCGAGGCGCCCTGCCCGCCGGGCTGGCGTGCGCACAACGGCTCGGATCCGGGTGCGCGCTTCGACGTCTACCGCAACAACGTCGTGGCGTCGCTGGTGGAGGCACTGGCGGACGCGTTCCCCGTCGCGCGCGAGCTGGTCGGCGATCCGTTCTTTCGCGCGATGGCCCGCGGCTTCGTCATGCAGCATCCGCCCGCGTCGCCGGTGCTCGCCGAGTACGGCCACGGATTCGCCGCCTTCGTCGACGGCTTCGAGCCGGCCGCGTCCGTGCCGTTCCTCGGAGACGTGGCGCGGCTGGAGCGGGCGCGCGTTTGCGCGTTCCATGCCCGGGACGCACGGCCGCTGCCGCAGGAGGAGATCGCCGCGCAGCTGTCGAATCCTGCCGCGCTCGTCGATGCCCGGCCCGGCCTCCATCCGTCGGTGCAGGTCGTGCGCTCGCGCTATGCGATCGTCTCCGTGTGGGCGGCGCACCAGGGCGACGCCGCGTTGGAGCACGTCGATCCGTGGTCGCCGGAGGCCGCGCTGGTATTGCGAGCCGACGACGACGTCGTCGTGCGCCGCGTGCCGTGTGCGACCGCCGCTTTCGTGCACCGTCTCGTGGAGGGTGCCAGCCTCGGGCAGTCCATGGATGCGGCACGCTCGGCCGCCGGCGACGCGGACGATGCGTTCGACCTCGTCGCGAGCCTCGCGATCCTCGTCCAACATCGTGCCTTCATCGCCTGGTCGGCGTCGCCATGACGCTGCCGCGGGTGAAGGCGACGCGCACCACGCCCGCTTTCTGGAGCCGCGCGCGCGGGATCGCGCATGCAGCGAACGGCATGCTGGCCCGCATCCCCCATTCGCCGATCGCCTTGCTTGCGCGCTTCTCCATCGCGGCGGTGTTCTGGAAATCCGGCCAGACGAAGGTCGAGGGCTTCGCGCTCGACATCGTCGAGGGTGTGTTCGAGCCGGGCTGGCCGCGCCTGTCCGACGCAGCCGTCGCCCTGTTCCGCGACGAATACCGATTGCCGTGGCTGGCGCCCGAGTCGGCCGCCTCGATGGCCGCACTCGCCGAGCACGGGCTTGCGTTGCTGCTGCTCGTCGGCCTGGCCACCCGGCTGTCCGCGTTGGGCCTGCTTGCGATGACCGCGGTGATCCAGCTCTTCGTCTATCCCGGCGCGTATCCCACGCACGGCGTGTGGGCCACGGTCCTCCTGCTGCTCATCGCCCGGGGGCCCGGCACGATCTCGGTCGATGCGATGCTGGCGCGACGCGGCCAACGTGCCGACGCGGGGCCGGACACGACGCTCGCCATCGAAGACGCGGACCGCCGTAGCGACCGAGGGTAGGCGCCGGATCAGCGCCGGTCTCGTCGTGGCGACCGACACCGCGGCATCGGGAGTTCTGGCCGGGCTCAGCCACAGCGCGCCGGCCGCGGGCGCACCGCCGACCGCTGCTTCACTGCGACGCTGCCGCAGCAACCGCGCGCCGGGGCCGGCCGGGCCACCGCGATGTCCTTGACGATCGAGCAGTCCGACGCCGGCCCGCCGATGCACGACGCGGAACACTTGCCCACGAGGTCGGACAGCTTGGCGGCGAACAAGCGCAGCGTCTCGATCTCCGATCGCACCCCTGCGAGCTTGGCGCGTGCGGCGGCGCTCGCCGCCCCCAGCGCGTGCGGGCCGGGCTGCGCGTGACGCAGCACGCGGATCTGCCCGATCGACAGCCCCAGTTCCCGCAGCGCACGCACCTGCGCCAGCGCATCCACCGCATCGCGACCGTACGCGCGGTGACCGCCGGCACGGCGTGCCGCAGGCGCGATCAGCCCCATGTCCTCGTAGTAGCGAATGGCGGCCACCGTAAATCCCGTGCGCGCGGCGACCGCGCCGATGGACATTGCAGATTCAACCAGTTGCATCTCAATACTTCCTGTAATTGAACCTCAAGCGACTTGAGGAAATAGAGTGAAGCCAAGTCAACTCGCGACGCAAACGAAGACCCATGCAGAACACGCCCTACAGGATCCACACGCGGCGCACGGGGTACATCCCTTAGACGCGCACTCCGGCCCCGAGCGGACACGCCTTCCTAGGGGTCCGGCGCCCGGCCCGTATCCCGACGACGCCAAACCGGCGACCCCTCGGCCACACGAGCGCGAAATTGCCGGGCCCGACAGGGCGCGCGGCCGATTCGCGATCCCCCAGTTCATGACGAGCAGAAGAAGGACTCCACGATGCGAATCGAATTGCGCAACACCGTGACCGCGGCGGCCCTGGTGGCCGTGACGGCCATCGGGGCCATGCCGGCGCACGCCGATGGCCGCGACGACGACGACGCGACACCGATCCAGGCGGCACCGCGGGCCGGCTGCTACGCCGTCGTGCGTGGCCACATGGAGGAGTCGACCGTCGATGCCGGCACCGTCATCGGTGAGTACCGATTCGTGCTCGCGCCCTCGCACCTTCCGCATGGCCCCCGCCTCGTGCTCGCCGGGCCGGTGTCGGGCCGCGAGGACGGTCACGAGGAAGAGGCGCCAGGCGATGCCGAGCCGGACGGGCCGCATGGCGGGCACCATTTCGGCACCCACAGGCGGG
>Ga0075419_10001799_pt1 | contig 13902 bp, 8 predicted proteins | sample SoiMetdeltSBSDD3_FD_76900 | JGI IMG/M metagenome (GOLD analysis project Ga0075419, IMG submission 76900) | Bulk soil microbial communities from a Populus tree surrounding site in Tennessee, USA - Soil MetaG P. deltoides SBSDD3 | ecosystem: Environmental > Terrestrial > Soil > Tree plantation... | reverse complement strand
GAAGGGGGATGCAACCAGCCGCCGAGCCACGTACCTTCGTCGGAGTGGAGTTCCGGATCCTCGGGCCGTTGCAGGTCTGGTCCGACCAGGGGCGGGTACAGCTGGCCGGGGCGCAGACCGAGAAGCTCCTCGCGGCGCTGCTGCTCGCGGGTGGCCACGTGGTCTCCGTCGACGCGCTGATCGACGCGCTCTGGGACGGCGAGGCGCCCGCCACCGCAAAACACCAGATACACAAGCTCGTCGGCAAGCTGCGGCGTCGGGTACCGGGGGTCGTCGTCACCGACGGGCCGGGCTACCGGGTCGTCCTGGGCGGCTCGACCCTGGACGCGACCACGTTCGCGAGGCTGGCGGCCGTACCCACGATCTCGAGTCTCACCGCGGCGCTGGACCTGTGGCGCGGGCCGGCACTGGCCGGGATCGACAGCCGGACACTGCGGGCGTCGGCGGCCGCGCTCGACGAACGCCGGCTCGCCGTCATCGAGATGCTGATGGACCTCCGGTTGGCCGCCGGGGACGCCGCCGCGGTGGCGGGTGAGCTCAAGGAGCTGGTCGCCGCGCACCCGTTGCACGAGGCGCTCTGGTGCCGGCTGATGACCGCGTTGTACCACTGTGGACGGACAGCCGACGCGCTGGCCGCGTACGCCGAAATCCGGGCGCTGCTCGCCGCGGAGGTGGGCGTCGATCCCGGGCCGGACCTGATCCGGCTGCACCAGCAGGTGCTGCGCGGCGACCCGGCTCTCGATCCGCCGGCCCGGAAGGCGCCGTGCACGCTGCCGTACGACCTGCCCGACTTCCATGGCCGTAGCGCGGATCTCGACCGGCTGCTCACGGCCGCCGACGCCGTGGTCATCAACGCGATCGACGGGATGGCCGGCATCGGCAAGACCGCGCTGGCGGTGCACGCGGCGCACCGGCTGGCGCCGCGCTACCCGGACGGTCAGCTCTTCTGCGACCTGCACGCGCACACCCCCGGCGCGGAGCCGGTCGAGCCGGCCACGGCGCTGGAACTCCTGCTGCGCATGCTCGGCGTACCGCCGGAGGCGATACCCGACGGGCTCGACGCGCGCTCTGCCGCGTGGCGCAACGAGTTGGCCGGCCGTAAGGTCCTGGTCGTCCTCGACAACGCGGCGACGGCGGGCCAGGTCCGGCCGCTGCTGCCCGGAGCACCGGGCTGTCTCGCCCTGGTCACCAGCCGGCGCCGGCTCGGCGTGCTCGACAGTGCCACCGTCCTGTCGCTGGATGTCCTGCGGCCGGCCGAGGCGCTGGAGCTGTTCCGGGCGGTGGTCGGTGATTCCCGTACGGACGCCGAGTCCGAGGCGGCGACCGAGGTGGTCCGGCTCTGCGGGTACCTGCCGCTGGCGATCCGGGTCGCGGCCACCCGGCTCGCACACCGTCGCTTGTGGACAATTGCGTCACTGGTCGAGCGCCTACGCGGCGGGACCGGCCGGCTCGGCGAGCTGACCGTCCAGGATCGCGGCGTCGGCCCGGCGTTCGCGTTGTCGTACTCCGATCTGGAGCCGGACCAGCAGCGGATGTTCCGGTTGCTGGGGCTGCATCCCGCGGCGGACTTCGACGCGTACTCGGCGGCGGCGCTCGCGGACGTCCCGCTGCGCGAGGCGGAACGGTTGCTGGAGGCTCTCGTCGACGCGCACCTGCTGGGCCAGCCGGCCGCGGGCCGGTACTCGTTCCACGACCTCCTGCGCGAGTACGCCCGCGAACTGGCCCCGGCTGACCGCGCCGAGCCCCGGGCACGGCTGCACGACTACTACCTGGCCGCCGCCACGGCGGCGACCGACCTGATCAACCGGGAGTCCCGGCGCTTCGAACCGACCCTCACCCACCCGTCGCAGCGGCTGCCGCCGCTGGCGGATCTCGACGCCGCCCGATCCTGGCTGGCCGCCGAGCGCGCCGCCCTGGTCGCCGTCGCGACCGTCACCGACGGCTGGCAGCTCGCCTGCGTCCTGCGGGCCTTCTTCGAGTTCGAGGGGCACTTCGTCGACTGGCAGACGACCCACGAGCGGGCGTTACGGTACGCGGCCGGCGACCCGCTCGGTACCACGCTGATCCACTTCAACCTCGGCGCGCTCGCGATGTGGACCGGCCGCCTGGCCGACAGCATGGCGCACTTCCACCAGGCACTGGACTGCCACGAAGGCCTCGGACACGGACAGCTCGAAGCGGTCGCGCTGACGAGCCTGGGCATGCTCGCCCACCTGCGCCACCAGGATGTCGAGGCGACCGGGTACCTGCGCCGCGCGCTCGCGATCGAGCACGGCGGCTTGCACACCGAGGCGCTGGTCTGGAACAACCTCGGGTTGGCCGAGGGGCGCCTCGGCGAGCGGGGTGCGCTGGACCACCACCTGCGGGCACTGGCGTTGGCTCGGCGGGTGGGCAGCCGGACCGCGGAGCGCACGACCCTGCTCGGACTCGGCGAGACGTCGCTACGGCTCGGCTTCCCGGCCGCCGAGGCGTTCCAGGAGGCGTACGAGCTGGCTCGGGCCGGACGGTTCCGAATGCAAGAGGCGCTGGCGCTGGATGGCCTCGCCCACGCGACCGGCGACTCCCGCTTCTGGCGCCAGGCACTGAACATCTACGCCGACCTCGGGGTCAGCCGGGCCGACATCGTCCGCGCGCACCTGGAGAACCCTGGCGCGGCCAGGTGTGACCTGTGCCGGGCAGTATCCCCCGTGGATACCGCACGGCTCGGACCCACTGTGCCGGCGGTCGCTCCCCGACCGCTCCCCGCGCGGTCCCGGACCTGAAGGACCTCGCGGGCGGTCAACCGGGGCCTCCGGCAACCGCATGCGCGGATGCCACGTCCGGCCGCAGGGAACGTCCGGCCGCAGGGAACGGCCGGCACCGCTGTCGCCGGCCGGACGTAATCTTGGTCGATGCTGTACGAACAGCTCGCGCACGCGTACCGCGACCTGGAGCAGGGCAGTGCCCGCCTGGAGCTGATCAGCCGGCTCGCCACGCTGTTCGCCGAGACCCCGACCGAGCTGCTACCCACCGTGGCACTGCTCTGCCAGGGAAAGATCGCCCCCGACTTCGCCGGCGTGGATCTGGGCCTGGCCGAACGGCTGGCCGCGCGGGCGGTCGCCGAGGCGGTCGGTGTCACGCAGGACCAGGTGCTCGCCCACGCCCGTACCACCGGCGACCTCGGCCTCACGGCTGAGCAGCTGCTGGCGCAGACGACCACCGCGCCGGGCCTGGAGGTCCAGGTCGTCTTCGACACCCTGCACGAGGTCGCCGCCGCGGCCGGGTCCGGGTCGCAGGGGCGGAAGCTCGCCCGCTTCGCCGGCCTGCTCCGGCAGGCGACGCCGCTGGAGGCTCGTTACCTGGTCCGTACCGTGACCGGGAACCTCCGCCTCGGCATCGGCACCGCCACGATCCTGGACGCGCTCGCCCAGGTGTACGCCGGTGGCCGGAAGGCCCGGCCGGTGCTCGAACGCGCGTACAACATCTGTTCCGACCTCGGCCTGGTCGCCTCGACGCTGGCGTCCGGCGGGCTGGCCGCGGTGGAGCAGATCCATGTGCGGGCCGGCAACCCGGTCCGGCCGATGCTGGCGCAGCGGCTGTCGAGCACCGCGGAGATCCTGGCGAAGCTCGGCGGGAGCTGCGCCGCCGAGTACAAGTACGACGGCATCCGGGTGCAGGCCCACCGCACCGCCGACGGTCAGCTGGAGCTGTACACCCGAGGGCTGGAGCGGATGGCCTGGCAGTTCCCGGACGTCGTCGAGGTGCTCGACGCCGGCCTCGGCCCGCGCGAGGCGATCCTGGAGGGTGAGGTGGTCGCGTTCGACCCGGCCTCCGGGGAGCTGCGGCCGTTCCACGAGGTCATGTACCGGCGCCGCAAGCACGGCATCACCGAGGCGGTCGGCGAGATGCCGGTGAGCCTGTTCTGCTTCGACCTGCTCTACGTGGACGGGGAGGACCTGACCCGGCTCGGGTACGTCGAGCGGCGCCGGCGGCTGGCCGAGGCGGTCACCCCGTCGGAGCGGCTGCGGCTGGCCACCGCGGACCGGGTGACCGACGAGGCCGCGCTGGAGGCGGTGTTCGAGCAGGCGGTGGCGGACGGCTGCGAGGGCCTGCTGTGCAAGTCGCTGTCGCCGACCGCCGGCTACCAGGCGGGTGCCCGGGGCTGGCTGTGGATCAAGCTCAAGCGGGACTACCGTACCGAGCTCAGCGACACGCTCGACCTCGTCGTGGTCGGTGCGTTCTACGGTCGCGGGCGGCGCGTCGGGGTCTACGGGGCGCTACTGCTGGCGTCGTACGACCCGGCCGATGACCGGTTCCAGACGGTGACCAGGTGCGGCACGGGTTTCAGCGACGCCGACCTCGCCGCGCTGCCGGAGCGGATGGCCCCGCTGGCCCGCGCCGGGCGGCCCGCGCGGGTGGACGCGCGGGTCGAGGCGGACGTGTGGTTCGAGCCGGCCGTGGTGGTCGAGGTGCTCGCCGCCGAGATCACCCCCTCGCCCAACCACAGCGCCGGCCTGGCGCTGCGGTTCCCGCGCTTCACCGGCCGCTGGCGCGACGACAAGGTGCCCGAGGACGCGACCACGACCGTCGAGATCGCGGAGATGTACCAGCGCGCCCGCCCGGCCCGGACCGGGGCGTAGCGCGACCCGTCCGGTTGGTGTCCACAGTGGCCGGACGGGGTGGGTACCGCTACGACACGCCGGTCGTCGCGGGATGGGCCGTTTGCACGGCGGCGCATCGAGCCGGTCGCACGGTACCGTCCGGATCGGGGGTTGACCGAGCGAGAGGGGTGCCCGATGCGGGTCAGAAGCGCGGTGCTGGCGGTCGTGGTCGCGGGCGTGCTCGCGGTGCCGGGTCCGCTGTGGGCGGCGGACAGTGGCTTCACTCCGGGCTCCGCCGGGCTCGGCGACCCGTTCTTCCCGCTCGCCGGCAACGGCGGCTACGACGTGACGAACTACTCGCTCGTGCTCGGGTACGATCCGGCGACCCGGCACCTGGACGGCTCCGCGACGATCAGCGCGCGGGCGACCCAGAACCTCTCCCGGTTCGACCTCGACCTGCGCGGCTTCGACATCGCGGAGGTCAGCGTCGACGGCCGGCCGGCCTCGTTCACCCGTGACGGGCAGGAGCTGGTCATCACTCCCCGGGCCGGCCTCCGCGCCGGCCGGACGTTCACCGTGTCGGTCCGGTACGCCGGCGTGCCGCAGGTCATCACCGACCCCGACCAGTCGATCGAGGGTTGGGTGCCGACCAACGACGGTGCGTACGTCGTCGGCGAGCCGCAGGGCTCTCCGGGGTGGTACCCGGCCAACGACAACCCGCGGGACAAGGCGACGTACGACTTCCGGGTCACCGTCCCGGACGGGCTGACCGTGATGGCGAACGGCGTGCTGCTGTCCCGCACCTCAGCCGGCGGCCGCACCACGTTCGTCTGGCGGGAGAGCTTCCCGATGGCGCCCTACCTGGCCACCGCGACGCTCGGGCGGTTCGACGTCACCGAGAGCCGGATGGCCGACGGGCTGCCGGTCTACCTCGCCGTCGATCCCACCCTGTCGACCACCTCGGTGCTGCGGAAGCTGCCGGCGATGGTGGAGTTCTACACGTCGATCTTCGGGCCGTACCCGTTCGACGCGGTCGGTGCGATCGTCGACGACGCGAAGCACGTCGGTTACGCACTGGAGACCCAGACCAAGCCGGTCTTCGACCGCCCGCCGGACGAGGCGACGCTCGCGCACGAGATCTCGCACATGTGGTACGGCGACTCGGTCACCCTCACCGAGTGCCCGACATCTGGCTGCACGAGGGCTTCGCGACCTGGTCGGAATGGATCTGGAGCGAGCACGAGGGACGCAAGTCGGCACACCAGTACTTCGAGACCCTCTACAACACCCCGGCGCAGGACACCGTGTTCTGGACGCCACCGCCTGCGGTCGTGGGTACCCCGGTGCTCATGTTCAACGGGACGATCTACAACCGCGGAGCGATGACGCTGCAGGCGCTGCGGGAGAAGCTCGGCGACGCGACGTTCTTCCGGATCCTGCGCGACTGGGCGGCCGAGCACCGGTACGGCAACGTGACCACGGCTCAGTTCATCGCGCTGGCCGAGCGGGACAGCGGCGTGGACCTCGACCACTTCTTCGACGTCTGGATCTACCAGCCGGACAAGCCGACGTCCTGGTAGCGGTCAGCCCCAGCCGTGGCTGGGGCTGACCAGCCGAGCTGCATGCCGGTCGGGCGAGTCGGGCGAGCACGGAACATCTACGGAGCACAATCGGTGCCGTGGCGACCCAGCTGGCCGCGCTCGGCGTTCCTCCGCCACACCCGACGGGGGACCACCGTGGACGGTCGTGAGCTCGACGAGCGGAGCCGCGCGAAGTTCGAACGGATGGAGGCGTCGCCGTACCTCGCCGCGGTGGTCGCGGCCGTCCGGGCGTACCTGGACGCGGCCGTCGCAGACCCGGTCGCGACCGAGCGGGACCGGTGGTCGCTGTCGTGCCTGCCGTCGACGTTCCCCGACCGGCTCGCGGCGGTGAGCATGAAGTGGATGGAGGTCCTCGTGCTCAACGAGCCGGAACGGCCGGGCGATCCGCTGCCGGCATTCGTGATCGTCCGGCAGTCCATGCTGGACACCACGTTCCCGGACCGGTACCCGGCGCTGGAGGTGGGCCGCAGCACGTACCGGGACCCGGGCGAGGACCAGGTACGGGTTGGCGGGCCGCACGACGAGCTGGTACGGGCGCTCGGCGGCGAACCGCTGGCCGGTGCCGCCCGCGCGCTGGCCGGCGATCTGATGCGCAGCCGGACGCCGTACCGCCGCTTCCACAACCGTTTCCTGGCCGACGCGGTGCTGGACCGCGGGCCGGCGACATAGCCTCCGACCGGCTCGGCGTGATCTGATCGCAGGCGACCGGCACGTACGCCTGGGAGGTGGTTCGGGTGGATTCGAGGCCGCTGGCGATCGTCGGAGGTCATGTTGTCCCGATCGGTGCGGACCCGATCGACGGGGGCACCGTGGTCATCGCGGACGGCCGGATCGCGGCGGTCGGCGGATCAGATCTCGCCGTGCCGGAGGACGCCACGATCGTCGCGGCGGACGGCCGCTGGGTGCTGCCCGGATTCATCGACGCGCATACCCACCTCGGCGTCCACGAGGAGGCCGAGGGATGGGCCGGCAACGACACCAACGAGATGACCGACCCCAACACCGCCCACGTGCGCGCGATCGACGCGATCAACCCGAGCGACCTCGCGTTCCGCGACGCCGTCGGCGGCGGCGTGCTCGCCGTCAACGTCAACCCGGGCTCGGGCAACCCGATCGGCGGCCAGACCGTGGCGATCAAGTGCTGGGGCCGGACCGTGGACGCGATGGCGCTGCGCCAACCCAGCGGGCTGAAGTCCGCGCTGGGCGAAAACCCCAAGCGGGTCTACGGCGAGCGCAAGCAGACGCCGCAGACCCGGCTCGGTACCGCGGCGGTCATCCGGGACGCGTTCACCCAGGCCGGAAACTACATCCGCAAGTGGGAGAATCCGGAACCGGGCAAGCCGCCCGAGCGCGACCTTCGGATGGAGGCGCTGGTCCGGGTCCTGCGCCGGGAGATTCCCTGGCGCCAGCACTGCCACCGCGCGGACGACATCGCCACCGCGATGCGCATCGCCGAGGAGTTCGGCTACGAACTGGTCATCGACCACGGTACGGAGGCGCACCTGCTCGCCGACCTCATCGCCGACCGCGGCATCCCGGTCATCATCGGCCCGCTGCTCACCTCCCGGTCAAAGGTCGAGCTGCGCAACCGCGCGCTGGAGAACCCCGGGCGGCTCGCCGCCGGAGGAGTCACCATCGCGATCACGACGGACCATCCGGTCGTACCGATCAATCTGCTCATCCACCAGGTGGCCATGGCGGTCAAGCACGGCTTGGACCGGGACACCGCGCTGCAGGCGGTGACGATCAATCCGGCCCGCATCGCCGGTGTCGACGACCGGCTCGGCTCGATCGAGCCCGGCAAGGACGCCGACGTGTGCATCTGGTCCGGCGACCCGCTCGACGTGATGAGCCGGGTCGAGCGCGCGTACATCGATGGTCGCGAGATCTACCGGTACGACGAGGCGCTCCGCCAGGGCATCTTCGTCGAGCCTGGCCTCTGAGTCAGGGTGCTGCCGGCCGCTCCGCGTGTCAGACTTGGATCGCCATGGCGGAGCAGCAGCACGACCTGCGCCCCGAGGTCGAGGAGTTCGAGTGTCTCGGCGGTCGGGTGGTGATCGCCGACGCCCGCGGCATTCTCGCCGCGGCCCGTGCCGAGCGCGTCCAGATACTGCGCACGGGCATCTTCCCCACGCCGGTACGCCAGGTCCAGTTCTGGGTCGACGGCACGTCCGGCCCGGATGGCTCCCTGGTCGTCCGGATCGACCTGCGGACCAGCCGGAGCGCGCAGGACCTCATCGCCGTGGCCATGCCGGGCCTGGCCGCCCCGGTCGGCGTGGTGCTGGCCCGCAAGCTCGTGGCCAGCAGCCCGACCGCGAGCCGCCTCGCCGACCGGGTCGCCTCGGAAGCGGACCGCCTGCTCGGCCCGCCGACGTACCGGGATCCGGCGACCGGCACGCGGGTGGACGCCGGCACCGGGCTCGAGGCGACGGTCACCTACGAGGCGACCACGAACCCGGCGGTCGTGGTCACCGCCGCCGGTCCGCTGAATCCCGCGCAGGTGGGCGCGATGTTCCGGCTGGTCCTCGGCGTCGTGCGGGACCTCTCGGCGAGCAGTGAGCCCGACGCGTTCCGCGGCCAGCGGTACGTGCTGAGCCTGCGCCCACCGACCCGCACAGCCGGGCAGGACCGCACCGACACCGTGACGCTCGACCACGTCGGCGGGCTGGACCAGGTCGTCTCCCAGTTCCGCGAGATCGCCACGTCGTTCCAGCACCCGGAGATCATGGCCCGCTGGGGTGCGCGCCGGCCCCAGGGCCTCCTCCTGTACGGCCCGCCCGGTACTGGCAAGACCATGCTCGCCCGCGCGCTGGCGAACGAGATCGGCGCGACGTTCCGGGAGATCCGTACCCCGGAGATCCTCGACAAGTGGCTCGGCGGCTCCGAGCGCAACATCAAGCGGATCTTCCAGGAGGCCCGGCGGTACCGCGAACCGACCGTCATGCTCTTCGACGAGTTCGACAGCATCATCAGCTACACCGGCGCCGGGATGGATGCGGCCAGCCAGGCGGTGAACGCCGTGGCCGGCATCTTCAAGCAGGAGATGAACAACCTCATCGAGGACAACCCGAACGTGATCGTCGTGGCCACCACGAACTTCCCGCAGCGGGTGGACGACTCGCTCATCCGGTCGGGGCGCTTCGACGTCAAGATGTCGATCCCGCTGCCGGACGAGGCCGGGCGCGCGGAGATCTTCGCCAAGATGATCGGCGAGCTGATCGGGCGGCACGAGGTCTCCGGCTTCCGGATGTTCGCCGACGATGTGGACCCCGGCCGACTCGGCACGCTGAGCCACGGCATGACGGGCGCCGACATCAAGGAGGTCCTGCGCCGGGTCCAGCTGGCCAAGGCGATGGAGGAGGCCCGCGGCGGCGGCGCCCGACCGATCAGCCAGGACGACCTCGCCCGCGGCATCGCCGGCCTGCGCGGCTGAGGTCGGCCGGTCGGCGATGACCAGCCGGTCGCCGAACCCGCCGGCCCGCTCGACCAGCGTGCCGCAGCCCGCCGACCGGGCTAGCAGAAGTCGGTACCACCCAGATAGCTGGTGCGCAGGTAGGACGACTCGCCGGCGACCATCGACATGACCTTCTTGCCCGGGTCCAGGTCGAAGAGGATGCCCCGGCCGGAGATCGTCGTCACCAGGAACGCGGAGTTCGCGCCGCGGGTCAGGTCGTCGCCGGCGACTCCCATGTAGATCGTCTTGAGCTGCGCGAGCGGGGTACCCAGCCAGGCGCCCGACGGCGTGGGGATCGACGCGGACCGGTTGACGGCGAGGTACAGCTGGCCGTCCTTGCGGAACGACAGCCGCACGTCCCGCCACACCCCGGTCCCCCGGGCACTCGTGTTGCCCGGGCAGCCGGCGTTCGGGGCCACCTCCTCGACGCTCGAGGTCGCCTGCAACGTGCTCAGCGTCGTGCCCAACTGGTACGGTCCCGCGCCGTCGACGGTGAACTCGACCGCTGCGCCCGCCGACGCGCTGGGGGTGGGCGATGCCGGACCGCTGGACGCGGTCGTGGACCCGGCCGGCGCCGCCGAGGGCGGAGGCGCCGCGACCGGGTCCTTCGAGCTGCAGCCCGCCGTGGCGAGCAGCGTGACGAGGACGAGTACGCCGGTGCGCTTCACGCTCCCAGTGGAGCGGACCCGCGCAACCCTGGCAAGCCCGTTCGCCGTACGGTCAGGATGCGGTCTGCCAGAGACCGATCAGGTTGCCCTCGGTGTCGTGGAAGTAGCCGGTGTACCCCATATCTGCCACCGCCTGCCGGCCCATCGCCGTTTTGCCGCCCAGCTTCTCGACCTGGGCCAGCGCCTCGTCGATGTCGTCCACGTCGATCGTAATCACCGGGCCGGTGAACGGGCTCTGCCGGGCCAGCATGCCGCCGTTGATGCCGCCGGCTTCGGTGGGGCCGTACTCGTTCGACGGCGTGGTGGTCACCATCGTGTACCCCATCTCGGGCATCGGCTGCAGTTGCCAGCCGAAGATCTCGCTGTAGAAGCGCTGCGCCCGCTCGACGTCGTCCGCCGGAATCTCGAAATGCACGACCTTCCTCATCACCACTCCCTTATGACGTGAGAAGCACCGTTCATCCCCTGTCCTAGCACGCCGCGCACCGTCGCGGCGCCCGGGCCGGCGAAACGGATGATTGGTGTCGAGCGCGCCCCGGGCCACCGCCGGGGCGCGCCTGGCACCCGACCTAGTTGACGGTGATGGTGAACGTGGAGGTCGTGTTCCGGATGTTGATGAAGTTGTTCGTAAGCCGCAGGTTCGTGAACGTCACCGAGCCGACCGCCGGTCCCTGCCCGGCCTCCGGCAGCTCGTTGGCCCAGATACCGAAGCCGGACTTCGCGTCGAAGGCGTCACTGCTGCGCTGCGCGCCGGAGATCGAGATGTTCGTGAACAGCGTGTCGGTGACCGGATTCTGCGGCTGGCCGCCCACGTAGTTGGTCTGGAACATGATCCCGTGGTAGGTCGGGTCCACGATGTCCACATCGGACACCCGGATCCCCTGGAACACCTTCGAGGCGGAGAACACCCAGATTCCGGGGAAGGTCTGCGCGCCCCAGAAGTGCCCGCCGCACCGGATGATGGAGATGTTCTCGAACCGGGTCGGCGGGCTCGCCCCGAAACCGTTCATCGGGATGCCGAAGTCGAGCGAGCTTATCGTGATGCCCGCGTAGACCAGCGTGTCGGCGATGTAGATGTTCCGGAACGTGTTCGCGAGCCCGCCGTAGACGGCCAACCCGGCGGCCCGCCAGGTCAGCGTGGTACTGAGGTTCTCGTACACGTTGTCCCGGTTGTCGCCACCACCCGCGTCCTGGGCGTTGAACAGCGCGTAGCTGTCGTCGCCGGTGGCCCGGGCGTCGTTGTTCGTGACCAGGTTGCCGGTGCTGCCGTTGGTCATGTTCAGGCCGTCGGCGAAGAGGTTACGCATCCGGGAGTTCCGGATGACCATGTTGTCGGTGTTCGAACCCCAGTAGAGGCACACCTGGTGCTCGGTCCAGATGTTGTCGAACGTCATGCCGGACGCGTTGTTCAGGTCGAAGACCTTGCCCGGTCCGTCGATCCGGGACGTGTAGTTGCCGAAGTAGGCGAAGTTGGCGAAGACCGAGCCGTTCGCCGTGTTCTCCGCCCGGAATCCGACGTCCGTGTTGTCCTGAGTGGATGGTGCGATGAACCGGGTGTACCACGGTCCGGCTCCGATCACCCGGATCGGCTTGAGGTAGACCTGGAACTTCTGCGCGGTGCTGTAGTCACCCGGCGGCAGGTAGACCCCGATCAGGTTGCCGGTGGTGTCCATCCGGACCCGGTCCAGCGCGTTCTGCACGTCCTGGTGGGTGAAGCCGGTCGGCACCGCGTACCGCGCCGGGTCCGGGTTCGCGATCGGCGCCACCAGCTCGAGGTTGATGAAGTCGATCGCGTACGTGGTGGTGTTCGCCGCGTCCTTCTGCAACCGGATCCGGCTGCCCGCCGGCACGGTCGAGTTGAGGAAGATGTTCGCTTCGTCGTAGATGTGCCGCGGCGAGCCGGCTCCCGGCGAGTTGCCCGGGCTCGCCTCGGCGCCGTAGAGCCAGGCGTACCGGGAGGTCAGCGAGATCGCCTTGTGGAACGCGCCGTTGACGTAGATGTTCAGCGTCGAGTTGATCCCACCGCCGCCCGCCGCGTCCGGGATCGAGAACCGGGTCACCAGCGTGTTGGTGGCCGCCTTCGTGGTGAACTCCACGAACGCACCGGTCGTGTTGAGCGTGACCGCGCGGCGGCCGGAGGCCTCACCGGCGACGTCGCCGACCGTCCTGTTCGGACCGACGACCGCCGCACCGCCACCGGTCACGCCGTCCTCGGCCTCGTACATGTCGTACGGCATGTTCGCGCCGCGGCCGACGAACAGCGACCGGTCCGACGTGTTGTTGCCCTGCTTCACCGGCAGCTCGTTCGCGTCGACCGCGATCACCACCCGGACCGTGTACCGCCCGTTCGCCGCGGTCCACGTACCCATCGTCACCGGAGCGGTCGTCACGCCGACCCCGATCGTGCCGGTGAACGAGCCGGTGAGCGTCCGTACCGTCGTACCGGCGTCGTTCAGGACGGTGAGCGTGATGCCGTGCCCGCCGCTTGCCGAGGCGACCGTACCCTGGTTGCGGATCGCCACCGTGAACGTCACGGTCGAGCCGTTCGGCGGGTTGTTCGGCGTCCAGCCGACCGAGCCCGCCACCAGGTCGGAGCTGGCCACCGGGGCCACCACGAGCGACGTGGTACCGGTGAACGAGTTGTTCGCCTCGTTCAGTTCGATGACCGTGTTGTTCTCGTCCACCTTCGCGGTCACCTGGTACGTGCCGGCGTTGCGCGACCCGATGTTCGCCGACACGGTTGCCGAGGCACCGGCGGCCAGCGCGCCGACGCCCGCCGTACCCACCTTGGTGGTGCCGAGGTAGAGCCCGACGTCGGTGGCGGCGGACCCGGCGGTGCCCGCGTTGCGGACGGTCGCCGAGAGCGTGATCGCGTCGGTCTCCACCGGCGAGGCCGGCGTCCACGAGACCGCGGTGACGGTCAGGTCCGGGTTCGGCGCCGGCGTACCGAACACCTGGAACTCGGCGACCTGCCCGCCGGGCGCGCCGGTGTTGGAGTTGAACACCAGCCGGACGTCGGCGACCGCCGCGCTGACCGGGATCGTCACCTGGTTGCCCGTGGCCGGGTTGAACGTGTAGTTCGCCGCGCTCACCAGGTTGGTGAACCCGGATGCGCTCTGCCCGCGGCCGAGCACCTGGATGTTCTGCGTGCGGGTACCCCAGACCGGGTCCGGGTTGAGGCGCAGCACGACCTGCGTGGTGGCCGCGTTCGCTCCTAGTTGGACGGTCAGCGTGTTCGGGAACGCGCCGGAGTTGGCCTCCCAGTACGTCGTCACGTTGTTGTCGTTGGCATTGGTGGCGACGAACGTGTGGACGAAGCCGGACGCGGTGATGGGCTTGCCGGCGGCAAGGTTCGAGCCGGAGCCGCTACCGGTCCGGGTCACCGTGTTGCTGTTCGCGGACTGGTTGCCGGCCGCGTCCCGGGCCCGGACGAAGTACGAGACCGTCACGCTGTCCGGCTGGCTGTCGGTGTACGACAGGGTCGTCCCGCCGACGCTGGTCCGCAGCGCGCCGTTGGCGTAGACGTCGTACCCGGTGACGCCGACGTTGTCGGTCGACGCGTTCCAGGTGAGCCGGATCTGCCCGGACGCCGGCTGGGT
>Ga0075419_10001797_pt1 | contig 13907 bp, 10 predicted proteins | sample SoiMetdeltSBSDD3_FD_76900 | JGI IMG/M metagenome (GOLD analysis project Ga0075419, IMG submission 76900) | Bulk soil microbial communities from a Populus tree surrounding site in Tennessee, USA - Soil MetaG P. deltoides SBSDD3 | ecosystem: Environmental > Terrestrial > Soil > Tree plantation... | reverse complement strand
TTTTCTATAAAGTTGCATTTATACAATCATTTTATTTATCGAATTTATTTTCTGATTCAAATTAGTTTTTATTAAAAACAAACCGGATGTTGACGAAAACCTAACTTTATTTTATGAGTAAAGTGAAAAAGGCTTTTTTCTGTCAAAACTGCGGATATGAATCTGTGAAGTGGCTTGGCCAATGTCCTTCATGCAATCAATGGAACACATTTGTTGAAGAGCTGATACAAAGAGAAACTGCAAAAAATAATGGCTGGCAGCATTATAATGAAACAAATGAACGAACGAACAAAACAATTCTCCTTAATGAAATAAATAGCAGTGAAGAAAAAAGATTGATGACTGCCGATGAAGAATTGAATCGTGTGCTAGGTGGTGGAATTGTACCGGGAAGTATAGTACTTGTTGCTGGAGAACCAGGTATTGGTAAATCAACGTTGTTCTTACAGAACGGGTTAAAGTTTACCGATAAAATAATTCTTTATATAAGTGGTGAGGAAAGTGAACAACAAATAAAAATGCGTGCTGATCGTCTGAATATCAGTAATGAAAATTTCTATTTGCTTACTGAAACTTCCACACAAGTCATTTTTCAGGAAATAAAAAAGCTAAAGCCCGATCGTGTCATTATTGATTCAATCCAAACATTACAAACACCTTATATTGATTCATCACCCGGCAGCATTTCACAAATACGCGAATGTGCTTCCGAATTCCAGCGATTTGCAAAAGAAACGAATACTCCTGTTTTTTTGATCGGACATATTACTAAAGAAGGAGTGATCGCCGGTCCAAAGATCCTTGAGCATATGGTTGATACAGTTTTACAATTCGAAGGCGACCGCCACTATGCTTATCGCATTTTAAGGACGCTTAAAAACCGTTATGGCAGCACCTCTGAGCTTGGCATTTATGAAATGACTGATACCGGGATGAGAGCGGTAACTAATCCAAGTGAGATATTGATCACCCAAAAGGAAGATCAGCTCAGCGGGATTGCGATTGCCGCGACGATCGAAGGAATGCGACCATTATTAATAGAGATGCAAGCCCTGGTTACTCAATCTGTTTATGGAACACCGCAACGTACGGTTAGCGGTTTTGATCTAAGAAGATTACAATTGCTTCTCGCCGTATTAGAAAAGAGAGGAGGTTTCCATTTTGGAGTAAAAGATGTTTTTATAAACGTTGCCGGTGGTTTAAAGATTGAAGACCCGTCTATTGACCTTGCTGTGTTATGTGCTTTATTATCGTCTTACGACGACACACCATTACCACAACATATTTGTTTTGCAGGCGAAGTGGGGCTTAGCGGTGAGATAAGAGCTGTAAACCGGATCGATCAGCGAATTGCAGAAGCGGAAAAGCTTGGGTTTGAAAAAATAATTATTTCCAAATACAATCAAAAAGGTTTAGCTAAGCAAAAATTTAATATTCAGGTGGTCACCATGGGACAAGTAGAGGAAGTATACAGATATTTGTTTTAAGTTAAATTGCTAAACGTTGGTTAATAGTTTTGCTAAAACAATTTATCAATTTAACCGTTCGAACAATAACTCATGATCAGCCTTAAAGAAATAAAAGAATCAATTCTTCATATAGTTTTTCCTCATGTGTGTGATGGATGCGGAAGTGATCTGCTAAATGTTGAAAGTCGTTTATGCATCCGTTGTCTTGCTTCTTTACCAGAAACGAATTTTGAACAACATAGCAACAACCCGGTTGAAAAATTGTTCTGGGGCAGAATGCCTATCGTAAATGCTTCCGCTCAATTTTATTTTACAAAAGAATCATTGATGCAACACCTGATGCATCAACTTAAATACAAAGGCAATAAAGAACTCGGCTTACAATTAGGAAGATTGATGGGAAACGCTTTGAAATCAGCATCCAGATTTCATGAAATTGAGGCTTTGATCCCGCTTCCGCTTTTTCCTTCAAAAGAAAAAAGGCGGGGTTATAACCAGGCAACCATACTTTGCGAAGGAGTTGCAGAGATCTTACACTTGCCTGTTTTAACAAACATAATAACAAGGCCTCAACATACGGAAACACAGACCAAAAAAGGAAGAATTGAACGCTGGAGAAATATTGAGGGGAAATTCCAATTAATTCATCCTCTAAAAATTCAAAACAAGCATATTCTATTGGTAGATGATGTAGTAACTACCGGCGCTACTCTCGAAGCCTGTGGAAACGAATTGCTAAAAGCAGACCATGTTAAACTATCAATCGCGACGCTTTGTAAGGCAGAAAAATAGAACTAAGAGAGCTATCAATTTCCACTTATCAACTCTTCGTTCTATTTTTGATGTCAATGAAGAACCTGTATCTGGTTTCAATATCCATACTTATCCTTTTTTATTCCTGTAAAAAAGATTCATTTATCACAAGTGCGGATGCACAAGTAGGTCTTTCTGCTGATGAAATAAAGTTTGATACCGTTTTTACCACAACCGGTTCCATTACCCAATCCTTTAAAATAATTAATGAGAATGATCAAAAGCTGCGGCTTTCCTCAATAAAACTTATGGGTGGAAGCGCATCATATTTTAAAATAAATGCCGATGGATTTGCAGGACCTGAAGTTTCGAATATAGAAGTGGAAGCAAATGACAGTGTGTATGTTTTTGTTTCAGTAAGCATCAATCCAAACACTGCCAATATTCCGTTTGTAATAACCGACAGCATACAGATACATTATAATGGAACTACACGGCAGGTAAATTTAGAAGCATGGGGACTAAATGCTCATTTCTTACGTAACAAAAAGATAACGGTTGATGAAATATGGAATAATGATCTGCCTTACGTAATTCTTGGATCGCTTACAGTTGATCCAAACAAAAAACTTACGATTAATAAAGGGTGCCGCATCTATATACATGCCGATGCGCCAATACTTGTAGATGGAACTTTGGAAATAAACGGTGAAAAAGATACCGTTAACAGAGTGTATTTCCGTGGTGACAGGCTTGATGAACCATACAATGATTTTCCTGCCGGTTGGCCGGGTATTTTTTTCAGAAACACAAGTCAAAATAATGTATTCAATTATGCAGTTGTTGGGAATGCATACCAAGCTCTGGTTGTAGTGGATCCTTCACCAAATGCTAATCCTAAACTTATATTGAATGAGTGCATAGTTGATAATGCTTATGATGCAGGCATCATTGCTGTTAACAGCAGTATACGAGCCAGGAATTGTTTAGTGAGCAATTGCGGTAAAAATGTAATTCTTGCCAAAGGTGGAGATTATCAATTTACCCATTGTACTGTGGCAAGCTTTTCCAATAGTTATATCCCTCATCGTGACCCTGTTCTTTTTGTAAGTAATTATATTCTTGTAAATAATAGCCCAGTTACTGCACCACTTACTGCATTATTTAAAAATTGCATTTTCTGGGGGCAAGATGGAACAGTAGAAGACGAAGTGATTGTTGCCAAAAGCGGTAATACCACTTTCAACGTAAGTTTTAATGACAATCTTTGGAAGGTTTTAAATGCTCCCGCCAATATTACTTCAACCGGAATAATCAATAATCAAAATCCGGTCTTTGATACGATCAATACTGTCAAACGACTCTATAGCTTCCGGTTAAAAGACGAGTCGCCTGCAAAAAACAAAGCAACCAATGCCGGTGTAACCATCGATTTAGATGGAAAGCCCAGACCTGTTGGCGCTGCTCCTGATCTCGGTTGTTACGAAAAACAATAAATCCGGGCCCCATCCCGACCTTCCCCGAAGGGGAAGGCCATCCTCGCACAAGGCTACCTTATTTGAAATCGCAAACTGAATCAAACAAACAAAACCATTGAACTGTGAACTTTACTAACTTTGTGCTCCTCTAAAAAATAAGATCATGAAAACATTTTTTCTTGCACTAATCGTTGCAGTATCACTTGAAGGCCCGGCTATTTATGATTTCAAAGTACCGGGACTTGATGGAAGTCCTATTGATTTTTCTGCGTATAAAGGCAAAAAAATAATGATAGTGAATACCGCTTCCAAATGCGGTAATACGCCTCAATATGCCGAACTGGAAAAATTGTATGAAAAGTATAAAGACAAACTTGTCATTGTTGGTTTTCCTGCAAACAACTTTGGCGAGCAAGAGCCGGGTTCCAATATTGAAATAAAAGAATTTTGCAAAAAGAATTACGGTGTTACATTTCCGATGGCTGAAAAAGTTTCGGTGAGAGGCGATGATATTCATCCTTTATACAAATGGCTGGTTGATCAATCAAAAGAATTGGCGAAGAGTGTACCATCAGATAATTCAAAAGATCTTGTTTGGAAAAGATATTTACAGGATCCCGTTAACTGGAACTTTACAAAATTCCTTGTAGATGAAAAAGGGAACCTCGTTGCTGTATTCCATAATAAGGTGAGCCCGATGAGTGCCGAGATAACCAAATATCTAAATTAATGTAGAAGTCCCGTCAAAATAAAAAAGCGTTCTTGAATAAGAACGCTTTTTTATTTTAGGATGATTTATTTTCGCCTCGATGCAATTCTCAAAGATCATCAACCAGCAGGCAGTAAAACAACAATTGGTTGAGCTCATTCAGCACAATCGACTCAGCCATGCGTTACTTTTTCTAAGCAAAGAAGGAACCGGAGCTCTTTCTCTGGCCTTTGCCTTGGCGCAGTATTTAACATGCGAAAGAGCAAATCCCAAATCACAAAAAACAAATTCCAATATTTCATTATCTGAACTCGCGACTCACGACTCACGACTCACAACTGACTCCTGCGGCATTTGCCCCTCATGTTTAAAAGCTTCCCAACTCGTTCATCCAGATATTCACTACTCTTATCCCGTTGTTACAAAAAAAACAGGTACGCCACCGCTGAGTATTGACTATGCAGCTGAATGGAGAGAGTTCATCAAATTATCTCCTTATGGAAATGTGTATGACTGGCTTCAATTTATCGGTGCGGAAAATAAACAGGGAAATATAACCGCCAACGAATGCAATGATATTATCCGCAAGCTGAGCCTGAAAAGTTTTGAAAGCGAATACAAAATTCTCATTATGTGGATGCCGGAATACCTGGGTGCAGAAGGAAATAAATTATTAAAGCTGATCGAAGAGCCGCCGCCCAATACACTATTTATACTAGTGGCAGAAAATGAAACTTTATTATTGCCAACTATTGTCAGCCGCTGCCAGATGATAAAAATTCCGGCACTGGAAACAAGTGATATTGAAAAAGCATTGATGGAAAGAAATAATACCGATGCCGTAAAAGCAAGGCAAGTGGCTGCTACTGCCGAAGGAAATTATCGTGAAGCACTCCAATTGTTGCAACATGCAGAAGAAGATTGGCAAAGTCTTCTTCGCGACTGGCTGAATTCAATAATTAAGACTGGCCCAATCTCCCAAACAAAGTGGGTAGAAGAAATCAGCCGCCTCGGTCGTGAGAAACAAAAACAATTCCTCCGTTATTTCAATCACCTGCTTGAGCAATCGATTCGTTCAAAAGTAATGGGGAGCAATGTATGGTTACCAGATAATGAAAAGGATTTTACTGACCGTCTTAACCGCTTGGCTGACATCAGTCAGCAACAGGCGATAATCGAAGAACTCGACCGGGCCACCTATTATATAGAACGCAACGCCAACACCAAAATCCTCTTTCATGCCCTCACAATTAAGCTTTATCATATCATTCAGGACAAAATTGTATTTTTGACAACTTGAGGGGTGAGCTGGGAATTGTGAGTAGGGAGATTATGGATATTTGTGAGTATAATTATTAAGTCAACGTTCTGATCTATATTCAACTATGTTGCGTCGCACACTTCAGCACCTGTACATGTATGAGCAAACATTGAACTGCTCAGCACTTGCCGAATAGAACCCAGAACGTACAAGGGTGTGACACAACAGGCGATGATAGTAGTAATCCAGCCGACCTAATAATCAACTCTCCCTCAATTATTATTTTTTAATTCTTAATTATTCATTTCTTTCATGGGATGCGAGAATTGCGGCACGGGTAAACCAAACGGATGTAAGAGCAACGGCGGATGCAGTACCGGCGGATGCAACCGCATGAATGTACATGACTGGTTATTGAACATGCCCATTGCCGATGTAATGGACGAATGCAAAGTGATCGAGGTGAGTTTTAATCACGGTAGCCGCAAAGATTTTTATCGTAATACAACTCTGCAGCAATTTGAAAAAGGCGACCTGATATGTGTGGAAGGCGTAAGTGGTTTTGACCTTGGAGAGGTTTCATTGACAGGAGAGATCGTTCGTTTGCAGATGAAGAAAAAAGAGGTAGACGAAGTCAATCCAGAAATGAAAAAAGTATTGCGGCGTGCCAGTGATCGTGATATTGATACATGGCGACATAGCAAGAGCCGTGAGAAAGAAGCAATAATACGCAGCCGTGCCATTGCAAAACAACTGAAGCTGGAAATGAAAGTGAGTGAAGTGGAGATACAGGCGGATAGCCGTAAGGCCACTTTCTTTTATATCGCCGATGGCCGGGTTGATTTCCGTGAGCTGATAAAAATATATGCTTCCGAGTTTAAGTTGAAAGTAGAAATGCGGCAGATTGGCGCCCGGCAGGAAAGTGCAAAGGTGGGTGGTATTGGAAGCTGCGGCCGTGAGCTTTGCTGCGCAACATGGCTTTCCGAATTCAAATCTGTAAACACAACTGCGGCCCGTTATCAAAATCTCTCGATCAATCAAACCAAGCTTAGCGGCCAATGCGGACGTTTGAAGTGTTGTTTGAATTATGAATTGGATACTTATTTAGATGCATTACAGCATTTCCCTGATAATTGTGATAACATACAGGTGGCAAAGGGAAACGCTTTACTTATCAAAAAAGATATTTTCAAGGATTTGATGTGGTATGTGTTGCCGGACAGCAATAAGCAATATCCATTGACAATTGAAAGAGTACGGAAAATAAGATCATTAAATGCCCAGGGAGTAATTCCCGAAGAACTGGAAGCGGTTGAGGTCACTTCATCAAAAATAAAAGAAGCTGAACCGGAATTTGTAGAATTGGTTGGGCAAATAAGTCTCCGCTCATTAGAAAAATCTGATAAGAAGAGAAAACAAAAGCAACAACAGCAACAACGGCCAAAGCAAAGACCACAACACCCTCCTCAACAACAAAAGGGTCCGCAGCAAAATCCTAATCGCCAGCAAGGTCAGCAACGAGGACCGAACAGACCTCCGAATCAACCGGGAAAAAAATAATCACGTCGGCTGCTTTACATCAACGGAAAATATTTTTCGTACGTTTAATCAATGAAACGAAAATTCCTTCGCAGGTTGCTGATAGGCTTTTTAACACTGATCATTATATGGTTGGTGTTTGCACAATGCAGCATGAAATTTCGTATGAGTGATGGTGAAGCGAAAGAAAAATTTTCAAAGAACAATATTACCCTCACGACGGAATTTATCCAAGTAGATAAATTCAAAATGCACTACGCCAAAACCGGCAATGATACACTTCCTACATTATTTTTTGTTCATGGATCTCCGGGTGGGTGGACAGCTTTTGAACGATATATGCAGGATAAGGATCTGGTGAGCAGGTATCGAATGATCTCTGTTGATCGTCCTGGTTTTGGCTACAGCCAGTTTGGAGATGCAAAAAATTTGGAAGATCAATCAAAACTGATAAGCCCTATTGTCAAATTATTTAAGAATGACAAACCCATGTATGCAGTCGGTCATTCACTCGGAGGGCCGATGATCGTAAAGCTGCAAATTGATAATGAGAACTTATTTTCAGGACTCGTTTTTCTTGCTGCTTCAAATGATCCGGATGAAGAAAAACCGGAACGATGGAGGTACATAATGAAGGCAACACCGCTGAATTATTTTTTACCGGGAGCTTTTCGCCCAAGCAATAAGGAATTGGTTTATCTAAAGTCTGATCTGAAGTATTTGGATAAAGAATGGGAAAAGATCACTTGCCCTGCCTGGATCATTCATGGCGACAAGGATACTTTTGTTCCGGTTGAAAATGTTGAGTACACAAAAAAGAAATTGACAAAAGCTAAATCTGTTGAAGTAAAAATATTGCACGGAGCAAGGCATTTTATTCCCTGGGAACAGTATGATGAAATAAAAGAAGTATTGATGAGGCTACAGCTGCAGTAAATTCCAAAGAACAAATCACAATCCTGATGGATATCGGGACCAAATAAGCATCCTAATAACTATTTAAGTTGCCTTAAAATATCCGGTACCACCTTAGGTACAATGCCATAATGATTTACTCCGCTGATAACTGAACGAATAATAGAGAGTCCTTTATAATTTCTTCCTTTTACTGTAGTATAAAATTCCTGGGAAGAGCTTAAAACCTTATTTAAGAATTCAAGCGAGCCTGCATAGATTGAAATACTGCAATTGTAACTTTTATTTTCTGCTGCATATTTTTTTTCGATCTTCATCAGTTCCTTATAATTGGCCCACACTGATGGGCTGATAGCATAATAATGATCGAAAAGTTTATTTTCTTTCATTGACATATACAAAGCGAGCAAGCCACCAAACGAATGACCAATAAACACTTTGCTTTTCTGCTTATTGAATTTTCTATTGATGTAAGGCGTTAGTTCTTCTTTCATGAATAAATAGAATTTGGAAGCCTGCCCAAAGCTTTCGCCATTATAACCACCTGCGTCGGAAGGAATAAAATCTCTTTGCCGTTTAGTATCCCAGTCTCCTTTATGAGCAATGCCGATAAGAATACAGTTCTTACTATTTTCTTCCGGTTGTGAAAAAATAACTTTTCCTGAATTGATACCGGCGTCTGTGAAATAGACAAGATGATAGGCCTGGGTAGAATCAAAATTTTTTGGCTTCCTGATCAAGATCTCGTAAGTGTCGCCTGTTTTAAGCGATTTGAGATCCACTTTTGATTGCTGCGAGATCAGCTCAAATGGCAAAATCAGCAGCAGCACGCTGAATTTTGATTTTAAATTTATTTGGAATCTGAGGCCTGTCATTTAGAACTTATCACTTTATGGCTTCAATGATCGCATCCTGGATCTTGCCTCTTATAAGTAATTGAGAAAGCAAAGGATTATTTCTTGTTGGGTTTACCCTGTTTGAAAGAAAAATATAAACAAGGTTATACTGCGGATCCACCCAAACACAAGTGCCGGTAAAACCGGTGTGACCAAATGTTTGCGGTGAAGCTAGCTCTGATGGATAAGGTTCTCTTCTTGTTTCATTATCTTTTTCGGGTTTATCAAAACCATAACCACGGCGGCTATCCTTACTATGATAAGCCGCAAACAATTTGATGGTTTCTTCTTTTAAGAATCTTTCTCCATTGAATGTGCCTCCATTCAACAGCATTTGATAGAGCATGGCAAGATCATATGCATTGGAAAATAAACCGGCATGACCTGCAACACCGCCAAACATCGAAGCTCCTTCATCATGTACATCACCCTGTATCAGTTGTTGTCTAAAATGTTTTTCATACTCAGTTGGCACGATCGATCCTTCTTTCCAAAAACGTTCCCTTGGTTTAAATCCTGTTGATCTCATCCCGATCTTGCTGTAAAAAGTTTTCAGTACATATTGATCAAGTGTCATCCCGGTAATTTGCTCAACGATCTTTCCCAAAAAAATAAAATCGTTATCGCTGTAAACATAACGGCCATGCTTTCCTAATGGACTGTGAAGAATGCGTTTGATCATTGTATCCTGCCAGTCATTTCGCATGAATATATTTTCTGCCACTCGAATAGTAAACCCGGGTTTTGCTTTATCAGAATAGATTTGCGGATTCGGGATCCCGGTGGCCGTATCAATTGTTTCCCTGTAAAAAGGAATAAAAGGAACAAGCCCTGCCTGGTGAAGAAGGATATCATCAATTTCAAGATCAGCTTTATCAGTACCATTGACCCAGGGCAAATAATCACCCAGCTTTTTATTTAAACTAAGTTTCCCTTCCTCATAAAGTTTCATCACTGAAATTGTAGTGGCAGAAATTTTTGTAACCGAAGCAAGATCATAAATGCTTTCAAGTGTAACAGGTTTAGCTTCATCAAATGAATACGTACCATACGCTTTATCGTAAATGATTTCGCCGTCTTTCACCGCAAATACAACACAACCTGGAAATGCTCTCTGTGCAATAGCATCATTAACTATCGAATCTATTGATTGAGTCATGATAGCTCTTCTCTCCAATGGGCCAGGTTTTTCTACAGCAGCTATTTCAATACCGAAACCGGCGGGATAATTACAAACTCTCACAGGCAATTTTCCAGTAGCATTAATTTTCCCTTTTAGAAAATCTGCAGCAACCTGTCTTGTTATATTATCATCCTGGTGGCAAGCTATGAGTGCATTCGCATTACAAAAATTTGCGGCAGCCAATACATTTCCAAAAAGCAGGGTAACGCTATTTGATTTATTCAATCTTCGCCATAAAGAAATTGAGGAATTAGTGATGCCATAATTATTGGCAGGCCGGTTGCTGAAATTATGAACCCCAATAACAACTGCATCATATTTGTTAAGCACTTTTTCGAAGATCTCATCTGCTTTACTGTCTCCATCCTTCCATGATAAAGAGTAAGTATCCGCTCCATACGCAGCGTTCAATTCTTTCCCAAAATTGTTTATATCCGAATCACCGATTCCCACATAAGCGATCTTTGAATTTTTTTTCAATGGCAAGGAGGCCTTGCCCGTTCCTTGTTTTAGAATAGTAATTGTTTCTTTTGCCACTTTTACTCTTATCGCATCCGTTTTTGCATTCAGGTCACGAAGCAAATTGGTTGTCTCAATTGGCTTTAACTGATTTAACCCAAGCTGGTATTTCGCTTTCAAAACCTTTTTCACTTTTTCATGAATTTCATTCCAACTGAGTTTATTTTCACTAATGGCAGTTTTTATTGCATCAATTGCCTTTTCCACATCTTCTGGCAAACAAAGCATATCGTTTCCTGCTATCAGTGCTTCAACAGAAATAACGCCACCCGGAAAATACTTTGCAACACCTTTCATCTCCAGTGCATCGGTAAATGTCAAGCCGTTAAAACCGATATCATTTCTCAAAACACCGGTTACTGTATTCTTTGAAATTGAAGTTGCCCTATGATCGCCACTATCAATTGAAGGCACAGAAAGATGAGCTACCATTACACTTCCAATGCCGGCATTTATTAATTCACGAAAAGGTTTTAATTCATTTGAGTCAAGTTCAGTTCTTGATTTATTTATTACGGGCAGATCAAGATGGGAATCCACATCGACGTCACCATGACCGGGAAAATGTTTGGCACAGGCCATGATACCTGCATCCTGCATGCCTTTCATGTATGCAATCCCAAATTTTATAACCTTATCCCTGTCTTCTCCAAAAGAACGATAACCAATAACGGGGTTATTTGGATTATTATTTATATCAACAACCGGCGCATAATTAACATGAATGCCGAGCCGTTTACATTGTTCACCAACTGCCAATCCCATTTCATACACCAATCTTTGATTATCCATGGCGCCAAGTGTAAGCTGGTAAGGAAATTTTGTGACGCTGTCGAGTCGCATCCCAACACCCCATTCACCATCGATCGTAATCATCAAAGGGGTTTTTGCAATATTTTGATAAAAATTAGTAAGATTAGCTTGCCGTATCGGCCCACCCTGGAAAAAACATAATGCACCAACATTGTATTGTCGAATGTCATTCGTGACTTTGGCAACATGATCGGCTCCCAAATTTGAATGCGCCCTTATTACCATCAACTGAGCTATTCGTTGTTCAGGTGTTAACGAATTAAAAACGCTATCCACCCATTGATCAACAGAAAGCCTGCTCCTGTATTGAGAAAAAACAATCGAAGAAATAAATAATATCGCTACAATAAGGAATATTTTTTTCATGCTGAATGCTTGAGATAATCGACGTATTTTAGCAGCCCAAATTACGAAGAATTGCCCGACAAGATTTTATTATTGCCCGATAACATTGCGAATCAAATTGCAGCCGGTGAAGTGATACAGCGACCGGCAAGTGCTGTAAAAGAATTACTTGAAAACGCTGTTGATGCAGGTGCCACAGAAATTAAACTTATTATCAACGATGCTGGTAAATCATTGGTGCAGGTGATTGATAATGGCGGTGGCATGAGTGAGACAGATGCAAGGATGAGTTTCGAACGTCACGCCACTTCAAAGATCACAACGATCGAGGACCTGTTTCATATAAAAACAATGGGATTTCGTGGTGAAGCGCTGGCTTCAATTGCTGCGGTGGCACAGGTTGAATTAAAAACTAAGAGACCAGACGACGAAACCGGAACTTATATTGAGATCGAGAATAGTGTCGTAAAAAAGCAGGAGCCTGTTGCAACATCAGAAGGCACAAGCATTGCTATGAAGAATTTATTTTTCAATGTTCCCGCCCGCAGAAATTTTTTGAAAAGCAATACAGCCGAAATGCGGCATATCGTTGATGAGTTTACAAGAGTTGCCTTGGCTTTTCCTCAAGTATTCTTTTCGCTTACTGCAAATAACCAACAGATATTTCATCTTGAAGCAGGAAACCTGAAACAACGCATCCTTCAGTTACTTGGCAATGGCTATAACACAAAACTGGTTACAGTTAAAGAGGAAACTGATTACATGAATATCTATGGTTTTGTGGGTAAACCTGACACGGCAAAAAAAACAAGAGGTGATCAATATTTTTTTGTCAATAATCGATTTATTAAAAGTGCCTACCTGAATCACGCGGTAATGAATGCCTACCAGGAAATGATCACAAAAGATGCTTTTCCGATGTATGTGCTTTTTATTGATCTTGATCCCACACAGGTGGATGTAAATGTTCACCCAACCAAACAGGAAATAAAGTTTGAAGATGAAAAGATCATTTATGCATTTGTACAGGCAGCGGTAAAGCATGCACTGGCTCAATTCAGCATCACTCCTACTTTGGATTTTGAATTAGATGCTTCTATTCAACAATTACCGTCAATACAACAGCCATTCACTGAAGAAAAAAAATCTGCTGCGTCTTCTACTTCAATATTTAAAGGATTTACCGAAAAACATCAAGCACATTTTATTGAACCAACGAATAGAAGTGAGTTAAAGCATTGGAGAGAGTTTTATGAAAGTCGGGAGTCAGGGGTTGGGAGTCAGGAGTCAAGAGTCGGGAGTCAGGAGTTAGAAGCCCAGGGGTCAATTCACCATTCACCATTCACCATTCACCAAAATGTTTTAATCCAGCTTTACAACGAGTATATTCTTTCCCAAACTACAAATGGTTTTTTATTGATCAACCAGCAAGCGGCGCATGCAAGAGTAATTTATGAGCGATTGCAGGAAGCGGCAAAAGGAAAAGCAGTGACAACACAACGCAGTATGTTTCCTGTTACAATTGAATTAACACCTGCTGATTCTGTTTTACTGGAAGAATTAATGAGCGATCTTCAACAACTGGGTTATATGATCGAACCATTTGGAAAAAATACTTTTGTTGTGCAGGGAACACCGGCTGATGTTACGCAGGGAAATGAAAAACAGGTGATCGATTCTTTATTGGAACAATTCAAGCATTTTAGCTCTGAAATGAAATTCTCTAAACGAGAAAAACTTATCCGTTCTCTTGCATGGCAGCAATCTATTAAGGCTGGCAGGCAACTTTCTGAAAAGGAAATGGAGTTTTTGGTTGAAGACTTATTCAAATGCAAACAACCTAATGCTTCGCCAAATGGCAATCCTACATTTTTAGAATTTAAGAAGGAACAATTGGAAAAAATGTTCGGCCAATAGGACTTCACGCAAAGTCGCCAAGATTAAAAACACAAGGCGCAAAGAATGTAACATTCTTTGCGCCTTAATTTACTTTGCGGCTTTGCGTGAAAAATTTTTTAAAAGCTTTT
>Ga0075419_10001796_pt1 | contig 13916 bp, 11 predicted proteins | sample SoiMetdeltSBSDD3_FD_76900 | JGI IMG/M metagenome (GOLD analysis project Ga0075419, IMG submission 76900) | Bulk soil microbial communities from a Populus tree surrounding site in Tennessee, USA - Soil MetaG P. deltoides SBSDD3 | ecosystem: Environmental > Terrestrial > Soil > Tree plantation... | reverse complement strand
AGTCCCCCCAGAGAGTGCTGGCCCAGGCGCCAGAGGAGAGGGCCGAGGGCGCATCATCGGACCCCCACGAGCCTGCTGACCAACCGGAGCCGCTCCACGTCCGGGCCGACCACGTGCGCCCGCTCCAGGTCCGTGCCGACCACGAGTTCCCGCTCCACGTCCGGGCCGACCAGGTTCTCGCGCTCCAGCTCGAGCCGCACCAGCAGTCTCCGGACCAGGTCCTGGCGTTCCACTCGCCCCCGGACCATGTCGTCCCGTCCCAGCTGCTCGCCGCCCATGTCGTTCCGTCCCAGGTGTCGCCGAAGATCGTTTGTTCGCCCTCGAGGATCACGCCCTCGTCCTTGGTGATGACAGAGCCCCGGGCGAGCTGGAGCGAGCCGAGGCCCGTGGATCGCGGCCACGTCTGCACGGCGTTGGCGACGGTCGAGACCTTCGCCTCCCTCGCGCGATGCATGTTGATCAGGCCGGCGCCTTGCGCGACGGGATCTGCGTTGGGGAGCGGCACGGCCGTCTGCATCAACAGCGCCTTCACCTGATCGGGCGTGAGCTCGGGATGCTGCTCCAGGAGCGTCGCGGCGGCCCCCGACACGATCGCGGCGGCCTGCGACGAGCCGCTGCCCCTGAAGAAGCGGCTCGTCCCGACGCGCGCGTTCGGGTTGGCCTCGTCGACCACGCTCCCGGGATCTCGCAGGCTGATGATGGACTTGCCGGGTGCGACCAGGTCCGGATGGCGGGTCGCGTTCCCCCGCGTCTGCCATGACGGGATCACGTCGTCCTTCGGGTCGTCCGTCCCCCTCGTGTCGTCGCCGGCGACCGCGATCACGTAAGGGTCGTACGCGGGGTTGTTGAGCTGCGGCGAGCCGAACCCTGAATTGCCGGCCGCGACGACCACCACGATGCCGCGGAGCCAGGCGACCTCGGCCGCGTACGCCAACGGGTCCAGCTGGTAATCCTGAGTGCCGTCGGTCCCGAAGGAGAGGTTCAGGACGCGGATGTTGAGACCGTCGCTGTTCCGGTGCTGCACGACCCAGTCGATGGCCGCGATGACCTGTGACACGTCGGTCGCGCCGTCGCTCGCCGCGACCTTGATCGACACGATCCGCGCTCCGGGGGCCGCACCCACGAAGGCGCGGTCGACCTCCTCGTCCTCCTTGCCGGGCTTGATCCATGCGTCGCGGCCGGCGATTAGGCCAGCCATGTGGGTGCCGTGCCCGAACGTGTCGATCTGCGTGAGGTTGGGAGCCTGCGAGTCGAACGAGAGATCTGGGCCGCTGATCACCTGCATGTCGAGCCCCGGCACCGGCGCCACGCCCGAATCGATCAGTGCGACGTCGATGCCGTCGCCGGTCCAACCGCGTTGCCACATCTCGTGGAGCTTGATGTTGCGTGCCACCTTGAGCCACGACCCCGGGTCCTTGTTGGGATCGATCCCGTCCACGTTGCCTAGTAGTCGAACGGTGGCGTCGGGCGTGACGGAGAGGATTTCGAGTGATCCCTCCAACGCCGCTATGTCGTCGGCCGGAACGGTCGCCGCGAAGCCATCTATGATCGAGATGCGCCGGCCGAGCCGGCCCCCGGACTCGAGCACGAGGCTCTCGGCCCGATGGAGCGATCCGGGGGTACCTCGGACGATGACACGAACGAGCTCGCTTGGTTCGGACGCAGGGGCGATCGGAACGAGGCTGGCGGCGAGCACGATCCCCAGGATCGTGGCGGCGATGAAGGCATGGCGGTGCTCGATGCCGACTCCGGCGGGCATCTGCCGCGGCGTCGTTCCGCCTTCCGCCCGCAGTCTCTGGCAAGCCATGGTCTGGCTCCTCCTTCGTGGGTCCCCCATCCTGAGGGGTGCGTTGTAGGCCGCACATCCGACGGAGGGAGTCGTTTCTGAGCCACCGTTCCGGAGGCCGAACGGAGGGCCTGCCGGGTGCGGGGGGGAGGCCGTCTGTCCTATGTTGGTTCGCCGCTCTACCGGCTCAACGACATCGCTCAGTCGAACCCGGCCGATCGACTACAGCGCCGGCGTATGGGACGTCGTCGTCGAACACGCGGCGTACAGGCTCGTGAGACGTGAAGGCTTCTGGATCATGCACGCCGCCGCCGCCGACGCGCTCGAGCGCGAAGGGCTCCCCGGACGCCACCTCCTTCTAACGGTCCAAGGCTCGCGAACGTGGCAGATCGGACCACCAACCTTCCGACGGGGAGTCCCCTAATCGTTGAGGCTGCGAACCACAAGAACATCGACTCTTTGGAGGGCGTCATCTCTTGGTCGAAGGACCTATCTTCCCGAAGTCATTACGGCCGATACCCGCGAGGTCGGTCACGTTGGATGTCGTGTGGGGACGGGAAGCCGTGAAACTGATTGTCTCCCCCTGTCAGATCCATCGAGGTTGCACCATCGAGGTGCGCTTCGGCGACGCGACAGGCGGTCGCATTCCCTGGCCCGATCCCGACCTCAAACCGGATGCGCAGCGCGATTTCCCAGGCTCAGTGCCCATTCAGTTGAGGCACTTTTTCAAGGACGGGAGAGCAAACGCGCGCGAGGGGATCACCGCGGCCACGGCTGAGCTCGCGGAACTGCGGGAGGAGACCAAGAAGCTGGCTCGACTCGTGGCGAGGTTCCGCGACGATGAACTCGTGCAGGCGCTCCGCGCGCCGAACGGGTGGTGACGCCTGAGATCGCGGGCGCCGCAACATGCGCCCGAAGCTCTTCGGCGCCTAGAGATCGGTCGGTCTCCGGGTGCAGTGGGCAACGGTTTTGGCGTGCGCGTGGCTCTAGCACTCAGCCTCCCGCAACATCCCGACGAGCACCGCTCGGAGCGTCCGGTGTTTCCTCGCAGTCGATCAGGAGTTCGGCGAACGTGCGGCTCTGCAGGTAGCTCCATAACTCCCCAATCCGCTCGGCCCGTTCGAGGTCGGGGAGCATCAGGACGTGGAGAGCTCGGCGCGGGCGGCGGGAGAGCGTCGAGTCCTGTAGCCGGCGCTTGAGTTCGTCGGGACGCATGCGTTGGAGGCTGTTCCCTCCCCACCGTCGCCCGAGTATCCGCGTGCCTGCCGATATACGTTCCCGAAACGTACTGGCGTCACGAAGCCGCCCAAACGTGGAGGGGCGCGTCCAGGAACATCCCTTTGAAGAGCAACTTCCCTCCCACATGGCAAGGAGTACAAGTAGGCGCCAGTAGATGCTCCCCCGTCGTGTTCGATCGCCTCCGAGCCCGCCTTGGTGAACTGCATCTGTCTCGAGGCGCCGGGGGGCTCCTCTGACACGAAACGATCGTTTCCGGAGCTGCCATCAAGTCCGCTAACGGCGGCGCTCCACCTGCGTTCCAGATCAACATGGGCATGGTGCAGGGCGCCGTCTACGACGCCGTCAACGCGATCGGGCCGAAGGAGCATCGGCCGTATCTGCTCCACCGGCGCGCGGGCGCGAAGGCGTCGATCGACGCCGCGGCCGCAACGGCCGCCTACGACGTGCTCTCACACCTCGTGTCGACGGCGCCGGAGATAGCTCCATTCCCGGGACGTGCTGGCCTCTTGAGCACACTGGCCACGGAATACGCCGCTTCGCTGACGGCGGTCGCCGACGGCTCGTTCGAAACGCAGGGCATCAAGATAGGACACGCGGCGGCCGCTGCCATGATCAATGCGAGAGTGAACGACGGGCGGTTCGGGCCTTCTCAGTGGGTACCGAACCCGGCTCCCGGCCACTGGCAGCCGCTTGCAGGCGCCCTCGACCCGACGCCATGGGTCGGCGGAGTAAGACCGTTCCTCATTCAGAGCTCCTCGCAGTTCCGCTCGGCACCACCGCCCGCGCTCAACAGCGCGCAGTGGGCGGCTGAGTTCAACGAAGTCAAATCACTCGGCTCGATCACCAGCGCAGCCCGCACGGCGACGCAGACCTACATTGCTCGTTGGTGGCAGAGCGCGCCCGTCCATAGCTGGAACGAGGTCGCCCGCCAGCTCATCGCACGCATCGACCTCGATGCTGCCGACAGCGCGAGGCTTCTCGCGCTGCAGAACCTGAGCGGCGCGGACGCCGCGATCAACTGCTGGAACGACAAGTACCACTTTCGACTTCTGGCGGCCCTGGAACGCGATTCCTCGCGCCTTGGAGGATAGGAGAGACGACACGACGCCCGACGCGACTTGGGCGGCGCTCATCACCGCGCCGTATCCCGGCCATTCGTCGGGCCACAACTGCCTGGACGGCGCGCACGTCGCCGTGTTGCGGATGTTCTTCGGCGACGATCCTACGGGAGGCAGCTTCCAGATCACGAGCTTTGCGTTGAATCCGGGAGGGCCTGCGGTACGTCCATTCGACACGTTCTCGCAGCCACTCGCCGAGCTCATTGAAGCCCGAATCTGGGCCGGCCTGCACTTCCGCTTCGAGGACGTGGCGGGCCAGAGGCTCGGCCTCAACGTCGCCAACTACGGGGCGGCGAACTACTTCCAGCCCGTGGGCAATTGAACATCCGCAAGGCAGCGACGAAGGAGAAGGCCCGCGAAAGCGGGCCTTCTCCTTCCTGCGTTGGAGGAGTCGCCGTTCTCTGGGGAGCTCAGGCTGGGCTGGTGCGAGGAACGTGCCCGCGAAATCGAGGGGGTGGTGTGCGTCTCGGAGACGCGACCGAGCGTCACGCGCCCGAGGGCCGTTCGATGTCCCTCAGCATCCCGATCAGCACCGCCCTGAGCGTCCGGTCTTCCTCCGCGTCGATGAGCAGTTCGGCGAAGGCGCGGCTCTGGGAGTAGGACCAGAACTCGCCGATCCGCTCGACCCGCTCGAGGTCGGGGAGCATGAGGACGTGAAGGAGCTCGGCGCGAGCGGCCTTGGGGAGCACGTCGAGACGCTGCTGTAGCCGGAGCTCGGGGCCGCCGTTGGAGGCCGAGGCGGGCCTGGTCCTCTGCGCAGGCCGCCTCGGGGCAGGCCGCTTGGGGGCGTTCGGGTGCGCGAGCCGTGACACCGTCCCTATCGGCACGTGCCTGGGGCGTGCTTCATGCCCGGACCGCGCGGGTCTGGCTACCGAAGGCCGAGCTCGTCGAGGTGCTGCAGGATGTCCGCGGGGTCCTCGTACACGCGGTAGGCGCCCGCGCGTTCGAGCTCCTCGCGCCCGTAGCCGCCCGACAACACGCCGACCCCGAGCGCGCGGGCGCGCCGGGCGGCCAGGAGATCCCAGACGCTGTCGCCGATCACGCTGCAGTCGCCGATGTCGATGCCGAGCTTCTCGGCGGCGGCCAGGAACAGGTCCGGGTCGGGCTTCGCGCGCTCGACGAGGTCCCGGGTGATCACGGGGACGTCCGGCGCGACCGACAGGAGCTCGATCGTCGGGCCGGCGGACTCCCGGTACCCGCTCGTCGCGATCGCCCACGGGGCGCCCACGGACGTCAGGTGCGCCAGCAGCTCGCGCGCGCCGGGCAGCGGTCGAACGCGATCGGCCCTTGCTGCGTACGCCTCCGCGTGGCGCCGCCGCAGCTCCGCGGCCAGCTCGGGCGAGACCTCGCGGCCCGTCTCGCGCAGCAGCGCGTTGGCGAAGAGGCCCCCGCTCATCCCGACCTTGCGATGGATCCGCCAGACCGACAGCTCGATGCCGGTCGCGTCGAGCGCGTCCTGCCACGCGAGCACGTGCTGGTACACGCTGTCGACGAGCGTCCCGTCGAGGTCGAACAGGAAGCCCTGGGTGCGAGGTTCCACGCCGTCATCGTACGGAACGACCCGGGGCCGGCGCGAGACGGTGCCGCGGTCGGTATGCTCGGCGCTCCCGAGCGCATGGACCGCTCCGACGGAAGGGATCGAACGCCATCGGCACCACCGGCTCGGCCGATCTGCTGTTCGTGAACGGGGCGGTCCACGTCCCGGCACGCCGCGACGCTCCGCCTCCCCGGGCGGTGGCGGTGCGGGCCGGCCGGATCGCGGCGGTCGGCACCAACGACGACATGCGGGCGCTCGCCGGCCCGGGAACCGAGGTCGTCGATCTCGCGGGACGGATGCTCGTCCCGGGGTTCCAGGACGCGCACGTGCATCCGCCCGCGGGCGGCCTGGAGATGCTGCGATGCAATCTCTCCGACGCCTACTCCGTCCCCGAGTACGAGCGGCTGATCGCCGGGTACGCAGCCGAGCGACCGGACGACCCATGGATCCTTGGCGGCGGATGGTCGATGGACGTGTTCCCCGGCGGGAACCCGCCGAAGGACGTGCTCGACCGGGTCGTCCCGGACCGCCCCGTGTACCTCCCCAGCCGTGACGGGCACAGCGCGTGGGTGAACTCGCGGGCGCTCGAGATCGGTGGGGTCACCGCCGCGTCCGCTGATCCCGCCGACGGGATCATCGTTCGAGACCGAGACGGCGAGCCCTGGGGCACGCTCCACGAAGGCGCGACGGACCTCGTCGCCTCCCGCATCCCCCCGGACCGCGACGAAGAGTGGATCGAGGGCCTTCGCGTCGCGCAGGCGTACCTCCACTCGCTCGGCATCACCGCATGGCAGGACGCGAACGTCGGGACGAAGGACTCCGGGTACCCGACCTTCGAGCCGTACCGGACGTTCGCCGCCTGCGGCGACCTCACGGCCCGCGTCGTCGGCGCGCTGTGGTGGGACCGCCACCGGGGGATCGAGCAGATCGACGACCTGCTCGACCTCCGCGAGCGCGGCGCCGCCGGCCGCTTCACCGCGACGAGCGTGAAGATCATGCAGGACGGGGTGATCGAGAACTTCACCGCCGGCGTGCTCGAGCCCTACCTGGACGCCGAGGGGCGACCGACGGACAACCTCGGGAAGTCGTTCGTGGACCCCGAGGAGCTGAAGCTCGCCGTCACGAGGCTCGATGCCGAGGGCTTCCAGGTCCACGTCCACGCGATCGGGGAGCGCGCGAACCGTGAAGCACTCGACGCGTTCGAGGCCGCGAGGGCGGCCAACGGGACGAACGATCTCCGGCACCACATCGCGCACATCCAGGTGATCCACCCCGACGACGTTCCTCGGTTCGCGGAGCTCGGCGTGGTGGCCAACGCACAGCCGCTCTGGGCGATCAACGAGGGTCAGATGGCACACCTCACGGTGCCGTTCCTGGGTCCCGAGCGGTCGACGTGGCAGTACCCGTTCGGCAGCCTCGTCCGCGCCGGCGCCACGGTCGCGATGGGCAGCGACTGGTCGGTCTCGAGCCCGAATCCGGTGTGGGGGATCCACATCGCGGTGAATCGGATGACTCCCGCCGAGTACGCCTACGGTCACGAGGCCGATGCCCCGTTCCTGCCGATCGAGCGCCTCGACGTCGGGACGGCTCTCAACGGCTACACGATCAACACCGCGTACGTGAACCACCTCGACGCGACGACAGGCTCGATTGAGGTCGGCAAGGAGGCCGACCTGGTCGTGCTGGACCGCGACCTCCTGTCGATCCCCGCCGCCGAGCTCCACACCGCCACGGTCCAGCTCACGATGGTCGGCGGCGAGCGCGTCTACGCCACCGACGACCTCGCCTGACCCTGACCGTTGGTCAGGGGCGCTCGTTGCCACCCCCGGAGGCCGAACGCACGATACCGGCGACCGCTGCGGCAGCCCCGACACCGGCGAGAGGAGCCCCGATGCCGTTCGACATGAGCCAGGTCCAGCGCGGCGCCCGCAACCGACGGACGCCGTACCACGAGGCGACCCAGCGGTACGAGCCGAAGGGCTACACGGTCTACAACCACATGTACTTCCCGATCCGCTTCGACACGTTCGAGGCCGAGTTCGACGCGCTGCTCAACGGGGTGACGCTGTGGGACGTCTCGGTGGAGCGATGCCTCGAAATCTCGGGCCGGGACGGCTTCCGGTTCGCGCAGCTCCTCACGCCTCGCGACCTGTCGACGTGCGCGGTGGGGCAGGCCAAGTACGTGCTGATCTGCGACCGCGACGGCGGGATCGTGAACGACCCGGTCCTCACCAGGATGGACGAGAACACGTTCTGGTTCGCCCTCGCCTCCTCCGACGCGCTGCTGTTCGCGCGCGGGCTGCGGAACGCCTATCCGGACCTCGACGTGACGATCCAGGAGGCGGACGTCGCGCCCCTCCAGGTGCAGGGCCCGAGGTCCAAAGACCTGATGGCCAAGCTCCTCGGCGAGGAGATCCTCGAGCTGCGGTACTACTTCTGGACGGAGGCGAAGATCGCCGGCGCGCCCGTCGTCGTCACCCGGACGGGCTGGACGTCCGAGGTGGGCTACGAGGTGTACCTCACCGACACGACCAGGGGTGTCGAGGTGTACGAGGCGATCATGGAGGCCGGCCGCGAGTTCGGGATCAAGCCCACGGGTCCGAGCGACATCCGGCGCATCGAGGGCGCGATCTTCAACTGGGGCGCCGACATGACGTACGAGAACAACCCGCTCGAGCTCGGCCTCGATCGGCTCGTCGACTGGGACCTCTCGGACGACGCGAGCGTCTCGATGGCCGCCCTGCGCGAGATCCGCGAGCGCGGCGTGAGCCGGCGGATCAACGGGGTCGAGCTCGACGGCCAGCCGTTCCCCGAGCTGAACAACGTGAAGTGGCCCGTGGTCGAGGCCGACGGCGCGAGGATCGGCAAGGTCACCTCCGCCATCTACTCGCCGCGCCTGGAGAAGAACATCGGGTTCGTGTGGCTGCCCGCCGAGCGCTCGACGGAGGGCGCGACCGTCACCGTGCAGACCGAGTGGGGCACGAGGCAGGGGACCGTCGTCCAGATGCCGTTCGTCGATCCCGGCAAGCAGATCCCGGTCTCCTAGCCGGGGAGGGCCGTTTGAACCGTCGTTCAGGCACTCGTTGCTGCTCGGAGGGTTGCGACCGTTCCGGATTTGAACGATGATTCAACGCCGGGCGGCGAGCGCCGCTCGAGCTGAGCGAAGGAGAGCGGCGAGATGGTGAACGAGCGTGTGGAGATGCTCGAGCAGAGCGCGACGATCTACTTCGGCCCCTGGTACCGGCGTTCGCCGATGTTCGAGGCGACCCGGAGCGCAGGGTGCACCGCCTACGACGTGTACAACCACATGCTGCTCCCCGCCTACTTCGACGACCCCATCACCGAGTACTGGGCCCTGCTGAACGACGTAACGGTCTGGGACGTCGCGGTGGAACGCACGGTCGAGATCTCGGGCCCCGACGCCGACCGCTTCGTGAATCAGCTCACCTGCCGGGACCTCACGAAGTGCGCGGTGAAGCAGGGCAAGTACATGATCGTGACCGCGCCGGACGGAGGCATCCTGAACGACCCGGTCCTCCTGCACGTGGACGAGAACCGATGGTGGATGCAGCTCGCGGACTCGGACGCCGGGTTGTACGCGCTCGGCGTCGCGTCGCAGTCGCCGCTGGACGTCGAGATCTCGTATCCGCACGCGTACCCGATGCAGGTCCAGGGCGCGAAGGCCGCCAAGACGCTCGAGAAGCTGGTCGGGGCGGCGATCTACGACCTGAAGTACTACTGGTGCGAGTGGTTCGACATCAAGGACACCCCGGTGCTGATCAGCCGCACCGGGTGGACCGCGGTGCAGGGCTTCGAGGTCAACCTCCTCGACCCCACGCGCGGCGACGACCTCTGGAACGCGATCTTCGAGGCCGGCGAGGAGTACGCGATCCGGCCGGTGGCGCCGGTCGAGGCCCGGCGGATCGAGGCCGGCATCATGAACTACAACTCCGACATGACGCACGAGGACACCCCACTGCACATCACCGGGCTCGAGCACCTGGTCGAGGAGCAGCCGCAGGACTACATCGGCAAGGAGGCGCTCGAGGCCCTGAAGGCCGAGGGCGTCGACCGCAAGCTCGTCGGGATCGAGTGGCCGGGCGACGAGCTCCGCGCCGAGCTCTCTTGGTTCTGGCCCGTCATGCGTGACGGGGCAGAGGTAGGCAGGGTGACCGACGCGATCTGGTCGCCGCGGCTCGAACGGAACATCGGGTACGCCTGGGTCCCGATCGACCTCGCCGCGCCGGGGACCCGGATCGACGTCGAGTCCGAGCACGGGCCGCTGCAGGTGAGCACGGCGACGATCCCGTTCATCGATCCCAAGAAGGAGGTCCCGGCGGCCTCGCTCCGCCAGGACTGACCGTGCGACGGCCAGGGCTCGACCGGCGGCCGCCCCAGACGGCGCCGCCGGCGCGCGGGTTCCGCAAGGCCCTGCTGCTGATCGAGCGGTCCACGAAGGAGGCCATCTGGGACTGCCGCATGTGCGGGCAGTGCATCCTTCACTCCACGGGCATGTCGTGCCCGATGCGGTGCCCCAAGAACCTGCGGAACGGGCCGTGCGGCGGCACGCTGCAGGACGGGAGCTGCGAGGTCGTGCCGGAGATGAAGTGCGTCTGGGTGAGCGCGTGGGAGGGCTCTCGGCGCCTGCCGCTGTGGCGTTCGCACATGGCCCACGTAGAACGGCCGACGGACTGGAGGCTGCAGGAGACCGGATCGTGGGAGAACCTGCTCACCGGACGCGACCGTCAGGTGCCAGCCGGGTGGAATGCCGGCGCGAACCCGAGGCGAGCGGGGGGCGCGGAGCGGACCGCGTGACCGAGCCCCGGAGCCGGCTGCACGAGCTGCTGCTCGCGGGCGAGTTCGTGGTCACGGCGGAGCTCCAGACGAGCGACTCGGCCGATCCCGGTTCGGTCACGAGGCTCGCGGAACTGTTGCGCGGCAGCGTCGACGCGGTGAACTGCACCGACAACAGCGCCGCGCACGCGCACATCTCTCCGCTCGCCGCGGCGCATCTGCTTGCCGACGACGGGGTCGAGCCGATCATGCAGTTCGTGTGCCGCGATCGGAACCGCCTCGCGCTGCAGGCGGACCTGCTCGGGGCGGCGGCGCTCGGCGTCCGGAACATCGTGTGTATGACGGGCGACGACGTGTCGGTCGGGGATCACCCCGAGGCCAAGCCGCTCTACGACATCGACTCGGTGCACCTGCTCCGCATCGCGAGGATCATGCGGGACGAGGGCGTGTACCTCTCGGGGCGCCAGCTCACCGGGGCGCCGAGCTTCCTGATCGGGGCCGTCGAGAACCCGTTCGCCCCGCCGCTCGAGTTCCGCCCGATGCGGGTGGGGATGAAGGTCGAGGCGGGAGCGGAGTTCATCCAGACCCAGATCTGCTTCAACCTCGACAAGATGCGGCTGTTCATGGCCCGCTGCGGCGAGCTCGGGCTGCTCGACCTGGTCTGGATCCTCGCTGGCGTGTTCGTCCCGAGCTCGGCCCGGGGGGTGCGGTACCTGCGCGACCAGGTGCCGGGCGTGGACGTGCCCGGATGGGTGATCGAGCGGATGGAGGCGCGTGCGCCCGAGGACCAGCGGGCCGAGGGAGTACGGATCGCGCTCGAGATCGTCGAGCAGGTCCGGGACATCCCCGACGTGCGAGGGATCCACCTCATGACGATCAATCACGAGGATGCGATCCCGCAGGTCGTCGAGGGTGCCGGGCTCCTCCCGCGACCCTGACGCCGACCTCCACGCAAGCTCCACCGGCGCAGATGAAACCTCGTCGCACCCGTGTCGAATCCACGCAGGACCCGACAGACTGGAGACATGACCATGAGGCGTTCCATCGTCCCGCTGCTCGCCGCATCGGCCTTGGCGCTCGCCGCCTGCACGACGGGGTCAACGCGGACGAACCAGGCCGAGCCGCAGGCGCTTCCGTCGCCGGAGGATGCGACGGTCGTTCAGGCGCGCAACCCCGTGGAACGAGTGGTCGAGCGCGTCCTGCCCGCGGTCGTGAACGTCGTCGCCGACGGCGGGGAGGGGACCGGGTTCATCATCCGGGACGACGGCGTGATCGTGACGAACTACCACGTCGTGGAGGGCGCCTCGTCGGTCCAGGTGCTGACCTCCGAGGAGAGCCCGAGGGAGTTCCCGGCCCGCGTGATCGGCGGCGACGTCCAAGCGGATCTCGCGGTCCTGGACGTGGAGGCGCAGGACCTTCCGACCGTTCCGCTCGGCGATTCGGGCGCGCTGGAGCTCGGGCAGCAGGTCGTGGCGATCGGGTACGCCCTGGGGCTCGAGGGCGGCCCGTCGGTGACCTCGGGTATCGTCTCCTCGCTCACCCGTGAGATCACCGTGCCCGACCCCAACTGCGCCGAGTGCGAGGACCAGCAACGCGTCTACGCGGACGTGATCCAGACCGACGCGGCGATCAACCCGGGCAACTCCGGCGGGCCGCTCGTCGACCTCGCGGGCAACGTCGTGGGGATCAACTCGGCCGGCTCCACCGGCGCCGAGAACATCGGGTTCGCGATCCAGATCAACTCGGCCAAGCCGACGATCTTCCAGGCCGCGGACAACCCGGGCGAGCCGGTCGCGTTCATGGGCGTGAGCTCGACCGACGCGAGCGACCCGGAGTTCCAGTTCCAGTTCAACTCGGAGGTGGACGAGGGCGCGGGGGTCGTCGAGGTCGTACCGGACGGCCCCGCCGAGGCGGCAGGGGTCGAGGTCGGAGACGTGATCGTCTCCTTCGGCGGTGACCCCGTCTCGACGTCGATCGAGCTCGGCGAGGCGATCCGATCGCACGATCCCGGCGAGGTGGTGGACTTCGAGGTGATCCGCGCGGACGGGGAGCGGGTCACCCTGACCGTCGAACTGGGCGAGAACCCGGTCGCGATCGGCTGAGACCCCTCGCCCCTGGGCCGGGACCGGACCGTGCGCTAGCCTGACCTCTGTGAAGGTGAGGCTCCGAAATCCCGACCGTGAGGTCGAGCTCGCAGGCGACCGACGGATGCACGACGTGCTCGGTGAGCTCGGCATCGACCCGGATACCGTGCTCGTGATCCGCGAGCGCGAGCTGCTCACGCGCGAGGACCGCGTGAGCGACGAGGATGTGATCGAGGTCCGGCCGGTAATCAGCGGCGGCGCGCGGCCGACCCGCATGAAGTGCCGCCGCTGCAAGGCGCCCGCGATCGTCGAGCTCCGGCGCCATAACGCGGCTTTCTGTCGCGGCTGCTTCCTCCGCCACGTCCGCGAGCAGGTGAAGCGCGCGATCGAGGCCTACGACATGCTCGGGCCCTCCGATCGCGTCCTGGTCGCCGTCTCGGGCGGCAAGGACTCGCTCGCGCTCTGGGACGTGCTCCTCGACCTCGGCTACCGGGCCGACGGTCTGTACTTGGGCCTCGGGATCGGCGAGTACTCGTCCCGCTCGGCCGATGTCGCGCGGTCGTTCGCGCGGGAGCGGCGGGCCGGCCTGGTAGAGGTCGACCTCGCCCGCGACTACGGGTTCGACATCCCGACGGCCGGCAGGAAGGGTTCGCGCTCCACGTGCGCGGTCTGCGGTCTCTCGAAGCGGTACGTCTTCAACCGCGCCGCTCGCGAGGGCGGCTACGACGTCATCGCGACGGGCCACAACCTCGACGACGAGGCGGCCACGTTGCTCGGCAACACGCTGCGGTGGCAGACCGACTACATCGCCCGCCAGTTCCCGGTCCTCGAGGCCGAGGAGGGCCTGGCGCGCAAGGTGAAGCCCCTGTTCCGGCTCTCGGAACTCGAGACGGCCGCGTACGCGTTCCTGCGCGGGATCGACTACGTCGTGGAGGAGTGCCCGCTCGTCTCGGGGAACACGCAGCTCCGCTACAAGGAGGCGATGAATCGCCTCGAGTCCACCTCGCCCGGAACGAAGGCGCAGTTCTTCTTCGGCTATCTCGAGCGCGCCGCGCCGCTGTTCGCCGAGCAGGACGCGGTCGAGCTCGCGCCCTGCGAGCGCTGCGGCCAGCCCACCACGGGTCGGTTCTGCGCGTTCTGCCGTGCGCAGGCCCAGATCCTGGGGGAGCGGCTCGGAGAGCCGCGGGCGGGCGGGAAGGAGCAAGGGGACCGACTGGGGGCGCCGCCGGCGGCCGCCGACGAGCGAGCCGAGCGCGAGGTGGTCGCGAACCTGTCCGAGGAGGTCCTTCCGGTCGAGATCTACGGGACGACGGCGAGATGAGCGGACCGTTCGAGGTCGGGGAGCGGATCCTGCTGGT
>Ga0075419_10001793_pt1 | contig 13927 bp, 13 predicted proteins | sample SoiMetdeltSBSDD3_FD_76900 | JGI IMG/M metagenome (GOLD analysis project Ga0075419, IMG submission 76900) | Bulk soil microbial communities from a Populus tree surrounding site in Tennessee, USA - Soil MetaG P. deltoides SBSDD3 | ecosystem: Environmental > Terrestrial > Soil > Tree plantation... | reverse complement strand
TCGCAAATGACAGGCCCCCGGGACCGGGGCCGCCGGGGGCTTGCCTGTCGTCGCTGCGGTGTAGACGCGCTATCGCCTGATCCACCACAACAGGTCCATGAGGACCATCACCAGTCCGACGTCCACGGCCACCTCCCTTGAAGGAGAGGGCCCGGTCGCGTAGGCGCGAACGGGGTCAACCGAGTTCGTGCGGCCGCTCGTGGGTTGGCAGCGCGAGCGGGGGAAGCAGCTTCATGCCGCCTCACCCGTGGGTATCGGCGGGGCCGGGGGCGACTTGAGCGAAATCCCGCATGTGGGCCGGGAGCTTGCGGAACGCGGCTGGCGCGGCTCCCGCGGGTCAGCTCGGGCGTGCAGGCCGCGGCGGATCCAGACCGCCCGCGGGTCGGCGGGCCCGGCCTCAGCTCGCCGCGAGGCTCACTGCGCGAGTGCGTGCGATCTGCTTGAGCACGACGATGGTGAGGTCATCGAGCGGCTCATCCGCCCAGGCGCGTACCGCACCCATGAGCTCCTCGACCACGTCGCAGGCGCGGCGGTGCGCGTGCCGGTCGAGCAGCTCCCACATGCGCTCCTCGCCGAACGGCTCGCCCGCCCGCGGGGCTTCGGTGAGGCCGTCGGTGTAGACCACCAGGACGTCACCCGGTTCCAGCTCGGCGGTGGCGACGGGATAGCTCGCCCCTTCGCGCACACCCAGCAGCAGGCCGCTCTCGGTGAGCGGCTCGCGGCGGCCATCTCGCCGGCGCAGCAGCGGCGGCGTGAGCCCGGCGTTGGCGAACCGCACCAGTCCCGCACCCGCTTCGACGCGTGCGCACAGCAGTCCCATGAAGCGCTCCGGCTGGTCGAGCGCCACGAGGTCGCGGTTCATGGCTTCGAGCAGCTCGCCCGGGTGGCGGGCGCGGCGAGCCTCGTCGCGGAAGCGCGACTGCACGCCGGCGAGCACCAGGGCAGCGGGCACGCCGTGGCCGGCGGCATCGCCGACGGCGAGCGTGAACTCGCGCCCGCCGGTCTCGACGAAGTCGTAGTAGTCGCCGCCCACGGCCTCGGTGGCGAGCGTGGAGGCGGCGCAGTCGAGCGTGGGGAACACCGGCGTGCGCCGCGGCAGGCGCCGCATCTGCACCGCTTTCGCCGCTCGCATCTCGCGCTCGAACGCGCCATGGCCGCGCGCCTCGCGCTTGAGTTCGAGGTTCTCGAGGCTCACCGCGAGCGAGCGCGCCATGCGCGTGAGCCCGCGCGCGTCCGCACGCGACAGCCACGCGCCCGCGAACCGCCGTCCGATCGCCAACGCGATCCCCGCGTGCACCGGCAGCAGCCAGCGCACGCCCGCGAGCTCGAGCGCGTCGTGGTCCTCGTGCGAGAGCTTGAGCTCGACCGGGGCATGCGGGCCGCTGGCATGGCGCAGCGCTTCCGCTGCCGCCAGCGAGAGCCCCGGCGCGATCGACCGGCCCGCGCCCGCGGCCACGGCGCCACGCGCGTCCAACCGCAGCGCGCTGCAGCCCTCGACGCGCAGCGCGCTCACGATGGCCTCGCACGCGGCCTCGAGCAGCCCCGGCTCGCTGGTGCCCTCGGGCGACCACTCGGCCAACGAGGGCTCGTCCTCGATCGGCACCAGCCGCTGCCCGGCGGCCGCGAGCCAGCCGCGCGCGGGACCGGCGAGCGAGGCCAGCAGCGCGCTCATCGCGAACGCGCCGCCCGTCGCACCCGCGCTGGCGGCTGGCCACCACGCGGCGGCCGCCCACTCTCCCAGCACGTACAGCGCGCCGGCACCGAGCAGCGCGCCGGCCGCACGCGTGAACGCGCGCAGCGCGACACGGAAGTCGAACACGCGGTGCACGGCCATGGCCCACGCGAACGACAGCGGCACCAGCACCAGGAACGGCACCGCCCAGCGCTCGCCCGGCAGCGCGGCCAGGCCCGGCGAAACGTTCTTGAGCCCCACGAGCACGGTGAACGGCAGCGCTCCGAGCAGTGTGCCCACGAACGCCACGCGCAACCGCCGCCTCGCGTCGGAGCTCTCGGCGCGCGCGAACGCCAGCGCGAACAGCACCAGACCGCCGAGGATCCCGAACGCGAGCAGGACCGCGGGGCCGACCTGCAGCAGCATCAGCAGCGATTCGAGCCCGCTGGCCCCCGAGGCCGATGCCAGCTTGGCACCCAGGTAGCACGCGAGCAGCACCGTGCCCGCGGCATAGCCGCCCAGCACCCACGCACGCGCACGCGGCCGGCCCGACTCGGGGAACATCGCGAAGAAGTGCGAGAACAGCGGACCCGTGAACAGCCACGCCAGCACGGTCAGCGCTTCGTAAGCGGACGCGAGCAGTCCTCCGGTCAGCCGCGGCTGGGGAGCGAGCAGCACGGCGAACGCGAGGCACAGCAGGTAGAACGTGCGCGTGAGCGGATCGCGCCGCTCCATCCACACCCAGCCGCCCAGCAACAGGAACGCGGAGGCGACGGCGAACAGGATGGCGAGGAATCGCCGCTCGGCATCGGGCTGCGGCCGAGGGACGAGCCACACCGGGGATTCCTCGCCGCCTCGTTCGCGCATCACGACCACCGGCACACCCGGTTCGGCCGCCGCGAGCGGTCCGGGTGCGAACACGTCGCCGGCCGGACCCGATTCGGGTGAGCGCACCCGGTCGCCGATGGCCAGGCCCGCCGCATGCCCGGGGCTGCCCGCGTCCAGCGCGCCGACGCGGCCGTCCGGTCGCAACGACACGCCGGTGTAGGCCCGATCGCGCAGGCTCAGGTTCGACGCCAGCAACACGAGTGCGACGGGCAACAGCAACCAGCGCAGCTGGAATCCCGGTGTGGTGCGATCCAAGTCGGTACCCCCGAGGGAGAATGGTACTTCGGGGAGAGCTCGAGTGCGAGATGCACAGTAGCGTGGACGAGATGGGCGGGCGAAGCTATTCTCGGTCAAGTCGATTGGCGGCCTTGCCGATACGCAGACCAAGCCGTGCCTCCACATGTCCGCCTTGCGGGCGGGGGTGTGGGGTCGCTCCCGACACGCCATTCCGGCGCGCCGGGCCGAGGAGCGGAGGCTCATCCAACCATGCTGGTCCTAACAAGGAAGTTAGGAGAGAACATCCGGATCGGTGATGCCGTGAAGATCACCGTCCTCGAGGTGCGCTCGGGTCAGGTGAAACTCGGTATCGAAGCGCCGCCCGAAGTGAAGGTGCATCGCGAGGAGATCTACGCGCGCATCCAGGAGGAGAACCGGAAGGCCGCGGCACAGCGTCCGCCGGCACCCGGGCCCGATCCCGGCAAGAGATGACGGCAAGTGCCGCGACGCGCGGAGGTCCTGCGCGCTCCGGCCCGAGAGGATCCATGAAGCCACGTCGCAAGCGCACGCAGGCGAAGCCCCGCACCGCGAAGGTGATCCCGCTTCCGCTCCAGGAAGTCGTGCGGCTGACGCGAGTGGCCGAGGCGAGGCGTCGCATCGAGACGGGTTGGTACGATCGCGCGGACGTGCGGGACAGCCTCGTCGAGGCGGTGCTGCAGGAGATCCGCCACCGCTGAGTTCGCGGTCGAAGCGCGTCACCCGGTGAGCAGGCCGCCGGACCCCCACAGGGTCCGGCGGCCTTTCGCTACCGGGGAGCGGAGCCGTTCGCTATGCTGTGGCCGACGCGCGCCAGGGACCTGCGGCGCGCCGCGAGTCCGCTCCAGGCCAGGGGAAGGCCATGCCCGCAGTCACGACGCGGCGTCCCGCCGCGTTCCCGCTCGACGCCACGTTCCGCGCCCTCATGGAGGGCTCGGAGTCCGGCGTGTTGCTGATCGACCCGCAGCGCCGCGTCGAGTCCGCGAATGCCGCAGCACTCAAGCTGCTCGGGGTCACCGCGGCGCGCGCGCGCGGCGCCGAGGCCGCGGAGCTGCTGCGCACGATCGTGGCCGGCGAGGACCTCGCGCGCGACGTGGCCTCGGCGTCGAATCTCGAGCGCGAGGCGGTGCTGCACACGCCCGGGGCCGGCGACGTGCCCGTGCTGCTCACCGCGCGCCGCATCGGACGGCCGGCGTGGGTGCTGGTCACGTTGCGGGACCTGACGTCCATGTGGCGCATGCAACAGGAACTGCGCCGTCACGAGCGGCTGGCCACGCTGGGCCAGCTCTCGGCCGGAGTCGCGCATGAGATCCGCAATCCGCTCGCCGGCATCGGCACCAGCGCGCAGGTGCTGCTCAAGCGCTTCGATGCGGGCGACGATCGCGCGCGATTCGTGCAGGTGATCCTCGACGAGGTCGCGCGGCTCGATCGCATCGTCACCAGCCTGCTGCAGTACGCGCGACCTCGCGTGCCCGAGCTGCGCGCGGTGCGGCTCGCGGATTCGGTGGCGCGCGTGGCGGCGCTGTCGCTCGAGCAGGCGGAGCGGCAGGGCGTGCGCATCGAGTCGGAGGTGGCGGCCAGGCTGGCGCCGGTCTACATTGATGCCGACCTCGTTCACCAGGTGCTGCTCAACGTCACGCTCAATGCGCTGCAGGCCATGCCGGCGGGCGGCACCTTGCGCTACGAGGTCCGGCGCTTTCGCCGTCGCCGGCCGCCGCGCGGGCCGGGCCGGCGCGCCGACGACCACGGCCGCGCGGACGACCGGCGGCGGGCTGCCGAATCGGGTGTCTCGCCGTGGATCGAGATGCAGCAGGTGCGCGTCATCGACACGGGGGTGGGCATCCCGCGCGGGGTGCTGGCGAAGCTTTTCGATCCGTTCTTCACCACCAAGGCTTCAGGTACGGGCCTGGGGCTGAGCATCTCGCAGACCATCATGCAGGAACACGGCGGTTCCATCGCGGTGGACAGCAAGGAAGGCCGCGGAACCACGGTGCTCCTCCACTTCCCGCTGGAGAAGCGACATGGCGAAAGGCGACAGCTCGACTCGCGCTCAATCGAAAGGCACGCTGCTCGTCGTCGATGACGAGCGCACGCTCCGGTTCAGCATCGGCGAATGGGCACGCGACGAGGGCTATGCCCCGATCGAGGCCGCGACCGGCCGCGAGGCGGTGGAGTCCGTGCGCGAGCGCGGGGTGGATGCGGTCGTGCTCGACCTGAAGCTCGGGGACGAGGACGGCCTGCGCGTGCTGCGTGAGCTGCGCGAACTGGAGCCCTCGCTGCCGGTGGTGATGCTCACCGGGCACGGCACGGTCGAGCAGGCGGTGCGCGCAATCCAGCTCGGGGCCTACGACTTCATGCTGAAGCCGCCCGACCTGGGCCACCTGGGCGTGGTGCTGGACCGTGCGCTGGAGCACGCCCGGCTACGGCAGGAGGTGAGCCGGCTGCGGGAGAACGCCGCCGGTCGCACCGAGATCATCGGCGCGAGCGACGGACTCAAGTCGGCGATGTCTCGCCTCGAGCGCGCGGCCAAGGCCAGCTCCTCCACCGTGCTGATCCACGGCGAGACCGGCTCGGGCAAGGAGCTCATGGCGCGCTTCCTGCACGACAAGAGCGCGCGCGCGGGCGGGCCGTTCGTGGAGCTGAACTGCAGCGCGATCCCCGAGCAGCTGCTCGAGAGCGAGCTGTACGGCCACGAGCGCGGCGCGTTCACGGACGCCAAGCGCTTCAAGAAGGGCCTGTTCGAGCTGGCCGACCGCGGCACGCTGTTCCTGGACGAGATCGGGGAGATGGCGCCGCAGCTGCAGGCGAAGCTGCTGCGCGTGCTCGAGACGCGGACCTTCCGCCGCGTGGGCGGCAGCGTCGACATCACCGTGGACGTGCGCGTCGTCGCCGCGACGCACCGCGACCTGGCGCGCCTGGTCTCGGAGGCCCGGTTCCGCGAGGACCTGTACTTCCGCCTGAACGTCGTGCCGGTGGTGATCCCGCCGCTGCGCGAACGCGTCAGCGACATCCCGGCGCTGGCCGAGCATTTCACCGCCCGCCTGTGCCGCGAGCTGGGCCGGCCGGCCGCTCGACTGCACCCGGCCGCACTCGAGCGTATGCAAGCCTACCGCTGGCCCGGCAACGTGCGCGAGCTGCGCAACATCATCGAGCGCGTCGTGCTGCTGGAAGCCGATGACGAGATCCGTGCCGAGCACCTGCCGCCCGAGCTGACGGCTTCCGCGGGCTCGCACGCGGGCGGCGGACCGGCGGAGCCGTTCCCGAGCGGGCAGGTGCGCCCGCTCGCCGAGATCGAGAAGCTGGCGATCGAGCATGCGCTGCGCGTGTGCGACGGCAACAAGACGCGGGCCGCCACCATGCTCGGCATCGCGCGGCAGACGCTGAGGACGAAGCTCAAGGAGTACTCGATCGCCGACGACGGGGACGACGCCGCGAGCTGACGCCGTCGCCACGGCGAATGCGGAGTCCCGGGCCTGCCCGGGGCTCCGTTCTGTTTTGCGGCCACGCGCCGCCACACGCGGCCACGCGCAAGCGCGCATCGCGGACCGCTGAGACCACGCGCTCACCGGGTGTGGAGAACTCCTCCGTGAGCCGTTCAGCAGGCCATTCGCGCGTTCCGCGCGACGGCTTCACCGGCCAAGAACCCTTCGGCTCCGGTCAGGGGGTGGCCGGGAAGCGAGGCCCGGGCGGATCGACAGGCGGCTGAAGCGCTCGCCCCGAGGCTCGAACGCGGCGCGGCATGCGCTTCGCACGCGCTCGTGAGCGGCGAGGCAAGTGCTTGCGAACAGGCGTGCTGCGTGTCCGGCTCCGGCGCGATGGGCGGCCTGCCCCGGCGAGAGTGCACTCCCTCCGCGCGGCGCACGGACGGTGGCATGACGCGTGCGAAAAGCCCGGGTGAACCCAACTGCATCTCCTCGGTCCCCGGAGCCCATCGATGCCTCACATCCTCATCGTGGAAGACGAGCCGACGACGTCCTGGGCCCTCGCCGAGGGACTCTCGGACGACGGCTACACGATCGATACGTTCCGCACCGCCGAGGAAGCGCTGGCGTGGTTGCGCGGTCACAAGAGCGACCTCGTCATCACGGACTTCCGGCTGCCGGGGCTCTCGGGCCTCGAGCTCGCGCAGAAGCTCGCGCGCGGACGGCATGCGCAGCCGGTCATCGTCGTGACCGCGTACGGCTCGCCCGAGACCGTGCGCGAGCTGGTGCGCGTGGGCGTGACCGACGTGTTCCCGAAGCCGTTCCACGTGGACGAACTGCGGCGCGCCGTGCGACGCGCGCTGCTCACGCGTCCCGAGCGGCGGCGCAACGCGCTCCGGAAGGCCGCGTGACCCGCCGCTCGCCGACCGGCGTGAACCGGCTGCCGGAGCGGGACCGCCTCGCCGCCGCGATCGAGGCGCTGCCCGAGCGTGACCGCCAGGTGCTGGCGCTGCGTCTGGTCGAGCAGCTCACGCCGCTCGAAGCTGCGGGCGCGCTCAAGCTCTCCGTGCGCGAGTTCGAACATCGCTACGCGACTTCGCTGCTCCTGCTCGCCCGCGAGCTGGGACTGAAGCCCACCCAGCGGAGCGCGGCATGAAGCCGTTCGAGCCGGTCACCCCGGCCAGCAATCCGCACCGCGACATGCCGCTGTCGCCGGTCGCCCGCTTCGACGCCGCCGAAGCGGCGGTCGTCTCGCTCACCGCGGAGCACCGCCGCGTCTCTCGCCTCGGCCTCGAGTGGCCGCTCGCGCGCACCGAACGGGAGCTGCGCTACTGGCGGTTCGTGCGCGCGGTGTGTGCGATCGCCGCGGAGGCCGCGTGAACCCGCGCGGCCCGAAGCGCCCCGCGACCGTCCGGCTGGTGCCAGGCGGCAACCCGTCGCCGGTCGAGTTCGGCGCCGGCCACCCGTCGCAGCTCTCGCGCAGCCGCGTGCGCACGCTGGTCGTCACCAGCGGCCGTGGCGGCGTGGGCAAGAGCAACCTGGCGGCGAACCTCGCCGTGGCGCTGGCCCAGCGCGGCGCGCGCGTCGTGCTGGTGGACGCGGACCTCGCGCGGGCGAACCTCGACTTGCTGCTCGGCGTGCACCCGCGCTGGGACCTGAGCCACGTCCTGGCGGGGGAGAAGAGCGTGGACGAGGTCATCGTGACCGGTCCCTCGGGCGTGACGCTCGTGCCGGCCGCGGCCGGCCAGCCCGAACTGGCCGAGCTCGACGACTACCGTCGCGAGCTGCTGCTGCGCTCGCTGTCGGTGGTGGACGAGGACGCCGACCTGATCCTCGTGGACACGGCCTCCGGCATGAACCGCCAGACGCTCGAACTGTGCCGCGCCGCCCACGACCTGATCGTGGTCGCCACGCCCGAGATGACCTCGTTCTCGGATGCGTATGGCCTCATCAAGTCGCTGCAGCGCGAGGGCGCGCTCACGCATGCGCCGCGCCTCGTCGTGAACATGGCGACCAGCGACGACGAAGCCGGGGAGGCCACCCAGCGCATGCAGCTGTTCGCGCGCCACTTCCTGCGCCTCGAAGTCGAAGCCGTCGGCACAATCCCCTTCGACCCGGCCGTGCCGCGCTCCGTTCGCGCGCAGGAGCCGGTCCTGATCGCGTGGCCGGATTCACCGGCCGCTGTTGCCTACCGCGCGCTCGCCGCGCGGTTGTGGAAGCCCGTCCCCTCGGGTCCCGGCGCCGACCTCGTGTCGGAGCCTTCGCACCGCCTCGAAGCCTAGGAGAGCCCCGGATGCCCCGCGCCGCCACGCTGTCCGCCACTGCCCGTAAGAAGCCCGCTGTCTCCGGCACGCGTTCCGTCCGTTCGACACGTCCCGCGCTGAAGCTGGTCCCCGGCCGCCGCCCGAAGCCCGAGGCGCGCGCCGTGGCCGCGCGTGAGACCGCGCCGCCCCCGGTGACCTACAACAAGGAGGACCTGCTCAAGCGCTTCGCGCCGCTCGTCCGCCACGTCGTCGAGCGCGTCGCCGCCACGCTGCCCCGCAACGTGGATCACGAGGACCTCTACTCGGCCGGCGTGCTGGGCCTGCTCGATGCGCATGCCAAGTTCGACACGCGCAAGGGCGTCAAGTTCGAGACGTACGCGGTGTGGCGGATCAAGGGCGCAGTGCTCGATCAACTTCGCGCGCTCGACTGGGCTTCGCGCTCGATGCGGCGCAAGGCGCGCAACCTGGACGGCGTGACGCGCAAGCTCGACCAGAAGCTCGGCCGGGCCGCTTCGGAGGACGAGGTGGCGCGCGAACTGAAGATGTCGCGCGAGGACTTCTACCGGCTGCTCGACCACGTCCGCGGCGCCGTGCTGGTGTCGCTCGACGAGTCGCGCACGAACGACGGCGAGGACCAGGGCACGCTGGCCGACCATCTCGCCGACCCGAACTCGCTGGACCTCGAGGCGCGCCTCGAGGACGACCAGACGCGCCGCATGCTGCTGCGCACGATCGACCTGCTGCCCGAGCAGGAGCGGCTGGTCGTGGCGCTCTACTACTACGAGCACCTGACGCTCAAGGAGATCGGCCGCACGCTCGGCATCTCGGAGTCGCGGGTGTCGCAGGTGCACACGCGCGCGATGTCGCGGCTCAAGCTCCGGCTGCACAAGGTGAGCGGCGTGCGGGAAGAGGCAGCATGAGTTCCACGGATCGCGGCACGCCCGAATCGCTGCCGCGCCCTCCCTACGAACGGCTGCGCGAACAGCTTCTTGAACAGGCCTCCGCGCGTGAGCGCGGCGGCGACCCGGAAGGCGCCGCGGCGATGCGCGCGATGGTGGACGGGTGGTGGAACGAGCAGCAGCTGTGGAACACCCGGGTGCGGGACGCGCTCGGGGTGCATCACGAGATCAACAACGCGCTCGTGGGCGTGAGGGGCAACGCGCAACTCATGCTCATCAACATGGCCGGGCAGACGCCGGCCGTGCGCGAACGACTGGAGGTCGTGCTACGTGAGTCCGGCAGAATCCAAGAAGCGACGGTCCGGCTCCGGGAACTCAGGCAAGTCCTCGGTAGCCCGGTTCCCCGGCCGCACGCCGCGTGACGCCCAGTCGGGCGCCGATCCCCAGTCCCCGCGCGAGCGCAAGGGAGACTCCCGTCCGAGCGGGGAGTCCCCGGCTCGTCAGGACCGGCGGGCTGCGTCGGGCTGCCTGTGGGACGCGTGTGAAGCGGTGTTGTCGTCGTTGAGCGAGCCGGCGGCGCTCGAGCAGGCGCTCGACGCGCTCAAGCAGGCCTTCGACTGTGACGGCGTCGCGCTGCATGCGCGCTCGGCCGATGGTGAGATCACGCCCTGGTGCGCGCGCGGCGATTGGGCGCGCACGCCCGGTGACCTGCGCGAGGCGATCGGCGTGCCGCTGTTCCGCGGCCGCGAACGCGTCGGCGCACTCGACCTGCTGGCTCGCAAGGGCCAGCGTTGGCGCCCGGAACAGCTGTCGCTGGTGCGAACCGCCTCGGGCGCGCTCGGTGCGGCACTGGGTGCGCGACTCGAATTGGATCACCTGCGGCGGCAGCCGGGCCGCGACCCGGTGACGGGGCTCGCGGACGCGCGCGCGTTCCATCATCGCCTGGTCGAGGAGATGGGCCGGGCCGAGCAGTCGGGCCTCGCGCTCGCCGTGGTCACGATCGACCTCGACCACTTCGCGGCGCTCAACGCTCGCTTCGGCGAAGCGGCCGGCGACCATGTGCTCACCGAGTGCGCGCTGGTGCTCAAACTCGCACTGCGTGAAGGCGACTTCGTCGCACGGCTGGGAGGGGATGAGTTCGGCGTCGTACTGCCGGACTGCGACCTCGCGCCGGCACGGCGGCTGGCCGAACGGCTGCGCCACGCACTCGAGGACCATCGCTTCCCGCGCGCCGGGAAGATCAGCGTCTCCGCCGGCGTCGCGGCCTCGCCGCGCGACGGCATGGACCCCACGGAACTGCTGGGCGCGGCCGAGCGGGCGCTCGGTCTGGCCAAGAAGGCGGGCCGTCACCGCACGGCGGCGAGCGGCCCGACGCACACTCACTGAGGACCTCGCCATGAGCGCCGATCCCGGTTCCGAGCACGACGCCCCGTCGTCGTCAGGGATCGTCGCGCCTCGCGCGCGGGTCATGGTGGTGGAGGACGACGCCAGCGTCGCGGACGTCCTGCGCGAGGTGCTCGCCGAGGAGGCGTTCGAGCTCACGTTCGTGGCCAGCGGCGAGGAGGCGATGCGGCACCTCGCGGGCGGCTGCCCCGACCTCATCCTCACCGACATCTCGCTGCCCGGGAAGTCGGGGCTGGACGTGATGCGCGCCGCGCGCCACAGCGATCCCGAGGTCGCCGTCGTGCTGATGACCGGTCACGCCACCGTGCAGACGAGCATCGACGCGCTGCGGGAAGGCGCGAGCGATTACATCACCAAGCCGTTCGACGACATCACCGAGATCCCCAAGACGCTCGAGCGGCACCTTCGCAGCCGCCGGCTCAAGGTCGAGAACCGGGCGCTGTTCGAACAGCTGCAGCGCCAGAACGAGGTGATGAAGCGTCATGAGCAGGAACTGCGTGACCGGATCGCGCTCGCCACGCGGAACCTCGACACGCTGTACCGCGTGTCCATGGAGATCGGCGCCAACCTGGAGCTGCTGCCGCGACTCGCGCGCATCGTCGAGACCGCCGCCCGGCTGGTGGGTGCACGTGCGGCCGTCGTCTACCTGCAGGGCGAGGACAGCAACGAGTACCGCGCCGCGGCCGTGCACGGGGTCGAGATGCCGCTCGACGACCCGATCCTGCCGCACTTCGTGGCGGGCGCGGGCTGGCTCGGCCGGGCGGTGGAGTCGCAGCTGCCGGTCCGCTTCGCGGCGGCCGGCTCGGTCGAACGCGAGCTGCCCGGCTTCCCCGGCTCGGTCGCCAGCGACGTGCTGGCCGTACCCATGGTGCAGGAACGCCTCGCCATCGGCGTCCTCGTCGTGCTCGATGGTGCCGTGGGATTCACGGACGACGATCTCGAGTTCCTGCGCATGTTCGCCACGCAGGCCGCGGTGCAGGTGCGCAACTCGCAGCTGTTCGAGCGCACCAAGGTGCTGGACCGTCTCAAGTCCGACTTCGTCGCCGTGGTCTCGCACGAGATCCGTACGCCGCTCACGTCGGTGAAGGGTGCGGTCGAACTGCTCTCGGACAGCCGCTACTTCGAGAACACCGAACAGCAGTCCAAGCTGCTGTCCATCGCGCACGCGAATGCGGAGCGTCTGCTGCTGCTGATCAACGACATCCTCGACTTCTCGAAGCTCGAATCGGCGTCGCTGCCGATGAGCATCGAGCGCCAGCCGCTGGAACCGGTCGTGCGGCAGGCGGCGCAGAACCTGCGCATGCTGCTGGAGGAGCGCCGCATCCAGCTCGAGATCGCGGTGCCCGAGCACCTTCCCGAGGGCCTGCTCGATCCGCACCGAGTCACGCAGGTGGTCACGAACCTGTTGTCGAATGCCATCAAGTTCTCGCCGCCCGGCGGGCGCGTGCGCATCGAGGCGTCCGTGTCCGAGGAGGTGCTCCGTCTCTCGGTGCGGGACAACGGCGACGGCATCGCCTCGAAAGACCTGCCGCGCTTGTTCAAGAAATTCCAGCAGATCGACTCGGGCTCGACGCGCAAGGTCGGCGGCACCGGGCTGGGGCTCGTCATCTCGAAGGGCATCATCGAGCAGCACGGCGGGCGGATCGGCGTCGAGAGCCTGCCGGGCGAGGGCAGCACGTTCTGGTTCACGCTGCCGGTGGCCCATCCCGGCGAGGGCGAGGGCGAGGTGAGCGAGGCGGCATGAGTCGGTGTTCGGTGCTTGCGCGCGGCGGTAGGCGAGTCTAACCTGCACTTGGTCCGCAAGATGCGGGCCGGCCGCCGCACCCGCTGGAGACCGTGATGCGACTCATGGAAGACGCCGCCGCCGCGTCGGCGTGGCACCCACCTCGGAAACGCACCATCGCCATGAGCCTCCTCGCGGGGATGGTCGTGGGCTGCGTGTGCGCGCTGACGATCGCTCCGCCACGCGGAGCCCGGTTCGAGGCGCGACTCGCCTGGAACCACCCACTGCCGGCCGACCGCGACTGGCCGCGCGTGCCGCTGGAAGGCGAGACCGCGCGGCTCGAGGGCGACTCCGCCAAGCGCACGCTGGTGGTCACGTCCGGAACCGCCGCTTCCGCGCGCGGACTGCTGCGCGCGTTCTCCGCGCGCCACGCACCCTCCGCCGAGGACCTCACCGCCCGGCTCGTCCCGCTGCGCCAGAGCTGGCGAGCCGCCGCACCCCCGGCGCTGCCGGCCCGGATGTTCAGCACGACCGAGTGCGCCGCGCTGCTCATGGCGCGCACGCGCTGGGGTGAGGAGCTGGCCCAGGAGCTGCCCCTCGCGATCCCGTCGGGCGCGACGCGCGCACCGAAGGCGGACACCGCCGTGACGGAGGCCTGGACCAACGTCGAATGGGCCGCCGAGGATCGCGACCCGGTGCGGCTGCGGCTTGCGCTCGACGAGGCCGCACGCGTCGACCGCGAGTGGTTCGGCAACCGTGGCAAGTGGGAAGGCTGGACGGTCCCGCAGCGCGCACAGGCGTGGCGCGACTGGCAACACTCGCGTGTGCAGTTGCTGGAGCCGCTCGCTTCCAAGCTCATGGCGTGGGAGGGAGGCGCGCAGCGCACGGCGCTCGAGTCGGCGGCCAAGGTGGAGATCGTGGAGCTGGACGCGCACGCGGGAGACCCTTGGGCGTCGTTCGCCGTCACCACCGACGCTCCGGTGCGGCCGCTCGTGCGTCCCCTGCTCTCCGCCTGGCTGCCCTCGCTGCTCATCGGCGCCGGCGCGGGTTCACTCGCCGCACTGCTCGTGCTGCTCATCGCCGCGCTGCTGCAGCCCAACTTCCCGCGCAGCCGTGTGCTGAGCGACGTGTTCTCACGCGCCGACCCGGCCGCGATCGCGCCGGCGCTGCACGTCGTGACCGGATTGACGCCGGCGCTCGTGGCACGTGCCGCGCTGGAGGTGGCCGCGCACCGCGTCGCGCACGGGGACCGCGTGCTGATCGTGGATGGCTCGCCGAAGCTGCGGCTGCATGAGCGGCTGGGCCGTGACGCGCGCTGGGGCCTGCTCGAGTGCCTCGCCGCCGAGATGCCCGTGCTGGGGCTGGTCCAGTACGGCGGGCATCCGGGGCTCTACCTGCTGCCC
>Ga0075419_10001783_pt1 | contig 13964 bp, 9 predicted proteins | sample SoiMetdeltSBSDD3_FD_76900 | JGI IMG/M metagenome (GOLD analysis project Ga0075419, IMG submission 76900) | Bulk soil microbial communities from a Populus tree surrounding site in Tennessee, USA - Soil MetaG P. deltoides SBSDD3 | ecosystem: Environmental > Terrestrial > Soil > Tree plantation... | reverse complement strand
CGAGGCGGCTTGAAGCCTCCCCCACGCAGGGCGACTCCGGAGGGCCAGCAATCCCCCATCTGCCACGCAGCACCGCAGCAAGCAAGGTCTCCTACCTCATCAACCTTCCCTCCCGCGCTCGTGTCGCAAACAAGATCGTCGCCAGAACCCATGATCGTGGCAGGCGACAGAACCCATCATCGTTTCCAGTGCACCGACAAGGGCGTCGGCACCGTTGGCAAACCGCTCGCAGGTTCGTGTCAGCGTGATGACGTGGATGCGAGGAACCGGATGAGTCGGCACCTGGGTGCGGATTCCGAAGGGTGGCAGGGAGATCAGCGTGCTGCTCTAGTGGTCGTCCTGGATGACCGGGTGCACGAGCAGCGCATCGACGATCGCGCTCAGGCCGCTTCCGGCGCCCGGAACCGGCCCGTCGGTCCCCGTCCGCAGGCGCCTGGCCCAGCAGGGCGCGCACGTAGGCTGCCGCTGCCAGCGCGGCCACGCCTCGGACGATGTACCAATGCATTCCATGAAGGTCGCTCCCGACCGCGACACCGGATCCTTCCATCTCGACCGCCATCAGGCCGTAATCGGCCGCTATCCGGTCACGAACGGCACGGTCCCGGACGACTCTTTCGGCGCTTCCGATCCGACCACGGTGGACGTGTGGCGTGCCCCTAGCAATGCCGCGACGGGCCCGGGGGTCGGCATTCGCGGAAGGTCGACGAAACTGATCCGGAAGGGATCGATCGAGCAAAGCATCGGTCCACGAGTTCCGGCCGAACAACCCCTGTGTGGCCAGCTCGCGGTCGGCACGCAAGAAACCTTCGACATCCCGTCGACGGCGCGCCGGACCGCCCGGATACGACCGAACATGGTCGTATCCGACGATGCCGTCCGTTGCGGAAACGACGTCTCCCAATCGGATTGTCACTTCACCGGCGTCCGGGATGCCGCCGGTGACGGCGCACAGAATAATGTGGCGCAAGTGCGGAAAGCTGTTCGACAGATCGGCACAAATAGAGCCGCGTTGCGATGCCGTCCTGCACCTGACTGGCGATCAAAACCCGGTGTGGTCTGCCCTTCGAACGGCTCGGCACGTCGCCGGTGAAGTCCAGGTTCAGATCATGATTCACCGACGCGGGCGTGACGTTGTCGACCATCAGGCGCATCGCGGCGGACTCGAGCGGCAGAGCCGTCACCAGGCCAATCGCGATATCAGATGTGGACACCCGGCCTCCACCAGGTGTTACAGCGCTCGATCCAGGAGACCAGACCCAGTATTGCCCGAGGGGGCGCTCAAGTACATACCTGTCACCGGCACTGACCCGGGTATGTGTTCATCAGTCTGATACATGTAAATTGGATGATGGGCGCCCGCAACGTGGCAAGCGTCGTAGCGCTCACGGCCAGCGCGTCCGCTCGTGCACACAGGAGGACTCAGCATCGTGGAGGTCCCGGAGCCCACCATCGAGACCGGCTTGATCGATCTGGTCGATGTCTCGATTTCCGTCCTGGCGAGCTACGATACCGACGTTCTGCGACCGTCGCTGTCAACGGTCCTCGCCCAGGTCGACCGTCCCCGGAAGAACATCGGTACGGGCCCACCGGGGCGGGTGGATTAGCAAATCGAAGCAGGCCATGCGTGACCCCCGAGGAGCGACCCCAACCCGGCCCCCAGCACCATCGAATCCCGTGGCCGGACTTCAGGAGTCTCGCGCGCGGTGCAGGCGGCGAGTCATCCATCAGGCTGCTGCTGTCCGGGGAGCGAAGCCGCCGGTTGCTGATGCTGTGGGCGTTGAACCGTGAGTTGCGTCGCAGGGGACCGTTGCTGGGCCCCTTGCCGCCCGTGGACAAAGCGTGGGACGTCTTCGCGAATATCGACGCGAAGGTCCCCGAAGCGATGACAGCCGTACTCATGAGCCCGCAGTTCGGAATCTGGCTCTCGCGAGCTCTCCGGCTGCTTCGTGGCAACGCCGCCAGCCCGGCACCGCAGTGGGCGGAACTCGGATATGTCCACGCCGCGGCGTTCGCCGCGGCGGTGCGCGCCGGCCTGGACCTTCAAACGCATATCCCGGTACTCAACGGACGCGCGATGGTGCCGACGCTAGGCATGGTCAATCTGCCGGCTCACCGTGCTTGGGATGTAGCCGAGGCCGTGACATCGTCGGAAGAGGGTTCGTCCGTTCGTCTCGACGACATGGTCGTCAAACTGCCGTCCGATCCTGCTTTGGCCGCGCCATCCTGGTGGCCGCATCGCCACGTCACCGTACGAGCGGGCGAATTTGTGCTCCGGGTCGTGCTTGACGACCTCGACCCGTACCGCGATCTGGCTGATCCGGTGCCACCTGCCCGCTTGAGCGACGTGGAGGCGTCGTCCTGGTCGGACACGATCGGGAAGGCCTGGGAACTCCTCGGCCGGATCTGCCCCGAGAGCGCGGCAGCGATGTCGGTCGGATTGACATCGATTGCGCCGCTACCGGCGGACGACCTGAACCAGAACCGCAGCGCCTCGACCGGTGACGGGTTCGGCGCCGCGATGATTACTCCCGCAGCCGATCCGGTCACGCTCGCCGTTGGCCTTGTTCACGAGTTCCAGCACATCAAGCTCGGCGGACTGCTACACCTCGTGCCGATCCTCCATGCCCCTGCGAACTCCGTCCTCGTCTATGCACCGTGGCGGGACGACCCGCGCCCCCTGTCGGGTCTACTGCAAGGGGTATACGCGTTCTTAGGCATCGCCGGTTTCTGGCAGCGGTTCCGTTGGGACGCCGACGACGCCGAGCGCGAGGCGGCCGAGTTTGAGTTCGCATACGCGCGGCGCCAGGCACGTATCGGGATCCGGAGTCTGCTGGGGTCGCCATTCCTGACGCATCTCGGCCGCAAATTCATCAACGAACTGTCCGCGGCGGTGAACACCCTTCAGACCCACCGTGTTTCGACGGCAGCCGCCCGGGCGGCCTGGGCACTTGCCACTGATCACGAGTCCACATGGCGCATCAGGCATATTCATCCGGACGACGATGCCGTTGGTCGGCTCACGGGAAGCCTGCTCGCGGGCGCAGTGGCGGCGACGGCCCGGACAATCACCTACGTCGTCGCTTCCGGTGGCGAAGACCATTGGTACCACGGGCGCCTCGCGCTGCACCGGATTGGTCTCTACTCGCCGCACCGCCTCCGGTCGATCGCGAGGGGCAGTTCGACGATGCATTCCGGATGGGGCGTGACGAGGGCCGACCTCGCGTTGGCAACGAACGACACGCCGCGTGCCGAGGCAGGCTACCGGGCGATGCTTACTACGGATCCCGGCAACATCCATGCATGGAGCGGGCTGGTGGTCGCCGCAGCGGCGAACAAGTCGACGACCGCGTGGCGGACGCTGATTCGTCGCCCGGAACTCGTCCGCGCCGTTTACCTGAAGGCCCGCCAGCGGGGTGCGACGATCTCGCCGATCGGCGTCGCCGAATGGCTGGACAGGTTGCCCGGAATCAGGACCCAACCCGCGTGGTCATAGCGGCATCGGATCCAGGTCACAGTCGGCACGGGAGCTTTTGAGAGCGTTGAGGGTGGCCGGGTGCTGATCGCCGAGAGACCGCCGGAACCGTGCCATGTTGTCGGCGTGCAACAGGTCGGCTTCCTGCTCCCGGCCCAACGCGCGCAAATCAAGGGCCAAGTTGACGCCGACGGCCAATGTGGACGGATGCTCGACACCGAGCACGCGCTCCGATCGGGCCAGCGTGTCGGTGTCGAGATCAAACGCCGCCTGCCCGTCGCCGAGCGCGAACAGGTCACTCGCGAGGTTCGTGGCGCAGGTGAGGGTCGTCGGATGATCGGGGCCGAGCCGCTCCGTGAGCGCAGCCCGGGCCTCCTTGTTCGACCGGTAAGCCGCCTTCGCGTCGCCCTGCTGGCGCACGACGATCGCGAGATTCACCTGAGCGGCAAGGGTATGTGGATGATCCGGACCGAGCGTCTTGCGGTAGCGCCCCAATGTTTCGAGGCCGAGGCGCTGCGCCTCCTTCAGGTCGCCGGCGTGCCGCTGATCGATGGCCAGGTTCAGATCCGCCGCCATGGTGTCCGGATGATCGGGACCGTACCGGCGGCGATAGCGTTCGGCGGTCTCGTCGGACAGAATCAGGGCACCAGAGTGTTCGCCAGCCTTGCGTCGCGCGACGGCGAGGTTGCGGCTGGCAAATAGAACGGCCGGGTTGTCCAGATACCCGAACGCGTCGCGGGCCCGCTCAAGACAGTCCTCCTGCTGTGCCCGCGCCTTCATGAAATCGCCGGACTCGCGCTGGTCGATGATGAGGTTGTTCAAGGTGCGCAGCGTCTCACCATCGCCGCTGCCCAGGACGTCCATCCGGCGCAGGTAGGTCTGTTGGTCAAGTTCGGCGGCGCGCGCGTACTGCCCGTTGAGCCGGAGGCTCACGCCGACGTTGTTGGCCGCCCGCAGGGTAACCGGGTCATCCTCGCCAAACAGCCGGTGACAGATCTGGTACGCACGCTCGTCGAGTTCCAGGGCCTGCTGAAATTCGCCGGTGATCCGCTGCCCGTAGGCCACCAGAAGCAGTGCGTCGAGGGTCTCCTCGTCGTCCTCGTCGTCCTCGTCGGATTGGGCGGTATACAGCTCACGGGTGCGGTTGAACAGCTCGACCGCCGGCTCGAAGTCGCCGACCAGTGCCCGTGCGTAGCCGAGGAACTTGGCCAACCGTAAGGTCTGTTGATGCTCTTCGCCGAGCTGGTCGAGCCAGCTCTGATACGCCTCTTCGGCCAGCGCGAGTGATCCGGTGTGATCGCCCCAATGGTAGAGGAAACGGACCGTGTCGAAGACCAGACGCATGACGTTTGGATCGGTCGACCGCACGGCCCGCGACGCCCGGACATGTGGCAGAAGTGACTGGTAGCGCTCCCATTGGGTGCCCCGCTCCGGGCTGTGGGGGTTGGCGCCGGCCAGCAGCGCATGCGCGCCGGACCGCATCAGGTCGGCCTGCGCCTGGTCCATCCGTCCCTCCAGAACCGCCTGCACAAGGCGGTGGATCTGGAGGGTGTTGGTCTGATGGTTGAGCTTTGCGAGCGCGTAGCGCTGGATGTCACGGATCGACCGACCAAGCTTGATCGGGTCTCGGAGGGCGTCGTCGAGTGGCTCGGTGATCGGCGATGCCGATGGTGCCGCAAAGAATTCGCGGGAGATGGGCTCGGGCGAGAAGAACGAACAGACCTGGAGCAGTTGGAGAGCGGCGCGGTTGGTCTGATCAAGCCGGTCGAGAGACACGTTCCAGGCTGCCGCCACGGAGGTTGTCTGGGAATCGGATGTCGAAAGGTCGTCCAGCAGCTCGATCCGCTTCTGGTTCAACAGGTGCAGGTACTGGTCGACCGGCATTCCGGTGGTGGCGTGCCAGGCCGCCGCCTGCTCCACGGCAAGCGGCAGGTCGCCGAGTGCGTCGGCGAGCCGGTCGGCGTCCTCGTCGGTCAGCTCCGGCGTCCGGTTCTTGAGGAAGGCCTTACTCTCGTCGCGCGTAAAGACGTCGACTTCGAGAGTTCTCGCGACACCGGCCCACTCGGGGTTGCGCGATGTCACGAGAACCTTGCCGGCACCAGCCGTCGGGAAGTACTGCCGCACGCCTTGCAGCGACTCTGCATTATCAAATACCAACAGCCAACGCTCGTATTCGATCCTACCGGTGTTGAGCGCGTCTCGGACCGCCGGAACCGCACTGTTGGCCTCTGGCGCCACGTCGAGACCCAATTGTTGCGCGAGCCTGATCAGCGACGACAGGACCTGGCTGTTCTGCTCGGCCGAGATCCACCAGACAAGATCGTACTCGCTGCTGTGCCGGTGGACGTACTCAATCGCGACCTGGGACTTGCCGACTCCACCCATGCCGTGTAGTGCCTGCGGAAGCACCGCCGCCTCACGTGAAACAGTAAGCGCAGCGTGCAGCCGAGCAAGGATGGCCTCACGCCCGGTGAAGTTCGGGTTCCGTGGTGGCACGTCGCCCCAGACTCGCGGCAGCCTCCGGGTCTGAGGCTGGGTGGTAGCCACGGACATACCTTCTCCCGTATCGCCATCGCCGGATCGAGGAACGGATGTGCCCGGCTTGTCCGTTTCGGAACTATCAAGCATATCCGGCACCGGGGCGCTAATGTACGTGTCGGTACGCTTGAGGTCGGCAGATTGCGGTGGGCCAGACCCCTCGTGTGCCGGCTGACTATCGATCGGCGGAACCAGGTCGTCGACAGGTACCCCGAGGTGCTCAGCCTGATCTCCGACCCAGCTCCGGATCCGTTCACCGGTCGAATCGTCGGCCGCGCCTGAAATCCAGCAGGCAAAGGTTAGCGCGGGGAGGCCTAGCGGCCCCGGCCCGATCATGGCGAGGTGATCAAAGGCGCTGACCAGATCCGGTGGCTTGTCCGCTAACTCGGGCGCCAGGACGTCAAGGTAGTGTCGCCAGTCCGGGCCCGCGGCTTCCGCGGATCGGAGCAGCATCCGGCCGCGCCTCACCTCGGCGTCCGGAACAAAGCTGCGCAGTCCGGCCGATTCGATCAACTCGCATGCCCGCCGGGTGCCATACTCATCCGGGGCCATCACTCGCAGCGCAGTTTGGAGAGCCCATAGCCCAATCGGCTCCCGCCGGCAGGCGACGACGATCCCAACCAGGTGCAGCCGCGGCTCCGGAAGCTCCTGCACCTCGGGGAAGCGCGAATAGGCGCGACGGACGAGGCTGATCAGCAAACGCCGGTTCTCAATTGCACCAGTAACTGGGATCTTGACCAACGCTTCGATCAGGTTCCGGCTCAGCTCGGTGTCCGGATACGGGGCACCCTGAGCCGAGTTCACCGCGACCACCCCTACCATCGAACACATCGATCGGCGCCGGCCCGCGGGACGGGTGGCCGGCGCATCACATTGCCACTATTCAACCGCATGCTCTGCCGAATTATCAAAGCGCCTGGTCGGGGGCCCGCAAATGGGGCACGGCGCCACGGCACCTGGCGCCACGGGTCGGCAGGAGCTCGCCAGTCCGCCACTGGAATGGTGCCGGCAACACGTCGAGCAATTCGAGAAAGAGATGCATTTGACATTGCGCGGAGCCACCCTACGTCGAGTCTGATCTTTGGCCGCTGAAGGCCCACAGGCGAGGGAGATCCTCGACGAGAACGGCCACCAGGACGTCGCGCGTCTATGTCCCGACGATGCCTTCAGGTTCCACCGGTCTGGCGGTTCGGTCCACAAGCCTGCCCGGGCCCCGGACAGTTCCCATATCATCGAACGGCTCGGCGCCAGCCCGACGACAACCGGCTCCGAACGCCGCGACCATGGGCCGTCCCGGCAGCGTAGCCCCGCACAGACCGACGCCTGACAACCCGCAACGCGGACAGGCTCACCCGCCCGCCGAACGTGGTCGGCCCCCAGGCGTTTGTGGGGGTTTTCGGGGGTGATTCAACATCGCATAGAAAACTTTGGGCCCTGACCGGCATTCTTCCTGGTCAGGGCCCAAATATGTGGAGCTGAGGGGATTCGAACCCCTGACCCCCTCGATGCGAACGAGGTGCGCTACCGGACTGCGCTACAGCCCCCTGCCGCCCCGGAACGGGCCAGGCGGCAGACCGGCGACCAGATTAGCAGGCACGCCCGGCCGGCGACGAACGCAGGGTCAGAACCCGGCGGCTCGCGGGTCGCCGCGCGGCGCTGCACCGTACCGGATGGAATAGGGCTGCCCGCGGACCGCACCGGCGCGGTCCAGCCCGGCGATCGCGCGGCGGACGGCCTCCCGCTGCGCGGCCAGGCGCTTCTGCGCGGCCCGGCGCTCGGCGGCGCGGCGTTCCTGGGCCCGCCGCACCTCGGCCTGCCGGGTGGCGAGCCAGGCGGCGCGACCAGCTTCGATCCGGCGCCGGCGCCGGTCCGCCAGTGCGATCGTGCGAAGGTACCCGAGGAACGTCACGAGCAGGGTCATGGTGACGGCGACGCCGACCCAGAAGCCGGGCCCCACGATCAGAACGCCGGCCAGCTCAACGGCATTGAGCAGCAGCAGTGCGGCGAGGACCCGGCGGCGGCGGTAGACCGCCGGCGCGCCCCGCCGCCGGCGCCGCGCGGGCGGCCGCCGGCGGGCCGGGCGGTGGGTTGGCCGGGGCTCGGTCTCGCGGTCGGGAGAGGCCGGGCGCAGCGTCACCACGAGTACGCGTGGCGGGTTGACCGGGGCGCGTCCGGGCACGCTCCGGCGTCGACGGCGCCTGTCCAGTACGCGTGCCGTCGACAGCGCCCGCTCCGCCACCAGCCGCTCCGCCGCGTCGTACCGGCGAACCAGAGCCGGGGCGAGCGCGAGCAGCGAGGCGGCGGCGAGGACGGCGAGGAGCACCGATGTCGGCACCCACGCCTCCCATCACACCGCCCAGCCCGTTACCTGCAGGCTATGTGGCGACACGCCCGGCAATCGCGCGCCGCGCCGAGGCGGGAGGTATCAAGATCCCGACCGGACCCGGTGCCAGCGGGCCAGCAGACCGCCCTCGGCGGCCACGTCCTCAGTGGTCAGTGCGTACCCGATGTGGTCCCGCCAGGCACCGGCGATGTGCAGGTAGCGGGCCAGGTGGGACTCCTCGCGGAAGCCCAGTTTCTCCACCACCCGGCGGGACGCGAAGTTCTCCGGGCGGATGTTGACCTCGATCCGGTGCAGGCCACCGGGGCCGAACGCGTGGTCCACCGCGAGGGCCAGCGCGGTCGGGATCACCCCCCGGCCGGCGACCCGGGAGTCGATCCAGTAGCCGGCGTACGCCGAGCACAGCGCCCGGCGCACGATGTTGCCCAGGGTCAGTTGGCCGACCAGCCGCTCCCGCGCATCGGGTGAGCGCAGGCACACCGCGAACGGCATGGCGTACCCGGCCCGCGCCGAGATCTTCAGGTCGCGGTACACCGCCCGGAACGCGAACGGCGAGTTCAGGTCCCACCAGGTGCCGCCGGGTGGGGTGGGTTCCCAGGGCGCCAGCCAGGCCTCGTTCGCCCGCCTCGACTCCGACCAGGCCGGGCCGTCGCGGCGGCGGTAGGGCCGCAGTACCACGGGGCCGTCGGCGAGCACCGCCGGCCAGCCCGGCGTCCTCACCGTCTCCGGTCCAGCAGGAGAACGTCCACAGTGGAACCCGCCGCCGCGCTGGTCACCCTCTCGCCGAGCACCATCAGCCCGTTCGCCTCGGCCAGCCCGGAGAGGGTGTACGGGCCACCGGCGAGCGGATGCACGGTGTACCCGCCGCCGCGCCGCTCGGCCACGTGCGCCGGCCGGAACTCGCGCAGCCCCATCGGCGACGAGATCGTCTCCAGCAGGTGCGCCCGCACACCGGGCCGGAACACCGGATCGGCGCCGGAGAGCAGCTGAATGACCGGCCGGGCCAGCACCTCGAACCCGATCAACGCGGAGCCCGGATCGCCGGGTACGCAGACGATCGGCACCTCCTCCGCGCCCACGGTGCCGAAACCGAGCGCCCCGCAAGGGTAGACGGCGACCTCGCTGAACGCGACCGATCCGGCCCGGCTGCCGTCACGGCGGGACAGGATGCGCCGGACCATGTCGCCGGGGCCGGTGCCGGTACCCCCGCTGGTGACGATGAGGTCGGCCCGCAGGGTCTGGTCCTCGAGCAGCCCCCGCAGCCCCTCGGGATCGTCGTCGCAGATGCCCACCCGGTACGCCAGCGCGCCCGCCTCGGCGGCGGCCGCGGTGAGCGCGTGCGAGTTCGCGTCGACGACCTGACCCGGCTGGCTGGCCCGGCCGACATCGACCAGCTCGTCGCCGGTCGCGACCACGACCACCCGCGGGCTCGGCCGGACCACGACGTGACCGACCCCGGTCGAGGCGAGCACGGCGATCAGTGCCGGGGTCACGTACGAGCCGGCCCGCGCGATCACCGCACCCGGCTCCAGCTCCTCGCCGACCTTGCGGATCCCGTGCCCGCGCCGGACGGACCGGTGGATGGCCACGGAGGCCATGCCCTGGTCGGTGAGCGCCAGCGGGACGACCGCGTCGGCCGCCGCGGGCAGCGGAGCGCCGGCCGCGACCGAGAAGCAGGTGCCCGGCGCGATCCGCACCGGGCGCCACGACGAGGCGGAGAGATCGCCGACCACGTTGAGCCGCACCGGTCGCTCCGGCGAGGCCGTGGTGATCTCGTCCGATCGCACCGCGTACCCGTCGACCGCCGCGTGGTCGAACGCGGGCAGCGACCCGGGCGCGGAGACGTCCTCGGCGAGCACGTTGCCGTACGCCTGCGACAGTTCCAGGTCCAGCGGCGGCAGCGGCCGCAGGCGACGGAGTACCCCGCCGAGGTACTCGGCCAAGGGCACCAGCTCGGCGTGGGCGGTCGTGCGGTCCGCCTGGGCCGTCAAGCCAGCCCCCTGGAGCCCGCGAATCCCGCCAGCCAACTCCTGAACTCGGCCCCGATGTCGTCGCGCTTGCAGGCGATCTCGACGATCGTCTGCAGGTACCCGAGCGGCAGACCGGTGTCGTAGCGCGTACCGCGGTAGATGATCCCGTGGACCGGCGTGGCCTCCTCCAGCATCGTCGCCATGGCGTCGGTCAGCTGGATCTCGCCGCCGCTGCCCGGCTTGGTCCGGCGGATCGCCTCGAAGATGCCGAACGGCAGCACGTACCGCCCGACCACGGCCAGGTTGCTCGGCGCCTCGGCCGGGCTCGGCTTCTCCACCAGCCCGGTCACCGTGACCACGTCCGGGGAACCGGTCGGCTCCACCGAGGCGATGCCGTACCGGGAGACCTCCTCCTCGGGTACCTCGATGAACGCGAGCACGATCCCGCCGGTACTGGCCTGCAGGTCCAGCATGCCGGGAAGCAGCGGCTCGTCCTCGTCCACGAACTCGTCGCCGAGCAGCACCGCGAACGACTCGCCCCCGACGTGCGACTCGCCGTACGAGACGGCGTGCCCCAGGCCGAGCGGCTCACCCTGCCGGCAGGTGTAGATCTCGGCCAGCTCGGCCAGGCGTACGATCGCCGCCAGCCGCTCCTCGTCGCCCTTCTCCCGCAGCCGTTGTTCCAGGTAGGGCTGCCGGTCGAAGTGGTCGACCATCGAGGTCTTGCCCCGCCCGGTGATCAGCAGGACATCCACGATCCCGGCCGCCGCCGCCTCTTCCACGATGTACTGCAGCACCGGCCGGTCGACCACCGGCAGCAGCTCCTTCGGCACCGCCTTGGTGGCCGGCAGGAACCGGGTGGCCAGGCCGGCAGCAGGGATGACGGCCTTCACCGCGCGGCGTGTCGGGGTATGTTCCGGCATGTCGCGAGACTATCCGCCGCGGCTCTGCCGCGGAGGGTGAGTCCCGGTAGACGCGCCGCGGGACGGCACCCGGGCCCCGTCAGCAGGTTGGCCAAAGGCCCCGAACAGGCGGTACCCGTCCCGACCGGCCGCCTTGGCCGCGTACAGCGCGTCGTCGGCCGCCCCCAGCACGCCTGGCCCGGTGTCCGCGTGGTGCGGGAAGACCGCGATGCCGATCGATACCGTGACCCGGACCGTGACGGTACGCCCGCTGGCTTGCACCACGAACGGCGTCGACTTGACCGCCGCGCCCAACCTGGTGGCTACGACGATCGCTCCGGCCGCATCGGTTTCCGGCAGCAGCACGACGAACTCCTCACCACCCTGGCGGAACGCCAGGTCCACCTCGCGGATCTCGCCGCGGATCCGGCGGGCGAACTCGGTGAGCACGGCGTCCCCGGCGGCATGCCCGTACGAGTCGTTGACCTCCTTGAACCGGTCGAGGTCCAGGGCCAGCACGCCGAGCATCCGGCCGAACCGGCTGGCCCGCTCGACCTCGCGGCGCAGCGACTCCTTCAGGGACCGGTAGTTGAGCAGACCGGTCAGCGGGTCGGTCACCGACAACCGTTGCGCCTCCTCGTGCCTGCGGACGTTGTCCACCGCGACCGCGGCCTGGCCGGCGAACGTCCGCAGCGTGACCAGGTCGGCGTCGTCGAACTCGTCCCGGCCGAGCCGGTCGTAGAGGGCCAGCACGCCGGACGCGGCCGGCAGGATCAGCGACCAGGTGTTCGGCCGGGTGGCGCTGCCCGGCAGTGGCGGCCGGGTGGTCGCCGACCAGGGAACGGCCACGTACGTCCGGCAGGTGGGCTCGGTGGGCGTCAGCACCGGGCCGTCGCGGTCGACGCGTCCCCGGCGGGCCTCGCGCGTCGCGGCCACGCCGCCCAGCAACCCGGCGCCGATCGGTACGCGCAGCTTTTGCGGCACCGCGATGCCCCGCTCGGCCAAACCCTCCCCACACTGTCCGATGAGGACACCGGTCGCAGGATCGGCGAGCAGCACGACGCCGGCCCGCGCGCCGGTCGCGGCCATCGCGGCCTGCAGCAGGACCTCCAGGATGCGGCCGAGGTCGTGGGTACTCGCCAGGGTGTCCCCCAGCACGCCGAGGTGGCGGCGCATCTGGTCCCGGCTGGCCATCAGCGCCCGCACGTAACTCAGCATCTCCCGGGTCATCCGGTTGAACGTCGCGCCCAGCCGGCCCACCTCGTCCCCGCCGCGCACCGGTACCCGCGCCGCCAGATCGCCGGTGGCCACCCGGTCGGCGGCCTGGGCCAGTTCGGAGAGCGGGCGGGTGGTCGAGCGAGCCAGTGACCAGGCGGCCCAGACGGCGAACAGGGCAGCCAGGACGACGACCGTGACCAGGATCGCGTAGAGCGCTCCCGGTGCGCCGGCCGGCACGGCCAGCGCCAGCGGCAGGGGCTGGTCGGCGACCGGGCCGTCGCGGCGGACGTACCGCCCGTCGGAGGTCCGGCCCATCGCACCCTCGCGCAACGGCGTGGCGGCGGCCACGGTTCTCCCGACCGCCGGACCGTCCTCGGTGGATACCGCGGCGTCCGGGGCACCGCCGAGCAGGGTCACCGCGGCACCGGAGGCGTCGGCGAGGCGGCGCAGCAGGGCCCGGTCGAGCCGCTGCGCGACGTAGACGTACCCGAGCCGGGTTCCCGCCGGGCCGCGCAGCTCGACGCGTACCGCGATCGCCTCGTACCGCCAGACACCGGTGGTGTCGGCGGGCGGACCGGCGCAGTCGGCCCACGGCGGTGGCGGCGCGTCGGCGGTGGTGAACGTTCCGGTGTCCGCGACGTCGGTCACGTGGACCGCGGTGGCCAGGCCCGCTTCGACGACCCGCTGGGCGGCCGGTGCCGGCGACCCTCCCGCGGCCAGCACGGCGACGGACTCCGCCGCGGCCCGCAGCTGGCGGCACAGCGCGCCGACCGCGGTACGGACCGAGCTGACCGCGAGATCCAGCCGCTCCACCGACCGGTCCCGGCTGACGGTCGCCACGGTCGTCCCCACGAACACGGCGCCGAGCAGTACCGGCCCGAGCACCACCGCGAGGAAGGCTCCGGTCAGCCGCCCGCGGAGGGTCATGACGCCGTCCCACTCGGCGGGACGCCACCGTTCCCGGGTGGACCGAGCCTGATGATGACCTCGCTTCGCTCGGTCATGGCGTCTTCCTCGCTTCGCTGGAGTGCGATGCTGTCATCCGGGATAACGATGGAGTGGTACGTGCCGGACCTTTCCGATTTGGCCGAGACGAAGATTCGCCTGCGCGCGGCGATGCTGGCTGCCCGGATGTCGATGCCGGCCCAGGTCCGCGGGGTTGCGGACGCCGCGCTGCTGGGCACCCTTGTCGATGTGGTACGGCGTTACCGGCCGCGCACCGTTGCGGCATACGTACCCGTTCGGGGGGAACCGGGCGGTTCCGGGCTGCCCGCCGCGCTCGCCTCGACCGGGGTCCCGCTGCTGCTCCTGCCGGTCCTGCGACCGGATCTCGATCTCGACTGGGCCGCGTACGAGGGGCCCGGTGCGCTGGCACCGAGCGGTCGGGGCCTGTGCGAGCCGTCCTCGCCGCGGCTGGGGGTGTCGGCGGTGGCCGGCGCGGACCTGGTCGTGGCGCCGGCGGTAGCGGTCGACGCGGAGGGGGTACGGCTCGGCCGGGGCGGCGGATCCTACGACCGCGCGCT
>Ga0075419_10001782_pt1 | contig 13982 bp, 12 predicted proteins | sample SoiMetdeltSBSDD3_FD_76900 | JGI IMG/M metagenome (GOLD analysis project Ga0075419, IMG submission 76900) | Bulk soil microbial communities from a Populus tree surrounding site in Tennessee, USA - Soil MetaG P. deltoides SBSDD3 | ecosystem: Environmental > Terrestrial > Soil > Tree plantation... | reverse complement strand
CGCTATATCGAGTGCATCGAGCGCTGCCTCGGACGCAAGGCGGAGAAGAACCTGCTGCCGCTGCAGCTCGGCGACGTGCCCGATACGTTCGCGGACATCGACGATCTCGTGCGCGACGTCGGTTACCGGCCGGCGACGCCGGTCGAGGTCGGCGTCGAGCGGTTCGTGCGCTGGTACGTCGACTACTACAAGGCGGTCTGAGCCGTGCAACTACCGCAATGGCAGGCGCTGGCGGCTCATGCCGCGCAGATGCGGCAGCGACACCTGCGCGATCTGTTCGCAGCCGACCCGCAGCGCTTCGCGAAACTGTCGCGCAACGAGCTCAACCTGCTGTTCGATTTCTCGCGGCAGTTGCTCGACGGTGAAACGATTCGCCTGCTCGTAGAGCTCGCCCGGGCCCGCGGACTCGACCAGCGGATTGCAGCGATGTTCGCCGGCGAGAAGATCAACGTCACCGAGAACCGCGCCGTGCTGCACATCGCCCTGCGCAACCGCTCGGAGCGACCGATCTTCGTCGACGGCCAGGATGTGATGCCGGAGGTGCGTGCGAGCCTCGAGAAGATGCGCAACTTCGTCGACGGGGTGCACGGCGGACGCGTGCACGGCGCGACGGGCAAGACGTTCACCGACATCGTCAACATAGGCATCGGCGGCTCGGACCTCGGCATCGTCATGGCGACCGAGGCGCTCGCGAAATACCGCAATCGCAACCTGCGCCTGCACTGTGTGTCGAACATCGACGGCGTGCAGCTCGGGGACGTGCTGGAGAAAGCCGATCCGGCGCGCACGCTGTTCATCGTGTGCTCGAAGACGTTTACGACGCTGGAGACGCTGACCAACGCGAAACTCGCGCGCCAGTGGATCGTCGACCGGCTCGGCGACGGCGCGCCGGCGCGGCACTTCGCCGCGGTCTCGACCAATGCGAAGGCGATGGACGCGTTCCTGATCCCGCCGCAGAACCGCTTCACGATGTGGGACTGGGTCGGCGGCCGCTACTCCGTGTGGTCGGCGGTCGGCTTGTCCGTGGCGCTGGCGCTGGGCATGGATCAGTTCGAGCTGATGCTCGCCGGCGGATACGAAATGGATCAGCACTTCGCCAGTGCGCCGTTCGAGCAGAACCTGCCGGTGCTGATGGGCCTGATCGGCGTGTGGAATCGCAACTTCCTCGGCATGGATACGCTTGCAGTGCTGCCCTACGACCAGCGGCTGCATCGCTTTCCGGCTTACCTGCAGCAGCTCGAGATGGAATCGAACGGCAAGCGCACGACGCTCGGCGGCGCGCCGGTCGCATACGACACCGGTGCAGTGCTATGGGGCGAGCCCGGCTCGAACGCGCAGCACTCGTTCTTCCAGCTCCTGCACCAGGGCACGGCGAACGTCGCGCTCGACTTTCTCGCGCCCGTGAACGCCTCGAGTCCTTACCAGCAGCAGCAGAACCTGGCGCTCGCCAATTGCTTCGCGCAGGCGCAGGCGTTCGCGTTCGGCCAGACGGAACAGCAGGTGCGCGCCGACCTGGCGGCGAAGGGCCTGCCCGAGAGCGAGATCGCGCGCCTCACGCCGCACAAGGTGCATCCCGGCGACCGCCCGAGCTCGATCGTGCTGTTCCCGCGTCTCGGGCCGAAGACGCTCGGGCGCCTGATCGCTCTGTACGAGCACAAGGTGTTCACGCAGAGCGTGATCTGGGACATCAATGCGTTCGACCAGTGGGGCGTCGAGCTTGGCAAGAAGCTGGCGGAGACCCTCGCGCCGGCAGTCGACGATCCGCAGAAAAACAGCGACCCGGCGCTGGCGGGGCTGCTCGCGCAGGTTGCGAAATGGCGCGGCTGAAGGGCGGTGTTCGTGTAAACTGCCGGCCCGTCGCAGGGACTCCATTACTTAAGCGACTCTGATGCTCAGATCGAAATTCCCCAGCCGCCTTGCCTGGCTGGCCTGTGTCATTGCATGCCTGCTTTCCGCAGGCTGGCTGCTTCCCGCCGCCGCCCAGGTCCCGAGCGCCGAGCAGATCGAGATCTTCCAGAATCTGCCCCCGGATCAGCAGCGGGCCATTCTCGATTCGATGAACCGGGGCGGTACCACCACCGGCCCGAGCACCAGCGGTACGCGTAGCGATCGGCAGCTCAAGTTCCCCGAAACCGTCCGGCCGCGCGGTCGCGAGGAGGAGGAGGACGAGGACCAGGGCATCCCTGGCGTACCCCGGGAGCCGCGGCTGAAGGGCAACGATACCGTCCTGCTGACGCTGGAGATCCGGCAGCTCGTGCGGCAAGCGCCTGAGATCGAGGAGCGCGAGCGGCTGGAACGCGAAGCGAATCGCGGGCAGCAGCTCCTCGTGCCGAACCAGCCCGTGATCCCGGGCCGGCAAGCTTCCGATTCGGGTTCCGGCGCGTCCGGCGCGCAACAGCCGCCGCAGGCGCGGATCGAGCGCACAGGCGAGGACCTGGCCCGGCTCGCCGATTTCCGTGAGCGAGTGCTGCGGCGGAACCCGTACAGGCTGGACAAGTGGGGCATCCTCAACGTGGCCGAGCTGGGACCGATCCCGCTCGGCGGGCTCACTGCGGACGAGGCATCGGACCGACTGGCTGCCGAACCGCGACTGCAGGATTACATCGTCCGCGTCATGCGCTTGCCGCTGCGGCCCGTCGGCACCGAGGCGCTGAAGCCCTTCGGCTACGACCTGTTCAGCGGCGCGCCCTCGACCTTCGCGCCGGCCACCGATGTGCCGGTACCGGCCGAGTACGTGGTCGGTCCGGGTGACACGATCGAGGTGCAGCTCGTCGGCGGCAGCGCCCGGGGACGTTATGCGCTGGTCGTCGGCCGCGACGGCCGCATCAATTTCCCCGAGCTGGGTCCCATCGCTGTCAGCGGGAGGCGCTTCGAGGAGGTCCGCCGTGACATCGAGGCGCGCGTGCGCGACCAGATGATCGGCACGCAGGCGAGCATCGGTATTGGCGAGCTCCGCTCGATCCGTGTCTTCGTGCTCGGCGAGGCACAGGTGCCGGGTTCGTACACCGTCAGCGGCCTGTCGACGGTCACCAACGCGTTGTTCGTGAGCGGTGGCGTGAAGAAGATCGGCTCGCTGCGCAACATCCAGCTCAAGCGCGCCGGCCGCACGGTCACCACGCTCGACCTCTACGACCTCCTGCTGCACGGAGACACGAGCGCCGATGTGCGGCTCATGCCGGGCGACGTGATCTTCGTCCCGCCGGTCGGGACGACTGTCGGTCTGGGCGGCGAAGTGCGGCGGCCGGCAATCTACGAGCTCAAGACCGAAACGAGCGCGGCCCAGCTCCTGCAGCTCGGCGGCGGCTTGACGCCCGAAGCGGATCCGAGAGTCGCGACCGTCGAGCGCGTCGATGCGCGCCGCGTGCGCGTGACGGTCAATGTGGACCTCACCGGTGCAGCCGGGCAGGGCGAGATCCTGCGCAGTGGCGACACTCTGCGCATTCCAACAATCCGGCCCGTGCTCGAGGATTCCGTGTCGGTGAGCGGCTTCGTGCACCGGCCGGGCGAATACCAGTTCAAGCCGGGCATGCGCATCGCGGATGTGATTCCGAGTCTCGACGAGCTGAAGCCGAACGCGGATCAGCGTTACGTGCTGGTGCGGCGCGAGTCGCAGCCGGATCGCCGCGTCAGCGTGTTCTCGGCCAACGTCGAGCGTGCGCTCGCCGAGCCCAACTCTGCACAGAATTTCGAGCTCGCGCCGCGCGACCGCATCTTCGTCTTCGACCTGGAATCCGGCCGCGATCGCATCATCGAGCCGCTGATGCGCGAGCTGCGCATGCAGTCGCGCATCGATCAGCCGACTGCGGAGGTCAGCGTCGCGGGGCGCGTCAAGGTCCCGGGCAAATATCCGCTCGAGCCGGGCATGCGGGTCAGCGATCTGCTGCGTGCCGGCGGCAGCCTGGATGAGGCCGCCTATGGCGGTCAGGCCGAGCTCACGCGCTACGAAGTGGGCGACGGCGACGTGCGGCAGGCGGAGCTGATCAAGATCGACCTGCGCGCGGTGATTGCCGGCGATCCCGCCGCCGACCTGGCGCTGCGGCCGTTCGACTACCTGGTGATCAAGGAAGTGCCGCTGTGGGCGGCGCAGGAAGAAGTCGAGATCGGCGGCGAGGTGAAATTCCCGGGCCGGTATCCGATCCATCGCGGCGAGACGCTGCGCTCGGTGATGGAGCGCGCCGGCGGCCTGACCGATCTCGCCTTCGCGCGCGGCGCGGTGTTCACGCGCGAAGAGCTGAAAGCGCGCGAGAAGAAGCAGCTCGAGACGCTTGCCGAACGCATGCAGTCGGACCTGGCGCAGTTCTCGCTGATGACGGCGCAGGAGACGGGGAAGGATGCAGCCCAGACACTGGCCGTAGGCCAGTCGCTGCTGGCGAATCTGCGCGCGGCGGAGCCGGTGGGACGCCTGGTCATCGACCTGAACCGGTCGATGAATGCGCAAGCCGGTTCCGAGCAGGACATCGTGCTCAAGAACGGAGACCGTCTGCTGGTGCCGCGCGTGACGCAGGAAGTAACGGTGGTCGGCGAAGTGCAGAGCGCCACTTCGCATCTGTTCCGCGCCGACCTGTCGCGGGATGATTACATCGCGATGAGCGGCGGGCTGCGGCCGCGCGCCGACGACGAGCACATCTACGTCGTCAGGGCCGACGGCAGCGTCGTGACGCGCTCCGGCAATTCGTGGTTCAGCGGCGGCGTCGGCATCGACAACGGCGACACAGTGGTCGTGCCGCTCGACACCGAGCGCATGCGGCCGCTGCCGTTCTGGCAAGCGGTGGTGTCGATCATCTCGAATCTCGCCATCTCGGCCGCGGCCATCAACTCGTTCAACGACTGAGCGTCAGGATGACGATACACATCCATCCGACGGCGATCGTCGACGCAGGCGCTGCAATCGGCGACGGCACGCGCATCTGGCACTGGGTGCACGTGTGCCCGAAGTCGGTGATCGGCAGCGGCTGCTCGCTCGGCCAGAACGTCTACGTCGGCAACAACGTGCGGATCGGCAACAACGTCCGCATCCAGAACAGCGTGTCGGTGTACGACAACGTGACGCTGGAGGACGACGTCTTCTGCGGGCCGAGCATGGTGTTCACGAACGTCTACAACCCGCGCGCCGCCATTCCGCGCAAAGACGAATTCCGGGACACGCTGGTCAAGCGCGGCGCCACGCTGGGAGCGAACTGCACGATCGTCTGCGGCGTCGTGATCGGCGAGCACGCCTTCGTCGGCGCCGGCACCGTGATCAACCGCGACGTGCCGGCCTTCGCGCTGATGGTCGGCGTCCCCGGCCGGCAGATCGGCTGGATGAGCCGCTATGGCGAGCGCCTGCCGCTGCCGCTGACGGGCTCCGGCGAGGCGACGTGTCCGCATACCGGCGACCGCTACGTGCTGACCGACTCGGTCTGCCGGCTCGCAAACAGCTGAAATCCGCAATTGTTCAACTGTTGAACAGGTCGTTTGACCTGGGCCGGGCGGCTCATTACACTCGCGCGCGTTCAAAGTCTGAACGCAGCCCTGGAAGGGTCCGGTCTTGTCGACGCGTTGCGACAGCTCCGCCGCGATGCACGCCGCCGCCGGTCCGATGGACGGCCTGCTGCGCTGGTTCCTCGTGCTGAGCAAGCCGGCCGGCGAGCGCATTGCGAAAATCAATCTCGAGCGCCAGGGATACCGCGTCTATTACCCGCGCCTGGAGCACCCGGCGCTGCTGCGCGGCCGCTGGGTCGAGCGCATCGTCGCGTTGTTCCCGCGTTATCTGTTCGTGCAGGTCGACGGCGCGCATCAGTCGCTGGCACCCGTCAGGTCGACGCTGGGCGTGAGCAACATCGTGCAGTTCGGCACGGAGGCTGCGGCAGTGCCGACCTGCGTCGTGGACGATCTCATCGCACGGGCGGATCCCGTGTCGGGTCTGTACAAGCTCGATTCGAGCCGCAGGCTGCGCGCCGGGGCGCGCGTCAGCGTGATCGCCGGCTCTTTCCTCGGCATCGATGGCATCTTCGAGCGCGAAGCCGGCGAGGACCGCGTCGTGGTGCTGCTCAGCCTGCTGGGGCGCCAGGTGCCGGTCGGCATCCCGTCGCGCTTCGTCGTACCGGCTGCGTAACGCCGCGGGCAGTTCATGAGCGATGTGCACTTCAAGCTGATGCGCCTGCTGGAGGCGAACCCCGAGATGAGTCAGCGCGATCTCGCGCGCGAGCTCGGCGTCAGTCTCGGCAAGGTGAACTATTGCCTGCAGGCCCTGATCAAGAAGGGCTGGATCAAGGCGTCGAACTTTACGAACAGTCACAACAAAGCGGCGTACATGTATCTGCTCACGCCGCGCGGCATCGAGCAGAAGGCGTCTCTCACCGTGCGCTTCCTGCAGGCGAAGATGCGCGAGTACGAGGCGCTGCGTGCGGAGATCAAGCAGATCCGCCGCGAAGCGAAATTGCAGGGCGACGGCGCGGGCGAGCAGGGCAGCAGCTCTGCCCGGAAACCGCGCGCCGGCATGACGTCCTGACCTGAAGGCGAGCGACGCCGCAGTCCGGCGCGACTCGCACGAGATGCGAGGTTCCCTGCGAACCTTGCAGGGCGGTAGCGTGCCTGTAAGACGCTGCCGCCAGGCTACGCGGCCACACCAGTCGCTGGAGAACGTCGTTGAGCAAGACAGCGCTCATTACCGGGATCACGGGCCAGGACGGTGCCTGTCTGGCGGAGCTGTTGCTCGCGAAGGGCTACGAGGTGCATGGCATCAAACGTCGCTCGTCGCTGTTCAACACCGATCGTATCGATCACCTCTACCAGGATCCGCACGAGCGCAACGTGCGCCTGCGGCTGCACTACGGCGATCTGACGGACGCAACCAACCTGATCCGCATCGTGCAGCAGGTGCAGCCGGACGAGATCTACAACCTCGCGGCGCAGAGCCACGTCGCAGTGTCGTTCGAGACCCCGGAGTACACCGCGAACTCGGACGCGCTCGGCACGCTGCGCATCCTGGAGGCGATCCGCATCCTCAAGCTCGAGCGCAAGACGCGCTTCTATCAGGCTTCGACCTCGGAGATGTACGGCAAGGTCGTCGAGAGTCCGCAAACCGAGCGCACGCCGTTCTACCCGCGTTCGCCGTACGGGGCCGCGAAGGTCTACGCGTACTGGATCACAGTCAACTATCGCGAGGCGTACGGTCTGTACGCCTGCAACGGCATTCTCTTCAATCACGAATCGGCGCTGCGCGGCGAGACGTTCGTGACCCGCAAGATCACGCGCGGACTGGCACGCATCAAGGAAGGTCTGCAGGACTGCGTCTACCTGGGCAATCTCGATGCACGCCGCGACTGGGGTCACGCGCGCGACTTCGTGTACGCGCAATGGCTGATGCTGCAGCAGGAGCAGCCCGAAGACTTCGTCATCGCCACCGGCGAGCAGCACTCGGTGAGGGAGTTCGTCGAGCTCGCGGCGCAGCAGCTGGGGATGCGCATCGTCTGGGAAGGGCAGGGCACGGCCGAATGCGGGCGCGACGCGAGCTCGCAGAAGGTCGTGGTCCGCGTCGACGAGCGCTATTTCCGGCCGACAGAAGTCGACTCGCTGCTCGGCGACGCGAGCAAGGCGCAGCGGCAACTCGGCTGGCAGCCGCGGATCGGCTTTGCCGAGCTGGTGCGAGAGATGACGGACGCGGATCTGCAGATCGCACGACGTGACGCCAGCGCCGCGCGCGAGGGCTTCCGGGTCTTTCATCACCATGAATAGCGCCGAGCGCGTTTTCGTCGCGGGACACACCGGGCTGGTCGGCAGCGCGCTGCTGCGCCGCTTGCAGCGCGACGGTTTTGCGAACGTGCTCGTGCGCACGCGCAGCGAGCTCGACCTGCGCTCGCAGGCCGCAGTGAACGAATTCTTCGCGACAGCGAAGCCGCAAGTCGTCGTGCTCGCTGCCGCGACGGTCGGCGGCATCCACGCCAATGCGACCTATCCGGCGGATTTCATCCGCGACAACCTGCAGATCGAGACGAACGTCATCGACGCTGCGTATCGCAACGGCACGCGCAAGCTGCTGTTCCTGGGCTCGAGCTGCATCTACCCGCGCCTGGCGCCGCAGCCGCTGACGGAGGACTCGCTGCTGACCGGTCCGCTCGAGGCCACCAACGAGTGGTACGCGATTGCCAAGATCGCCGGCCTGAAGATGTGCCAGGCGTACCGCCGCCAGTACGGTTTCAACGCCATCAGCGCGATGCCGACCAACCTCTACGGTCCGGGCGACAACTTCGATCTCGCGAACTCGCACGTCCTGCCCGCGCTGCTGCGCAAGTTCCACGAAGCCAGGCTGCGCGGCGACACCAGCGTCACGGTCTGGGGCTCGGGCACTCCGCGTCGCGAGTTCCTGCACGTCGACGACCTGGCCGACGCCTGCCTGTTCCTGCTGCAGCACTACGACGACGAGAATCTCGTCAACGTGGGCTGCGGCGCGGACCTGTCGATCGGCGAGCTGGCGCGGATGATTGGCAGCGTCGTCGGTTTCCGCGGCGACATCGTTTTCGATACTTCGAAGCCCGACGGCACGCCGCGCAAGCTCCTCGACGTGTCCCGCATGCAGGCGCTCGGCTGGGCGCCCCGCATCGCCTTACGTGACGGTCTGGAGTCGACTTACAATTGGTTCCTGCAAAATCAGATGCGGCTGCGCGCGTGACAACAATGAGTGACACCCATCGCCCCGCCCCGGAGCGTCAGCCGTGATTGCCAGCGAGCACCTCCGCCCGGACCAGTCCGAAGAATTCGACCTGATCGCGCTGTGGCGGATCCTGTGGAAATACCGGGTCTTGATCCTGAGTGTGTCCGCAGCGTTCGCTGCGATCGCAGTCGTGCTGGCCCTGATCGCAACGCCGGTCTACCGGGCCGAAGTCGTCATCTCGCCCGCGCGCGACAGCGACCTTGCCGACGCCTCCGGGCTGGCGAACAAGTTCGGCGGGTTGGCCAGCCTGGTCGGCGTGAACCTGTCGCTCGGCGACTCGGGCCAGCAATCGCAGGCGGTGCTCGAATCGCGCAACATGGTCGAAGAATTCATCAAGCGGCACGTGACGCTGCCAGTGCTGTTCGCCGGGTCGAGCGACAAGCAGACGCTGTGGCTCGGCGTGAAGCGCTTCCGCGAGGGTATCCTGAAGATCGATCGCGACGAGCGCCAGGGTCTGACCACGGTCTCGATCGACTGGATCGATCCCGACACGGCTGCGCTCTGGGCCAACCAATTCGTGGCGCTGGCCAACGAGCTGCTGCGCCAGCGCGCGCTGCAGGAATCGCAACGGAACATCGACTACATCAATCGCGAGCTGGCGCGCACCGACGTCGTGGAGCTGCGCCAGGCGATGTTCGATATCATCGAGACCGAGACCAAGCGGCTGATGCTCGCGAACGGCCGCGCCGAGTACGCGTTCATGGTCGTCGATCCGGCGGTGGCGCCGGAGATCCGCCGTACTCCGAAGCGTACGCTGATGGTGATAGTCGGCGGCGGTATCGGCTTCGTGCTCGGCGTGCTGATCGCGCTGATGCTCAACGTGCGCGCCCGCTATCGCGGCGCGCTGACGCAACCATGAAGGCAGTCATCCTCGCCGGCGGCCTCGGCACGCGCATTTCCGAAGAATCGCACCTGCGGCCGAAGCCCATGATCGAGATCGGCGGCAAGCCGATCCTGTGGCACATCATGAAGATCTACTCGGCGCACGGCGTGCACGAGTTCGTGATCTGCTGCGGCTACAAGGGCTACATGATCAAGGAGTACTTCGCGAACTACTTCCTGCATTCCTCGGACGTGACGTTCGACATCGCGAACAACGATCTGACGGTGCACCAGCGGTACGCGGAGCCCTGGAGAGTTACGCTGGTGGACACCGGCGAGACTACGCACACCGGTGGCAGGCTGAAGCGCGTGGCCGCGTATGTCGCGAACGAGGATTCGTTCTGTTTCACATACGGCGACGGCGTCGCGGACATCGACATTACCCAGGAGCTCGCTTTTCACCGCGAGCACGGCAAGCTTGCCACCGTCACGGCGGTGCAGCCGCCGGGCCGCTACGGCGCATTGCGTCTGCAAGGCTCCGCAGTGACCGGCTTCATGGAGAAGCCGCGGGGCGACGGCGGCTTGATCAACGGCGGCTTCTTCGTGTTGTCGCCGAAGTGTCTCGATCTCATTGCATCGGATGACACCGCCTGGGAGGCCGAGCCGCTCGCGCAGCTCGCGCAGCGGGGCGAGCTGATGGCGTTCGAGCACCGGGGTTTCTGGCAACCGATGGACACGCTGCGCGACAAGAACCAGCTCGAAGAGCTGTGGACGGCGCGCGCGGCGCCGTGGAAGACCTGGTAGACATGCGAGCCGACGTGTGGCGCAACCGGTCGGTGTTGCTGACCGGTCATACTGGATTCAAAGGCTCCTGGCTGTCGCTGTGGCTGACCGAGCTCGGCGCCGCCGTGCACGGGTATTCGCTGGAGCCGCCGACGGTGCCGAGCCTGTTCGAGGTCGGGCGCCTGCGCAGCACGCTGGCCTCGAATACGCATGCGGACCTCGCGGATCTCGATCGCCTGCGCTCGCTGGTGCTGAGTTGCCAGCCCGAAGTGATCTTTCACCTCGCAGCCCAGCCGCTGGTGCGAGCCAGCTACGACGATCCGCTCGGCACGCTCGCCACCAATGTCATGGGCACAGCGCACCTGCTCGAAGCCGTGCGCGCGAGTGAATCGGTACGCGCTGTCGTCGTGGTGACCACGGACAAGGTCTATGACGATCACGAGTCGAACCGGCCGCACCGGGAAGGTGATCGTCTCGGCGGTCACGATCTGTACAGCGGCAGCAAGGCTGCAGCGGAGCTGGTCGTCGCGAGCTATCGCGCGAGTTTCTTCGCTGCGGGCCGGCGGCCGGTACGGGTTGCAACTGCTCGCGCCGGCAACGTCATCGGTGGCGGCGACTGGGCGGCGGACAGATTGGTGCCGGATTGCCTGCGCGCTTTTGCCGATTCCCGGCCGGTCGAGTTGCGCTACCCGCATGCTGTCCGACCGTGGCAGCACGTGCTCGAGCCGCTCGCCGGGTATCTCGTGCTCGCGCAACGCATGCTGGAGCCGCAGGGCAGCGATGCCGAATGCGCCTGGAACTTCGGGCCGAATCCCGAGGACAGCGCGAGCGTGGGCGAGGTCGCGGCCGCAGTCGCGCGGCTGTGGCGCGAGGGTGCCAGCGTGGTCCATGCGCCTTCCGACGCGAACCCGCGCGAAAGTCCGGTACTCAGGCTCGATAGCAGCCGCGCTCGTTCGCAACTCGGTTGGAGTCCTCGCTGGTCGCTCACGCGTGCGCTCGAGGCGACCGTTGCCTGGCACCGCGACTGGCTGCGCGGTGCGGACATGCAGTCCTGCACGCGCGAGCAGATTCTCGGATACATGTCCTCGCCCCAACAGTGAATCGTTTCAAGATCAGCGATACGCCGCTCGACGGCCTCAAGCTGCTCGAGCGCCTGGTGTTGCGCGACCCGCGCGGCTCGCTCGAGCGCATGTTCTGTGCGAACGACTTGGGCGCGATTCTCGGCGTGCGCAGCGTCGTGCAGATCAATCGCACCGTCACCGCGCGCCGCGGCGTCGTTCGCGGCATGCACTTCCAGCGGGCTCCGCATGCGGAATGCAAGATCGTGAGTTGTCTGCGCGGCGAGGTGTTCGACGTGGCCGTCGATCTGCGCGCGGGCTCGCCCACGTTCCTGCGCTGGCATGCACAGATGCTCAGTGCCGGCAATGCAGCGACTTTCTTCATACCGGAGGGTTTCGCGCACGGCTTGCAGACCCTGACGGACGATTGCGAGATGCTCTACCTGCACACTGCAGCCTACACGCCCGAATTCGAGGGCGGCATATCGCCGCGCGATCCGCGCCTGGCGATCGACTGGCCGTTGCCGATCAGCTTTCTTTCCGAGCGCGATGCCGCGCATCCGCCGCTCGATTCCGGATTTCGGGGGCTCGACTCGTGAAGTGTCGCCACTGTGCGGCCAGCGTCACGCTGCCATTCATCGATCTGGGAACTGCGCCGCCGTCGAACGCGTATCTGCGCGCCGACGCGCTCGCCGCACCCGAGGTCTACTATCCGTTGCGCGTATCGGTGTGCGAGTCGTGCTGGCTGGTGCAGACAGAAGACTTCGCGCGACCGGATGTGCTGTTCGATGCCGACTACGCCTATTTTTCATCGACGTCGAAGGGCTGGCTCGCGCACTGTGCACGCTACGCGGCGGACATCACGGCGCGGCTCGGCCTCGACCGCAGCAGCTTCGTCGTGGAAGTGGCTGCCAATGACGGTTACCTGCTGAAGAACTTCGTCGCGGCCGGCATTCCCTGTCTCGGTATCGAGCCGACCGCCGGCACCGCGGCCGCGGCCGAGGCGGCGGGCGTGCCCACGCTGCGCCGGTTCTTCGGTGCAGCGCTGGCGGCTGAGCTGGCGGGCGCCGGGCAGCTCGCCGATCTGATCATCGGCAACAACGTCTACGCCCACGTCCCGGACATCAACGATTTCACGGCCGGGCTGCGGACGCTGCTGCGGCCGGGCGGCACGATCACGCTGGAATTTCCGCATCTGCTGCGCCTGGTCGAGCAGGTGCAGTTCGACACCGTGTATCACGAGCATTTCTCCTATCTGTCGCTCGCAACCGTGGCCACGATCTTTCGCGCCGCCGGCCTGCGCATCTGGGATGTCGAGCAGCTGCCGACCCACGGCGGAAGTCTGCGGGTCTACGGTTGTCACGCCGCCGATGACCGCAAGACGACGCCCGCAGTTGCCGCGCTGCTGCGCGAAGAGCAGGAGCAGGGACTCAACGACACCGCTGTCTATCGTCGCTTCCAGGTGCGCGCGGATGCTCTCAAAGACGAGCTGCTGCGGTTCCTGGTCGAGCAGAAGCGCGCCGGCAAATCCGTGGGCGCCTACGGCGCCGCTGCCAAGGGCAATACGCTGCTCAACTACGCCGGGATCAAGCCCGACTTGCTGCCGTTCGTCGTCGATGCGGCGCCTGCCAAGCAAGGCAGGTACATGCCGGGCAGTCGCATTCCGATCCTCGCGCCTGACTCGTTGCGCGAGCGCCGACCGGATTTCGTGCTGATCCTGCCGTGGAACATTGCACCCGAGGTGCGGGATCAGTGTCGTTTCGTCCGCGAGTGGGGCGGACGCTTCGTGACCGCGGTTCCGCAACTTCTCATCGAGTAACACGCATGCAACAGATCCCGGTATTCAAGCCCCTCATCGAGCAGGACGAGATCGGCGCGGCAGTCGCCTCACTCGAGCTCGGTTGGCTCGGCATGGGGAGCTACGTCGGTCGGTTCGAGGAGGCGCTGCGCCAGTTCGTCGGCACCGAGGACCGGCACGTCGTCGCCGTCAACACCGGCCATTCCGCCCTGCACCTGGCGATGATGCTCATCGGCGTGCAGCCGGGCGACGAGGTCATCACGCCCTCGTTCAACAACATCGCGGATTTCCAGGCGATTCTCGCGGCGGGCGCCAAACCGGTCCTGTGCGATATCCGCGAGGACACGTTGTGCATCGATGTGGCGAAGGCCGAGGAGCTGGTCGGGCCGCGGACGCGGGCGATCGTGCCGATGGATTACGATTGCTGCCTCGCGGATCACGACGCGATCGCCGACCTGGCGCGTCGCCGCGGGCTGCGCGTAGTGCACGACGCCGCGCACTCGTTCGGCTCCTTCTACAAGACGAAGAAGATCGGCAGCTTCTCCGACATCTGCATGTTCAGCTTCGATCCGGTCAAGACGATCACCTGCATCGACGGCGGCGCCTTGATCGTCAGGACAGCGGAGGAAGTGGAGCTGCTGCACGAGATGCGGCTGATCGGCATGGGGCAGCCCGCCAAGCTGATGTACGGCAATCAGCGCGCCTGGACCTATGACGTGAAGCGTCTCGGCTTCCGCTACCATATGCCGAACCTGCATGCGGCGATCGGGCTGTCGCAGATCGGGAAAATGGAGCAGATCACGCGCTCGCGCCAGGCGTCGTCCCGCCT
>Ga0075419_10001777_pt1 | contig 14002 bp, 12 predicted proteins | sample SoiMetdeltSBSDD3_FD_76900 | JGI IMG/M metagenome (GOLD analysis project Ga0075419, IMG submission 76900) | Bulk soil microbial communities from a Populus tree surrounding site in Tennessee, USA - Soil MetaG P. deltoides SBSDD3 | ecosystem: Environmental > Terrestrial > Soil > Tree plantation... | reverse complement strand
AAAAGCTACCGGGCATACCGTGAGCAGCAGGTGACTACCATCAGAGAAACACAGGCATTGATCGCAAAAAGGAAAGAGGATCAGCTTGCCAAAAAAAGACAAAAAGATAATGCACTCAAAAATCAAACCGAACAAGCCAGGGCGCTGGAAGGACAGAAAAAAGAGAAGAACGAGGTGTTATCACAACTAAAATCACAGGAAAAAGACCTGCAAAAACAAATAGCGACTAAAAAGAAAAAGGACAGAGAACTTCAAAATGCGATTGCCGGTCTTGTTAGAAGAGAGATAGAGGCTGCAAAAAAGAAAGCAGCAGATGAAGCCGCAAAGAACAAACCAGTTACCACCGATCCAACCACATCAGTAACACCGGGCGTTACCAAAAAGCCTGCTGCTACTAAAACAGAAAGTTATCTTGAATTTAATGCGGAGGATAAAGCATTGGGAGCAAGTTTTGAAAGCAACAAAGCCAAACTGCCATGGCCTGTTGACCAGGGTTATGTATGTACTCATTTTGGATATTACCAGATCGAAGGCACTAAATTAAAAGATAACAGCCCGGGTATTTCAATTTGCACGCCACAGGCCGGACTGGGTGTGAAGGCAGTTTTTGATGGTGAGGTAAAGGCTGTATTTAATATCGGTGATACCAAGTCTGTGATGATCCAGCACGGTAAGTATTTTACTGTGTACAGTAATCTTGGATCAGTAAGTGTATCAAAAGGAGCTGAAGTAAAAAGAGGCCAGATGATTGGGAAGGTGGGAGAAGATGAATCAGATGGTGATGGCGGTAAACTTGATTTCCTTTTAATGATCGAAAATAAAAACGTGAACCCTGAACAGTGGTTGCGTAAATAATTTCTACAACCGTTGGAAAATAAAAGTCATCCGTCACTGGCGGATGACTTTTTGTTTATAAGAACTTCTCGTAGAGATTTTCGTAAAGAGGAATGATATTGCCAATGTCGAATTTCTTTGCATGCGCTGCAGCTCTTTCCCGGAATTGCTTCAATACTTCATTGTCCCGTAGAATTTTTATCGCCTGTTGCCCCATTGCTTTTACATCTCCAATATCACCCATATAACCTGTTTCTCCCGGGATATTTATTTCTTTTAAACCGCCTGCATTGGTGGTAACAACTGGCACACCAGCCGCCATTGCTTCCAACGCAGCCAAGCCAAAACTCTCATATTCTGATGGCAACAGGAAAAGATCAGCGATGGCTAAAATATCTTCCATCTGTTCCTGCTTACCCACAAACCGTACTTCATCAATAAGATTCAATTCGCGGCAAAGATCCTCTGCTGCAGGTCTTTCCGGTCCATCACCAACAAGCATTAAGCGACTCGGGATTTTATCATTTAATTCTTTAAAGATCCTGATCACATCGGGAATACGTTTTAGCTTTCTGAAGTTGGATGCATGCATCACCACTCTCTCGCCATTGGGAGCGATCATCTTTTTGAAAGCATCAATTGGTTTGCGATTGAAACGACTTACATCAACGAAGTTTTTAATTACCTCAATATCTTTTGTTATTTTGAAATGCTTGTATGTTTCATTACGAAGATTTTCCGAAACAGCAGTGATCGCATCGCTTTCATTAATGGAAAATGTAACAACAGGAGCGTAGGTCTTGTCTCTTCCTACAAGTGTGATGTCTGTTCCATGCAATGTTGTAATAACCGGGATATTTTTTCCTTCTTTCTTTAGAATTTGTTTGGCCATATACGCGGCGGAAGCATGTGGAATAGCATAATGCACATGAAGCAGATCGAGATTATTATTCTTGATCACGTCAACCATGGTGCTGGCCAAAGCCGTTTCATACGGCGGGTAATCAAACAAGGGATACGTGGGCACCTGTACCTCGTGATAAAAGATATTTGGAGTAAAGGCACCCAGGCGAACCGGCTGCTGATAAGTAATAAAATGGACCTGGTGACCCTTTTGTGCCAGCGCCTTTCCTAACTCTGTTGCTAAAACTCCTGAACCGCCGAATGTGGGATAACAAACAATTCCTATTCGCATGGTTTTGGTAATCGTCATAAGTGCCCGAAGGTAGTTACTTAAATAATATCAGGAGTTGCCGCTTATATCAATAATTTGTTACAAAACCAGTCATTCTTTATTTTCAGCTTTTAAACACTACACATGAAAAATTTCGTATTTGTTGCTGCCAATTTATTGTTTGCATTAACGAGTTTTTCCCAAAAGGAAGATTCATCAATGATCAAAAGGATCTCCGATGAGATCCTCACGAATGGGAAAGCATATGATAATCTTCGTCATCTTACAAAGCAGATTGGCGGTAGGCTGGCTGGTTCACCGCAAATGGTGCTCGCTGAGCAATGGGGTGAAAAGCTGATGAAAGAAAGTGGCGCAGACAAAGTGATCATGCAGGAGTGTACAGTGCCTCATTGGGTAAGAGGCGGTCAGGATAAAGCAAAAGTGTCAGGTGGTAAAAACCTGGACGTGGTTGCGCTGGGTAATTCAATGGGTTCAGGAAAAAAAGGAGTAGCTGCACCTGTATTGCTTGTTAATTCCTTTGATGAACTTGAAAAAAAGAAAGATGAAGTAAAAGGAAAGATTGTTTTTTATAATTATAAGTTCAATCCCACTTTTGTTCAAACGTTTCGCTCTTATGGTGACGCATCGCAGTATCGCGGAAATGGTCCCAGTCGTGCTTCAAAATATGGTGCGGTCGCTGTGATTGTACGAAGTATGAGTCATAGCGTGGACAACAATCCGCATACGGGTGCTACAAGATATGTTGATTCATTTCCTAAAATTCCTGCCGTGGCAATTGGTTTACGAGATGCTGATTGGTTGGCAAATGAATTACAGCGTTCATCGTTAACAGTTGAATTAAAAACAAATGGCCATTTTCTTGACAGCGCCATTGGACATAACGTAATTGGTGAGTTAACTGGTTCCGAGTTTCCAAATGAGATCATCACTGTTGGTGGTCACCTCGATAGCTGGGATAATTGCGAAGGCGCTCACGATGATGGTGCAGGTTGTGTACAAACAGTTGAAATACTCAGAGCATTTAAAGCGCTTGGCTATAAACCAAAGCGTACCATCCGTTTTGTTTTGTTTGCAAATGAAGAGAATGGTTTGCGCGGCGGCAATGAATATGCTGAAGAAGCCAAAGCAAAAAATGAGAAACACATTTTCGCATTAGAAAGTGATGCAGGTGGTTTTACACCAAGGGCATTTGGATTTACTATGAGTGAAGAACAGTTTCAAAAAGTCTTACAATGGAGGTCATTGATAGCTCCCTATGGTTGCAGTGAGTTCAACCGCGGCGGTGGTGGCGCAGACATTGGTCCTCTCAGAAGAGCATTTCCAACCACGGCGTTAGCGGGGTTATCCCCGGATTCTCAACGTTACTTCGACATTCATCATGCAAGAAATGATGTATTTGAAAATGTAAATAAAAGGGAGTTGGAGTTAGGGGCAGTAAATATGGCAGCATTGATCTATTTGATAGATAAGTATGGCTTATAGGGATTATTGATTATTTATTATTGATTATTGAGGGGTGAATAGTCAGTAATCAATAATTAATAATCACTCGAGAAGTTTTTTGACTGCAGCATTGACGGATGCAAACGGAAAAGAAGTAACAACCTGCTGCATCTGGTTTTTTATTTCTTCTGTGCAAAGATTCCCGATCGATCCTTCATGGGTATGATGAATGGAAGCATCATATTTGAAGTTACCTGCTTCAATGTCTGATCCTACTTTTTTATAAGCATCGCGGAACGGCATTCCGGCATTTACCAGTTTATTTACTTCTTCTACACTAAACAGGTACTTATATTTTTCATCGGCAAGAATATCTTTGTTGATCTCGATATTACTTAACATCAATCCGGCCATTTCAATACAATCTCTCAAAGTCCTGAATGAGGGGAACAAATGTTCTTTCAATAATTGCAGATCACGATGATAACCTGAGGGAAGATTGGTTGTCATCATCGTTATTTCATTCGGTAATGATTTTATCCTGTTGCAGTGTGAACGAATTAGCTCAAATACATCCGGATTTTTCTTATGCGGCATAATGCTGCTGCCGGTTGTCAGTTCATCAGGAAAAGAAATAAATCCAAAATTCTGATTGAGATACAGACAGGCATCCATGCTCAGCTTGCTGAGCGTGTCAGCAACATTTGCCAATGCTTGTGCAATGACTCTTTCAGTTTTTCCCCTGCCCATTTGTGCATACACCACGTTATAATTCAGATCGGCAAACCCGAGCAACTTTGTTGTAAGTGTCCTGTCGATCGGAAATGATGAACCATAACCTGCAGCAGATCCCAGCGGGTTTTTATTTGCAATATCATAAGCAGCTTTAATAGTTACTGCATCATCCACCAGGCTCTCTGCATAAGCGCCAAACCATAAACCAAATGAAGAGGGCATTGCTAATTGTAAATGCGTATAACCGGGCAACAGGTGATCTTTATATTTTTCACTTTGAGTTTGCAGCAACTCAAAGAAAGCTTGGATGGCTTTTACCAACTCCTCCAGCTCACTTCTTAAAAACAATTTAATATCCACCAGCACCTGGTCATTTCTGCTTCTTGCACTATGAATTTTCTTTCCGACATCGCCCAGCTTTTGTGTAAGCAATAATTCAACTTGTGAGTGGATGTCTTCGACATTGTTGTCAATGGTGAATGATGAATGGTGAATAGTTGCGTAAATATTTTGAAGCTCTTTGACTAAAGCATCTTTTTCTTCTTTTGTCAATAACCCCACTGTTTCCAGCATCGTTACATGTGCTATGGAACCCAGTACGTCAAATGGTGCAAGCATCAGATCAAACTCCCTGTCGTTGCCAACAGTGAATTGTTCTACTACTTTTAATGATATTTTATCTTTTTGCCAGAGCTTCATGCTGGTTGCTGGTTTCTTGTTGCGCGTTGCTGGTTGCTGGTTAAGAAACCGGTAACCAATACCCAGCAAGCCTAAAATAAAACTTGTTCTAATAATTGAATATACAACTCAATTCCATTTTTTATTTCATCGATGTAAATATACTCATCGGCAGTATGACTTCTCGCACTATCACCGGGGCCGATTTTCAACGTCGGAAAAGTCATTAATGCTTTATCAGAGGTTGTAGGGGAACCATAATAAGTTCGCTTTAGATTTAATCCCGCTTTTACGATCGGGTGATCTAATTCGATTGCACTTGATCTTAGCCTTGTACTTCTTGGTTTTATTTCGCAGCTAACATGGGCCCTGATAATGTCAAGCATATCTTCAAATGTGTAAAACTCGTTTACCCGGCAATCGACAACAAATCTGCATTGCGGAGGAACGACATTATGTGCTTTGTTTTCGGTTTCAATTACCGTTACACTCATTTTTACCAGTCCCAGCAGATCAGAAACCTTATCAAATCTGTAACTGCTGAACCATTCAATATCCTTCACTGCTTTATAGATCGCATTTTCGCCTTCCTCTCTTGCTGCATGGCCTGCTTTACCTTCAGCAGTACAATCCAGTACCATCAATCCCTTTTCAGCCACAGCCATATGCATTTGAGTAGGCTCACCTACGATCCCGAAATCAATTTTTCCTAACCGGGGCAACAACGATTCAATACCATTATGACCTGAGATCTCTTCTTCTGCCGTTGCAGCAATGATCAGATTATATTTCAGATCGGCTTTGTTATAATAGAAAAGGAAAGTTGCAATTAAAGACACAAGGGAGCCACCAGCGTCATTACTTCCAAGGCCAAATAACTTTCCACTCTTTGTAATAGGGGAGAAGGGATCCAGGGTATAACCCTTATTCGGCTTTACGGTGTCATGATGTGAGTTGAGAAGTATTGTTGGCTTTTGTTCATCAAAGAATTGATTCTTTGCCCAAATGTTATTGAGATAAACATTTGTCTTAACACCATGCCTGGTTAAAAACTGTTCGATGATATCAGCAGTATTATCTTCTTCTTTGCTAAAGGAAGGCATCGCAATCAATTCCTTTAATAAACCGATCGCGGCGGCTTGTAATCCGATCGCTATCGGATCTCCTCCGCTGGTTGAGGCTTTCGAAGATTCATTATGTTTTGCCTTTTCACTCATTTACAATTGTGGTTCCTGATCTTCCGGTGATCAGTTCTCCAAGGTTTTCTGCTTTGCCGATAATGACTTTATTCACACCGCTGTTCAGGGCAGCAAAAGCATTGTCCAGTTTTGGTATCATGCCGGCAAATATTTTTTCTTCTTTTTTTAGTTCTTTGTAGTAAGACGGGTTAAGACTATTTATTACTGTGCGTTCATCATCTGCATCCAGGAGCACACCGGCTTTTTCAAAAGAATAGATCAGCTTCACTTCATATTCATGGCTTAATGCTTTTGCAATTTCCTGCGCAATGGTATCAGCATTTGTATTTAATAGTTGCCCGCCCATATCGTGAGTGATGGGGGCGAAAACTAAAGAAAGATTTTGTTGCAGTAAATTTTTTAACAGGGGAACATTCACAGTGTCCACATCACCTACATAGCCAAAGTCAATTGCCGGGTGTTTTCTTTTATGGGCAAGTATCATGTCGCCATCAACACCGCAAAGCCCCATGGCATTGCATTCAAAACTCTGTAATTGGGCAACAATATTTTTATTTACATAACCTGCATACACCATCGTTACGATCTTCAGGGTTTCCGCATCAGTTATTCGTCGCCCATCGATCATTTTTTGTTCCACTTTCATTTTCTCGGCCAGCTTTGTTGCCAGTTTGCCGCCGCCATGCACTAATATTTTTTTATCATCCATGGAAGCAAATACTTTGAGGAATGATGAAAGTTTTTTTTCATCATCGATAATATTGCCGCCAATTTTTATGACATAAAGCTTATTCATTCCTGCGTAATATTTCTGCAAGCACCGCTTGTGCCGCCCATACCCTGTTACCTGCCTGTTGTGTCACAATGCTCATTTCGCCATCAAGTATCTCATCGTTCAGTTCAACGTTTCTTCTTACAGGCAGGCAATGCATTACTTTGGCATTATTGGTGACGGCCCATCTTTTTTTCTTTAACTGCCATTTGGGGTCGTTGGTATAAATTTTACCATAATCATTATAAGTGCTCCAGTTCTTAACATAGACAAAGTCGGCATCTTTCAATGCTTCCTCCTGGTTATGCGTGATCGTTGCGCCCGTTGTAAATTCTTCACTTAATTCATAATCTTCGGGATGAGTAATAACAAAATCTGCCTTACCCCAGGCATTTATCCATTGAGCAAAGCTATTAGCCACACATTGCGGTAACGGCTTTACATGCGGCGCCCAGGTGAGAACAATTTTAGGTTTACGATTTACGTCCCGATAGCTATCGGGATCGGATTTGTTGATCTCTTCTGTAATCGTGATGATGTCTGTGAGTGATTGCAACGGATGCAATGTGGCGCTTTCCAAACTCACGACAGGAATACCTGCATACTTGATGAATTGTTTAATGTACAGCTCACTGTAGTCATCCTCACGATTCTTCAACGAAGGAAAAGTACGGATAGCGAGTATGTCAAAATACTTTCCAAGTATTGGGGCAGCATCTTTTACATGTTCAACAGTGTTGCCACTCATGATGGCTTCATCTTCAAATTCAAGGGCCCATCCTTCCTGGCCGACATTAAAAACAATACATTCCATTCCCAGGTTTTGCGCAGCGAGCTGAGTGCTCAACCGCGTACGCATGCTTGGATTCAGAAACAGGCAACCAATACGTTTATTGGCGCCAAGTGCCTTATCCGAAAATGGATTTGATTTGTATGCCAATGCCGATAATACCAGCGTATCGATCTTTCTTACATCATGAACTGAAATGAACTGTTTCAAATTTCGAATGTTTATTTTTTATTTGTACTCCGTAGCTTGCGCCACCGCTAAAGGTTTAGCGTACGCGGTTAGCAAAGGAGTATGAATTAAGCTGTCGTACTACTATTAAACTTCGTTGCGTCGCACTCTTCAACTCCATAGCACTGCTCAACTTTATTTGCCGTGTATGCAGTTCTTTGCTTTTAGATTGCTTCGGCTTACGTTATCAACCCGCGAAACCTGACTAGTTACTATTGTAAGCCTCGCAATGACGAAGACCCTGCGGGGCACGAGAAAATCCCAGTCTCGCGGAATATTCGTCATTGCGAGGCCGACAGGTGAACATACCTTCGTCCTTAGTTCGCTAAGGCCGAAGCAATCTAAACTGAAAAGCCTGTCCAACAAAGAATTCATCCTGCAGTTTCCTGCAATAAAGCTATTTCTTCTTTTATAGAATCAATGAACTGTTCAGCATCTCTTTTTTTCAATGCCAAAGATGGCAGCAACCTGATCACATTTGGTTTTGCTTCGCCGGTAAATATCTTTTGGTTCCAGAGCAAATTCTTTTTCAGATCTTTTAATTCTTCCGGTACATCAAAACCTATCATCAGGCCACGACCTCTTACATTCTTTAATTCAGGTATGACTTCCAATTCATCTCTTAAATACTTTCCAATTGATGTGGCATTACCCATCAGTTTCTCCTCTTCTATAACTTCAAGTACCGCCAGTGCAGCAGCGCAGGCCAAGTGATTACCGCCAAATGTTGTTCCTAATTGAAAATGTTTCGGCTTAATATGCGGGGCAATGATGATACCAGCAACCGGAAAACCATTCCCCATTCCCTTTGCCATGGAATAAATATCTGCATTTACTCCTGCAAAGTCATGACAGAAGAATTTTCCGCTTCTTCCATAACCGCATTGAACACTGTCGGCAATATACACGGCGCCATATTCATCGCAAAAGCTTCTTATCTTTTGAAGAAAAGAGTTTTCGGCCACATTGATACCCCCCACGCCCTGTATACCTTCAATTATAACCGATGAGATTTCTTTTCCATTCTTTTTAAAACACTCTTCCAAAGCTGCTTCATCATTTAAAGGAAGAAAGATCACATTATCGGTTTCATTTACCGGGGCGATATAATTCTTATTATCAGTTGCAGCCACGGCCAGGGAAGTTCTGCCATGAAACGATTTATTGAATGCGATGATCTTTTTCTTTCCATTATGAAAAGAAGCCATCTTCAACGCATTCTCGTTTGCCTCAGCGCCACTATTACAGAGAAAAAGTTGATAATCCTCTTTACCGGACACTTTTCCCAGTTTAGTTGCAAGTTCCTGCTGTAAAGGAATTTTTACGGAGTTGGAATAGAATGCAATTTTCTCCAATTGGTCTTCGATTCTTTTCACCCAATGCGGATGCGTGTGACCTATGCTTATGACGGCATGGCCACCATACAAATCAAGGTATTGCTCACCTTTATCATCCCACACATAGGAGCCTTTTGCTTTTACAATTGTTACGTCGTTGATCGGATATACGTCGAATAAATTCATTTTTTAAGATTTTGCCACGGAGACACGGAATTGTTTCCCTATTTCTGTGGCGATTAAAAATAATTTGCTTTAAGATTTAGCCCAGCGGTTTCATTCAATCCAAACATCAGGTTCATATTCTGAATGGCTTGCCCGCTGGCGCCTTTTAATAAGTTATCAGCAACCGAATGAATGACTAGTATACTGCCAACTTTTTCCAGTTGAATAACACATTTATTAGTATTGACCACTTGTTTGAGAAATACCGGTTCTTTGGTGACATGGGTAAACGGATGACCAGCATAAAAATCTTTGTACAGGTCACCAAGTTCTTCAAGGGTCTTGTCAGTGTGGATTTGTGAGCTGATGAAAATTCCTCTGGTGAAATCACCACGCCACGGGACAAAATGCACACTTATGTCACCCGACGCTTGTAATTGCTGCAGCGATTCGTGTATTTCGCCAAGGTGTTGATGCGTTAAGGTTTTGTAAGCCTGGATATTGTTCGCTCTCCAGCTAAAATGAGAAGTTGCTGTAAGACTTTGACCGGCACCCGTACTTCCCGTAATGCCTGTTGAATAAACTTCATTTAGCAAACCGGCTTTTGCGAGTGGTAATAAACCGAGTTGAATTGTTGTTGCAAAGCAACCTGGGTTTGCTACATTATTGGCTGATTTGATCTTGTCTCTGTTTAATTCAGGTAAACCGTACACAAAGTTTCTGGTTCCTTGTTGCTGATTGCTGGTTAAGCGAAAGTCATTTGCCAGGTCAACTACTTTAACCTCGTCCGCAATTTTATTTTCCGCCAGAAATTTTTTTGATTCACCATGTCCCAGACATAAAAACAAAACATCAACATCATTATTCAGCTCACCGGAGAATTTCAAGTCGGTATCGCCCAGCAGATCCTGGTGAACCGCATGGACCGGTTTGCCCGCATTGCTGCGACTATGAATAAAAGAAACAGATGTACCCGGATGGTGGATCAACAAACGAATCAATTCACCACCCGTATAACCTGCGCCTCCAATTATTCCTACTCTAATTGACATCTCGCGTTTTTTAATGATCAGTAATTATTAATTACTGATTATTGATTATTGTCCTTGTTTACCGCTTCCCAAATTCTTGTCTGGTTTCCGAATATTTTACTAAAGCCTCTTACATCTTCACCCGCAAACCCTGTATTCATCTCGCCGTACTTTCCAAACTTGCTGCTCATGAGATCATATTTGCTGTCAATACCGGTTATTTGAAAACGATAGGGCATCAACTGAACAAATACTTCGCCAGTTACATTTTGCTGACTGTTTTCTAAAAACGCTTCGATATCTCTCATCACGGGGTCAAGTATCTGTCCTTCGTGCATCCAGTTGCCATAAAACTGTGCCAGTGTATCCTTCCATTGCAACTGCCATTTCGTGAGTACATGTTTTTCCAGGGCATGATGTGATTTCAGGATGATCATCGGTGCTGCTGCTTCAAAACCAACTCTTCCTTTAATTCCGATGATGGTATCACCAACATGAATATCCCTTCCGATACCATAAGGCCCCGCAATTTTTTGAACTTCCTGTATTGCTTCAGATGGATGATTGAACTCCTTTCCATTAACTTTTTTAAGCTCACCTTTTATAAATCCCAGTTCCAAATTCCCAATTCCTGTTTCTGTTACCTGTGTCGGCCATGCTTCTTCAGGCAACATTCCCTTTGAAGAAAGCGTTTCCTTACCGCCCACACTGGTTCCCCACAATCCTTTATTAATTGAATACATTGCTTTCTCAAAATTCATTTCGACACCCTTGCTTTTCAGATAAGCAATTTCTTCTTCACGACTTAGTTTCAGATCACGGATAGGAGTAACGATCTCCACACCGGGTATCATAATATGAAAGATCATATCAAAACGAACCTGGTCGTTGCCGGCGCCGGTACTTCCATGTGCCACTGCTTTTGCATCTAATTTTTTTACATGCTCGGCAATATGCAATGCCTGGCTTAATCTTTCAGCCGATACCGAAAGCGGGTAAGTATTATTCTTTAAGCAATTTCCATAAATAAGATATTTGATGATGCGTTCGTAGTATCCCTTAATGGCATTTACAGTTGTATGAGTTTTTACTCCAAGCTTGTAAGCGTGGGCTTCGATCTTCTTTAATTCATCATCACTAAAACCACCGGTGTTCACAATAATGCTGTGTACCTCGTAGCATTTTTCTTCGCTGAGGTATTTTACACAGTAAGTAGTATCGAGTCCACCACTAAAACCAAGTACAATTTTTTCTGCCATTTCTTTATTTGTTGAATAGAATTGTTGTTGTACAGGAGTTTCCAATTTTGCTGCTTCGCCACGCAAAATTGCGCAACCAAAGCTAAATAGTAGCAATACTGCTGGTCACAAAATTATCTTACATATTAAAAAAGTATTGGAGAAAAGTTTTAGGCTTTGCACCTTCATCGCTACCCCGTCCGTCTGGATCATCCCCGTCCGTACCGGACCGGGCGGGCGGGCGGGCATTCTCATCTTTCTTTTTTAAAAATGGTTTTAGGAATTTCCATCGTTTGAATTGGAGCAATCTTTCAAGACCGGATTTATTTTCTTCAAAGAATTGTTTGGTCTCTTCAGGTTTGTAATGATCTTTTGGATCGTATAGCATCGCAGTGCAAAAACAATTCTTTCTTTCCTTGCTCATGAGGGTTTCATAATTCACACAGCTCTTACAACCGGCCCAGAAAGCTTCATCTTGTGTAAGCTCGGAATATGTTACTGGTTCATAACCCAATTCACTGTTGATCTTCATTACCGCAAGACCCGTGGTCAAACCGAAGATTTTTGAATCAGGATATTTTTCCCTGGACAGATTGAATATTTTTTTCTTGATCGCTTTTGCAACACCACTTTTTCTGTATTCGGGAGCGACAATAAGTCCACTATTTGCCACATACTCGCCATGACCCCAGGTTTCGATATAGCAAAAGCCAACCCATGTACCATCTGTTGTGACAGCGATCACAGCTTTGCCTTCGTTCATTTTTTGGGCAATGTATTCGGGACTCCGTTTGGCAATGCCTGTTCCTCTTGCCTTTGCACTCTCAGCCATTTCATTGGTGATCGTTTCAGCATAATGAACATCATCAGGAGTGGCTACACGAATAATTATATTTTGATTGTCCAACTTGAAATATTGATTTGATGAGGATGACCAATCCAAAAATCATGCGGGGTGCAGTTCACTGACAGGGACCGTGGTGAGGGGCTCGTCCTGTCAGATCAAACGTCGAGGTCGTGGAGAGAAAGCAAACACATCAAAACCTACAGCATAAACCTCTGTAGCGTCCGGCCCATGAAAGGCAACCTGCTTGGTATGTGTTAAAAGATTTGTCACTTTCTGAACTGTATTTTTGTTTGAACACAAAAGTAATTAAATAATTGAGTTATTTGAACAATTTTTTCTTAATAGTTATTTCGATAACAACTGTTTGGGAAAGTTTAACCTCATATTGTTAAGATGCATGTAAGAGAAAGATAGCTGGTCGTTTATGAATGTCCGGTTTGTTCTTCTTCCAGTCGCCAATTGTTTTTGTTTTGATAAATTCCTTTTCACCAGTAAGATCAACTGCAATGCAGATTTTAGTTGATGACCGGCAGTTACTGAGCAATGCATCGATCAATTGATTGTTTCGATAAGGCGTTTCAATAAATATCTGCGTGCAATTCTTTTTTGCTGATTCGGTTTCGAGCTCTTTAATGATTTTACTTCTTTCATGATCTTTTATCGGCAAATAGCCATTGAACCTGAATTGCTGTCCATTCATACCACTGGCCATTAGGGCAAGTAAGATCGAATTGGGACCAACCAGGGGCTTCACCTCAATATTTAAATCCTGGGCGATCGCTACTAATTGCTGCCCAGGATCGGCAATTCCGGGGCAACCAGCTTCGCTGATGATGCCAATTGTTTTTTCTTCTTTTATTTTCTGTTTGAAAACGATCAACGGATCGTATGTGTCAGGCCCCTGTAAGGGTCCCGACACGGGGTACCATTCGTAATTGTCGATCACGATTTCTTTATCAAGTTTTTTCAAAAAACGGCGGGCCGTTTTTTCTTCTTCCACAAAAAATGACTGGCATTGTTTAACGGCATCAATAATATATGATGGCATCGATTGCAAACCTTCTTCGTGAAGCAAACTGGGAATTAAATATACAGTGGCTGCCACGCTAATCGGTTTTAACTTTTATAACGCTGAGGCTGGAAGCAATGATGGCGAATGCCGGTGCAAATACAATTACCACATGCATGAGATAAAAAACGATCCCATTACCGATAGAGAGTCCTTTGTGACGACCGGAATAGAAAATGGATTTCTGGAGGCTGAATTCATTTTTTGCCAATCGATAGTCCAGCATTGAAAAGCCATAATAATAACATTCGACAATTACGGCAATTAATGGAGTGATCCAGCCAACAACAGGTATCAGCGAAAGAAATATCAAACCAATCATATATAATGTTTGTACCCCGGCATTACGTAACGCCAGCCGGATCCCCCTTTTTGCATCCGGTAGTATCTCTTTGAGATTGAATTTATATTCCCTGTTATCGATTATTGCCTCAGTTTTTT
>Ga0075419_10001774_pt1 | contig 14009 bp, 18 predicted proteins | sample SoiMetdeltSBSDD3_FD_76900 | JGI IMG/M metagenome (GOLD analysis project Ga0075419, IMG submission 76900) | Bulk soil microbial communities from a Populus tree surrounding site in Tennessee, USA - Soil MetaG P. deltoides SBSDD3 | ecosystem: Environmental > Terrestrial > Soil > Tree plantation... | reverse complement strand
GGACGTCCACAGCTGCCCCTTGGCCACCAGGTCCAGCGCCGGCGGTGGACCCTCGGCCTGCGGCGGTGGCGGCTCCGACGTCACATTCGGCCCGAAGTCCACTATGGACTCCGTGTCTTCGTCCGGGAGCCCGTTGACGGACACCCCGCCCCCCTGCACGTGGCGCCAGTCCTGCACCTGGAGCAGACCGCCGGCGAACCCGAACACCGCCACGACGGTCGCCACACTGGCCAGGGCGCGGCGCCGGCGGCGCTGGGCGCGGCCGCTCCGGATCGCCCGACCGGCCACGTCGGACGGCGATGGCGTCTCGTCGACCGCTGCGGTGAACGTCGCCCGCAACTCTTCCTCGAGCATGATCACCGCCCCTCACCGTGGCTCATCGGTCCGGCCATCAGCTGACCGAGCAGGTCCGGCAGGTCGGGGATGTCGGGGATCAGCGCTTCGGCCTCGCCCGCCTCTACCGGTTCCAGCTCGGCCGGTACCGACTCGACGGTCGCCTCTGCCGGGACCGGCTGCTTCGGAATCGGCCGGCGGCGCGTGGTGGCGGCAGCGCCGGTGGCGGCCGGGCGCACCGGCGCCAGCCCCGCCTCGGCCAGGCGCTGGCGCAGCGTCGCGAGCGCGCGCGAACACTGGCTCTTGACCGTACCGACCGAGACGCCGAGCAACTGGGCGGTCTGCGCCTCGGACATGTCCTCGTAGAACCGCAGCACGAGCACGGCCCGCTGGCGCGTCGGCAACGCCTTGACGTACCGCCACAGCGCGTCGCGCTCGACTCGCTCGTCCTGCCCGTCGCCGGCGGCCCGCTCGGGCAGTACCTCGGTCGGCCGCTCGCCGTGCCAGCGCCGCCGCCACCAGCTCGTGGCCGTGTTGACCAGAACGCGCCGGGCGTACGGCTCGACCGCCTCGATCTGGCCCAGCCGCTTCCACGCCAGATAGGTCTTTGTCAATGCGGTTTGCAGTAGGTCCTCGGCCGTCGCCCAGTCCCCGGCGAGCAGGTACGCCGTCCGCAGGAGGGCAGCCGAGCGAGCCGCGACAAATTCGCGGAACTCCTCCTCGAGCGTCGGCCGCCCAGTCACGAACCCTCCCCCGCCGCGCACGACCCGAACCGGTCGCCGCCTCAGCCTACCCAGGACGGCAACGGGCGGGAGTCCGTCGTCCGGCCCATCAGCGGTAGTCCGGTCTATGAGCCGTCGTCCGCCTTGACCTCGTCCGGGGTGTTGCCCAACCTCGCCTCGACGGCCTGCGGCTCGTACATCTCCTCGACCACACGCAGGTAGAGCTCATTCGGATTGGGCAGGTGGTTGATCTCGCGGAGCGCCTGCTCCTGGCCGGCCGACTCCAGCACGAACGTGCCGTAGTTGAGCATCCGGCCCAGCGGCGACTGCTCGTACTTCATGTCGGTCACGCGCAGCAGCGGCATCATGGCGACCCGCCGGGCGATGATGCCGCTGACCACCATCACGCGCTTGTTCGTGAGGATGAACCGGTCGAAGAACCAGTCGGCGACCCTCCAGGCGGCCCAGCCCATCACGCCGATCCAGACCAGTACCGCGACCGTGGTAAGCCCGGACGCCGCGCTGTGCTTGGCGAGGAAGCCGGAGAAATAGCCGAGCGCGAAGGTCGCGATCGTCCCGATGATGAACTGCGGCATGAGGTGGATCCAGTGCCGCTTCCACTCGCCGCGGTAGCGCTCGGTCGGGAACAGGTACCGCGAGACGAGCCCGCTGGGCTCTTCCTCGAGCGGCAGGATGCGGCCCTGGCCGGGGGCGCCGGGCACGTCACCATGCAGACCGGCAAGCTCCTCGCGGGTTGGCGGCAACGGGTAGTCACCGACCGGAGCGGATGCCACGTAGCGCTGCGGCTCGGGTTGCTCCGGCACATCGGGACGCACGCGGGAGATACGTTCGGTGTCCCGCTCGGAAGCGGGACCCTCGTCTCCACCCTGCCGGGACGGCTCGCTCCCCATGCCGGTCAGGCGATGAGGCTGGTGAAGAAGTCGCCGAAGCCTTCCGCGATGTCCATCAGGCCGCCGCCCAAGGACTTGAACACGTTCGCCGCCGCGTCGGGCTGGTACGCGACATAGAAGATCAGGAACGCGATTCCGCCCCAGGTGAGGATCTTCTTGACCATCTCGGGCCTATCCCCCTCCCGCACGGCGCCGGATAGTCCGCCGCAAGGATACTCAGCGTATCAGTCGGTAGCCTCGATCGGCGCGTATCCGCAATCGACACGAAAACCGTTTCAGGCCCTGCCATGCAGGTAAGGAGAGGGTGCCCCATACACCAATTCCGGCGGTACCCATTCGGTCAGGTCGTGCAGCACGAGGTTGTCCAGCAACAGGTATCCGGCACTAGCCGGCCAGGCGACGGCGTACAGCCACAGCCCTCTCGCCTCGCCGACGTACGCGCTGCGGTCGTCGGCGCCGGAGGCGACTGCCCACAGTGGAGTCGGGTGCCCGGCCGCCTTCACCTTGGCGTGCGCCGCGGTCGTCTCCAGCTCGTCGGCCAGGTGCGGTCCCGGGTCCACGCCCGCGATGCCGGCGAACCGGGTACCGAGCCCGACTCCCGGTTCCTCGGCGACGAGGAGGATGTCGGCCGGGCCGCTGTCGAACGGTCCGGGCCCGCTGCAAGCGAGCGCGGTCGCCCGTACTCCGTCCCGCGCGTCACCCGCCCAGCCGACCCCGGTGACCGTCCAATGGGGAGGGAGGGGCCACGGGCACCACAGCGGCATCGACCGCTGGCTCTTTGTCGTCTGCGCGATCGCGGCCTCGACGATCTCGGGGCCGATGTGCTGGGCGACGTGCCATGGCGGCACGACGCCACAATGATCGCAACGCCACGGAGTGTGCATGAGATCCGGAGGTCGGACCGGACCACCGCAGCGCGGGCAACTCACTGCCACGCCCACAATCACTACAGTCCTTGGCGAAGGTGGCCGCCGTCAACCGGTTGCGCCGGTTTGTTCATGAAACTCGGGTGGTTCGGCATGTGTGCGAATCCAGGCATGCATCGCGATCCCGCTCGCCACGCCCGCATTGATGGATCTGGTCGAGCCGTACTGGGCGATCGAGAAGACCTCCGCACAAGCGGCCCGGGCGGCGGTCGACAGACCCGGGCCTTCCTGGCCGAAGAGCAGTACGAGGCGCCGGGGTAGGTCCACCGTCTCCAGCGGGCGGGACCCGGGAAGGTTGTCGACGCCGACGAGCGGTAGCCCGGCCTCGGCCGCCCACTCCACAAATTCCGAAATTGTCTCGTGATGGCGCACGTGTTGATACCGGTCCGTGACCATCGCACCACGCCGGTTCCATCTGCGCCGGCCCACCACGTGGACCTCGGCGGCGAGAAAGGCGTTCGCGTTGCGGACGACCGTGCCGATGTTCAGGTCGTGCTGCCAGTTCTCGATCGCCACGTGGAAGTCGTGCCGGCGCGTGTCGAGGTCCGCCACGATCGCTTCCCGCCGCCAGTACCGGTACCGGTCGACGACGTTGCGCCGGTCCCCACCGGCCAGCAGCTCCGGGTCGTACCACGGGTCGTCGGGCCACGGACCGGGCCACGGACCCACCCCGACTGCGTCTCCGCTGAACTCTTCGTCCACAGCCGTGCAGCCTAGGGTGTGGACATGCGTGGCTTGCTCTGGCGGAACGCTCTCGCGCTGACGACGTTCGCGGCGTTCGTGATCTTCCTCAGTTTGCAGGCGGTGTTCGGCTGGCAGGTCCGGAACGAGGAGTTGACCGAGGCCGGTCGGTCGGCGGACGGGTTCCTCGGGTACCTCTCGAGCGGCCACTTCGTCGAGGCGGTGTTCGAGAACTGGGAGTCCGAGTTCCTGCAGATGGGGGCGTACGTGTTGCTGACCGCCTACCTCGTGCAGGTCGGGTCACCGGAGTCCAAGCCGCTCGACGGTCACGACCGCGCCGAGGACCACCCCACCAAGGCGACCACCAAATCACCCCGCTGGTCGCGGCGGAAGGACTGGCGGTTCCAGTCGATGCAGAACTGGCAGAGCGAGTTCCTCGCCGTCGGTACGTTGGTCGTGCTCAGCATCGTGCTGCGGCAGCATGGCTCGCCGCAGTCCAAACCGGTCACCGCCGCCCACTGGCAAACGGGCGCCTGACCGGCGGTCAGGACCGCAGGACCGTCCGCAGGTCGTCCAGGAAACGGCGCTCGGCCTGGCTGATCTGGACTCCGCCGACACCCAGCACGCCGCCGGATTTGGCGGCGCCGCAGACCGCGTTGGCGATCTGCACCAACCAGCCGCGGTACGCCTCGGCGTCGACGGCCGCGGCCCTATCGGCAAGCAGCGCGGACGCCGAGCCGCAGGAAGCGAGGACGTCGGCCAGGCCGGCGGCCCGGTCGGTGAACTCCTCCGCGGCCGGCGCGTCGTCGTCGGACTCGGTGTAGATGGCGGTGACCACGGCCCGGACCAGTGGGCTGGAAGACGTGTGACCCGCCGCGATGGCGTCCAGTCCGGCAAGTCCTTCGGCGACGGTGCGGCGGGCCGAGTCGGCCTCGGCCGAGGTAGCCGCGATCATCACTCGGGCGGGGAGCCGGGTGAGCAGCTCCCACTCGTCGGGCCGGAAGGCCAGGCCCGTCGCCTGGCCAGATGAGGGTTGGCTCGGCATGGCGACCTCCTACGAGGTCAGCATATGCCGACAATCCGGGCCGCCGTACCTTACCGCACGACCTCGCAGCTCCAGCCGTCGTAAACACCACCGTGTCGGCGTACGACCTCGCACACCGACCACGTCAGCTCGTGCAGCTCGGGCGGTGCCACCGGGTCCACCCGTACCGCCTCCAGCACGAACCCCCCGTTCCGATCGGGCTCGACCGTCACCGTGAAGCCGTCGAACCGCAGCTCGACCGCTGCCGCCTGGGCCCGCGCCCGGTCGGCGAACAGCCCGGTGTGGTCCACGGGCCGGGCCGGGTCGAGCGGGTCGCCGTGCTGGACCAGCGCCTGTACGACGCCGAGGTCGCCGATGACGTGCCGCTGCCGCTCGTCCGGTGCGAGCACTCCACGCACGTAGGTCCAGGTCGCGTCCCGTTCGATCGAGATGACCGGTTCGAAGTCGTCGCGCGGGAGGATCACCGGCCCGGCCGGCTCCATCGGGAGGTATGCGGTGTACCGGCATGTCCCCGCCGTGATCACTCGACCGACGAACGCCCCGCCGTGCTGCCGTGCGACCGCCGACACGACCTCCTCCAGGCGCTGGACGCTGTGCAGGTGACCGTCGGCCGGCATGCCGTCGTCGCGCGCCACGAACCGGACGGTCGCGTCGAGCCGCACGGGAAGCTCCGCCACGGGTGCGGCGCCGGCCGCCCCGAGGTCCACGAAATAGATCGCCAGGGCGTCCTCGACAGTGCCGGGATACACGGCCCAGCGCTCCTGCCACCGGACCTTCCGGCGGAACCCCAACCGATCGAGCACTCCCATTCCGCGCAGTCTGCCAGGTATCCAGCGTTTTTCGGTACCCCGAACAGTCATCGTCGGTCAGCGTGGCTCGGGAAAGCTCGGTTGCTCCGGTCCGGCGTACTCCTTTTTGGGGACCATGACCTTGCGGCGGAACACGCAGACCACCGTGCCCTCCTGGTTGAATCCGCGGGTCTGCACAGTCACCACACCGCGATCGGGTTTCGATTCGGATTCGCGTTTGTCCAGCACTGCCGTTTCGCCGTAGATGGTGTCGCCGTGGAACGTGGGTGCGACGTGGCGCAGCGACTCGACCTCGAGGTTGGCGATCGCCTTACCGCTCACATCCGGTACCGACATGCCCAGGAGCAGCGAATAGACGTAGTTTCCGACCACTACGTTGCGCCCGAACTCGGTGGAGGTTTCGGCGTAATGGGCATCGAGATGCAAGGGGTGGTGGTTCATGGTCAACAGGCAGAACATGTGATCGTCGAACTCTGTGACCGTCTTGCCCGGCCAGTGCCGATACACCGCGCCGACCTCGAACTCCTCGAAGTATCGCCCAAACTGCATGTCGGACACTATGCACTAAGCCCGGACGCAATGAGCGGCGAGGCCCTCCCCGGCACCCGCCGCCCACGCTTCTATACGTGAAATTGTGCACGATGACGCTCTGCAGGCCTAGCGATGTGACAGCGACACGTCACACAGTTATCAAACCGTGAGCTTCGATGACTGTCTGTGGGTCAAGGAACACGCGGGCGTACCGCCGGGTAACCTATGTCGGTTTCGTGACACCCATCGATACGCCGGCCAGGCCATTGCCAGTACGGGCCTCAGGCCGAGCAGCCGACCGACCACCCGCCAGTCCCACCGAGCGCTGCGCCGCAGCAGCTCCGCGATGGCGGCCGGCCCTGCGACCGTACGCCCGTCCGAGCCCACCCACTGGACGGCGTCGTCACAGGCAGTAACGGACAGGCCCAGGGAGTCGAGATCGGCCCGCTGCCACGGCAGGACCACCGCGGTCGTCGGCACCCAGCGGTCGAGGAAGCGCGCACACGCGGTGCAGAAGCCGCAGTCGCCGTCGTACAGGAATGTATCGTTCGCGAAGACCGGAGCCTTCATGGCCTAATCGTGGCACGCGATGCCGCGATCGAACTGTGGCCCGAATCACCACGTGGCAAAAGTCCGGGAATCAGCCACCCACGGAGGCGGTTGGTGATAGACGGCTTTACGACAACAACGGATCGGAGAAATCACCCATGGCGACCGTCGAACTGACCGCGACGAACTTCGACGAGGTCACCGCCCAGGATGGCATCGTGCTCGTCGACTTCTGGGCCAGCTGGTGTGGCCCGTGTGTGCGGTTCGCACCGGTCTACGAGCGGTCCTCGGAGAAGCACCAGGACATCGTTTTCGGCAAGGTCGACACCGAGGCGCAGCAGGAGCTGTCGATCCGGTACGACATCCGGTCGATCCCGACCATCATGGCGATCCGCGACGGTGTCATCGTCTTCGCCCAGCCGGGCGCGCTTCCCGAGTCCGCCCTGGAGTCTCTGATCACGCAGGTCCGCGCGCTGGACATGGAAGACGTCCGCTCACAGCTGGCCGCCCACGGCCACTGACCGGCGATAGCCCTCGACCACCTGCTCGAGGATCTCACGCCCGGGCCGGGCCCAGAGGTCGGAGTGGAAGACTTCGACCTCCACGGGCCCGGTGTAGCCCGCGCGATCGACCGCCTCCCGGAATCTGCGCAACTCCACGCATCCCTCACCGGGCAGGCCACGGCCGAGCAGCACGCCTTCTGGCAGCGGCGTGACCCAGTCCGCCACCTGGAAGCACGCGATCCGCCGTTCCGCACCCGCGCGCCGGATCGCTTCCCATACCCGGTCGTCCCACCACACGTGGTAGGTGTCGACGACCACGCCGACCGCGTCCGGTTCGAACGGCGCGGCCAGGTCGAGCGCCTGGTCGAGCGTCGCGACCACGCAGCGGTCCGCACAGAACATCGGGTGCAGCGGCTCGATCGCCAACCGCACGCTGGCCGCCGTCGCCAACGGCGCCAGCACAGCGAGGGCCTCGCCGACCCGGTCGCGCGCCGCGTCGATGTCCCGCGACCCGGGCGGCAGCCCACCGGACACCAGCACGAGTACCGGTGAACCGAGTGCGACCGCCTCGTCTATCGCGCGCCGGTTGTCGTCGTACCAGCCGTCGCTGGAGAAGAAGCCGCCGCGGCACAGCGAGGTGACCTCGAGCCCGGCGGCCTTCACCAGATCCGCGGTACGCCCCAGCCCGAACTCGGCTACCTGGTCCCGCCACAGCCCGACCGCCCGGACTCCCGCGTCCACGCAACCGGCCACCATCTCGTCCACCGGCCAGTACTTCGCCGTCGCCTGGTTGAACGAGAAACGCTTCACAGTTCAGGGATCTCGACGCGGCAGCCCTCGCGAGCCGAGCGCAAACCCAGCTCGGCGAGCTGGACCCCGCGCGCGGCCGCGAAGAAGTCCCACGGGAACGGCTCACCGACGACCACGTGCCGCAGGAACGCCTCCCACTGCACCTTGAAGCCGTTGTCGAACTCCTCGTTGTCCGGTACCTCCTGCCACTGCGCCCGGAAGTCCTCTGTGGACGCCACGTCCGGATTCCACACCGGTTTCGGGGTGCCGGCCCGGTGCTGGACCCGGCAACGGCGCAGACCCGCCACGGCCGAACCGTGCGTACCGTCGACCTGGAACTCCACCAACTCGTCACGGAACACCCGGACCGCCCAGGACGAGTTGATCTGCGCGATGATCCCGCCGTCGAGTTCGAAGATGGCGTACGCCGCGTCGTCGGCCGTCGCCTCGTACCCGACGCCCTGCTCGTCTGTCCGTTGTGGAATATGCGTGGCGACGCGGGCGGTCACCGCACGCACCCGACCGAACAGCGTCTCCAGTACGTAGTGCCAGTGCGGGAACATGTCCACGACGATGCCGCCGCCATCGGCCGCCCGGTAGTTCCACGATGGACGCTGGGCGGGCTGCCAGTCGCCCTCGAACACCCAGTACCCGAACTCCCCTCGCACCGACAGCACCCGGCCGAAGAACCCGCCGTCGACGAGCCGCGCGAGCTTGCGCAGTCCCGGCAGGAAGAGCTTGTCCTGTACCGCGCCGTGCTTGACGCCGGCGGCGACCGCGGCTCGGGCGAGGTCGAGCGCGGCGGCGGTGTCCTCCGCGAGCGGCTTCTCGGTGTAGATGTGCTTGCCCGCCTCGATGGCCGCCCGGATCGCCTTCTCCCGCTGGGCGGTCACCTGCGCGTCGAAGTAGATGTCCACATCGGACCGAGCTAGTGCCGCGGCCAGGTCGGTACTCCATTCGGACAGGCCATGCCGCTGCGCGATCTCGCGCAACTTGGTCTCGTTGCGGCCGACGAGTACCGGCTCCGGCCAGATCCGGGTCCCGTCGGGCAGCGCCAGGCCGCCCTGCTCGCGGATCGCCAACAGCGACCGCACCAGGTGCTGGCGGTATCCCATGCGGCCCGTGACGCCGTTGAGCACGATGCCGATCGACCTACGCTCCATCTAGGGCTCTCCGATCCGGTACGTCTGCAGCAACCCGCACATCCCCCGCCTGTCCTGTTCCATCGGGGCGGTCCGTTCGTACACCGCCGCGTCGGCCAGGTGTGCGGCGGAGCCCTCGGCCAGCGCGTCGAGCTGTACCCCAGTCTCCTCCGCGGCCCGCAGTGCGCCGCCTGCCCAACGCTCCCGCCAATGCGCGAGACGGGGTTGGACCAGGCGGGCTGCCGCGGCGTGGAACTCGCGCAGCGGCCGGTCGTCGCCACCGTCCATCGCGTCCCGCAGCGTGGCGAAACCGGCCAGCGCCAGCTCTCGCCGGCGGTACACCGCGGTGATGTCGCCGGTGGCCGCGCCCCCGTCCGGCAGCGCGACGGCATCGGCGTAGGCCGCCGGATCGGCGACCACATTGGACGGAAAGGTCAGTACCGCGTCCCCGGCCTCGGGCAGTCCACTGTTCTGCATGAGGGCCAGGATCTCGAGGTCACCGCCGTTGACGAGCCGGTGGATCGTGCCGGGGGTGAACCAGACGACCGCTCCCGGCCGCAGCGGGGTCTCCGCGAACCCGACCTTCAGCGTCAGGGTCTGCACCGACCCGAAACCGGACAGCACCACGTACGCCTCGGCGCAGCACAGGTGCAGGTGCGGTGAACCGCCGGCGTCGTAGACGCACAGCCGCGAAATGCCCACCCCGCCCGGCAGGGGGTGTTCCGTCATTGATGCCGCCTCAGGAATGCGCTTTCCTCGGATAGTCTGACGCTAACCGGCAGGAGGATTCATGGCAACACTTGCTGACGTGGCAAGGCGGGCTGGCGTATCACCGGCCACCGTGTCCCGAGTGGTCAGCGGCAGTGACCGGCGCGTCACCGAGGAACTGCGCAGCCGCGTCCTGCGGGCCGTCGAGGAGCTGCAGTATGTGCCGAACGCGCACGCCCAGCTGCTCGCCCGGGCCGATCGGACCGCGGTCGGCGTCCTCGTGCACGACGTGTCCGACCCGTACTTCGCCGAAATCACCCGCGGCCTGCAGCGGGTCGCCATCGAGCACGGCCGGCTGGTCATCATCTGCAACAGCTACCGCGATCCGGAACGCGAGCTGGCCTACGTCGAGCTGTTGCGTGCCCAGCAGGTGGCCGCGATCGTGCTGGCCGGCTCCGGCTACCACGACGCCGCGTTCACCAAGGCGCTCGCGGGCAAGCTGCGGGCGTACGAGCGCAGCGGCGGCAGTGTGGCGGTCATCGGCCGGCACGAGCTTCCGGGCCACGCGGTGATGCCGGCGAACGAGGCGGGTGCCTTTTCGATCGGCGACGAGGTCTACCGGCTGGGCCACCGCCGCGTCGGCGTCATCGCAGGACCGCAGGTGCTCACGACGACCACGGACCGCATAGCCGGGCTCCGCCGCGCCGCGCGCGCCCACGGTCGTACCCTTCCCGCGCGGCGCATCGCGTACGGCGACTTCGGCCGCGACAGCGGCGCGGAGGCCACGGAGAGTCTGCTGGCCGCCGAACCGGACCTGACCGCGATCGTCGCGCTCAACGACTCCATGGCCATCGGCGCGCTCGCCGCTCTGCGTGCCCTGGGCCGCGCCGTCCCCGGCGAGATCACGGTCACCGGCTTCGACGACATGCCGATCGCCCAGGACGTGACCCCGGCGCTGACCACGGTCCGGCTGCCGCTCGAGGACATGGGTGCGCGAGCCATGACCTTCGCACTCGACCCGCGCGCGACCGGGCCGCGTGCGGATACGATTCCCGCGGCACTGGTACGCCGAGCGAGCAGCGGGCCGCCGCCGAACTGACTTGACGCGGTCTCGTACATGTGTTCGACTGGGACTCGTGCGGTGGGACGGCTTGCGGGTTACGACATTCGATACCCCGGGCTTCGCGGGCATGACGTTCTACGAGGTACGGGCCAAGTCAATCATCAACCGAGTGCCGAGCCAGTCCCGGATGCCGTTCGAGTGGACCGTCAATCCGTATCGCGGTTGCACCCACGCATGTGTGTACTGCTTGGCCGGCGATACGGCGATCCTGACCGGTGACGGCCGCACGAAACCGCTGGCCCAGTTGAAGGTCGGCGATCTCGTCTACGGGACCGTTCGGCAGGGCCGGTTCCGGCGGTACACGGTGACCCAGGTGCTGGACCACTGGTCGACGGTCAAGCCGGCGTACCGGATCCTGCTCGAGGACGGCACGACGCTCGTCGCCAGCGGGGACCACCAGTTCCTCAGCGACCGAGGTTGGAAGTACGTCACCGGGCGGATGGGCGGTGACGGCCAGCGGCCGTACCTGACCGTGGCCAACAAGCTGATGGGCACCGGGCAGTTCGCCGCCCCGGTGGAAGAGTCGGCGGACTACCGGCATGGATACCTGCGCGGCATGATCCGCGACGACGGCCGCCCCGGCTCGTCGGAGGCCGAAGCGGTGCAGCGGACCCGGCGGTATCTTGCCTCGTTCGGCGAGGCCGCCGCCGAGCCGCTGCGCATCGGCTGGCCGGCGCAGGCGAGTTCGGACTGGCGAAAGGGTTTTCTCGCCGGTGTCTTCGATGCCAAGGGCAGCCATAGCGGCGGCATCCTGCGCATAGCCAGCACGGACCCGGAGCTGATTGGCCGGACGGGCGCGTGCCTGCGGCAGTTCGGCTTCGACTTCGCCGTCGAGGATCGGCGGCAACCCAACGGGCTGCGCTGCATCCGCATGGTGGGCGGTCTGCCGGAGAAGCTGCGGTTCTTCCACACGGTCGATCCGGCGATCACCCGCAAGCGCGGCATCGAAGGGACGGCGGTCAAGTCCGGTGCGCGGCTGCGCGTGGTGTCGATCGAGCCGCTGGGAGTCGACCTCCCGCTGTACGACATCACGACCGGCACCGGCGATTTCATCGCCAACGGCGTCATCAGCCACAACTGTTTCGCCCGCAATACGCACACGTACCTCGATCTGGACGCGGGCAAGGACTTCGACACCCGAGTCATCGTGAAGGTCAACGCGGGCGAGCTGCTGCGCCGGGAACTGGCCGCGCCGCGGTGGACCGGCGAGTCGATCGCGATGGGTACGAACGTCGACTGCTACCAGCGCGCCGAAGGCCGGTACCGGTTGATGCGCGAGATCCTGGCGGCGCTGCGCGACTTCGCGAACCCGTTCTCGATCCTCACCAAGGGCACGCTCATCACCCGCGACCTGGATCTGTTGCGTCAAGCCGCCGAGGTCACCGACGTCGGTATCGCCATGTCGATCGGCTTCGTCGACGAGACGCTCTGGCGATCGGTGGAGCCCGGGACGCCGAGCCCCCGCCGGCGACTCGACGCCGTTCGCCAGCTCACCGATGCGGGCTTCGCGGTCAGCGTGCTGATGGCGCCGATCCTGCCCGGACTGACCGATACCGACGAGTCCATCGACGCGACGATGCGGGCGATCGCAGAGTCCGGGGCGGCCAGCGCGACTCCCCTGGCGCTCCACCTGCGCACCGGCGCCCGCGAGTGGTACCAGTCCTGGCTCCGCCGCGAATATCCGGCGTTGGTGCCGAGCTACGAGGCGCTCTACGGGGAGCGGGCGTACTTGGGGAAGGCGTACCAGCGCGAGCTGACCGCGCGCGTCCAGGCGGCGGCGCGCCGGCACGGGATGCGCCGCAGCCCCGCCAACGAGGCCCGTCAGGTCTCACCTCCGCGCCGGGAGCCACCAGCCGAACAGCTCACGTTGCTATAGGAGATCTGCACACCACCCTCCCTTCTTCGCGAGGAACTGTCACCGCCCTGACGTTGCGCGGCACGATTTCGTGGCCTGGCTTCGGCCGGCCGGGCGAGGACTGGTTCGGCTTCCTCTTCCGCATCGACGCATTCACCGGCGTACCTCATGTCGAGAACGACGAAGGCACCTTGGAGTGGATACCGCTCGCCGGACTGGCGGAGGTACCGATGTGGCCATCCGACGCCAACTTCCTGCCGATGGTCTTCGACGACGACCTTCGCCTGTTCCACGGCTGCATGCCGTTCGCCAACGGCCGGATGGCCTCATGGAGCTACACCCGTGGCTGAATTGACCGTTGTGAAAGCTTGCCGCCACAACGCACCATGAGCTCGTGACGCCAACGGTGACCGAGTACCGAAGCGCACGCGCCCCCAGCGACGGTCCCGCGGTCGCTGTTGTGGTCGCTTCGGTCGTGGTCACCACCGGCTGGGCGGCCGCCCACCTGCTCTTCGACGGGCGAGCGGCACGCGCCGTGTTGTACCTCGTGGATCTGCTCGCGTACCTCGGCGCCATCGCGGGCCTCGTCGGAGTGCTTGTGCTCCGGCGGCGTCAGCAAGCGCGACCGGTCGGGTTCGTCGTACGGGCCGGGGCGTTCGTCGTACCGCCGACCCGGCAGGTGAGTTTCCTCGTCTGCCTACAGGTCGCGATTCCGATACTGGCGACCGGCGGTCTGCTGGCGAATGTCGGGGAGCTGCGGAGCAGCGGTGCCCCTCCGTCGATCGACGGGCTCTTCCTCGCGTTGTCGGTGACGCTGACCGTCGCCGTGGTGGCGGTGACCGCGCTGTTCGTGGCCGCCGTCCTGAGTGGACTGCCGCGGGTCGAGCTGACCGCTGACGGCGTTCGGTACCGCTACCCGCTCGGCAGGATCGACGTGCCGTGGGAGGCGCTGCGGCCGGGCCCGCCGTACCGCTTCCGCCTGCCGGTGGACAATGTGCCGTTGATCGTCGACCGGCCGGATCTGGTGGCCGCCAAAGGGATCGTGATGGGCGGGCGGAGCCGGCCGATGCTGCAGGCGTACGGCCTCAACGTCCACCCGTGGTTCCTGACCGATGCGATCCGGCACTACGTCGACCACCCCGAGCACCGGACGGCGATCGGTACGACCGAGGAACACGAGCGGCTGCTCACGTCACTGCTGGAAGTTGAAACCGTTCCACACCCAGGTCTCTGACGTTGCCGGTTCGCCACTGCCGCGCTCGAAGCGCGCAACCGTCAGCGTGCCACGACTGAACGACCAACCGCTCATGCCGTACCGCGCGTCCACCGGCACGAAGTCGACTGCACGAGACCCGTCGACGACGACGATCCCGGCGTTGCGG
>Ga0075419_10001773_pt1 | contig 14018 bp, 10 predicted proteins | sample SoiMetdeltSBSDD3_FD_76900 | JGI IMG/M metagenome (GOLD analysis project Ga0075419, IMG submission 76900) | Bulk soil microbial communities from a Populus tree surrounding site in Tennessee, USA - Soil MetaG P. deltoides SBSDD3 | ecosystem: Environmental > Terrestrial > Soil > Tree plantation... | reverse complement strand
TTGGTCTCTGGCGTTGCAACAGGAGAGCTCCGTGGAGTTGTTGGCGGCTGCTGCCGTCAATAAGCAAGGAAAAATGGTTGTTGTCTTGGCAGTACCGACTGGCGCGGGCGATACATCGATGAGGACCCTGCTCTATTCCACGCGCACGCTCGAACTTGCACCAAAACAGACCGCGATCCAGGAAGTCCCGACTCAGACTATGTTACCGCCTACCTTAGCGCCAGCAACATACACTTCTGAGCCTTTGTCAACCCCAACTAGTACGCTTAACAGTGGGCCAGCCAACCCTCAGGGCCAAACGCCTCGTAACCAAGCCAACGATCCAATATCTCCGTTCACAATGGCTCTCTTACCAGTCGCGCTTCTTCTACTCAGTGTCATGGGTATTGTGATCTGGCAAGCAACTCGAGTCAAGGATCGATAGTGCGGCACCAATCAGCTGTGACGGACCCGCCACAGCAAGCCAGAAAAACTGCAATCATAGTGAAAATAAATAGCCGCGGCATACTGCTTAATATATCTCTGATAATCATTTCCACTCTCGTTGCGTTATTTCTGAGTGAGATAGCACTGCGGCTCATGGATTTTAAGCCAATGTATGTCAGTCCAGAACGAGATCGCTTTTGGAAATATGATTCTCTACTGGGATGGGCTCACGAACCCGGGGAAGAGGGTATCTTTGAAACACCGCAGTTTCGTACCGCTGTGCGAATAAATCAAAATGGTTTACGCGACCGCACGCACTCGTACGAACGTCAAAATGATTTCAAGCGCATATTAGTGCTTGGAGACTCATTTGCATGGGGTTACGGTGTAGAAGAATCAGAGCGATTCTCACAACGACTTGAAGCATCACTGGATGCTGAGGTGATTAATGCCGGTGTCTCGGGTTACAGCACTGACCAGGAATTGCTCTGGTATAGGAGTGAAGGCATTAAATACGAAGCTGATCTTGTCATATTAGTGGTTGCTGGTAATGATGTGGGTGACAACGATCGGGAGATTGTCAGCACAATCTACTATAAGCCAAAATTTGTGTTAGAGAAAGGCCAGCTTGTCCTAAAAGGTTATCCGGTTCCAAAAACTAGTCCGCGGGGAAGATTTGTATACTCTTTATCGCAGCGCTCTGCCCTCGCCTATTTTCTCGTTCAAAGATATTTTGACTTGCTTTCCTTTTACAGTAAGCTAAAGGTTAATTCTGATCACGCGAACTCGCCAGTATCCGGCCTTAGCGCCAAAAGTGAACCTTTTAAGCTGACGATAACTCTAATCGATGAAATGAGAAATATCGCCGCGTTGAGGAAAGCAAAGTTTATGATCGTGGCTACGGACAGGTGGTGGGATAGCCCAACAACAGAAAATTACAAAGACTTCATTGACACACTACGAACCGAAGGTTTTTTGGTATTAGATGTTGAATCAATGCCAGGTTTTGATCCTCAAGAAATGCTTATTCCAGAGGATGGTCATTGGAATCAATCTGGTCATGAATTTGTGGCGGAAAAGATAAAAGCGCTTATCGAGACGCGCAAGCTCCTCAGTCAGCCTTGATTGGTTATGGGCCAGACCTCAACCTAAATTCAAGCTTTAAGATAGAAAGGTGACAATTATGACGAACATTAATGGAGAAAAACTGACAATGCAAGAAGTAAAAGAGATCATAAAAGGGTATATCCTTGAAGAATTTCTCCCTGGGGAGAACGCTGCGGAGTTGACCGACTCGACCCCGCTCATTACTGGAGGAATTCTCGACTCGCTTGCCACAATAAAGCTGGTGGCATTTCTCGAACAACGATTCCAGATACAAATCCAGGCACATGAGACAATGATCGACTATTTGGACACCATCTCCGACATTGCTCAGCTTGTCAGTTCCAAGATGTAGAGGAGACATCTGACTGTGCAACGAATACTATCCAGAAGCAATCGGTGGAACCGGCTTCTGCCCATAACGCTTATTTTGACGGGTGCCGCCATTACGGTTATAGCTGTAGCTGCTGATCTTCTAAACTTCGGCGGCCCGCGAGGCATCGGCCCGAGGCAAGTCTCCCTGGCCCTGAGTGGGTTCGCTGTTTTCGTTACTGGCGTTGTTTGGATCTCATCCGCCAGGCAGCGCTATATCAGTGAGTGGTTTCAGGTTGCGTTAGCGACGATTGCAGTTGTCTTCGCCGCTGACTTGCTTGTCATAAACGGCTTGCCAGAATTTGGGGCCAAACATCTTGCGCTGGCCTCGATCGGATTTAGCATTCTGACGACTGGCACGATCTCGGCCTCGTCTGCGGATGGTAGAAATGTAGGCCTTTGGCCGAACCTGCTCACCCTGGACAAGCTCCAGATCAGCCGGTTTCTAAGTATAGCCTTTCAGCTTGGACTCCTGGTATTTGTGGTTCGACTTTTCCGTTTGGAGAACCAAGCGCTCTATCAGAACCTTATGTTGTTAACCTTCTATGGTTTTCTGATTCATTATTTTCTTCCTTCCCACTATCGCCTACCTTTCTTCCTTTTTATCTCCCTCGCCGCTATTGCGGGAATCCTTGGTTTCGTAAATGGCATTAAGTTAATAGGTATTGGTCTTGGTCTCATCGGAATCTGTCACCTTCCAATCTCTTATAACGCCCGGGTAGTGATACTGCTCGTGACAGGCACTGCACTGGCTGCATTACGGGCAGGTTGGATACAATCCTCCTCGCTTGATGTCATCTGGCCAGTTTTGGCCTCGATGTTTATGTTCCGGTTGATCATATACATGTATGATCTCAAGCATAGTAAGGCGACGCCGACTCTGACCAGTAGCCTTTCATATTTCTTTCTATTGCCAAATGTCGTCTTTCCTTTTTTTCCAGTTGTAGATTACAGCACATTTCGCCGGACGTATTACAACGAGGACCAGCACCAGATTTATCAGAGAGGCCTGCAGTGGATGCTCCGGGGAGTGATCCACCTAATCCTATACCGTTACATCAATTATTACATTATGCTTGCGCCGGGCGATGTATCCAATACTGTTGAGCTGGTCCGCTTTCTAATCACCAATTTTGCCCTTTACCTCCGGATTTCCGGACAGTTTCACCTAATCATTGGAATTCTGCACCTGTTTGGTTTCAACCTGCCTGAAACACACCTTCTCTACTTCCTGGCCTCCAGCTTCACCGATTTATGGCGCCGGATCAATATCTATTGGAAAGATTTCATGTTAAAGGTGTTTTATTACCCCACTTACTTTAGGATCAGGCAGTGGGGAGCCAACAAGAGCCTGATTTTTGCGACCGCCTTTGTATTTTTTCTGACCTGGTTTTTTCACGCTTATCAATGGTTCTGGCTCCGGGGTACATTCCTTCTCACCGCTCCGGATATGCTTTTCTGGTTTATTCTGGCATGTTTGGTGGTAGTCAATACACTCTATGAGTCCAGGCGTGGCCGAAAACGGATCTTAGGACAGCGCTACATGACCGCTGGGGACATAGCTGCACGGGCACTCGGTACGGCGGTCACCTTCACTGTGATGACTGTCCTCTGGTCACTATGGAGCAGCGATTCTATCCGGGATTGGATTGCTCTGATTTCGGTGATGAAAGTTACCCCGGAAAACATTGCCGTATTGCTCCTGGTCTTTCTGATAATTACAGTGGTGTTTGGCCTGGTGATTTGGATTAGCTCGCTTGCAGATAATAAGACCGAAAAGAATCTAAAGCAGCCCACTTCATTCGGGTTTAACGCTGTGACTGTTGGCGCTATCGTACTGCTATTCCTTATCGGGAATCCGGTGATCTACAGTCAAATTGGGGGCAAAACTCAAGAATTAATCAGTGATCTGACGGCGAACAGACTCAGTGACCGAGAGGCCGCGCTTCTCCAGCGAGGGTACTACGAGGATCTGATCGGCGTGAACCGGTTTAATTCCCAGCTTTGGGAGATTTATTCGAAGCGGCCATCCGATTGGCCCACTCTTACTGAGACCGAGGCAGCCCGGCAAACGGGTGACAACTTTATTGTAGAGCTCGTTCCCTCAACTAGCATTTCCTTCCATGGTGAAAAGTTAAGTATCAATCGCTGGGGGATGCGAGATCGGGATTACGAGAGAATTCCCGCTCCTGGCACTTATCGCATTGCCCTGACCGGTCCCTCTTTCGTGATGGGATATGGCGTTGCCGATGACGAAGGTTTCGAGCCGCTGTTGGAGGATCGCTTGAATAGCGAGAATGCCGGAAGCCTATATAACAAATATGAAATCCTGAACTTCGCTGTTCCCGGCTATTCTGCTATCCAGAATCTAATGGTCCTGGAACAAAAGGCACTAGCCTTTCAACCGAACGCCATGTTCTTTATGGCCCATCAACGCGAAGAGGAGGCTGTGGTCTTGTACCTTGCTGATCGAATGTCGGTTGGGGCTGAACTTCCGTATCCAGACCTGCTTGAGGTGGCCCGCCGGGCGGGGGTCGAGCCTGGAGCGACGAAAGTCGAAGCCGAAAGACTTCTACAACCGGTCGGGACCGAGATCCTCTCGTGGACGTATCGACGTATCGTAGAAGTTTCTCGGGCGCATGGTATTCTGCCCGTGTGGATCTTCATGCCGACTTTAGAGAACCCGTTGCGACACGAGGAAATTGTCCACCTCGCTCGTGTGGCCAGGGAATCCGGTTTTATAGTCTTGGACCTTTCCGACGCATACGATAACCAGGACTTAGAATCTCTAGTGGTGGCCTACTGGGATAAGCACCCGAATGCCAAAGGACACATGCTCATTGCCGAGGATCTCTATCGTAAACTTCAGGAAAAAGACAAGGAAATCCCTCTTTTTCAGTAGAGCATAATTAGATGAAGGAACAACTCGGAAAAAAGAGTCGCTTTGTACCTGTTCTCGGAAACATTGTTCTGGTCTTATTGGGTTTGGCCATGGCGCTGGGGTTGGTGGAAATGCTGATGCGGGCATTCCCCAATTCGGTCCCACCCGAGGTAAGAGTTAATCCGCCGGCACGCCGTGTAAAGGCCTTCATCGACGAAACCTATGATTTAAGACAATCTGACGGCGATCTATACTATTATATGCGGGGAAAAATCGTGCCCTTGTCGCCTGATCAGGATCAGGTGGTAGCTAATGTTCATATGATAACTGACGAACTAGGTTTCCGGAATTCTCCGCCGGAGAAAGCTACATATGACATTGTTGCCCTGGGCGACTCGTTCACCAGAGCCAGCGGCGTTGGGTCCCCCTGGCCGCAAAATCTGGCGGAGTATTCTGGAAGTGATGTGCTGAACCTCGGAGATGTAGGTTTTGGACCCCAGGACGAGTTAAAGGTGCTGCGGCAATATGGCTTGAATAAGCAGCCCCAATGGGTGATATTGGCTTATTTCGAGGGGAATGATTTATATGATGCCGCTTCCTATGAACAAGCGAATCCATTTATCTTATTCCGTTTTGGAAGATATATCCTTAGCCAGAGCGTTGAAGCCTGGCAAGAGAGGATGTCGAGTGGCTCTGCAGCCGCGGCCATGCCAACGTATCGCTATCCAATTATGATAACGATTAATCATAAAGAACTTGAGATGGTGTTTTTCTCATCCTATATCTCTTGGTTATCTCTAAGCGAAGAAGAGATTGCAGCCTCGCAAAATTATCGCCTAGTGAGCGAGATTATTTTGCAGATGCAGGATATAAGTGAAGCAGCAGGAGCTCATTTCCTGTTAGTGTATGTGCCGTCTAAGGAACATGTCTATCTACCCTACTTGAATGATCCCGAAACCGCTGAACAGGTCTTTACTGACGTCTCCGCAATAGAACTGGATGATACAGGATTCCTACAATTTCGGAATAAAACGGCAACCCCGGAACTCGTCCGCCAACATATGCATGATCAAGCCCGCCTCATGGCTGAATTCGCCGCGGAGAACCATATCCGCTTTCTTGACCTGACCCCGATCTTTCAGGAAGGAGCGGGCTTGGGCGCAGAATTGTACTATCCTTTAGATACCCATTGGAATCAGCTTGGTCACGATCTGGCTGCCGAAACTATTAACAAGCACATCGAGGAAGTGCTCAGAAATTCTTCTAGAGAAATATTGCGATATTAAAGATGAAGATTTTATGCTTACTTGATAATGTAGTAAAGCCGGGTGACCGGTGGCTGCGGAAATATCTACCCTCAAACAACGATTTTTGCATGCTAATAATCGGGAAACATTTTGTCAATTGATTTTTTTGTTTTTTTAGCGCTTTGCTCTTCCGTTTGATTTCCGGGAATGAATATTCTTTCCAATTGTAAAATTCACCGGTGAGGCAAAGGGAGACAAAAAATGTCATACATGAATATGTCAGAAAAGAATGATATAAGTGCAAGTGTTCCCATCCATTATCCAAAACTTAGCATCATTATCCCTGCCTATAACGAAGAACGTCGATTGCCCGATACAATAAAGAAAATCACTGCTTGGATGCAGACTCTTACTTTTGCAATAGAGATTCTAATCGTAGAGAATGGTAGTCAGGATCGAACTACCGAACTTGCAGAGTCTTACGCCCGCCATTTTGACAATATTATTGTCTTGCATAGCTCCAAAGGTAAAGGCGCCGCAGTTCGCGAGGGAATGTTGCATGGAAGAGGTGAATATTTGTTTATTTGTGATGCAGATCTTTCTATGCCAATCGCTGAGATAGAAAATTTTCTGCCTGCTTGTGCAGCTGGTTATGATATTGTTATAGGCAGTCGGGAAGCCCCTGGTGCTAGACGATATAATGAGCCTTTTCATCGACATTTCACTGGCCGCGTTTTTAATGCGATAGTGCGGTTGTTAGCCGTTCCGGGTTTCGATGATACTCAATGTGGTTTTAAAATTTTTCGGCGCGAGGTTGCGCGCGATGTTTTTATGCATCAAACAATTTCTGGGTGGACATTTGATGTTGAGGTTATCTACCTTGCGCTTAGGTATGGCTATCGTGTTACTGAGGTGCCAATCAATTGGTATTTTAATCCGGATAGCCGGATCTCTATTCTGCAAGATACATGGCAGATGTTCTATGATCTAATGAGAATTAGATTGAATGGTTTGCGCAGCGTTTATGATCGAAGAGAGACCATTCCGGCCGACAGGAAAAGATTCAGTCCAGATGAAGATTCTATGCTTACTTGATAATGAGGTAAAGCCAGGTGACCGGTGGTTGTGGAAGTACCTACCCTCAAACAATGATGAAGTAGATTTTCTAGTCGCGACCGGGGCAGTAGACCGCTTTCAAAAGTGGGGCAAGATGTTTAACTACTACCCTACCTTTTGGCGATCCGGATTACAGGCCCTACTTAAGACTCGGAAAACACACTATGACCTGGTAATAGCCTGGGAAGGCAAAAATGGATTCCCCTATGCTGTATGGCGTAGAATCTTTGGTCAGAAACACCCCCCGCTGATCATCCTCGCCTTCAATATTCGCGGCGTTCTCAGTCACTTTATCAGCTTGGCGAGGTTTGGACTGCGTTCAGTCTCAAAGGTGGTGGTTTTTACCCCGGGTGAGGTTGAGCAATACCAGCGGCTCTTGTCTCTACCTCCAGAGAAGATTAGTTACTGTCCTCATGGCTGGTATGATCCCTTGCGATGGTACGATCCCGAAAAAGTGATAAAGTCCGACGCTCTCGCCCGTGCGGGAAAATTTGTTCTTTCCTCGGGTCGCTCTTACAGGGACTATGAGACCTTGGCCCGCGCGGTCGAGGGTACCGAGGTAAACGTTAAAGTCAGCGGCCGCGCTTTTAATTTAGCCGGGATCGACTTTCCTACAAATATGGAAGCGACGGGGTGGCTGGCCGAGCGGGAGTTCCTTGATTACTTATATGAAACCTATTTCTACGCGGTGCCGCTCCAACCGATCTCTCATGCCGGTGGCGACAGTAGCGTACTTCAGGCGATGAGCTTTGGCAAAGCTGTCGTAGCGACACGGTCGCCTAGTACCGAAACCTATATTCGGCATGGGGAGACTGGACTGCTGGTGGAACCGCATGACGTGGAAGGCATGCGCCAGGCCATATTACATTTGTGGCACAATCCGGATGAAGCTACCAGGATGGGCAAAGAAGCACGGCGGCTTTTTGAAAAAAACCATACCATCGACAAGTTAGCCCAACGCGTATACGATGTCGCACTCGAGGTCTATAGTGCTCAATAGAGAAATAACCAGGAACAAACAACTGCTGAAACTGATCCTGGTTGCGGCTGTGTTGATCCGCATCCCGATTGCCCTTTACATGGGTGATATAGTAACCGTCTTGCCCGGGATTCACGATCAGTTGTCTTACGATGCGTTGGCGCGCAGTCTGTTGGAAGGTCGAGGTTATAGTTTTACAGAGAATTGGTATCCCTTCACAAAGGCTAACACTCCCACCGCTCACTGGTCTTTTCTGTACCCGCTCTATTTGGCTGGAATATATGCGGTAACGGGTTATCATCCCCTGGTGGCCCGGCTCATTCAAGGGGCTGTAGGCGGCGCTCTCCTGTGCTTTCTAGTTTACAAGATAGGTCGTCGGGTTGTTAATGAAGATACCGGGCTGGTTGGCGCTGGCTTGGCTGCTGTCTATGGTTACTTTATATACTATAACGTGGCCCTAATGACCGAGACGTTCTTTATTGTATTAGTGCTGCTTACGCTATATCTAAGCCTCGAACTCAAAGAAAATCCTACCGTGATGCGCTGGATAGGGCTTGGTTTTTCGCTTGGCTTGGCGTGCTTACTTAGGCAAACTGTATTGCTTTTCGCTCCCTTTCTGCTCTTTTGGCTGTTAATAGAACTCCGAGGAAAGGGCGTTCGTTGGTTGTATTTTGCGCTCCCGGTTGCTATCATCAGCCTGTTGGTAATACCCTGGACAATAAGAAACTATCAGGTATATCGAGAATTTCTTTTATTGAACTCTAATGCTGGTTACGCTCTCTTTGCTTCCAACAACCCTAACTTGGGAACCAATTGGAATAATGAGTTAGTGGTAGTGCCCGTGCCCGAGGAACTGGAAGGGCAGAATGAAGCCGAGCTTGATCGTGCCTTGACCCATAGGGGCATCGAATTTATCGTTTCGGATCCTGAACGGTATGTATTGTTGGCCCTAGATAAAACGCTCGAGTATTTTTGGTTCTGGCCCTCCAGTGATTCGAGCCGAATTAGTAATCTAAATCGGGTACTTTCTTTTGGCTTATACCTACCGTTTATGCTTTATGGGTTGTGGTTATCCTTATCACGATGGCGCAACTTTGTAGTTCTGTATTTATTTATTGTCATTCATACAGGTATTCATCTACTGTCCTGGCCCGCACCTCGCTACCGGTTAACGGTTGATGCAGTGTCAATGATCTTTGCTGCACTGGCCCTAATTGAACTAGCTAGACAGTTAAGAACCTGGCGTCGCAGGCTTCCATTAAAAAATGGGCTCGGTTTCTGACAACCTGCAAACATAAATATCCCAATTGATATGTCCTCAATAACTACTTCTACAGCAGTCCAGTCCCCTCCTTTGAGCAAACGGACAGAAACTATGCTGAAAATAGCCATGGCCGTTCTCAGTCCATTATTGTTCATTGGGCTATTGGAAGGTGTGGCTTATGTTTGGGAACGGGTGCAGGCCAACGGCCCCTATGCCTGGGAGCTGGTCGCTTCACGACGGATGAAGTGGATACAATATCACGAACCCGGGGCCGGCTATACCTTGATGAAGCCCGATAGTCATTATGAGTGGCAGTCCATCCCAGTGAATATTAATTCTCATGGCTTGCGCAATCCTGAAACAACCTTTGAAAAACCACTTGGCACGATTCGCATATTAAACTTAGGCGATTCGGTTGCAATGGGTTGGGGTGTTCGCTTGGAAGATACATATGGCCAGCAATTGGAAGCACTGCTTAATAAGCAGGGCGGAGGGGACATGAGTTACGAGGTAATTAACGCCGGCGTGCCTGGTTGGAACCTGGAAAATGAACTGGCCTATCTGCAGGCGGAGGGCCTCCAGTATGAGCCAGATCTAATCTTGCTTGATCTGACCCTCGCTAATGATATCAAGGGCAAAAGCGCGTTGCTGGCAGAAAATCAGCCAGCTCCAATCAAATGGCTCCGCTCTAACACCTATTTTTGGCCCTTTCTTAGCGTTCAACTTCGCTGGATGGAGGCCCGAGCCCAGGGTCGAGATCGAATTGATGTGATTGATCCGCCGACCGAGCCTGATAAGTATTTCCCTTCAGACCCTGAGTCCAAACAATGGAAAGAGTTCTGGAATCAAGTATCAGCAATTGATCATCTGGCTGGAGAGAAGGATATTCCGGTTGTGTTGATTATATTCCCATTGGAGTTCCAAGTAATCGATGAAAGTTATCCGACTCTTCCACAAGATTTACTGACTGCTAAGGCGACAGAGGCAGGTATTCCTGCAATCGATCCGCTTCCAGCTTTTCGGCAGGCTTGCTTGGAAAAGCGGGGTGGTGCTTGTTATCTTGAGGACCGTTACTTATTTGCTGATGTCTGGATGCATCCTTCATCCAGGGGGCATAAACTAATCGCGGATGAGCTCAATGCGTTTCTGACTCAGATGGTTGAACATTGAAGCATAATTACATCAAGGCTGAGGAGAATTAATAAAACCTGATGGACTTTTCCTGGACAGAAGAGCAACTCAAATTTAAGAATGCGGTGATCGATTTCGCGAAAAAAGAATTAAATGCGGATTTGATTGACCACGACCGGCAGGGTGAGCTAGCGCGCGAGAATTGGAAAAAGTGCGCCCAGATGGGGATCCTCGGATTAGCTACCCCAGAGGAGTACGGCGGAAGCGGGACCGATATTATGACCACTATGCTGGTCATGGAGGGCCTGGGATATGGCTGCCGGGACAACGGTCTAATTTTTGCTATGAATGCACAAATGTGGAGCGTCCAACATCCGATTCTCACCTTTGGCACCGAACCCCAGAAGCAGAAGTACCTTCCGGGGTTATGCAGTGGGGAATTGATTGGTGCCCATGGCATGTCCGAACCGGATTCTGGTTCTGACGCCTATAGCCTGCGCACCAAGGCAGAACGGACTAGCGATGGTTATCTCCTTAACGGGACAAAAATGTTTGTAACCAACGCACCCGTGGCCGACGTAGCTCTAATCTTTGCTACAGTCAACTCGGCCAAGGGCATGGGAGGGGTCACTGCCTTTCTGGTGGAAAAAGGGACACCAGGTTTTAGAGTTAGCCGTAATATCGAAAAGATGGGCCTGCGCACCTCTCCGATGGGCGAATTGATTTTGGAGGACTGTGTCCTGCCAGTTGAGAGTCGGTTGGGGCCGGAAGGCCTTGGGCCTGGTATCTTTAATAGCTCGATGGAGTGGGAACGCAGCTGCATCTTGGGTAGTCATGTGGGCGCTATGGAACACCAACTTGAAGAGTCCATCCGTTATGCGCGCGAGCGGCGCCAGTTTGGCCAGAAGATCGGAAAGTTTCAGTCGGTTGCAAATCGCATTGCAGACATGAAAGTCAGGCTGGAAACTGCTCGACTGCTTTTGTACAAAGTGGCCTGGCTCAAGAAGATGGGAAAACCTGCAATAATGGAAGCGGCGCTTGCCAAGCTATATTTGAGTGAATGTTTTGTCCACTCCAGCCTAGATGCGATCCGAACTTATGGTGGCTATGGCTATATGACTGAATTAGAAGTTGAGCGCGACCTGCGTGATGCAGTCGGTGGACTACTTTACTCTGGCACATCAGATATCCAGCGCGTGATCATTGCCCGCTGGTTAGGTCTGTAGGTGCAAACTGTCTTATTATTCTGCGACTATATATTTCTTAATTTGAGGATAGGATTGTAATGGATTACGAACAAAATCAAACTTTCACTCAAACATTGAAGGCCGATCTTTTTTTACTTCACGCACCAAGCGTTTATGATTTCCGTGAGCGCGACGATATCCTATTTGCTTATCTCAGCGACTCCGATAGCGTTAACGTAACATCGATATATGAGATGTATCCGATTGGATTTTTTTCCATCAAACAGAGGCTGCACGAACATGGGTTCAACACAGAAATTGTGAATCTCGCCTCACTAATGCTGATGCATCCACAAATCGATGTCGAAGGGTTGCTTGCGAGATTGGAAGCACCAGTGTTCGGCTTCGACTTGCATTGGATGGCACAATGTCATGGTTCTATTGAACTCGCAACAAGATTAAAGGCAATCCATCCGGAAGCACTCATTATTTTTGGCGGAATTTCTGCGACATATTACGCCAATGAGTTGATTCAATATCCGGCCGTTGACATTGTTGTAAAAGGATACGACACGCTGGAACCCTTGACATTGTTGATGCAGGCTGTCACGCGTGGAGACTATGACTTCGCACACATCCCGAATCTAATCTTTAAGGGAAAAGGATCAAGCCCAGTCTCAACGGGGTTTACGCATAAACCAATGAAGAATTACAATGATGCGACAGTCGATTGGTCTTACTATCAAGGTGCAAAAGGTCATTCAACTGCAAGTAAACTCATTATGACACTACCCAACACAGGGTGTGCTATGGATTGCCCATGGTGCGGCGGGTCTCGTTTCGCTTACCGAAATATTATGGGGGTCGATAAGACCCTTGTTCAGAAAGATAATCAGCGCATCCTAGAAGAACTACGATCGATGGGCGCGGCCGCTAAAAACACCTCAATCTATGCACTACAATGTTATTCTGAAACGAAAGCCCGCTTGCATCAATATCTTGATGGTGTCCAAGAGATGGGTTATCGGAGTGTCTTTTTCGAGCAATTTCATCTGACCTCGCATGATACGCTAGAGAAAATGGGGAGGTCAACTCAAGCCTATATCATGCTTTCTCCGGAATCCCATGACCAATCCATTAGCAAACTGGCTGGCAGAGGAAATTATTCAATGGCTGAGATGGAAGAGTGGATTCCAAAGGCCTTGGATGCCGGTATTGCTGGTGTTATGGTCTGGTTTTTTATTGGAATGCCTCAACAAACGCCTCAATCGGTTCTAGAAACCGTCGCCTATTGTGAATATTTACTTAAGAAGTTTAAAGGTCAGAATGTGCTTCCTCTCCTTTGTCCTATGGTGCCCTTTCTGGACCCAGGATCGCGCTTTTTCGAAGAGCCGAACAAACATGGTTACCGAATTTTTCACCGAACACTTGAGGAACATAGACAAGCTATGCTGGAACCGCTATGGTTCAAACGCCTAAATTACGAAACGCGTTGGATGTCGAGGCGAGAGCTTCAGGATATTACATATGAAGCAATTGCAAAGTTGGTTACCATCAAGGGTGACCTGGGTATCTTACCTGCTTCGTTTTGCAACGCGATTCTTAATACAATTGATGAAACCAAATCCCTACTCGTTCAGATTGAGCGAGCGTTAGAGCTTGACGGTAAACTGCCCTCAGATCTGCGGGATACAATTCGCACATATAACCGGAAAATACTTGCTTACTCAAGCGATCAAATAATCCCAATCCCACGTCCTTTTGGGGGAAGATGGTTTGATGATTTTACAATACCGCTAAATATGATTAAGCAACTGTTATTTAGCCCGCTGTTCTTTGCTGGAATCAACATCTTGGCTGATATTCTCGAAATTTAATGCGGACCAAATACAGTATTCCTAGCGATATATAGTATGAGCCGAAATCTTATCTTCTATGTTCTGACGGTCGTCATCTTCGGTTCGTTGGTCTGGTTCGTTCTTGTCCAGGGGGCAAAGTTGGAGAATCCACAGAACATTTCAACGGTTACCGAAGAGTCGGGTGAAATTGTAAGCAACGGCGGTCAGATTGGTGCTACATCCCCGGAAAGCCCACTCCTTGTCTTCTTGCAGAGTTTTTCTCAAAATACAACACACCCGCTCAGCCGCCTGCTATTACAAATCGTATTGATTGTCGTCGTTTCGAGGGTTCTCGCCTTTCTCGTTGCCAAGATTGGTCAACCAAGGGTAATTGGCGAAATTATCGCCGGCATCATCCTTGGACCTTCCCTAGTCGGCCATTTCTGGCCTCCGGTGAGCAATTTCCTGTTTCC
>Ga0075419_10001771_pt1 | contig 14029 bp, 9 predicted proteins | sample SoiMetdeltSBSDD3_FD_76900 | JGI IMG/M metagenome (GOLD analysis project Ga0075419, IMG submission 76900) | Bulk soil microbial communities from a Populus tree surrounding site in Tennessee, USA - Soil MetaG P. deltoides SBSDD3 | ecosystem: Environmental > Terrestrial > Soil > Tree plantation... | reverse complement strand
GTCGTCGGCGCGGCTGCGGAGGCTCTGGTCGATGGTCCGGTCGAGCGCCGAGCCGAGCCGCAGGTACAGAAACAACCCCATCGCCGACAGGAGGATTGCCATCACGACGGCGAAGGCCACCGTCAGCCGAAGCCGGACCGGGGCCTGGGCGAGCGCCCGGCCGACGCTCACTTGCCACCATCCGAGCGCAGCCGGTACCCGGCGTTGCGGAGTGTCTCGATCGACCGCAGCCCGAACGGGCGGTCGATCTTGGCCCGCAGGTAGCCGACATAGACGTCGACGACGTTGGAGCGGCTCTCGTAGCCGTAGTCCCAGGCATGGTCGAGGAGGTCGATTCGGGACAGGACGTGTCCTGGGCGGCGCATGAACGTCTCCAGCAGGGCGAACTCCTTGGCGGAGAGCTCGAGCTGGACGTCCTTGCGCCACACCTGCCGGGTCGCGGGGTCAAGGCGCAGCGACCCCACCTCCAGCACCGTGCGGCGTTCGGAGAGTCCCCGGCGGGTGAGCGCCCGCAGCCGTGCCAGCAGCTCGGCGAAGGAGAACGGCTTGGTCAGGTAGTCGTCGGCGCCGGCGTCCAGGCCGACAACCCGGTCGTCGACGTCGTCACGCGCGGTCAGCAGGAGGACGGGCGACCAGACCCCGCTCGAGCGCAGCTGCCTGCAGACATCGAAGCCGCCAAGGCCGGGAAGCATCACGTCCAGGACGATGGCGTCGTAGGGGACGGCGCGCGCCATCCGGAGGGCCTCCTCGCCCGTGCCGGCGACATCGGCGGCGTAGCCGTCCTCGACGAGGCCGCGGCGCAGCAGCGCCGCCATCTTCGGCTCGTCCTCGACGACGAGGGCGCGCATGGCCCTAGCGCCTCCGAAGGTTTCCGGTTCTCATCGGCGTTTCATTCGGGGTACGTACCGTGACCCGGCCCTGACCATGTTGCCAGGAAAGGAGACGACCTTGCGTCGTGTCAGTATTGCGCTGATGACCCTGCTCCTCGCCGCCTCGATGGCGGCGTGTGGTGGGGGGCGGACGGCGACCCGGGAGTCGGCCACCGCCACGACGGGAACGACGGCGCAGCCGTCGAAGGCACCTGTCCAGGCGTCCAAGCTGCCGCGTGGCGGTGAGTCCGTGCGCCTCGACCCGGCCCGCTTCACCGCCCAGATCGACAACCCCTACTGGCCGATGGCGCCGGGCAGCCGGTGGGTCTACCGCGAGGCCGACGCCGAGGGCAACGAGCAGCGCGTCGAGGTCACCGTGACCAGCGAGACCAGAAAGATCCTCGGGATCGACGCGAGGGTCGTGCACGACGTCGCCACCAGCAACGGGCAGGTGCAGGAGGACACCTACGACTGGTACGCCCAGGACGACCGGGGGAACGTCTGGTACATGGGCGAGGACACCAAGGAGTACAAGGACGGGAAGGTGGCCTCGACCGAAGGCTCCTGGCAGGGCGGGGTCGACGGCGCCCAGCCCGGCGTCCTCATTCCGGCCCACCCGCACCCGGGGGTGGCCTACCGGCAGGAGTACTACAAGGGCCAGGCCGAGGACGGTGCCCAGGTCTTGAGGCTCGGCATGAGGGTGAAGGGCCCTACCGCTATGTTCGACCACGTGCTCGTCACCAAGGAGTTCACCCCGCTGGAGCCGGACGTGGTCGAGCACAAGTTCTACGCGCCCGGGGTGGGGCAGGTGCTGGCGATCACCGTCGCCGGGGGCTCCAGCCGGCAGGAGCTGCTCCAGTTCAAGCACGGGCCCTGAGCCGTACGACCCGGGACCGGGCCTCGCGCCTATGGTGACTGCCCTGCCTGTGCCGGTGGAGTGTGACGGTACAGGTCCTTGCGGACCACATAGGCGCGGGCGTCGAGTTGCAGCGCCTGAGTGCGGATCTTGGCCAGTTCGTCCCCGCCGAGGTGCCTGACCTTGACGAGGACGAGCTCCTCGGCCTCGGGATCGTTGACCGCCCCGACCCTGATGTTGCCGATCCCAGGGGCGTAGGACTTGAGCTGGTGGGCGTCACCCGCCTCGAGTGGGTTCCACTCGTCGATCAGCAGCACGTCCTTGTAGCAGTTGAGGGGGACGCAGTTGCGGATGCCCGTCTTGGACACCTTCGCGCGGTCCTGGAACTCGATCTTGGGCGCGTACCCCTCGAGGTAGCTGGGAGTCCCCGCACGCGGGTTGGCCCGCATGAGCACGCCCGGCCTGGCGCGCTGGAGGCCGGCGATCCAGGTGTCCTCGGCGCCCTGGAGCTTGCCGTCCTCGTACACCTCGGGGTACTCGCCGAGGAGCCAGGCGTTGCCGTCGTTGTCCTGGGCCTGGAAGGCGAGTTCCGACTCCTCCAGCTGCCCCTCGTTGATGTCCCTGTCCCAGATGACGACGGTGCGCACGCCGTTGACCACCTTGGTCAGGTCGGTGACCGTGGTCACCACCTGGTGTGGGAGGCGGCCGTGCCCCCGGTTGGCGCGGCCCTCCATGATGAACTGGGTGCCCGGGACCAGCGGGTACCAGCGGTTGTCGACCTTTGGGGCGGCCGGGAAGTTGTGGGGGTCGAAGTCCTTCTCGGTGATGGCTCGCAGGGACCGCGTCGTCGCGGTGCTGGCTGGCGCCGTGGTGGCGCCGGAGGTGCCGCATGCGGCGAGCACGACCGAGACCAGCATCGCCGCGACCACCAGGGCCCCTGCACGTCGCTTGCCCATGGTGCCGTTCCTTCCGTCAGGGTGCCTGCAGGGCGCCGTCGGCGCCGGGGCGGGCCGGCTGGTCCCGGCGCCGACCGAAGCGCAGGTACAACGAGGGCACGACGAACAGGTTGAGCAGCGTCGATGTGAACAGGCCGCCGAGGATCACGAGGGCGAGCGGGTGCTCGATCTCGTGACCAGGCCGCTCGCCGGCGATCACCAGGGGCACGACGGCCAGCCCCGTGGCCAGGGCGGTCATGAGGATGGGCGACAGCCGCTCCCGCGCTCCCCGCAGGACGAGCCGGGGGCCGAAGCTCTCGCCCTCATGGCGTTCGAGGTGCTGGTAGTGGTTGATCAGCAGGATACCGTTGCGGGCGGCGATGCCCATCACGGTGAAGAACCCCACCAGCGACCCGAGGGAGATGACGCCGCTGCCCATGAAGGCGGCCAGCACGCCTCCCACCAGCGCCATCGGCAGGGTGAAGAGGCTCAGCGCGGCGAGGCGGAAGCTGCCGAAGGCCGCGTGGAGCAGGAGCAGGATCCCGATCGCGGCGCCGACCGCGAAGACCAGTAGGCGCCGCTGAGCGGCCTGCCGCTCCTGGTACTCGCCGAGTACCTGGGCGTCATAGCCGCGGGGAAACTGGATGCCTGCGAGGTTGCGCTTGACCTCGCGCGCCACCGAGCCGAGGTCGCGGCCGCGCACGTTGGCCCCGACGTCGATGCGGCGCGAGTTGTTGTCCCGTTCGACCACGTTCGGGGTCGGCTTGACCTGCACCGAGGCCACATCGCCGAGGAGCACACGGTGACCGCTCGGGGTGTCGATGGGCAGGTTACGGACGTCGGTCAGGCTCCGGCGGGTCTGGGGCGTGCTCCAGACCTGGACGTCGTAGGCCTTGCCGTTCCGGAAGATGTCGGCGACCTCCTCGCCCGCGACCAGCGTCGAGGCCGCCCGGCGGACGTCGCCCGGCTTGAGCCCGTAGCGCCTGGCCTTGGCCAGGTCCACCTGCACATCCATCTGCGGCACGTCGACCTCGAAGTCGGCGTGGGGCTCGACGATCCCGTCGATCCCCTCGAGGACCTGCTGAACCTCGTCGGCCTTGGCGCGCAGCACCTCCAGGTCGGGTCCATAGATGCGGACGACGATGGCTTCGCTCGTGCCCGTCAGCACCTCCTTGATGCGCTCGTTCAGGTAGGTCTGCACGTCGGTGTAGATCCCGGGGTAACCGGCGACGGTCCGCTGGATGGCGGCCAGCGTCGTGTCGTAGTCGGCCTTGGGGTCGATGCTGATCCAGTTTTCGCCGAAGTTGACGCCGGCGATCTCCTCGCCCAGCATCGCCTGGCCGATGTGGGATCCGAAGTTGCGGACCCCGGGAATCGACCGGAGCTCCCTGCTGCCCTGGGTGACGATCCGCTGCTCCTCTGGTTGGGACGTGCCCGGGAAGGAGATCCAGTGCATCAGGAAGTCCCGCTCCTTGAACTGCGGGAACAGCGACTCCCCCAGCAGCGGCACCACCGCGACGCCGGCCGCGAGGAACAGGGCCACGGTCGCATACGCCCACCGCGGCCGCTCGATGACCCGCCCCAGGGTCGCGGTGTAGCCCCGCTGCAGCCAGCCGACCAGCGGCGACCCACGCCGCTCCAGCGGTGTCCTGGACAGCAGCAGCAGTGCCAGCGCCGGTGTGACCGTCAGCGCGACCACCAGCGACGCCAGGACGGCCAGGGCGTAGGAGAGGGCCAGTGGCCGGAAGAAGGAGCCGGTCAGCCCCTGGAGGAAGTAGACCGGCACCGCGGCCACCACGATGATCAGGGTGGCGTAGATGATCGGGCCGCGCACCTCCAGCGAGGCCTCGAGCACAATGGCCGCCGTCGACTTGTCCATGCCCTCCCGGCGGTACTGGCGGAGCCGCCGCAGGATGTTCTCGATGTCGATGATGGCGTCGTCGACCACGACCCCGACGGCGATCACCAGCCCGGCCAGGACCATCGTGTTGATGGTGGCCCCGCGCAGGTACAGCACGAACCCGGCCGCCACCAGCGAGAGGGGGATCGCCACCAGGCTGATGAGGACGCTGCGCCACTCGAACAGGAAGGCGCCGAGCACCAGGACCACGAACAGACAGCCGAGCAGCAGCGCGTTGGTGAGATTGTGGATGGACGCCTCGATGAAGCTCGCCGGCCGGAAGATGGTCGGGTCGACCTCGATGCCGGTCAGGCCGGGCTGCAGGTCGGCCAAGGCCCGTTCCACTCCGCGGGTGACGTCGAGGGTGTTGGCCCACGGAAGCTTCTCGACGATGAGCATGAGGCCCGGGCCGTCGTTGATGACGGCGTCGCCGGCGAGTGGCTGGTGGTCCTCGACCACCCGGGCAACGTCGCCCAGGCGTAGCGGTCTGCCGCGCCGTTCGGTGACGGTCACCTCGGCGAGGTCCTTGGGCGTGGTGATGGGGAGGATGTGGCGGACCCCGAGGCGCTGGTTGGGGGTGTCGATGAAGCCACCGGTTCCGACCACCGCGCCGTTCGAGAACTTCAGCAGGCCGACGTCCAGGGCGCCCGCGGTCGTCTCCATGACCTGGTCTAGCGAGACGCCGTGGGCCTTCATGCGTTCCGGTTCGACCTGCACCTGCAGCATCTGCAGCCGTTCGCCCCAGATGGGCACGTTCGCCACCCCGGGGACCCGCAGCAGGCGTGCCCTGATGGTCCAGTAGGAGATCATCGACATCTCGGTCAGGGAGCGGCTCTTGGAGGAGAGCCCGATCTTCATGACCCGGCTGGTGGCCGACAGCGGCTGTAGCATCACCGGTGGGCTGGCCCAGGTCGGCAGGGTGGGCAGCACGGTGGCGATGCGTTCCTGCACCAGTTGTCGAGCCTGCAGCAGATCGGTCCCCATCTTGAAGATCAGCTCGATCGACGACAGCTGGGGAACCGACTGGGAACGCATGACCTCCAGCCGTGGCATCCCGTTGAGCGCCTCCTCCAGCGGGACCGTGACGAGCTGCTCGACGTCGGCCGCAGAGAGGCCCAGGCAGGCGGTCTGAACCTGCACCCGCGGGGGCGCGAACTCCGGGAACACGTCCACGGGAATGTGGCGGAGCTGGGCCACGCCGAAGAACATCATCCCCGCCGCCAGCGCGACGGCGATGAACCGGAACCGCAGGCTCGCCCCGACGATCCAGCGCATGGTTGCCTGCCTACTCGCCGCCGACCCCGAGCTCGGCGCCGAGGAGCTCGGGGGCACCGACGGTCACGACCCTGGTGCCGGCGGGGGGGCCCTTGAGGAGGACAGCCAGGTCCCCGGTGACGAAGTCGATGTCGATCCGCTTCCTGATGAAGGTCAGGGGCGCCGGGCTGCTGTAGACCCACGTATCGCCGTGCTCGTCGTAGAGCACGGCCGCGTACGGGATGGTCTTGCGCATGGCCGCGGGGCCGCGGCGCTGGCCGAGGGCCGCGGGCTTCGCGGCCACCCGGGCGTCCCGGACCTCGACCGTCTGGATGCCGAGCCGCTCGGCCGCCTGCCGGGTCAGGATCACCCGGCTCTGGTCGGTCCCCTGGATCTGCTCCACTCTGGCCTCGCCGGAGGCGGCCTCGCCGTCCTCGGCGGCCGGCGCGCGCCCGCACGCTGACACGCCGAGGGCCAGCGCGCCGATCAGCAGGAGTGTCGAGGCTCTCCATTGCTTGTGCTTGCCGTGCTGCATGGAACTTCCCCCCTCATCACGGGGTCGAGCTGAGCTGCGGTTGCAGGTCCGACGGGTCGGTTCGCCGGCGCGGGGCGAACTGCAGGTACAGGAACGGCAGGACCACCAGGCCGACCGCCGTCGAGGTCACCAGGCCGCCCAACAGGACGGCGGCGAGCGGACGCACGACGTCGAGACCGCCGATGCCGCCGAACCACAGCAGCGGGAGCAGGCCCAGGGCCACCGTCAATGCTGTCAGCGCGACCGGCGCCGCCCGTTCCTCCGCTCCGCGCAGCACCAGGCCGGCGCCGAACTCCTCGCCTTCCTGCTCGAGACCCTGGTTGTGCCTGATCAGCAGGACGCCGTTGCGCAGGGCAATCGCCAGCACCGCCAGGAACCCGGCAATGGAGCCGAGCGAGGTCATCCCCCCGCGGGTGAACGCGAGCGCGGCCAGCCCTCCGCCTACCAGGGCCAGGGGAAGGGTCAGGAAGACGAGCGTGGCCAGGCGCCAGCTGCCGAAGGCCGCCTGCAGCAGCAGGAGGATCCCGACAGCGGCGGCGACCGCGACGCTCAGCACGCGCAGCCGAGCCTCGTGCCGCTCCGCTGACGCCCCGAGCACCTCGGCGTGGTGCTCGAGCGGGAACTGGATGCCCCGGACGCGCTGCTCCACGTCGTGCGTCACCGCGCCGAGCGAGCGGCCGCGGATGCCCGCGACCACGTCGACATAGCGCGAGACGGCGTCGTGGCGGATGGCGGTCGGGTTGGGCCGGATGCGCACCGTGGCCACGTCCCCGAGGCGCACTCTGCCACCGGCGGGCGTGTCGATCAGCATGTCCTGGATGCTGGTCAGGCTGTGGCGCACGCTGGGCTCCCCCCAGACCACCACGTCGAACACCTTCTGCTCCTCGAACAGGTTGCCGACGGTGACCCCCGATAGCAGGGTGGCGGCCGCCCGCCGGACGTCGCCCGGCTTGATCCCATGGCGCTGGGCCGCGGCCAGGTTGGTCTCGATCTCCACGGTCGGCTCGATGGACTGGGCGTTCACATGCGGCGCGACGACGCCACGGACGCCGGCGATGGCCCTGGCCACCTCCTGCGCCTTGGCCTGGAGCACCTGCAGGTTCTCGCCGTAGACACGCACGACGACGGGCTCGTCCTCGCCGCTTCGGAGCTGCCCGATCCGCTCCTCGGGATAGGCCACCAGGCTGTGTGCCAGGCCTGGGTAGCCGTTGAGCACGTGCCGGGCGGCAGCCACCGTCCTTGGCAGGTCGGCCCGGGGGTCGATGCTGACCCACAGCTCAGCGGAGTTGACGTTGACCACCTGGTCGGAGGTGATGGCGCGTCCGAGGTGGGCGCCGACGTCCCGCACGCCCGGGACCGACCGCAGCTCAAGGGCGGCCCGCCCCGTGATCCGGTCCATCTCCGGCCGGGACATGCCTGGGGCGGCATCCCAGTGGATCAGCAGGTCCCGGTCCTGGGCCGCCGGGAGCATCGGACGGCCGCCGAGCTGGGGCAGCACCGCGAGGCCAGCGAGCCCGATCACCCCGATGGCGACGTAGGCCAGGCGGGGCCGGAAGATGAGCCGCGTGAGCGCCGCGGCGCATCCGCGCTGCAGCCAGCGGAGCACCGGAGGCTGTCGGCGCGCCAGCGGCGCCCTGGCCAGGAGCAGCAGCGCCAGCGCCGGTGTGACGGCCAGCGCCACGGCCATCGAGGCCACGACGGCCAGCAGGTAGGAGACACCGAGCGGCCGGACGAATGAGCCGGTCACGCCCTGCAGGAAGAAGACGGGCACGGTGGCCACTGCGACCATCAGCGTCGCGTAGAGCATGGAGCCGCGCACCTCCAGGGAGGCGCGGAGGATCGCGGCCGCCGTGGACTCGTTGTCCGCCTCACCGAGCTGGCGGCGCTGGCCCAGCCTCCGCCTGAGGTTGTCGACCTCCACGATGGTGTCGTCCACGACGACGCCGAGGGCGATCACGAGCCCCGCCAGGACCATCGAGTTGATGGTGGCCCCGCGGTGGTAGAGCACGAGCGCGGCCGTCAGCAGGGACAGCGAGATGGTGACGAGGCTGATCAGCGCCACGCGCCAGCTGAGGTAGGCGCCGCCGAGGAGGACGACCATCAGGATCAGCCCGACGAGCAGCGCCACGGCCAGCTGGTGGGTCGCCGCCTCGAGAAAGGAGGCCGGCCGATAGACCCCGGTGTCGATCGTGATCCCGGCGAGGCCCGGCCGCATCTCATCGAGCGCCGCCTCCACCTGGCGGGTCACTTCGAGGGTGTTGGTACCCGGGAACTTCTCGACCACGAGCATGAGGCTGGGGCCGCCGCCGGCGACCGCCGCGCCGATGAGCGGCTGGTGGTCCTCCACGACCCGGGACACGTCGGCGAGGCGCAGCACCCTGCCGCCGGTGTCCTCCACGGCCACCTGCGCCAGGTCCTTGGCGGTCAGGATGGGGAGGACGTGCTGGATCCCGAGCCGTTGGTTGGACGTGTCGATGAACCCGCCGGTGCCGGGCGTCGAGGCTTCGGTGAAGCTCAGCGGCGACACCCACAGCGCGTTCGCCGTGGTCTGGACGACCTGGTCGAGCGTGACGCCACGCTCCCGCAGCCTCTCCGGGTTCACCTGGACCTGGAGCTGGCGCTCCTGCTGCCCCCAGATGGCCACGTTGGCGACCCCGGGGACGCCCATGAGGCGGGGCCTGATCTTCCAGCGGGCCAGCACCGACATGTCGATCAAGGACAGGTCTTTCGAGGAGAGCCCGATCATCATGACCCGGCTCGTCGACGACAGAGGCTGGAGCACGACCGGAGCCTTGGACACGTTCGGGATCCCGCCGGGCGCCTGGATCAGGCGCTCCTGCACCAACTGCCGCGCCTTGAGGACGTCGGTCCCCGGCTGGAAAATCAGCTCGATCCGCGACAGCCCGGGAATCGACTCGGAGCGGATCCGGTCGAGCCATGCCACCCCGTTGAGCAGGTCCTGCTCGAGCGGGACGGTGACCAGTTGCTCGACCTCGGCGGCAGAGAGCCCGAGCGCCTCAGTCTGGATCTCCACCATCGGCGGGTTGAACTCGGGAAGGGTCTCCACCGGCATACGGCGAAGCTGCACGAACCCGAGGAGCAGTAGCGCCACGGCGACAAGAACGACCAGGAACCGCAACTTCAGGCTCGACCCGACGATCCAACGCATCATGGCTGGAGCCCCCCCACGGGAACGTTGCCGGTACTTCGCCGGGGGCGGCAGGCGCCGCTGGCGCCTGCTCTTGAGCCCTGGATGATCGACAGATCGTGCGGATAATCTCTGCTGGCCAGCATTCGCCCGCCGGCCTGTGCGCGGACAGTCATCGCGCCAACCCCCCGTGACCCGCTGCATTCCAAGCGGGCACCATGGGCATTATGCGGCACCCGGCGCCGCCTGGCTGTGTCGTACGACACAGCCGCGTTGTGACATTCGGCAAGCTCGACCGGACACCGCCCAGCCGGCACGGTCAGATCGGCGGTCGGCCCACGCGCATCTGCTGGCCTATCCCCTTCCAGGGAGACGGATGTCTGCGCACCTGATAGGCGTGGCCGGACATACCGCGACGTCGCTTGCGGTCGGATCGACAAGGGCAACGCAGCCACCGTCCTGACCGAAGCCAAGGCGCTGGCTTGACCAGATCGACAGGACTCTGACTTTGGTCGTGAATGGTGGTGATGTCGTGGTTTGCGCGGTGCAGAAAGCAGTTGAAGTGGTCCAACTGGGCGCAAGTGGTTGCTGAGCGTCGGCACAAAGATGCCGGAAGAGAGCGTTTGCTGGACGGCAGGAAAGCGTTCCCTTCCGCACCGACGCGGCCCATGGGACCTGGACGTGTCCAGAACCCGTGTCCGGAATCAACGTCGCACAACCAACCCAGCCACAAGGTTCTGCGACGCCCCCTGCATGGGACACCTGCTCGGCTACGCTTATGCCTCCCGCCAGCGACCAGCAACCCCAGCCCCAGGTCGAAGCTCTCGAGCGCGCCGGCTGCCATCGGGCGTTCACCGAGACTGCTGGCGGCGACCCCTCCCGCCCGCGGCCAGCTCCTGGACCAGCTCCGCCCCCGGCGACACCCTGGTCGTCTCGAGACTGGACTGCCTCGGCCGCTCCCTGCGGCATCTAGTCGACACCGTCACCAGCCTGGCCGAGCGCGGCATCGCGTTTCGCAACCTCCAGGAGGCAACCGAGACCACCACCCCGGCGGCGAGCTCGTCTCCATTTCTATGCGGTCCTGACCGAGCTCGAATGCGACCTCATCCGCGAACGAACCGCTGCGGGGCTGGCCGCCGCCAGAGCCCGCGGCCGCCGCGGCGGCCGGCTCCGTGCTGACCGTCGCGAGGGTCCGGTAGCTGTCCTAGCTGGGCTGTAACTTCCGTGCTAACGGGTGTGTACGGATCGGGGAGGTCAACGGGTGCGGCTGATCGGCTACACACGCTCCAGCGACGCCCGGGAGCAGGCGGGGAGCCACGCCAGCCAGGAGACGACCATCCGGGGCTGGGCACGCGCCCACGGCCACCGCATCGTCCGGGTGATCTCCGAGCCGGCCGGGACCCGGGGCACCACCACCAAGCGGGACGGCTGGGCCGACGTCCTCAACGCCCTGGAGGACGACCAGGGCGACGGGATCGTGGTCCGCGAGCTGGAGCGGCTGTCCCGCGACGTGCTCGTCCAAGAGCAGCTCATGCGGGATGTGTGGGGCCAGGGCAAGGAGGTCCTGTCGACGGCGCTGAGCGAGGCCGACCTGCGCGACGACCCCGAGGATCCGACCCGGCGGCTCATCCGCATCATCATCGGGGCGGTCCACGCCCACAACCGGGACATGACCGTGCTCCGGATGCTACGCGGCAAGCGGCGCAAGCAGCAGCGCGGCGGCTACCTCGGGGGCACCGCCCGCTACGGCTACCACCCGGTGGACAAGGAGCTGACCCCCGACCAGGCCGAGCGGGAGGTCGCCCGCCGCATCCGCCGGCTGCACCGGGGCGGCCTGTCGATCCGCAAGATCGCCGACCAGCTCAACGCCGAGCAGGTCCCAGCCAAACGCGGCGGCGCCTGGCACCCGACCACCGTCGCCCGCGTCCTCCGAAGGATCCCATGAGCGAGCTGCTCAGACCGTGATCCCGGTCGTGCTGACCGCCCTCATCGCCGGCCAGGTCGCCATCACCCGCACCGGCCGCCTCCGGAAGGACATTCGCAAGACCATCGACCTGCTGGGCAAGCTCCCGGCCGACCATCCGAGCCGGGCGACGCTGGAGGTCAACATCGGGGAGCTGGTCGACACGCTAGTCCGGCGCCAGCGGCGACGGTTTGAGCCCATCACGAGGGCCGGGGGATGGTTCGGTGTCAACATCACCCTCGCCCTGCTGATGCGCCCTCCCTGGGTCGGAGCCTGCTTGCCCGGGTCGGGGGCAATCGCCCTTCTCGGAGATCTGCAAACGCCATGGCCCGACCCCTTGGATGCCATACACGGACCTGCAGCCCCATCACGGCCGATTACAGCTGACGAGCTGTAGGTTTGGTTGTCCGCTGGGCACCGTGGGTGACCGTGAGTGACCGCAGTGTCGCGGCCCCAATACGGCGCCAGCGACGATCCGTCCTTGGCGCCTCGGTCCCAGCGGCCCGGTCGTCCCTCGGGAGCTGTAACCGGATGGTTCCCTGGGCGGTTCCCAGTACGTATGGGAAGCGTTTAGAGCATTGGACAGCGTTGGTCTCGTACAGGATGATCGCGCATCTCCAGGCCGATGAAGGGGGGCTCATATGAGCGAGCTGGAGACCACCACCGTGGTGGCGAGCGATGCCTCGGCGACGGTGGCCGAGGCGGCAAAGAAGCCCAAGGCCCGCAGCGCACCAAAGTGGGAAACCGAGGCCCGTGACCGCCTGAAGGCCGCCATCCGGCGCTACAGCAAGGCGCTGGCCGACCTAGTCGCTCGCGACGCCAACGAAGGCGACACCCGCCTGCTGGTCACCGACTTCCTCTGCGACGGCCTGGGCTTCGACAAGTACGCCGACCTCACCACCGAGTACCAGGTCAAGGGCGAGTTCGCCGACTACGGGCTGCGCATCGACCGCGAGCTGGTGGCCTTCATCGAGGTCAAACGCGTCGCCACCAAGCTCTCGACCCGCCATCTCCGTCAGGTGGAGATGTATGCCGTCAACGAGGGCGTCGAGTGGATCATCTTGACCAACGGGGCGGTGTGGCAGGTCTACCACATCACCGGCGGGCTGCCCGTTGTCATCGACCTGGCCCTTGAGGTCGACCTGCTCGGCGATGAGCCGCCCGCCCACAAGGTCAGCCAGCTCTTCTACCTGAGTCGCGAGTCGCTCAAGAAGCGCCAGATCGATGAGCTGTGGAAGGCTCGGCGGGCTACCTCACCGGCGTCCCTGGCCCAGGTGCTGGTCTCGGATCCGGTGGCTGAGGCGATCCGCAAGGAGCTGTGGCGCCAGACCGGCCATCGGGTCGACACGGCCGAGATCGTCCGCCTGGTCAGCGACACGCTGCTTCGCCCAAGCGGCCTTCAAGGGTCAGCCTGAGACCAAGCACTTGCCTGAGGCGACCTTTGCCGTGTGAAAGCGAATCAGGCGGTTGTGTGGCCTGGATGTTCGCCAAGCTGGCCGGCTCAAGCGGCAGTGATGTTGACCGCAAGAAACCGTAGCTGTCCGCAGGTTGCCGCTCGCCTGTGGCCCCGATGTGGCCCAGCTGCGGCGCCCTCGTGCTCCGGTCACCGACCTCTCCGCCGCTCCGCCAACGCCTAGCTGTCACGCTGGCGTCACGTTGGGGTCACGCGCGACGTTGAGCATGAGCCGTTCGCCGGTTGGCCTCGGTGCGGAAGAGGGAATGGAGCGTCAGGTGCTTCCCTCCCAGCGTCAGAGGCCTGCCAACGCGATACCCAGTCGGGACTGCGTCGCTGCTGGGAAGGGAGGGCACCATGAAGCGTTTGGCTTTTCGGTGCTGTTGGCGCTGCCGATGATGGTGGCGGTGGCACCAAGTGCCCTTATGGTCCGCCGGTGGCCCGGGAAGGAGTAACCCCATGTCAGGGTTCGCGAGCAAGCTTTCGTCCGGATGCCGTCCGCGTTGGTGGATCGTGGTGCTCGCCGCGGTCACGGCCGTGCCGTTGGTGGCCGGGGTGTCCGCCCGGGCCGAGGCGGCCGCCGTCCAGTGGACCCCCTACTCAGGAAGCAATCAGTTCACCGACGACAGCTGCGGCTATCCAACAGCCGTCGCCGCCACCTTCAGCGGCCGGGTCGGCGTCCGGGCCGGGACCGGACCGGACGCCGGCTATCTCTTCTTCACTAACAACTACTCCTTCCGTGAGGTGCATACCGACCCCGCCACCGGGCGGTGGTTCGTCATCCGAGGCAACGGCCAGTTCAAGGAAGTGAAGGCAACGCCGATCGGAGGCAACGTCTTCGAAGTTACGGGCAGAGACACGGGCCAGGGCCTCGTCGTTGAGGACTCGACCGGCAAGGTGGTGCTCCGGTTCGCCGGTCTGGTCACCTACAGGTACACCGTCGACGCGAGCAGCAACACCCAAGTCGACTTTCTGGGCGTGACCCTAGCGGGTCACTTCCCCGACGGGTCGGCGTGTTCGGCCGCCGGATCGATCCTCGGGATCGACTCCGCGAGCCGGCTCACCGCCCACCCGCTCGGGACCACGGCGTCCCCGCTTGGCTACTACGAATACCGC
>Ga0075419_10001764_pt1 | contig 14048 bp, 16 predicted proteins | sample SoiMetdeltSBSDD3_FD_76900 | JGI IMG/M metagenome (GOLD analysis project Ga0075419, IMG submission 76900) | Bulk soil microbial communities from a Populus tree surrounding site in Tennessee, USA - Soil MetaG P. deltoides SBSDD3 | ecosystem: Environmental > Terrestrial > Soil > Tree plantation... | reverse complement strand
CGCCGAACCCCTGGGACATGGTCGAAGGAAAGTATCCCGTCGGCACCCGCATCGAAGGAAAGGTGAAGAGCCTGACTGATTTCGGCGCTTTCATCGGACTCGACGAAGGGATCGACGGATTGATCCACATTTCCGACATGTCTTGGACCAAGCATATCAAGCATCCGTCGGAGATTTTCAAGAAGGGCCAGAAAGTCGAGGCCGTCGTACTAAGGATTGACAAGGAAAAAGAACGGCTGTCGCTCGGCTTCAAGCAGCTCTCGCGTGACCCCTGGGACGACGAGATTCCCAATCGCTATCGTGTGGGAGATCCTGCTGTCGGTAAAGTGAGTAAAGTGGCGGATTTCGGAATTTTCGTGGAACTAGACGGAGGCGTAGAAGGATTGATCCATGTCAGCGAGTCGGGATTGGATCAAAGCGCGAAGCTCGAAGAGAAGTTCAAGTTGCAGGATGAAGTAACGGCGAAGATCATCAAGGTAGACCGTGAAGAGCGGAAGATTGCGCTCAGTCTCCGCGATCATCAGCTGGACTCCGACCGTCGGCATGTGGATGAGTACCACGCAACTCAAGGGACTCCTGACCAGAGTCTGGGACGGGCAGCCAAACAAAGCCGCAAACGTGGAGCTGATGACGAAAAATAGATGGTGAACTCTCGGCGCCGGAGCGTGCTGCTCCGGCGCCACCTATGCGTGGAATCCTATGGAGCAGGAGACGACAGGAAAACCGTCAAAGCGATCGTGGCTTCGCCGGATACTTCTCGTGGCGGGCATCGGTATCGCTCTGCTGCTTCTCGTCAATTTATTGTTTCCTGATTTAGATCTGTCGACGGAGGACCGTGTCGCTTTGATTCGGGTTGAAGGGGTCATCCTGGATGCTCAATCCACGGTCACGGAGTTGAAACGGTTCGGAGAGAATCCATCCATCAAAGCCATTGTCTTGCGAATCGACAGCCCGGGTGGCGGGGTCGTTCCGTCGCAGGAGATCTATGATGCCGTGCAGCGGGTGCGCAACAAGCACAATAAGGCGGTTATCGCGTCTATGGGTACCGTTGCAGCTTCGGGCGGCTATTACATCGCTGCGGCAACGGATCGTATCATCGCGAATCCCGGCACGTTGACTGGGAGCATCGGCGTGATCATGGAAACGGCGAATGTCGAAGGGTTGCTTAAGAAGATCGGCGTTGAGGGTATTGTCGTGAAGAGCGGAAAGTTCAAAGACGTGGGCTCGCCACTCAGAAAAATGACCGAAGAAGAGCAGAAACTGCTTCAATCTGTGATGGACGACGTCCACCAGCAATTCATCGATGCAGTGGCAGAAGGACGGGCGCTGGAACCAGCGGCGGTTCAGGCATTGGCCGATGGTCGGATCTTTACTGGTCGCCAAGCCAAGGAAGCAAAACTTGTCGACGAGTTGGGGAATCTAGATGACGCGATTCAGTTGGCGGCCGATTTGGCCGGGATTGAAGGCGAGCCCAAGGTCATCGAGCCGCGCCGGCGTTTCTCCATCCGGGAGTTTCTCGAGTCGCGGTTCTCGGCGCTGTTCCCGAAGTTGGACTTCTATTCGGGGGTCAGCCTCAAATACCTCATGGCGTTTTAATCGGTCGGAGCGGCTGGCAGCTGCTCGTCCAAGCGAAAGGGGAATCCGTATGACCAAGGCGCAGATTATCGAGCGAGTCTCTGAGCAAGTCACGACGCTGACAAAACGCCAAGCGGAGATCGTCGTGAACACGATCTTCGATTGCGTCAGAGACTCGCTGAAGAACGGCGATAAAACGGAAATCCGAGGGTTCGGAAGCTTTCGCCTCCGATCACGGCGGATGAAGGAAGGACGCAATCCTAAAACCGGCGCCACCGTTGCAGTGCCCGCGAAGAAAGTTCCCTTCTTCAAGGCGGGGAAAGAGCTCAAGGAATTGCTCAACCAGTAGGGGTATACAAAGGAAGAACCAATGGCTGCATCAGATTCCAACGACACGGCGACCGCAGAAGTCCGATGGACTGAAGGCGCATTAAAGCGCATGGAGCGCGCTCCGGTTTTTTTGCGCGGGATGGTTCGCCGTCTGGCGGAAAAAAAAGCACGGGAACTCGGCTATGCTGAGATTACCGAAGCCACTCTCGAGCAGTTCAAGAGCCAGATGATGGGCGGGATGGGCGGTGCTTCGGGCATGACCCAGGCTGCGGAAGACATGGCCCAGGGTCGGCTGCCATGGACGGCGGCGGCGAAAGAGCGGTTGAATACCGTCCCGGAGTTCATGCGCGGAATGATCAGGCAAATCGCCGAAGAGGTCGCCAAGGAAGGCGGCCACATGGAAGTCAACGTCGACCTCTTTGAACGGGTCGAGGCCCTGGGGGATGTGCGTGAGGCGGCTGCCCCCCCGCTCGCCTGGACGGAAGGAGCCCTTGCGCGTCTGCAGGATAAGCTGAAGCAGTCGCCTCCCATCGCAGTGGAATTCGTCACCGACATGCTCAAGCGTGATACGGAAGATCTCGCTCGTGAGAAGGGCTTGACCCACATCGATGAGCAGGTGCTCCTCCAATTATGGGACACGCCACAAGAACGAGTCGCCTGGACCGACGAAGCCTGGAAACGGCTCCAGACCTCTCCTGACTTCGTGCGAAGCGGGATTCGGAAGGCCGCTGAACGACGGGCGCGGAAGCTCGGTTTGAAGGAAATTGACTCGGAACATCTGACGGGGTTTCGAAATCAAGCGATGATGAAAGCTGTGAAACGGATTCGTTCGTTCGGCTACAACGAGTTGACATTCGATGCCTTTGATACCGCGCTTGAAAAGACCAAACGGTTACAAGGCAATGAGCAGGCGGAGAAACGTCTTCAGGAGATTCGCAGCCACTTTGCCGATCCTGACACCAAGAAACCCGAAGGGGGAACGCTAGGCGCTGAATTGATGGGCCGATTCCGACGCTATCTCAAGGGGGAAGGAAGTCTGTAACAGTGGCCTAAGGGGCTGCTCTCCAGGAGGGCTGCATCCACTCATCCCACCTATTTCCATGCTCATATTCTCCTTTCCCAGTTCGGTCAATGTGAGACCATTCGGATCCAGGCCCTAACCACCCGGGACCAAGGCAACCAAGAAAGTCAGAGTTGGCGGGTTGGTTTCAATGCGCCGCGATCTGCTGTGGCCAAAATTTGTGCCGAATCTGAGGGAGCGGTTCGTTGTCGAGGTTGGGAATGTCGTAAAGGCACCGGTCGATCAAAGCCACTTCCTCTTCGGTCAGGTCCAAGGCGACCTTTCTCTTCCAGAACTGATCGAGCGTGAAATAGTCGCCGGACTGTGGCTTCTCCGCCAACAGAGCTTTCATCTTCTCAAACCCGGCGGTATCCACGCCAGGGATGCGGCCCTTGTTGCGGTCGTGACACCAATGCAGGACTTCTGCAATCCCATACATCGTCGTATCGATCTTCACGGTCTTGCCCATGGATTCCTCCTTGCAAAAGGAGTGTAGTCTAACCCAGATTCAAACGGAGTTTCAAAGGCCATCTTACCGGGAGCAAACATCCTGGTTGTAGGTCTGTTCGTTGCCAGAGGAAAGCCGCCGCCGGTATACTAGCGAGCCTTCGAAAACGCGGATCACGTCTGCGAGCAGTGAATGGACAGGAGGCGGTCGTGTCGGAAATGCCTGGGTTTACCATGAGATGGAGCTGTATGTGTCTCATCTCGGGCATGCTCGCCGTGGTGACCGGCGCCTGCTCAAAGCAGGATCCGTATGTTCCACCCGATCTTTTCTATTACTTCGCGAGCTATAAAGTCGGCAAAAACCCCACGACGATCACCCCCTTTGACATCAACCAGGACGGCGTGACGGATCTCATGACGACCAATGTGAGCAGCAACACCCTGTCACTTCTTATTGGTAACGGAGACGGAACGTTCCACGATCAGGTGCAACTTCACGTGTGCCAGGAACCCAGATCCTTAGCCACCGGGGCATTCAATGCCGACCCTTATCCAGACATCGCGTTGGCATGCGCCGGTGGAGACCAGATCGCGGTCTTGTTTGGGCGAGCAGACGGCAAATTTCAGGAAGGGCCGCAATATCCTGTCCATCGGACACCCGTAGCGATTGCGAGCGATGACTTAAACGGCGACGGCATGGCAGATCTCGTCGTCGCCTTGCGCAACGACAAGATTAAGGTGTTTTTAGGGCAGGGCAATGGAGAGTTTCGGCACGGGGCGCAGTACGAGTACGGCGATACGCCCACGTCGGTTGCCTTGTCCGATCTGAACGGCGACGGGAAGACCGACCTCGTCGTAACAAACGGAGGACCGATGTCCAATGCCGTTTCCATTTGGCGTGGAAATGGAGACGGCAGTTTTCAATCGCCGACGGATTATCGATCCGGTCGGCGCCCTCTGGGCGTGAGTTTTGCCGATTTCAACAACGATCGCATCCGCGATCTTCTTGTGATCAACGGTGAGCGGGATAGTTTTTCCACATTTCTTGGAAATGGCAATGCCACTTTCCAGGCGGCACATGATTCCGGCGCAAATGCCGGCCCAAACTTCGGGCTGGCCCGGGATTTCAACGGGGATCATCGGACCGATGTTGCGATAGTCAACTTGCAATCGAGTGATCTCTCAATTCTTTTCGGCCGTGGAGATGGCACCTTTGAATATCCACCGAGGAACTATCGGACAAAGGCAGGTCCATTCGCTCTCGCGCTGTACCGAGTCACGAGCAATGAAGTCGAAGAGCCTGGGCTCGTCACCGCCGACAATGGCGACGGCTCAGTGTCGATTTTTCTTCATCGGGGCTTGAAAAGCGGCTCGACGCCGAAGACCGCCGCCTCCTCCTCACCACAATCGTCTCGATAGGTAGCATTGCGGAGAGGCGAAACAGCGCAGTCAGCTTGACAGTCCTGGACCCCTCGGCTACAGTGGCCGACAGGCGCCGTTTGCTATGGTTGGCTGCCTCGTACGAGGACAGCGGTGAGATCCTTTTCATGGTGGTTCGGAATGGGCGCACTCCTGACCCTGTCCGTTCTGATGGTCCAAGGAGGCGTGCGCGACCTGTTTGACGGTTCGCATCCCAGCGGCGGTGCGAGCCCGTACGTGTCTTTCGCCACCACAATTTTTGGCGGCGGACTTTTGGCCGGCTGTTTGGCATTGGTGATGAAGCGCATTAGATAAACGAGATACGAGCGCGAGCCATGGATTGTCTCAAGTGCAAAGGGTTTATGATGGTCGAGCGGCACTACACACTGATGAATCGGCGTCTCTATGCCCGTTGTCTGAATTGCGGGTTTTGGATCGACCTCGCCGATCTGCTTCGTTTTTTCCACAAAGTCATCGACAGTGGATTCCGGGGCAGCAAGGTCCGCGAATCGTTCACTCTTTGAGGAGTGCAGGCCACGGTGTTGTTTGGCACCCATCGAATGTTCTTCCTTGCGGCTCTCTGCCTCGTGTTGTTGGTACCTTCGACAGCTCTCGCGAAACGTGGGAACGGAAAAGCCAGGCATGTGTCTGCCATTAGCGAAGACAACCACCACTTGCCGTGGCGTCGGGTTCCGGCCCACAGCATTCTGCTCAAAGAGCTGAACAGTGGCCGTGTGCTGTATCAGCACGACTCGGGGAAGCGTCTATCTCCCGCCAGCCTGACGAAAATCATGTCCGCTCTGGTTATCTTGGAGCATGGAAGACTTGACGATTTGGTCACTGTGAGCCCAGCGGCCGCTCGAGCGCACAAAACGCATCTGCGGCTGAAAGCAGGACAAGTCTTCAGACTCGACGACTTGCTGAAGGCAATGCTGATCGTCTCAGCGAACGACGCCTGCCTGGCTGCGGTGGAGCATGTTGGAGGGGACGAATCGCAATTTGTCGGCCTGATGAACGACAAGGCCGCGGCGCTGGGATTGCACAATACACACTTCAGCAACGGATGCGGGTTTGACGGTCCAGAGCACTATTCGACCGCTGAAGATCTCGCGACGTTGAGCGTCATCGCTCTTATGCAGCCGATTTTCCGTGACCTCGTTAAAGAAGAGCGAGCCACGATCATGCCGGTCAACGGCAATCATCCCTATGTTCTGCACACTACCAACCGGCTCTTGGGAAGAATTCCGGGGGTGGAAGGGATCAAGACTGGTTTTACATCCAAGGCAGGGCGTTGTCTCATAGCGAAGGTGTCACAAAACGGGAGTGATCTGTTGTTGGTGATTTTGAACTCCAGCCGGCGGTGGAATACGGCCACCAGCCTCATTACCTACGGACTGCGTGCGTCAGGCCCTTCTCTCTAGCGGGTTCGCCCTTCGACAATACATCGACGGATGAAGAGGATCGTAAAGGTAGGAATGTCAAGCGGCTTGGTGTCAGGGCATACACCCGATCAGTGAACAGGTGAAAACTCGATGTTGACGTCTTTGCCGAGATAATTGATCACAAATCCCTGCTTGTCGTATGCCAACACGGCCCCCATGACGTTTTCATCCCCGTAATCTTCCTGACCTAATAGTTTTCGAATGTCTTCGGGACTTTCGCTGTTCAGCACGTTGCGAAACAGGCCGCGTGTCTTATAGGCAAAACGATTGTTGATGAAAATCAAATCCACTTTGCCATCCTGCACGCGGACACCCGCCATGGGACCGGTGGGCTTCCTTTGGTCGACCAGAAAGATGAACAATGCTTCTTGTTCAACCTTGATGCCAGGGATTTTTTCATTGACCAGCACGTCCATGGCCTTGGATTCGGTATCACCGATTTTGACGCCGAAGAGAGAGATATCCGGACTCTTGATTGCCTTTGGATCCATGACATCGTTTTTGCTCAGCTCATAGGGTTCCGCGAGCGCCGATGCTACGACCAGACCGAGCATGCTCATGACTAGGCATGTTCGGACACCCATTCGTACCATCGCTTCCATCAGCTCCTCCTTTTCCGTGATCCTAACTCCGGTGCGGAGACGTGACGTGATCTCAAACGGCGCTAATTTCCTCATTTGATTCTATCGGAGGCCACACCAAGTTGCAATAAATCCTGGGGCCGGCCGGGTGTGGCCAGCCAGCTGGGCATGACGAGCACAAGGAACGAACAACATTAAGAATTGCGGCCTGCGATCAGGAGCAAAGTCCCGAGCTCACGGAGACGTTGGAAATATGCCCGACCTTCTTGATCAAGCTCCGGTTCCATGACTTCAAGATCGGCAAGACAGTCCCCGACGATGTTACGACGTTGCTCGTCCAGGCCGTCCTCGCTGTCCAGAAAATAGACCACGCAGCCGCTGATCACCGTATCCAAGGTCATCAGTGGTCCCTCGACTTGGCTGGCCACCCGAGGCCAACCTTCCTGTTTGTGGGCTTCCCATAACCTTCCGACCGCGTCTCGATCCACTGAACCGCTCCTCGATGGGTACCTGTTATTGATCCACTGACATGCAGTTGTCAGGGATAAAGGCCGCGATGCAAATGAGCCTTGGCAACTCTATCGATTCCGATCATCAGCGCAGCCATCCGCATGGTCGCTCGCCTGGTCGTGGCGAACTGCAGGGTGCGCTGGAAGGCGGAGGTCATGAGATCGTTGAGACGTTCTTGGATGTCTGTCGCTTTCCAAAAAAACCGCTGGGCATCCTGCACCCATTCGAAATAGGAAACGATGACTCCCCCTGAGTTTGCCAGGATATCTGGGATGACGAAAATTCCTTTGTCTTGCAGAATGCGGTCAGCCCCGATTGTCGTCGGACCGTTGGCACCTTCTGCCAATACGCGACAGTTCAGTTTGGCGGCATTGCGGTCGGTGATTTGTTCTGATAAAGCGGCGGGAACGAGCACCGTGCTATTGAGTTGGAGAAGCTCGTCGTTCGTGATCCGATCCCCTAACTTGGTATCCGCCAGCGTCTGTCCGATGCCTTTGTATCTTGCGAGCAGTGTGGGAATATCAAGCCCGCCGCCATTGTAGATGCCTTCCTCTACGTCGCTTACCGCCACGACCTTCGCGCCGGCTTCGTACATGATGCGGGCGGTGTGCGATCCAACATTGCCGAAGCCTTGAATGGCGACCGTGGTATGGCGCATCTCGATCCGGAGGTGTTTGAGCGCTTCCAGGATCACGCAGACCACCCCACGGCCGGTGGCGTCTTCTCTGCCGAGACTTCCTCCTATGGAAAGGGGCTTGCCCGTGACCACTCCCGGCACAGCGTAACCGACTTGCTGGCTGTATGTGTCCATGATCCACGCCATCACCTGGGCATCTGTTCCTACATCCGGGGCTGGGACGTCCTTTTCCGGTCCGATCAGAGGGAAAATCTCCGCCGCATATCGGCGGGTCAGGCGTTGGAGCTCGCCTTGAGACAGCTGTTTCGGTGCAACGGCTACGCCGCCCTTGGCGCCGCCGTATGGCAGATCGGCCAGGGCGCATTTCCAGGTCATCCACATAGCCAGTGCGGCCACCTCACCCAGATTGACATCAGGGTGATAGCGAATGCCGCCTTTTGACGGCCCTCGAGACGAATCATGTTGAACTCGGTATCCGGTATAGACCTCCACACGATTGTCATCCATCCGTATGGGGACGCTGACGACCAGCGATCGTTGTGGGAATTTGAGTCGTTCACGCAGATTCGAATCCAAGCCCATCAATTCTGCAGCTTCATCGAACTGAGCGACCGCCAGTCTGAATGTCGGCGTGTCGAGTTCATGCAGGGAAGACATCAGCGTTAGTCCTCTCCCGACGATGGAATCGTCGGATCGAGTTCAACCCAGGGAGGCAGCCCGGTTCCCGGATAGGGGCGCCTCCACTCGAGCTGAAACACGGATGAGAAGCTTTCCGCCATGTGCCGGCCGACGAGGTCAAGCGATACAGGAGCTCGCGTGACCTCTGCTATCGAGGTCATGCGGCACCCTTCTAGACCACAGGGCACAATTCGGGAAAACGGCGAGAGATCAAGATCCACGTTCAGTGCCAACCCGTGTAGCGTGACTCCAAGTTCTACACGTGTCCCGATGGAGGCGATTTTAGCGTTACCACCCGACGACCCAGTCCAAACACCTGGCGCCCCGGTCACACGATAGCCATTCACATCCGACCGAGCGAGCGTCATCAGAAGGACTTCTTCAAGCATGCGCACATAAGTCTTTGGCCCTGGCGCATAACGAGAGAGTGCTAGAATCGGATAGGCGACTAACTGTCCGGGTCCATGATAGGTGACGGACCCGCCACGAGTGACGGATTCTATTGGCACGTCGACATTGCTGGAGGAATGATCCTGTCTTACATGCCCCGGTTTCGTGCGCCGGCCGACGGTATAAACCGGCAGGTGCTGGAGGAGTATGAGCGTGTCAACTCGTCTTCCCGACACACGGTCCGAGTGGAGTCGCTGCTGCAGACGCCAGGCAATGTCATATTGAATGGGGTTGCCAATGGTAAGCAGCTCTCCTTGTGCAAATGACGCCGTGGAAGAGGGATCGAGAACTTGTGTCTCTGCAGGAGAACCAATGGCTGTCACTGTGCCGCCTTCAATGCAGCTGGCTTTGGGAGCTGGATTGTAGCGGGACCGCTCCTGCCGTGCAAAGTGAGCTGGACGGTAGGTTGATCGCCTGAACGAAGCAGCGCATGCCAAAAATCCCCCATGTTGAACACCTGATGCTGATCGACCGCTGTGATAATGTCGCCGTTTTGCAGCCCCCCGACTCCTGCAGGTTTCGCTGTATCGACCTGCAAGGCAAGGACGCCGCGGTCTCCGTCCAGACCAAAACTGGCCATGATGCTTGGGGTAATAGTCACCGGCGTAAACCCCAAATCCGGTCGATAGATTGACCCCCGCACCATCATGGATTGAATGTGAGGGTAAATCGCCTCCATCGACAGGGCATAACTGATGGCTTGTGCCGATGGCGCGATGATGACGTTGATGCCCACCACTCGGCCGGCCAAGTCCACAAGCGGGCCGCCGCTATTGCCTGGGTTGATAGCGGCATCGGTTTGAATCAAGTCGTAGAGCGTTTCGCCATCGGGAGTCAAGACCGATCGGTCCAACGCACTCACGACGCCGACGGTCACGGTAGAGCCACCTTTCAGCGCCAAGGGGTTGCCGATGGCGACGACGGATTCCCCGATCTCCAGATCGGGTCGCGGATTCAACACCGCCGGGACGAGATCCTGTGCATTGATTTTGACGAGAGCAAGATCGAGCAGAAAATCCCGAGCCACGACGCGGCCTGGCGTCAGGCGGCCGGTCGAAAGTCCGACCACCATGCTTTTGACGCCGGTTACAAGATGATTGTTGGTTAGAATGTAACCCCCTTCGTCGATGATGACACCCGACCCCGATCCAGAACCCGACTGGACCTGTGACGGGCTGGCTGGCACTCCACGCGTCAGGATGGTAACCACAGAGGATCGGACCTTGGCCACGACGGATGGGACGGAGAGCGTTTTGTCGGTCGAGATGACGGCGCTTGAACCGGGGTTCGCCGAGGCGCCGGAATGGCCGAAAAGCAGAGTTACCAGGGGAATGAAAATTAGAGGAAGGGGCGCCATAGACTTCACCTGTGAACTGCGCTCATTGTCTCACAACTATCGATCCCGGAAAAGGCGCAACAAAAAAGGGGTGAGGAGTTGCCTCCTCACCCCTGTGTGCATCCCCATGTCGCCATTATTGTATGGCGGCAAACATTTCCTTTATCGCCGGTGTCTTGAGCTTCTTGAGCGCTTTTGCCTCGATCTGTCTGATTCTCTCTCTCGTCACGGAGAGGTTCTGGCCGACTTGCTCGAGCGTGCTGGGTTGATCGTAGCCAATCCCAAAGCGCAGCCGGATCACGGTTTGTTCACGCGGAGTCAAATTCTCCAAGATCCTGTCGAGTTGATGGGTCATTTCGGTGCGATGCACGTGGGCGTCGGGAGAAACAGCCTGGAGGTCCGGCAGTAACTCCCCGAACTCGGTCCCGCCGTCACCCACAGGGTGTTCCAATGCGACGGGTTCCTGGAAAGCTTGCACCGTCTCATGCAGGCGTTCGGGTCGCATGCGCAACACGTTTGCGATCTCTTCCAATTTGGCCGGCCGACCAAGCTGCTGCCCCAACCGCCTGGTCACACGGAGAATTCGGTGTGATGCTTCTGTCTGGTGAACGGGAATACGAATCGTACGGCTTTGGTCGGCCAGGGCGCGTGTGATTCCCTGTCGAATCCACCAGGTGGCGTAGGTGCTGAACTTGAACCCTTTCCGGTATTGATAGCGCTCAGCCGCTTTCATCAGGCCGATGTTCCCTTCCTGTACCAGGTCCAGTAGCGTCAGGCCGCGGCGCGTGTAGTGCTTCGCCACATCAACCACCAAACGAAGGTTGCAACGGACCAACTCATCCTTGGCTTTTTCGAGCACTTGCCGTGCCTGCCGAACTCTTGCGAGATCGCTCTTGAGGGCTTTAATTACCGTCGCCGGCACCTTGAAGCCCTCTTCTCCCTTTATCAGATCAAGCAAACTTCGTTCGACTTTGTCCAGGGCGGTCGCCGATAAGCCGCTCAGCCGCCTGATGCTCTGCAGTGTTTGCTGCACTTCCGTAATGGTCGGTGTGCGTTTCACGCCCGCCAAGAGACGATGCACGTGCCGGAGCGTCGCGCGAATCATCGTCGAACCTTGATCGATCCGTTTCGCTAATGCTGTTTCTTCTTCTCTTGTCAGCAGTGCACGCTCGCCAAAGGATTGGAAGTAGAGAGATTCCAGCAGAAAGGGGCTGCTCGATTCGATCTGACGCTTTAATGGTTTTGTCGCTTCTTGTACCGATTCAACTTCTACGGAATTGCGGCCGATCATATCCAGCAAATCGCTGTCCTCGGAGTGATCCGTATCTGCATCTTTTATCTGCGGCGATTTCAACTCTGGACCATCGGCAGAGAACAGGTCGTTTTTCATGTAGTCTTCCTCCTCCTAACCACTCGTATGGAATGTGGCGGCGTCAATGATCACATACAAATAAGTCTCTTTAGGTGAGAGGCAATCCCAGCACAAAAGATTCACACGATTGTCCTTGCGGATATTCTACGGAGCAAGTCCCATGCTGGATGGATCATGAGAACTGCGCAGCACGATCATCATGAAAATACATCAGTATTAGAGGGGCTTAATGAGGAACCTTGGAGGACGCTGAGGCAATCCTGCTGCGAATGTGTAGGCTTTGAGATAGCATTTGGGTCGATTTGTCTCATCTTGAAGGATCAGGGATAACCCTAGTACCGGAGAACTGCTCTTGTTGAAATGCCAGTGTCGCGCTTCTAGAATGGCGCGTCATGTCCTCCCCCAATCTGCAAAACGGTGATCGGATACATCTTGTCGACCGGAAAGGACGTCAGTATGCGTTGACCCTAAAGGCCGGCGATATCTATCAGCTAAGCGGGCACAAGATCGCACATGATGATCTGATCAATAAACCAGATGGCTCAGTCGTACATCTTTCCGGTGGCAAGAGCATGCTGGCTATGCGTCCCACTTTCGGAGAGTACGTCCTGAAGATGCCACGGGGGGCGCAGGTACTGTATCCCAAAGACCTCGCTCTCATTACGATGTGGGCCGACGTCTATCCAGGTGCTCGGGTCTTCGAAGCAGGCACCGGCTCTGGCGCATTGACGATGGCGCTTTTACGAGCAGTAGGCTCTCGAGGCGTGGTCGTCACGTATGAGGCCAGGGAAGATTTTGCGAGGACCGCCAGGAGCAATATTGAACGGTATGTGGGGCCGGTGCCGAACCTCATCGCACTTCGCAAGAATGCCTATGAAGGGATCGACCTTCTCGAGGATGGCGTGCCATTTGATCGGCTCGTGCTGGATCTTCCTGAACCGTGGCAAGTGATCCCTCATGCTGCGCATGTCCTGCGATCCGGAGGAATCTATCTCAGCTTTGTCCCAACCGTGCCCCAGGTGCAGCAGACTGTGACGGCACTCCAACGGGCGGCTGTCTTCAGCATGGTTGAAACCTTTGAAACGCTGTTGCGGACGTGGTCCGTTGAAGGACGCAGTGTACGTCCTGATCATCGCATGGTCGCGCACTCGGGATTTCTCACCGTGGCCAGGAAAGTGGAACCGGGATTCTGCATGCCCGCTCAAGGTGTCCAGATGACGACCGACGACCTGCAAGGGGAGGCAGATGGAAAGGACCAGGGACATGAATCGTCTGGAAGGTAAGGTGGCGATTGTGACCGGCGGCAATGCCGGCATAGGAGAGGCGGTCGCAAAGCGCTTCGCCGGTGAAGGGGCCACCGTCGTCGTCACGGGCAGAAGGCAAGCGGAATTGGATCGCGTCGTCAGTGGAATCAGGCAAAATAAGGGAAAGGCGCTGGCGGTCACTGGCTCAGTGACTGATGAAGCGCATGTGCAGGATGTTGTGCAGCGAGCGCTCGACAGTTTCGGGCGCATCGATATCCTGGTGAACAATGCTGGAATCGGCGATTTTGGCAAGCGACTTCACGAGACAGACGACTCTGCCTGGTCAACGGTCTTTGATGTGAATTTGACGGGTGTCTTTCGCATTACACGCGCTGTTGTTCCTCACATGCTCAAACAGGGACGAGGAGCAATTGTTAACATTTCGTCGGTTGCCAGCCTGGTTGGAATCCCTGGAGCGCCGGCTTATGCTGCATCAAAAGGGGGGATGGATGCACTCACACGCGCCATGGCGATTGATTACGCCCAGGATGGCATCCGTTGCAACGTAGTCAATCCCGGGCTCGTCGACACTCCGATGGCCGCTCCATTGATGGCAAATCCTGACATGCTGCGCCCGATTTTGGCGCACTATGCCATTCGAAGACCGGGGACTTCGGAGGAGGTTGCGAACATGGTGTTGTACCTGTCCTCCGATGAAGCCGGTTGGGTCACGGGAGGGACGTTCACGATTGACGGGGGCATGACAGTCTCCAAAGGATGACCAATTTAGGGCTGACACGCTGTTAGCCACACGAGCGTCATGGACATCAACACCGCCACACAGTTTTGCGGAGTCATTGGAAATCCCATCGAGCACTCTCTCTCCCCCGCTATTCACAATGCTGCATTTCTGAAGTTGGCACTCAATTTCGTCTATCTGGCATGGAAGGTAGAGAGAATTGGCGAT
>Ga0075419_10001762_pt1 | contig 14054 bp, 8 predicted proteins | sample SoiMetdeltSBSDD3_FD_76900 | JGI IMG/M metagenome (GOLD analysis project Ga0075419, IMG submission 76900) | Bulk soil microbial communities from a Populus tree surrounding site in Tennessee, USA - Soil MetaG P. deltoides SBSDD3 | ecosystem: Environmental > Terrestrial > Soil > Tree plantation... | reverse complement strand
TACTGGCGCAGGACGTTGAATACACGAATCAAGCGAACGTGCTCACCTTCTTTCAATGGCAGGTTGAATCCACCTAATCGAAAAAATGTCTTTTCATCTGCAAAGGGTGACGCGGCCTCCACGCGTTCCTTATCGATCTCAACACCCAATATTCGCAAATCAGGATTCACTTGCCTGAAACGAGAGGCGCTTTCGAGTGTGGTCCGTGCGTCAAAGCCATAGCCCAAGTCGACGAACATCGAACCGGCGAACAAGCCATCAGTCCGTGTGAGAAGCGAAGACTCATAGAGCAGGATGAAGTTGTCTACGCGGCGGAGTCGATTCGAAGCAGTCTTTCCCCGCGTTGGTTGTCCGACAGGTTTTTTTGAAACACGAGAATGGGACATGTATGGAATTTTAAATCAAAAGGGCGACCATGTCTGTCGGTCGCCCTTGATTGATTGTTAGGTTAGTCGTCTGCTGCAGTTGCGTCTGAAATTTCCGTCCACTGCGAGGAATTGCCATTGCCTTCCTCGTTTGCGAAACGGCCGTGTATAAAGCCCGTACCAGCCGGAATGAGCTTGCCGATGATTACATTCTCTTTCAGGCCGTAGAGCGGGTCGGTCGTGGAACCGATTGCCGCGCCCGCCAGCACCTTGATAGTGTGCTGGAAGGATGACGCTGAGAGGAACGAATCGGTGCTGAGGGATGCCTTCGTGACACCCAGCAAGACCTCAGAGAACTTAGCGGGCTGCTTGCCTTCTGCAAGCAACTGCTCGTTGAGTTTACGAAGCTCAAGGCGATCCACTGCATCGCCGGGGAGGAACTTGGTATCACCAGGGCGGGTCACCTGAATTTTGCTCATCATCTTGCGGATGATGACTTCAAAATGCTTATCGTGGATGTTTTGCCCCTGTGAGCGATACACTTTTTGCACTTCGGTCATCAAATACATCTGGCAGGCTTCGCGTCCCTGGATTTTCAAGACTCGATGTGGGTTGAGTGAACCTTCAGTCAGCGGCTGGCCTGCCTCGATCTTTTCATTATTCTTGACCAAAAGACGGGACGTGGTCGGGATCTCATAGGAGACTTCCTCACGCTGATCGTAGGAAACGATAACCTTGCGTTCCTTCTTCTCAACGCGGACGCGGCCACCATGCTGGGCAACGATCTTCGCGTCGCCCTGGGTCGCCAGTACATCACCAGCTTTGACCTCTGCCTCATCCTTGACTGCGAACTTCCACTCTTCAGGGATGCTGTATTCATCGCTGACGAGTTCACTGTGTTCAATGGTGATCTCGCGCAGGTCAGCATATTTTTCAGATTGATTGACTCGAATTGTGCCACTGATCTCTGCAACAACAGCTTCACCTTTCGGCTGTTTGCGTGCTTCGAAGAGTTCCTCTACACGTGGGAGACCTGTTGTAATATCTGCGCCACCAGCAGCCACACCACCGGTGTGGAATGTACGCAGCGTCAACTGGGTTCCAGGCTCACCAATGGATTGCGCAGCAACAATACCGACTGCAGAACCGAGATCGACCATTGCGCCGCGTCCTAAGTCGAGACCATAGCACTTGGAACAAATACCATGCTGAAGCTCGCATGTGAGTGCAGAGCGGACTTTGACCTCTTCAACACCAGCGGCTGCAATTTTGCGGGCCAGTTCCTGGTTGATGATATCGTTGTATTCACCGATAACTTCACCAGTCTTCGGATCAATGACATTTTCAGCCAGCAGGCGGCTGTAGAGGCGATTGCTCAATGATTGGCCGGCAACATCGTCGCGCCTGCGGATCCACACACCATCGTGTGTGCCACAGTCATGTTCGTTGATGATGATATCCTGGGCGATGTCCACGAGGCGACGCGTCAGATAACCGGCATCTGCTGTACGCAGAGCAGTATCCGCAAGACCTTTGCGCGCACCGTGCGTTGAAATAAAGTATTCCTGTGCGGTCAATCCTTCACGGAAGTTCGAGCGGATGGGCATCGGGATAATGCGCCCGGACGGATCAGCCATGAGTCCACGCATCCCTGCCAGCTGTGAAATGGTTGAGAAACCACCTTTGGTTGCGCCTGAGGAGGCCATTGTGGAGAGATTGCCATCGGGATCCATATGCTTCTTGACAGCATCAGCGACACGGTCAGTTGTGCCCTGCCAGATCTCGATCTCGCGTTCGTTCTTTTCCTGCTCGGTCAATAGACCGCGACGGAAGTCGCGCTGTACCAATTCCACCTGCTTGAGGGCTTCATCAATAATGCCCTTACGCTCCGGTGGGATGGAGATATCTGCAACCGCAAGTGTAGTACCGGACCTCATGGCATATTCAAAGCCCAAGGCCTTGATCTGGTCTGCCACTTCAGTAGTCTTTTCCTGACCACATACTTCATATACATCGGCGATCAGGTCCTTTACACCACCTTTGTCCAGTTTTTCGTTAACGAACTGAACTTCTTCCGGCAGGATGCGGTTGAAGAGAACGCGTCCAACTGTTGTGTCAATGACACGAGTTTCAGGTTCTGTCAGGCGGTCACCCTTGTCGTTGTACCAGGTTTTCGCACGCAGCTTGACCTCAGAGTGGACTTCCACCTGTTCAAGCAGGTAAGCCATATCAACTTCGTCCATATCAGCGAAGGCACGTCCATCGCCTTTGTGTTTCGCTTTTTGTGCCATGGTCAGGTAATACACGCCAAGCACCATGTCCTTCGAAGGTGAAATGATTGGCTCACCATCTGCGGGCTTCAACAGGTTCTTTGAAGCGAGCATGAGATCGCGCGCCTCCTGAACAGCCTTTTGTGAAAGCGGAACATGGACGGCCATCTGGTCGCCGTCGAAATCTGCGTTGAACGCCGTGGTAACCAGCGGATGCAACTGAATAGCTGAACCTTCGATAAGAATTGGTTCAAATGCCTGGATGCCAAGACGGTGCAAGGTAGGCGCGCGGTTGAGCAAAACAGGTCGCTCACCAATGACACCTTCCAGCGCCTCCCAAACTTCAGGACGGTTGCGCTCGATCAGACGACGGGCTCCCTTTACGTTGGCCGCGTAATTGTTCTGTACAAGACGCGCAATCACAAATGGACGATATAACTCAAGCGCCATACTCTTGGGCAGACCGCATTGATAAAGCTTCAACTGTGGACCTACCACGATCACGGAACGACCGGAATAGTCCACACGCTTGCCCAACAGGTTGCGGCGGAAACGTCCCTTCTTGCCCTTGAGCATATCGCTCAAAGACTTAAGTTCACGGCGACCGCGTCGGCTGAGGGCCTTGCCGCGCTGAGAATTGTCTATGAGGCTGTCTACTGCTTCCTGCAACATGCGCTTCTCATTGCGGATGATGACATCTGGCGCCCCAAGTTCGAGCAGCCTCTTCAAACGGTTGTTGCGGTTAATGACGCGGCGATAGAGATCGTTCAGGTCAGACGTTGCGAAGCGTCCACCATCCAATTGCACCATAGGGCGCAGGTCAGGTGGGATGACGGGAAGTACGGTCAGAATCATCCATTCAGGACGATTGCCTGAACGTCGGAAGGCCTCCACAACCTTCAAGCGGGTCGTGGCCTTCTTGCGCTTCTGCTTGGACTTTGTTGTGCGAACTTCATGCCACAATTCAACAGATAGTCTATCCAGGTCAAGGCGCCCGAGAATATCATAAAAAGCCTCGGCACCCATATCTGCGCGGAAGACTTGTCCCCAGCGCTGCTTGAGCTCACGGTAACGAATTTCGCTAATGAAAGTAAAGGGGCGCAATTCCAACAATTCATCGCGCATGCGTGAGGACTGATTGGACGAAGCAGATGATTGGTCCTCCAATTGAGAGCGAAGAGCCTCCATTTTCATTTCAGCATCTGCTTTGACCCTGCCCACTTCCATCTTAAGGTCTTCGAGTTCCTTAGCGCGTTGATCCTTCAATTCGTTTTCTAGTGCTTCAAGTTTCTTCTGAACGATCTTCTGCACTTGAGTCAAATGCTTGGCTGCGACTTTGTCGCCCGCGTCGAGGATCTTCTCATCGGTTAACTCAAAGACGACAGCCTTCTTGGCATGTTCGCCCATTTGACCTTGAAGCAGTTTTTCAAGCTTTTGTCCCTCCTTGATAACAGGATCAAGTTTTTCAGCGATGACTTCGTCGTAACCTTGTTCAAGGCTGGCACGTTTTTGATTGATGTCACTTAATGTGTGATCGCGACTGGTCTTGACCTCTGCAATCTTGGCATTGATACCTGCAGCCTGCTCACGCTCTGTGACAGAGATCTCATCTTCAATGCGTTTGAGGGCCTTATTACGAGCCTCTTCATCAACATATGTGACGATGTATTGCGCGAAGTATAGAACACGATCGAGGTTGCGGCGCGAAATATCAAGCAGCATACCTAAATAGGAAGGGATGCGCCGCGTATACCAGATATGTGCAACAGGTGTGGCGAGAGCAATGTGGCCCATGCGCTCACGACGCACAGCCGCGCGCGTTACTTCCACACCACACTTATCGCAGATAATTCCTTTGTAACGTGGGTTCTTGTATTTACCGCAATAACATTGCCAGTCACGTTGGGGGCCGAAAATGGCTTCACAGAATAAGCCATCCTTTTCAGGTCGCAAGCGGCGGTAGTTGATGGTTTCCGGCTTGAGCACCTCACCATATGACCATGACATGATCGTTTGAGGTGATGCCAGACTGATACGGAGTGCAGTCAATCCCTTGGTTTCCACTTAGGTACTCTCCTTAAAAATAATTCAAAAGAGCAGGTCCCTGCATCTTCCCGACTTATCTCAGAGACAAACAGAAGCAAACGCTTCGAGAGTATCTCTCAAGCGCTTGCGATGTTTCTACTCAGTTTTATATAATCCAACAAGGAGTATTATACGCGTATAAAGGAGAAAGTCAAGGTTGGTTGTGTAAGAATTGTAGATGAATTTCCCGGCAATAATAGGGCTCAGGATAATAGTTCCCTCGCAAACGACAGAAATCCCTGTATATCATTGAAATTGGTAACCATGCCAACTGAGACGCGCACTGCCCCCATCGATTTGCCATCAAAGCACATACGGAAGTCGTCCTGGGAGAGGCGGTCTTCGTGTCCGGGACTGGTAAAGCATACATCCAGTTCGACGCGTGAGACCCCCATGGCAACCTCCCCCGCGCCCGGGTTACAGAAACAGCCGGTGCGCAGAGAGATATTGGCTTCATTTGCTTTTTGCTCGATCAGACGATGATAAATCAACTGGTCATCCTTATCGTAAAAATTCACTGTTACGGCACCTCCACGACCATCGGTAGTTATAGGTCCATACACACGCGCAAAAGGCACACCATTTCCATGCTTCATTGTTGTCAAGTTATCCAACAGCCAGCCAGTGAGCGAATGGACGCGTTCGTGAATCACATCATAGCCAATCGATTCAATGTGCTTGAGCCCAATCTCCACTGCTGGGATATTTAGATAATCTATCGTCCCATCTTCAAAGGCAGAAGCGCCATCTGCCATGTAATATTTGTCTCCCATGACAGAAGCTACAGTGATCGTGCCGCCAGCGAACCAGGGGCGGTGTAATTTTGCCAAAGCTTCTTTGCGTGCGATCAGCGCGCCGAGTCCTGTTGGGTAACCGAACATTTTATAAAACGAGATAGGAACGAAGTCCGGCTTGATTTGCCCTAAGTCAAGCTGGCAGGTAGGAACATAGGCAGCCGCGTCGAGCAGTACATCCCAGCCGTGTTTGTGGGCTTTCTCCACCCATTCAAGTGGATGCTGAACGGATGAAAAATTGGACTGGGCGGGAAAGGCAAAAAGGTTGTTTCCATTCTTCGAAGGCCGCGCCAACTCGCGGTCCAGTTGTGATTCGTCGACTCTCATGTCAGGCAGGGCAACTGGAATATAAGTTACCTCTGCACCGCGGGCGTGTGCGAATTCCCGAATCCCATTGACTGAGTTGTGATTGTCAAATGTCAATAAATAGCGTCCACCGGGAAACGGATAGGATTCACCAACCAATTTCAATGCCCCGCTTGCATTGGGCGTAAAGATTGCCAGGTATTCATCGGGATCAGCATTGAAAAACTTCAAAACATATTCACGGGCATGTTCCACAAGCTCTGTTGCCGCGTGAGAGGTGGGGTTACTCGAATGAGGGTTGCCGAAGACATGCTCGGCAAGCAAGCGGTTATGTTGACGCAATTGCGATTCGGCATATAACCCGCCACCCGTATAATCAAGATAAATATGCCCGCCAAGATCAAGGCGGGCATACTCAACGGAGCGAAGGTCGTCAATGATTTTCGTACTTGGATATGTGGGATACGCCCTGAGGAAGGCGACAAATTCAGGATCAGGTTTGTTCATCGGGACTCCGCCGTTAATTTAACCACAGATATGCCATCAGATGCAAACGCTTATAATTAACTTATGCACCGCATTTGCATCGTACCCCGAGTAGAGGGGCCGGCCGGAGTAGCATCCTTTCGACTCAAGTTTGAAGATGGACTGCGCCTGCGCGGTGTGGATGTAACACATAATCCTTCACAAGAAGCGGATGCCATTCTTGTCCTCGCGGGGACGAAGAACCTGCCTCCATTATGGAGAGCGAGCCGGCGTGGGATGCGTATCGTGCAACGGCTGGACGGAATCAATTGGGTGCATCGTGCCCGCTGGGCCGGTTTACGGTATCTTGTGCGCGCGATTTACGGAAACGCCAATCTCTCTTTCATTCGCTCACGATTTGCCGGTCACGTAATTTACCAAAGTCAATTCATCAAACAGTGGTGGGAGGATTGGTATGGACCCGCGCACGTTCCTTCATCAGTAATTCTGAACGGCGTTGATCTGAGCAGATATACACCAGATGGCTTGCATGAACGTCCATCTCAGCATGTTCGCCTGCTAGTGGTGGAAGGGAGTTTGGCTGGCGGCCTGGACTCAGGATTACATCAGGCGATTGACCTTGCCAAAATTCTCTCGCATAAATTCAAGATCGAATTATTTATTGTCGGCCGCGTGGGCTCTCATACACAAAACAAATTGAAGTATCAGAACGCTTTTCGCATCAAATTCATGAATACAGTGCCTCGAGAACATATTCCTTGGTTAATGCGTTCATCACACTTATTATTTTCTGCAGAAGTGAATCCTCCATGTCCGAACTCGGTCATCGAAGCGTTGGCATGTGGGCTGCCGGTGATTGGCTTCAATACGGGGTCGTTATCTGAGATCATTCAAGGTGATGCAGGCAGGCTCGTTCCTTATGGTGCAAATGAATGGAAGTTGGAAAAACCCGATATTCCTTCATTGGCAAATGCCGCTGTCGACGTTTTGGAAGACCAACCGCACTTTCGCAATTCCGCGCGCAAGCGGGCTGAATCTATATTTAGTCTGGATAAAATGGTAGATGAATATTTAAAAGTTTTGCTGGGTTAGGAGGCATAATGTCGGACGATGAAGTCATCACTTTTTTGAAGAAACATTTGCAATCCATACAGGACAATGACACGCAGGCTTATGCTGAAACTACCGCCGAAGACCTGACTCTCTACGAGTGGTGGATCACGCCACATCGCATTGACGGGCTCCCTTTCCATGAGTTCATGATGACTTCCAACGCCGAGCGTGGAACCGTTTTTGGCTCCGAGGGCAAGGCAAAGTCTCCAACACGATTTGATCTGTCCAATATACATATTCAAAACTACAGCGATACAGCCATAGCAAGCTATACATTACTTATTAGCACAGCTTCGCCTGATGGTGTGAAGGTGGCAGCTCATAATGAGAGCCGTGTGATGATCAAACAAGGCAGCGCCTGGAAAGTTGTCCATGTTCATAAATCACCTTCGTGGCAGGCGCCACATATCTCTGCATGAATCATTCGGCTTCGCGAAGTTATGACTTCTTATGGTTAAGCGTGGCATTGCTTTTTCTCCTGCCAATTGCTTTTTTTCTATCTATTACCCCACACGATTACTGGTGGTATGTGAGGATTGGAAAGGATATTATCGAATCAGGCGCAGTGCCGACCATTGATACCTTGAGTTACACCTATCCTGGAAGGCCCATTTATTACCAACCCTGGCTTTCGGCTGTGATCTTTTGGCTTGCTCACGATGCGGGAGGCGCGACACTTACTTATCTTCTAAAGGGGATCGCAATTGCCAGTGCTTATAGTTTTATCTGGTTGCTGGCGCGTGTTGCAGGTACGGACCCTAAACTTGCCACACTTCTCATTATCATTTTGGGATTTTCCAGCAGCATGAATTGGTCTATGCGGCCTCAGATATTTGCATACCCGTTGTTTGCAATCACTCTTTGGGTACTGTGGCATTGGCAAAATGGTCGCGACAAATTGCTATGGATACTGCCAATTGCGAATCTGCTATGGGCCAACCTGCACGGTTCCTTTGTATTGGCCTTTGTCCTCATGGGATCTGCTTTATTGTTCAGTGCTGGGGATCGCAAAAAACTATCAATTTGGCTTGGCATATCGCTTATGGCAACATTTATCAATCCACGCGGTATATTCGTATGGCAGTTTGTGTCTGATATGCTGACTTCGCCGTCCGACCAGTTATATGCAACGGAATGGCAGCCACCGGTGAACGCGGGCTGGCAAATGAACATCTTTTTTGGCTGGCTTTTACTGTTTATTCCTCTGGCTGCATTTTCTTCACGCCGTTTGTCGTTACTGGAATGGATCTGGTTTCTCGGCTTCGGCTGGCTCGCTCTTTCAGGTTTACGCTATGTGATATGGTTTATGTTTATCATGGCCGTGTTGAGTGGGACGCTGCTTGCCGACTTATTAAAGTCATTCCCGCAAAAGTCTCTCCCTGCGAATTCAAATCCAGCTTTCAACTTTATCCTTTCCGGATTGATGCTGTTGCTGCCTTTGATGATGTTGCCTGGCATCCGCGAATCCTGGTGGAAGGAGAGTCCTCCTCCTTATCATGAAGCGACCACTCCGATTTCGGCAACGCGATGGCTTTCGGAACATGGCGATTTACCGGGACCTCTCTTCGCGGAATATACATTCAGTAGCTATCTGTCTTTTGCGTTGCCTTCCCGCCTTTTGTGGATTGATAATCGCTTCAATGCGTACCCTCCCGAGCATTGGAGTAAATATCAGACAATCTCGTCTGCCAGACCACAATGGGAATCATTGCTTGATAAAGACAATATCAATCTATTACTGCTCTCGTTGCATTCGCAGCCAATCCTCGTTCAGGCGGTTGAAGCATCAGACGAATGGTGCGAACAATACCGAGATAAAGACACGGTCATTTTCTCAAGGTGTGATCCAATCTAATGAAAAAATTCGCTGGAAAACTTGCCCTTCAACAGCGCGTACTGCCTAATTATCGTGTGCCGTTTTTTGAACGTCTCAATTCTGCATGCGAAGGTGGGATGAGTCTGTTCACAGGCTTGCCGAGAGCGAGTGAAGGCATCACAACAACCGACAAAATAAAAATTACATATTACAGGCTGGAGCGAAATATTCATTTGTTTGGTGGATCCCTCTATCTCTGTTATCAACGTGGATTAATAGACTGGTTGAAAGAATGGAATCCTGACGCGTTGATTGTGGAGGCAAATTCGCGTTATCTTTCTACACCTGCTGCCGTAAAATGGATGCAAAAGCATAATAAGCCGGTCATTGGATGGGGATTGGGCTCGCCGCCTGTCGGTGGCTTCCGTCAGCGAAGAAGATCGGCCTTCCTCAGGCAATTCGATGCGATGATCTGTTACAGTCAGCGCGGTGCGGACGAATATGCCAGAGAGGGGTTTCCACTGGATAATATTTTTGTCGCGCATAATGCCGTTTTGCCCAAGCCAACCTGGCCCATGCCGGAACGTCCAAACGCATTTAAAGAAAAACCCTGCATCCTTTTTGTAGGCCGCCTTCAATTCCGAAAAAATGTAGATTTTTTGCTTGGCACCTGTGCTGAAATGGAATCACAGCCGCGCCTTGTCATTGTTGGAGACGGTCCTGAACGCGAGGCGCTCGAATCCCTTGCGCAGGAAATTTATCCCTCTGCAGAATTTGTCGGGGCAAAGCATGGGGCCGAACTCAAATCTTATTTCACCGCAGCAGATTTATTCGTCCTGCCTGGAACCGGTGGGTTGGCGGTCCAGGAAGCAATGGGTTATGGACTCCCCGTTATCGTAGCGCAGGGAGATGGCACGCAGGATGATCTGGTTCGAAAGGAAAACGGCTGGCAAATCCCGCATGATGATCTTGACACACTGGCAGCCACAATGAAAGACGCGCTATCCGATGTAGCGCGCCTGCGAAAGATGGGAGAAGAGTCTTACCGAATCGTGAAAGAGGAGATCAACATCGAAAAGATGGTTGAGATATTCGTAGAAGCACTGAGCTCCCTAGGCCTCAAATGAATTGACTGCCTCTTCCATATTGTTATATATCAGCAGATTTTGTAAAAAGCCGGTGATATTTAATATATAGTATATATCTGGACTTGGACAGACCAATTTCACGAATGGAGACTTATAAGGCTCTTCGCGATGCTGATGGATAATTTCCACATCCGCTGGCGGTGTGAGCAAATTAAAGATGTTGTGTATGGCGCGCAGGCCCGCGCTGGAGAGAACCTCGAGCCCTGACAAATCGAGTAAAAGATGCTTCGACCCATCTTCGTGTGCCTGGCGGGCACGGTCGACCAGTTGATGTTCAGTGTTCCCGTGGAGATGACCTTTCAAATGCAAAATGGTCACTGTTACCTCGCCCTGAACTTGTGAAGTAGTGATTGAAAGCTCGCTCATTATCTAACTCCTCTGCTAGACACTTCTGTTGGCTCGGTCCGCACTTCAACTGCGAACGGAGCGCAAGAACGACCTGTTTGAATATAACACCTGACCAGCCAGAAAGACCCGACCTTACTTACGCTCCGCCGTTACCCACATCTGTTCCCCATTGGTAGAGATCTCAACCCAGCCGCTTTCATCGGTGCGCAGCAAGGAATAGTCTTTTATTGTTTCCAGTACTTCGGCGTCGGGCATGCCATCCTTGTTTCCTGCTTCCACACTCAGCAGAATCAATTCCGGATTTAGATTGTTGATCCACTCCGGTGGATTCGATGGGGCATATCCAGAGTCAGCAAGAGATAACACGCTCACTGGCCCAATGCTGGCACCGTTTCTCAATTCATCCATGGCTTCAAAACTCATGCCAATGGGCAGGAGCCCGCGAAAATTTTTGTATTCAAGGAGTAATACTGAACCGCGAGGACCCACTGCCAACACTTGTAATATCGCGCCGTTGCCTAAATCCAACACTTGGTCTGGCTCGGCTGTGGTCACAGGAATATCCTGCAAAGTCAGGAAATCAGCCAACACGCGTGCAGAGAACGATCCTTCTACATTGCCGCTCCACAACACATCGTCTGGAGGATAGCGCTCGATCACACGCGGCAGCGCGGCGACCTGGTCTTCCTCTGTCGCGGCGACGACCAGCCAATCTAATTTGCGATTGAATGTAGGCACTCTTCTTCCCAATTCATCCGAAAGTGTCGTTACGCTTGGCCCCCCATTGACCAATATGAATTTTCCCGATGGTGTTTCGATGAGTACAGCATCAGCAGAACCGACATCCAAAAATGTGACATGCAGGAGTCGATCTGGGATTGAGACTGCCACGCGCCAAATCAGTAACAGGCCCAACGCCAGGACAATGATTCCGCTTCCGGCGGGGACTTTGAGCTGATCCCGCCTAAGAGATTGAGTCCACGCTTTTAATTGGGATCCGCCAAACGTCACAAAAAGAAGCGCCGCATAGAACAAGATCACGAACCATATGGAGAGTTTCCCAAGAAAAAGTGTGCCCTGCGGCACCCGGTCAAATAATTCCACCATACGGATTGTATAAACGACAAAGGGCCATACAACCCATGCCATAAGCTGACCGAGCGGAAACCAAACCAGGCTTAGTAGGACGGCAAGACCACCCAGAATCATCACAGCAGGCTGCGCAGGAAGAATGAAGGGATTGGCAATGAACGAGACGAGCGAAATACGCTGGAAGTGATATGCCATGATCGGGATCGTCGTTAATTGCGCGGCGAGCGTGAGCAAAACAAATTCCGAAAAGAGCTCAGCGAAACGTTCAGCGGCGGATTCTGGAAAATAGTGCCTGATGATTCGATCTGCAAACTGTGAAAAGGGATCCGCATATAAGATAAGCCCAAGAGTCGCAAAGAACGAAAGCTGAAAACCCACATCCCAAACAAACAACGGATTTACTACTGTCATCACAAAAGCAACTGCAAGTAGGGTGTTCAATGCGAACTGGCGGCGACCGACCTGTTTCGCAAATAATGCGAGACTGCCCATAATTGCTGCACGCACAACTGCGGCATCTGCCCCGACTACAAATGTATAGAGAGCGATCCCAAGAATGGCCACGACCGCGCCGCGTCGTTCACCTAAGAAGCGGCTGAAGAATGCAAAGAAAATACCGGCGATGATGCTGATGTTAAAACCGGAAATAGCAATTATATGGGCTGTGCCTGTATTCTTAAAAGCCTGTTGAAGTTCGCGCGTCAAACCCGTATCAACGCCTAGAAGAATCCCGGCAAGCAGCGATGATTCAGGGTCCGGGAACATGCGATAAATATTTTCGAGCGATCTATCTCTGAGCGCGTACAGGGCAGAGGATATTGGGTTGCCTCCCTTATCTGGCAGGATGGTCACTTCGGCACTGGACATATAGGAGTGTATATGCTGCGCGGCAAGATAATCGCGATAAGAGAATTCTTCGTTTTCTGGTGGTGTCTGCAACTTACCGCGTAAACGTAACCGATCTCCATAATGAAAAGTTTGATTATTGGAGACTCGTACCAAAAGCAGTCCGCTTGCTTCAAGATCCCCGTCACCTGTGTCCACCGCGCTCACGCTCAAACGCAGGTTTGTATAGTTATCACGATAATCAGGAGGTTCGATCACTGTCCCAGTGATGAGCAGGTCATAGTCGCGGTCGTTATAGAAAGCAATATGGAAGGCGTCGAATTTTGGGATGGAGAGTTGATAGCGCACTGCGCCCAGGCAAAGAGCGCAGAGTAGAATAAAGGGAAAAGGATGAAGACTGAAAGATAGAGATTGAATCGCAAATGGTCTTTGAAAAATGCGTGTGGCGAAAGCAAGTGAAAGAAAGACGATAGAAAATGCCACCCACACCCAAACGGGCAGAGACACAAGGCTGGCCAGAATAATCCCGGCGATGAATGCAAGCGAAAACCACATCAGTGGAAGATGTGTCATTAATTGTTCTGGTATTCGACTGGTTGTAGGAGGATTTGCCGCCTGCATGATGCCTCGCATCATAGCATAAATTTGTAAGAGGAGGATAAAATCCAGAAATAATAAATGAAGCGCATCCTTCTTATCTCCCTGGTACTTATTATTGCCGCGGGTATCCTGCTTGCAGTTGCTCTTTATGTTCCCAATTCTCTCCCGGCCCATTCAGATTTCAGTGCTATTTACAACACAGACCTGGCTCTCGTAAACCGTATTCCCATTTACGATCTTGAAGCCGTGGAAGCGATTGCAGTGAAAGCCTCAGGGTTGCCTCCCGAAAAATTCTTTTTAGCGCGCTTTCCGTACCCGCCCTGGTATGCACTTAGTACCTTTTATTTGGGACTGTTGCCAGCCAAAGCTGCGGCAACTCTCTGGTTTGAACTCAATCTCATTATGTTGTTCCTCTCTATCTGGTTTCTTACGGATGGATGGCCGGGGCGTTTGAGATTGATCGCGTTTCCATTGGCATTGTTCTTCTTACCCGTTTTGGGAGCATTATCGATAGGGCAATACAGTTTCCCTGTATTACTTGGTACATCCATGCTCATCTATTCGTTGCGAAAGGAAAACGTGGCGCTGACTACGCTCGGCGCGATCCTGCTCACGTTCAAGCCGCATATTGGCGCGTTGATCCTTCTGGCCGCGTTGATAGATTTGATCGTAAATTGGAAGGATTTCGAGCGACGCGCGCTACGATCCATTTTGATCGCGGGAGGCTTTCTTTTCGTCATTGGTTTTGTTGCAGATCCTGCCTGGCCCATTGCTTATCCGAAGAT